>Ga0307372_10004360_pt1 | contig 21925 bp, 18 predicted proteins | sample OX1MG_FD_202533 | JGI IMG/M metagenome (GOLD analysis project Ga0307372, IMG submission 202533) | Soil microbial communities from Risofladan, Vaasa, Finland - OX-1 | ecosystem: Environmental > Terrestrial > Soil > Coastal area > Acid sulfate soil | place: Finland: Risofladan, Vaasa | collected...
TGGCCCGGCGCATGCCCCCCATCCGGGGTCAGCTTCGACAGGACCTGCCGCGCTGAGTACTTGCCGAACCCAATCCCCGCCAGCAGATCATCCGCCTGGCTGCAGCCATACTCCCGCCCCACTCGCTGGTAGTCCTCGCCGGAGATTTTCTTCAGGACCACGTTGTACTTCCGGGCTTCTTTCTCCAGCAGCTTCCTGCCGATTTCCAGCGCCTGCTTGCGCTGCTCGATATTGATCCAATGCTTGATCTTGTTTCGCGCCCGCGAAGTCTTGGCATGAGTGAGCCAGTCGCGGCTGGGCGTCTGGCTGGCCTGGGTGACGATTTCAACGATGTCCCCGTTCAGCAGCTTGGACTTCAACGGCACAATCCGGCCGTTGACTTTGGCCCCCACGCAGTGAGTGCCGATCTCGGTGTGGATGGCGTAGGCGAAATCGATGGGCGTGGCCTCACGGGGCAGCACGATGACTTTGCCCTTCGGCGTAAACGTGTAAACTTCCTGCGGGTAGAGATCGATCTTGAGCGTCGAAAGGAAATCGGACGAGTCCCGCATCTCTTTCTGCCACTCCACCAGATGGCGGAGCCAGGCGAAGCGCTCGGCATCCTGAACGGTCGTCCCGTGCCCGTCTTTATACTTCCAGTGGGCCGCAATGCCCTCCTCGGCGATCCGGTGCATCTCTTCGGTGCGGATCTGAACCTCAAAAGGCTGGCCATGCGGGCCGATCACGGACGTGTGGAGTGACTGGTAGAGGTTCGGGCGAGGAATGGCAATGAAGTCCTTGATCCTGCCCGGCACCGGCCGCCAGGTATTGTGGATCACGCCCAGCGCCGCGTAACAGTTCTTGACGTCGTCGCTGATGATGCGGACGGCCAGCAGGTCATAAACCTGTTCGATGGCGATATTCTGCTTCTTAAGTTTCTGCCAGATACTGTACAGCCGCTTGATCCGGCCCTCGACCCTTGCAGGAATCGAGTTCTCTTTCATCTTGGCCTCAACCTGGCGCCGGACGTCGGCAAGGAAGTGCTCGTTAACTTTCCTGCGGCTTTCCACAGCCTTCTTGACTTCCAGATACGCTTCAGGCTCAAGATGCTGAAACGCCAGGTCCTCAAGCTCTCCCCGCATTTTGCCCATACCCAGGCGGTGGGCGATCGGCGCATAAATTTCAAGCGTTTCGTGGGCAATCCGCCGGCGCTTTTCAGGCTGCAGATGCTCCAGGGTCCGCATGTTATGCAGGCGGTCCGCCAGTTTCACCAGGACGACCCGGACGTCGTCCACCATGGCCAGCAGCATCTTGCGGAAGTTTTCCGCCTGCTGTTCTTCGGGGCTCAGGAAATGAATCCGGCTGATCTTGGTAACGCCTTCGACAATGTGGGCCACTTCAGGCCCGAATTGCGCCTGCAGACCCTCGATACTGGTTGGCGTATCTTCGACCACATCATGAAGCATGCCCGCCACCAGGCACACCATATCCAATCGCAAGTCCGCGAGGATATTCACAACTTCCAGCGGGTGCAACACGTAGGGCTCTCCCGACAGCCGCTTCTGGCCTTCGTGTTTTTCCTGGCACAAGCGGTAGGCATTGCGCAGCATTCCCACGTCGTCGCCGGGGCGGTAGGCCTGAACCTTTTTGAGGATCGCCTCAAATTGCGTCATATTCACCCATACTATTGTAGGCCACTGCTGACAGGGCGTTCAAGCCGGATGGAACCCTCAAGCGCTGCGGCTCTCTTGCCGGCCTTGCCGGAGAGCCTTCCCTCATCATAAAAAACTGTATTACCTCGGAGTATTGCCCCAAGGGATTTATCTTTCCACTTCCATTGCAAAACAGGCCAGGATTCTCACCACCCGGCCACGCTGTCTATCAGAAAGGAAAAACGTATGAAAGTTCGCAACGAGCGGTTCATCATGGACCTTATTGTCATAGTAGCAGCACTCTCCGGCTTGTGCGAAAAGTCTTATCGGCAGCAGAGAGAAGATTACTACAGGGTCGGCGCCAATATGAATATGTCTTATTGGCAGGAGCCAAGGCAGGCTTCATGCACGCCGCCACTCCTATGCGCGTTAAGGCTGCCAGCCTATGGGCGCGGGCCCTTTATGGCGTGATCATCTTCCCGTGTTCGTGAGGCATAAAAAAAGGCCCTTCGGCTCATTTCGATGAGCGCGAAGGGCCATCACAATCTATCGATAAGGCGGGAAGTTATGATCCCTGAGTCGATGATTTTTGAGGCGTACTTTTCCGAAGCTCCATGGCCTTCTCCTGCCAGCCATCAGCCATCTTCAGGTCCGCCTCACGGTCCGTTTTGCTTTTCTCAATATCAGCCTTCTGGCGGTACATCAAGTTCAAGTACGCCATGGTGTTAAAATCATTGGGTTTTAAACCTAACGACTTATTGAGAGCGTCAATCCCCTCATCCACCAATTTGCTGTTCTGCTCCTCCAATTGCGCCCGGGCCTTTTCAGGCAAGGGAGGCAGTTCACCCCGGCGGTCTGGAAGCATCAGGTTAAGATTCTTCCGGATGGTACCATCGCGCTGGAAACACTGCGCCCAGTCGATGACACCGATCCAGTAATAAGGCTCGGGGTTATTCGGCTCCACCTCCAGCCGGTCGCGCTGGAACTCCTTCGCCTTATCAAAATCTTTCATGTTGTAGTAGATCTGCCCAATGCTGGCCATCGCCGTTGTATTTTTAGGGTCCAGCTTCAGGACGTTCCCAAAAGCATCGATTGCCTGCTGTCCGGTTTTGACGTTTTCCTGCGAGTCACCACCAGGAACGTACTGCTGGGCATAGGCGGTCGCCAGGTACAATCGCGCATTGATCAGCCCGGGATCCAGCTCGATCGCGCTCTTGAAATGCTCGATTGCCACCTGAAACTTCGCGTTGCGATAGGCCTCAACCCCCTTATTGAGCTGGTCGCGGGCCTTTAGTGCCTTGAACGTACTGCAGCCGCCCGCTACGACCGCCAGCAGCAGTACCGCGCAGAGCGGTGCCACCATGGAACGACGCATCTTTAATCCTCCCTAGGTCAATATTTCTCGGGTTCCCGAGTGCTACTGCTGTTCCTCAATTGCCTTGGTAATCAACCCAACCTTGTCAGCACCAGCCCCCTTGGAAATATCGATAAGTTCAGCCACATCTTGAAAAGGAAGCTTCGGATCGCCCTGAATGAACAAGATGTGGTCATTGCGATTCTTGAAAATATCCACCAGTCGCTGTCCCAATTCAGAAATCGGAATCGGCTGCTGATTGATGCTCACGACCCGTTGAGCATTGATGGATACCACGATTGTCCGCTCGATAACTTGCTGGTTCTGTTTCTGGTTCTTGTCAGGCTTCGGGACAAGAGCGTCCAACCCCTTGACGGTCGGGGGGTTGATCACCATGAAAATGATCAGCAGCACCAAAAGCACGTCAATCAGAGGCGTGACATTAAGCGCCATCATCGTGCCGCCCTTGCCGGTGCTACCCACGGCCATTGACATACAGTTACCCTCCTTCAGCCGGCTCCGAGCCGGACGTTCTTGAAGACGACATTAGGGAGTGAGCGGAACGTCGACGTTGGGCTTGATTTGTTCGGTCACCAAACCCAACTGCTCAATTCCCGCAGCACGCACGTTATCGACGACTGAAACCACATCACCGTACTTTGCGCGAGAGTCACTCCTAATAAAAACGATCTTGTTCAGTTTGTTCGACATCAGGTCCTCGACCTTGGTCGTGATATCACTGACAAGCACAGGTTGTGCGTCCAGAAAGATCTTCCCGTCGCGCGTAACCGCCAGCTCGACCGCATCGCTTTTTTCGGCTTCCGGCATCGTGCGAGGGTTATGGGTTTTTGCCAAGTCGACGGAAACGCCTTTCTGAAGCATAGGGGTAATGACCATAAAGATGATCAATAGAACCAGCATGACGTCCACCATGGGCGTCACGTTGATATCCGCCACCTCCGTCAGCGCTGTGCGCTTCCGTGCCATTATTTTTTCCCTCCGGAATTCTTGATGAAGTAATCCACCAGTTCGGAAGAGGAGTTGTCCATCTCCACGTCAAAACCCTCGATTTTGTTGGTGAAGTAGTTATACAACCAAACCGCGGGGATGGCGACGAACAAGCCCATGGCGGTGGTTACCAGAGCTTCTGCAATTCCGCCGGCGACCGCGCCCAGGCCGGTCGATTTCTGTGCCGAAATGCCCTGAAACGCGTGGATGATGCCCAGCACCGTTCCGAACAGTCCGACGAAAGGCGCCGTCGACCCGATCGTCGCCAGGCTGGAAACGCCCCGCTTAAGTTCCGCGTGGACAATCGCCGAGGCCCGCTCCAGGGCGCGTTTCGAAGCCTCGATCATTTCACCCGGTATTTCGGCTGAGACCTGATGCGCATGGAACTCCTGCAATCCGGCTGTGACCACTTTGGCCAGATGGCTCCGTTTATTCTGCTCGGCAATCGAGATCGCCTCGTCCACTCTGCCAGCTTTTAAGGCTCCGGCAACCGCGGGAGCGAAAATACGTGACTGCTTACGCGCCGCCTGGAAAGCGATCCAGCGGTCAATCGAAACACCGATAGACCATGCGGACATGAAAAACAGCAAGATCACCACCGCTCGGGCTGACCAGCCCATGGTTTTCCACATATCAAGGGGATTGAAAGAGGGAGCGGCCGCCTCTTGAAACATCATCATCGTCAAAAAAAGTTTAGCTCCTAACATGCTTTTCTATTTCCTCCTCAAGGATTTTTACAAAACCGCCGATTAACCCGCCAAGGTGAAATTTACATCAATCTCAGTAACCACTTCCACAGGTTCACCGTTCAATAGCGTCGGCTGGTAGCGCCATTGTTTTACCGCGTCAAGAGCGGATTTGACCAGCAACGGATGGCCGCTCAGCACCTTCAAATCCTGAATGGTCCCGTCCTTCGCAATAACCGCCTCCAGCCTCACCGTCCCCTGAATTCGTGCCATCTTGGCCAGAGGGGGATATTCGGGTGTCGGCTTAAAAATCAACTTGGCCGCTTCCACCTGGCCACCCACCCGGATCCGCTGAACCGCTTTCGGCGGCGGTGGAGGCGGCGGCGGACCACCCGTTACGCCACCGATAATTCCTCCCAGAACGCCACCCATCTGCCCACCCGGCATACCACCCGCAACACCGCCGACAACCCCGGTGCTCACCTGCTGAGGCGTGTCTCTAATTTTAGTGATGGTCTTCGGAATGACGGTGGGTGCTTTCATCAGTTCCGCCATGCTCACGTGGTGAATTGGAATCGGAGGAGCCTTTGCAGGCGGCGGTGGAGGCGGCGGGGGCGGGGGCGGCGCAACCAGGAAAGTCATCAACTGAGCTTTCGGAAGCGCCTGGGTGTAAATCAAGGGCATAATAATCATGATCCCGATGATGACCACCTCAAAGATATAGGCGATCGGCAGGGTGGCCCTTTTCCAGTCGTCCGTTTTGGCAGCGGAGTAACAAAGATAGCCAACGAACCCGACCAGATTGAGCAAGGCCGTGATAATCAACCAAGGCCACGTACTGAGCTTGAGGTGCCGTGAATCCGCCCAGACGTAGCAGAGAATAAACGCGTAGAAGAAGAAGATCACCCCAAGAATCGTCGACTGCGTGATGAGCACCTTCAATTCCGGCGTCTCAATCAGCGGCAGACCAAAATATCCGATCAGGAACCCCAAGATTCCCACCGAAAGCGACACCACCCAGTGCACGCCTCTCAACACAGACCTGGCACTCGGTGAGGAATCCAGTAGAGAGTCACCAATCATGCTACCCACCCCCTCTCATCGTCGAAGCCAAAGCCGATCAAATCTCGGGGCTTCCGACAGAGAAATTTATTATCGTTTAGCAGCGGCAACTTCCCGCTCAAGAACTTTACGCTTTTCCTTCACGCGGCCCTTTCCGGACCGGGACTGCCAGTAGACCAGGATCGGACTTGCAATCGCAATGGACGAATAAGTCCCAATCAGGACTCCCACAACCATGGCAAAGGCAAACCCATGGATGACGTCGCCTCCGAACAGATAGAGTGACAGAACGGCGAGAAACGTCAGTCCCGAGGTCAGGATGGTCCGGCTTAGCGTCTGGTTGATGCTCTGGTTCACTAAATTGATGAAGCTCTCCCGCTTGTTCAACGGCAGGTTTTCCCGAACGCGGTCAAAAGTGACAATGGTATCGTTCATCGAATAGCCCACAAGCGTCAACAGAGCCGCAATGACCGAAAGCGTGATCTCTTTTCCAAAAAGAGAAAACAGGCCGATGGTGATCAGCACGTCGTGGAAGACAGCGATCACCGCCGACACGCCATAAATTAACTCAAAACGAAACCAAATGTAAACTAACATTGCGGCGAGCCCGGCCAACGTCACATAAACGGCCTCGCGCCGCAAGTCAGAGCCAACCTTCGGGCCCACAATCTGGGTATACCGGACAGCGAAGCCTGACAGGTAAAAATCCTTTTCCAGCGTGCTGAGGACCGCCGGGGTAGCGCCCGGGACTTTGCTCAAATCCTGAAAGTCTGCGATCAAGCCGCTCTGCGGCGGGTCATCGCGGAATTTAATCAAGGCTGCAGCAAGATTCTGGTAGGTGCTTGTCGCGGCGTCCATCCCCTTGGCAGCCAACCCCAGCGGGTCCGCTACAAGCAGATGGTTCTCCACGGTCTTGGCCGTCGCATTGTTAAAGTCCACTTTGTCCGGTGAAACGCCTCCGTACTGCGCGGTAAGCGCTTTCACGATAGCAGCCTTGCCGGTGTCAAGGGCCTCGCTGCCGGAAGCACCCTTTTGAAGAGGCAATTCGATCATCACGGAATGTTCGGAAGCGGGCCCGATGCTCTGAATGCTCGCGCCCTTCCAATTCTCCCTGGCGAGCTGGCTGCGAATTGCGCCGAGGCTGGGAGCCTTCGCAAACTTTACGGTCACCTGCGTACCACTGCGGAATTCAATTCCGTAAATAAGGCCGTGGTGAATTGCAATCGAGAGGAGCCCTGCCACCAGAAGGGCGAGCGAGGCGCCTATGAAGTACCACTTCCTGCCCATCCAGTCGATGTTCGGTTCGTGAAAGAATTCCATGATCTAAACTTACCAGCCGCCTGTATACAAAGACACCGAAAAGAGTCTTTAAGTTCCCAAAATCTTAAACGCTGAGGGCTTCGCCTTTCTGCCGTCGGGACAGCACGTAATCAAAAATGGTTCTAGAAACATACACCGAAGTAAAGAGGTTTGCAATCAATCCGATGGTCAGCGTAACCGCAAACCCCCGGATCGGCCCCGTGCCAAACGCAAAAAGAATAGCCGCCGCGGCCACCGTGGTCACATGGGTGTCGATGATGGTCCGAAACGCGTGCTCAAACCCGGCCGCGACGGCAGCGCCAGCCGCTTTGCCGTGGCGCAATTCTTCCCGGATGCGCTCAAAAATCAGCACATTGGAATCGACGCCCATGCCGACCGTCAGAATCACGCCGGCAATGCCCGGCAAAGTCAGGACAGCGCCAAAATAGGCGAGCGCCGCCATCAGGATAATCAGGTTCAAAATCAGCGCCACGTCCGCGTTGATTCCCGCACCCCGGTAGTAAACCAGCATGAAAGTGATCACCGCCAGGAACCCCACGATGCACGCGACAATACCGGCGCGGATAGAGTCCGCTCCCAGCGAAGGGCCGACCGTGTTTTCCATCAAGGGAGTTATCGAAGCCGGAAGCGCACCCGAGCGCAGCATCAAAGCCAGGTCCGCCGTTTGCTGAGGAGTGAAACTGCCTGTAATTTCGCCCGAATCCGTGATCCGGCTGTCGATCACGGGCGCGGAAACGACCTGGTTGTCAAGGACGATCGCAAGCTGTTTGCCGACATTCTTGCCCGTCACCTCTCCAAAGCGCACCGCTCCGTCACGCGTCAAGGTGAAATTAACACTCGGCTGGCCGCTCCGGCCGGTTGAAGGCTGGGCTCCGGTCAGGTCGCGCCCGGTGACCGCGGCCACCTGATTCAGAAGGTACCAGACCTGCCCGCTGGTTGCGCTGCTGCTGGCGGAATCCGACTTGCCGGGAACCAGTTCAGCCCCCGGCGGCAGGACTCCTCCGAAAGACGCCAGGGCGGCTTCACGGCTTTGGTAGGGACCTCCGCGGACAATCTTCAGCTCCAGCATCGCCGTCTGCTCGATAATGTTCTTGACGCGGGCAGGATCGCTGACGCCTGGAAGCTGAATGACCAGTTCGAAATCGCCCTGCCCGTAGTCGGCAACTTCAGGCCCGACAAGTCCCAAGGCATCGATACGGCGCCGGATCGTGCTTCTGGCCTGGTCGAGCGCCTGGTTGCGAATCTGGTTGACTTCGCTCACCTTCATGCTGAGCAGGCGCGACGTGGGCTGCCCGGCAACCGGTGAAAGGGTGAAGGTCGAGAACTGCTGTGCCACAAGCGATTCCAAGCCGCCCAAATTCGAGTCGGGAAGGCCCTTGATCAGAATGGAAGAGATACCCTGTTCATCGACCGAGGCATAGGAGATTTTTCTGGTCGTCATCTCGTCGCGCAACCGTTCCAGCGCCTGGTCGGTCGTGATCTTCACGGCATCGTCCACGTGGACCTGCAAAACCATGTGGGTGCCACCCTTTAAATCCAGGCCCAGATGAATGCGGTTGGCCAGGTTGCTCTTGAGTTGCACAACGTTCTTGGGAAACCCCGTGAGACCCAGAACACACGCAGCCACCACTGCAACAATGAAGAGGGTCCGGTTCCGAATCCGATTATGATCCATGGCCTAAATTCCTTGTCCCCCAAAAGCCCGGCGCCGGCAGGTCATTTCTTTCCCTTGGAACCTTTATCCTGGGAACCTTTATCCTGCGCAGAGGCGTCTTCCCCCTCCGACTGAACGCCGGTAATGGCTGACCGGGCGACATCAACTTTCACCTGATTGGCAATCTGCACCTGCACGATATCGCCACGGAATGCGGTAATCAACCCATAAATTCCGCCCGAGGTCATCACACGGTCTCCAGTCTTAAGGTCAGACAACATCTGCTGGGTCTTACGGCGATTGCGCTGCTGCGGGAGAATAACCAGAAAGTACCAGATCAGGAAAAGGGGGGCAAACAGCAACAGGAACTGCGCCAGGGCCCCGCCCATGCCGGGATCCGCCGCCAAAATGATCCGATTAATCAACACACACTCGACCAAGAGGGAGCCATCTTAAAGTTAGGATTAAGGATGATATGTCCCACACTTAAATGCGGGATCAGCAGGGTTTGCCGGTTTTTCTTTGTTCGACTCTACGCTATGCCGAACGGGATTCCGCATTAGCCGCTGCCAGAACCCCGGCAAGGAACTTCCCAAACCCCCCAAACCTTAGAGATTGCCTGACTCTCTTCATCATGTCAAGGTAAAACCACAAATTGTGGTAAGTCGCTAGCATCGCCGCGGACATCTCGCCCGCCGAAAACAAGTGCCGGATGTAGGCGCGAGAGTATCGCCGGCATACCAGGCAGCCGCAGGCCGCGTCCAGGGGCCCAGGATCACTGGCGTACCGGGCGCTTTTGATGGACAGCTTGCCGGTTGACGTGAACACGCAGCCGTTGCGAGCGTTCCGGGTGGGCATCACGCAATCAAACATGTCAACGCCCAGGGCCACGCACTGCACCAGGTCCTCCGGAGTTCCCACGCCCATCAGGTAGCGCGGTTGGTCCTCCGGCAGGCATCCGGCCACGCGCTCGGTCACACCGTACAACTCATCCTTCGGCTCGCCAACCGAAAGGCCTCCGATGGCATACCCGTCAAACCCGATCCCGCCAATCTCCATGGCGCTTTCCCGGCGCAGGCTCCAGTCGGTCCCGCCCTGCACGATCCCAAAAAGGCTCGGACCCAGTTTCGACTTCCCGGGATCTTCGCCCGTTTGGAGCTGGAAAGCTTCCGCCTTTTCCCTGAAATATTTCTGCGAGCGATCGGCCCATCGCCCCGTCAGACGCACCGAACGTCTGAGCGTCTCGTGGCTGGCTGGATAATCGACGCACTCGTCGAGCGGCATGATAATATCCGCGCCCAACGCCAACTGGAAGTCGATGACGCGCTCGGGTGAAAAAAAGTGCGGCGATCCGTCCAGGTGCGAACGGAACCAGACGCCATCTTCGGTCACCTTGCCCAGGCCTTTCAGGCTCATCACCTGGAAGCCGCCACTGTCGGTCAGAATGGGATGCGGCCAGCTCATGAACCGGTGCAGGCCGCCAAGCTCGCGAACCCTTTCGTGGCCGGGGCGCATCGAGAGGTGGTAGGTGTTCGCCAGAATGATCTGGGCGCCCACTTCTTCCAGTTGCGCCTGCGTCATGGCCTTGACGGCTCCGGCGGTGCCGACCGGCATGAAGATGGGAGTCTCAACGTCTCCGTGCGGGGTGTGCAGAAGGCCCGCCCTGGCCCGGGTGCTCTCGTCTTTCGCGACCAATGTGAACTTCAATGCCATGGCGTATTCATTCTACTGATGTTTGCAAAATAGAATGACAACAATTGTTGTAGCGGCGGCCGGAGCCCGACCTGAGGCACGAACGGACCGCCGGCTCTTCGGCGCTCACGGAGCGCCGCGACAGAATAAAGGATCATTGTTGCCACAAGCTAGCAGGCTGGGCAATGTCGATCTGAATCACGCGACTGATCTTATCCGGCAAGCAAGGCAAACCCAACTTTGGCAAGCACCAGCAATACCCACACTCCGAAAAAGGTGATGAAAATCGAGCCGGCCTTGACTTTATTCCGCGAAACTCGCGACAGCCCGATCGCAATCAAAACCAGGAACCACAATGTAAGGATATCGAGCGCACTCGCCAGCGTTAAAATAGCGCGGGAAGTCGTGAGCGGGTTCAGGAAAAATCCCAGGTTAGTGGGCGCAGGACTCGTCGGCCTGAAATAGTCAGGGTCGCCAAAGAACATGACGGCAATCGCCATCACTCCGCCCACAACGCGTGGCATGTAAGCGTAACAGGTTGCGGAAAACACTTCCTTGAACCCGGCGCTCTCCCCGAAAATAAAGTTCAAAACCAGCAGCCCGAATCCGGCCACGCTCAGCAGGAAAATGGGAATGCCGGCAACCGCCATGACTTGTATCATGACGCTTCCAATCGAAGCGGCTTTTTGAACCGCCTGGTTCAACTGCGAAGGATTCATGCTGCTGGCGCGCCCGCTCTGCTTCAGGGTCTGCAGGATGATTCGGTCGATGCCGATCTTCGCCAGCATCGTCTCCGCGACCGCCACTGAAACCAGCATCAGCAGAATCAGGGGAGCGATAAAGTCCGGCTTGCGCGCGATATCATCGAACGTTTCACCGGGCTCGACAAAGACACCGATCAGGCGGACGAGGAAAGGCTTGGGAGGGGTGCTCTGCGGGGCATCGGGCGGAGAGCCACTATCGGCCATCAGAACACCTCCGGAAGGCGGCGGTTTTCACAAGCTTCATCTCTGTGCTTGCGACCGTGCCCTTGCAGATTGCTTAAACCTGAAACGAAAGGCTTGCACCGAACAGCCGGAATCCTCTGTGACGGAACGCCCGCACGCGCCTGAAATCAATCGTGGATGGCGGCGTCGAGAAAGGCGCGGAGCTTGCGGCTGCGCGAGGGATGGCGCAGCTTGCGGAGCGCCTTGGCCTCAATCTGCCGGATTCGTTCGCGGGTGACGGCAAAGCTCTGGCCCACCTCTTCCAGCGTGTGCTCGCTGCCGTCGTCAAGACCGAACCGCATTTTAATAACTTTTTCTTCGCGCGGAGTCAGCGTCTTCAGCACCGATTCGGTCTGCTCCTTCAGATTGATGTTGATCACCGCCTCAGCGGGTGAGATGACTCCACGGTCCTCAATAAAGTCGCCCAGGTGCGAATCTTCCTCTTCGCCGATCGGCGTCTCAAGCGAGATCGGCTCCTGCGCGATCTTCAGCACCTTCCGAACCTTGATCACCGGGATGTCCATCCGCTTGGCGATCTCTTCGGAAGTGGGCTCGCGCCCGTATTCCTGAACCAGTTGGCGGGAGGTTCGAATCAGCTTGTTGATGGTTTCAATCATGTGCACGGGGATGCGGATGGTCCGCGCCTGGTCGGCAATGGCGCGCGTGATGGCCTGGCGGATCCACCAGGTCGCGTAAGTCGAGAATTTATAGCCCCGGCGGTATTCAAACTTGTCCACGGCCTTCATCAGGCCGATGTTGCCTTCCTGAATCAGGTCGAGAAACTGCAGGCCTCGGTTGGTGTATTTCTTGGCGATGGAGACCACCAGGCGCAGGTTCGCCTCAATCAGTTCGCGTTTGGCCAGCTCGGCTTCCTGCTCTCCGGTCAGGATATTCTGATAAGTCCGCCGCAGATCGGCGGCTGAAGCCTGATTGCCTTTTTCAATTTCCTCCAGCCGCGCCTTGACCTGGCGAAGCTCCTTCTTCAGTTCTTTGCCGTCGCCGCCGCTTCGCGCCGCCTCCAGGCGTTTTTCCAGGCGCAGGGACTCGCGCTCAATCGGCCGGACCTCTCCGGCGGTCTCGCGGATGCATTCGATCAGCCGCTTGCGCTCGGTATGGGTGAATTCGATCGACCGGAACAGCTTGGAGATCATGATCCGGTGACGATAGACCGCCAGATTCAGGCGGCGAAAGTCCTTGCCGCGCCGGCTGCGAGGAAAGGAATCGCGCTTGACCTTCAACTGCATCAGCCGCTTATTCAGCCGTTCCATCTCATTGATGGTGGCCACGAGCTCTTCGGCGCGCCCGGCGATCCGGTCCTCGGTCAGCTCGTCGTCGTCGAAGACGATAATCTCCTTGATCGACCGCTGCCCCTTTTTCAGTTCCTCCCGCAGCCCGAACATCTCCAGAATCACAATCGGCGAGCGCGACAGGGCTTTGAACACCTTGAGCTGCCCGCGCTCAATCCGCTTGGCAATCTCAACTTCACCTTCCCGCGTCAGCAGGGGAACCGTACCCATCTCGCGCAGGTACATGCGAACGGGATCGTTGGTTTTGTCGAGCACCCCGGGCGTCAGGTCCAGTTCCACATCATCGGAAGGTTCTTCGTCTCCCTTATCGGAAATGATGTCCTCCGACTTCGCTTTGGGAGATTCCAAAACCTCGATGCCCGCGTGATCAAACATGGACAGCAGGTCATCCAAATCTTCGGCAGTATGAACATCGGAAGGAAGAAGGTCGTTCACCTCTTCGTAAAGCAGGTAGCCCTTTTCCTTGCCGAGCGTCATCAGTTTGCCAACTTGATCGTACTTATCGTCAAATGCCAAAGCTTCTGCCTCCGTTTAGGAGCAATTTCGGGTTTGGGCCGCCGGCCCTTTGCGCGGGAAACCTGCCACCAACCAAGCGCCTTTTTGACTGCTACCAACCAAGCGCCGCAGCAGAAAAATCAGCTAGACGGCAAGTAACCCCTAGGATAATTAGACGTAATACTATACTACTTCGTTGACGTTTTGTTTGCGATTTCTAAGTTTTCCCTTATTCGCGCTAATTCCTTCATCAAAAGTACCTTATCCGCGTTCAGCGCCGCAAGCCGGGCCCAGTCCTGCTCCCTCCCGGCGGCATCAATATCAGGATTCAAGGCGCTCAGCCCACGCTCAATCCTGGTCCGCCGCAGCGCATCGCAAAATCTTACCGCATCGTCGCGGCTGGGAACTTCGTCCGAGGCCAGCAAACTCTCGTGCAGCAGGTTCTGGCTTTCCGAACTCAGGCTTTCCCCAAAAGTATGAAGATCGACTGTCTCACCCGCGTTTCGGACCTCCAGCAGTTTCACGAAAACGTCCTCGGCGGCCAGACCGCTTAAGACCCCGTCGGACACCAGCGCGGGCAGAAGCTCATCCATAACCTCCTGGCTCTCCAGAAATGCCCGAAGCAGTTTCCGCTCTGCAGAAGAGGCCTTGTACTGCCGTTCGGTGCTCACGTCGGGCCGGCGCTCGACGGCGGCGCGCCTCAGTTCCTCGCGAAGCAGGCGATCATCCAGATGAGCGCGGGCGGCCAGCCGATCCGCCGTTTCATTGCGCATGATCGGATTGGGCATTCTGGCCAGATATGGCAGAACCGCGTTCGCCACCGCCAGTTTTCCCTGCGGAGTGTTCAGGCCATGCCCGGCGATGGCGCGGTCCGTCACATAATCAATGTAGCCGGGCGCCGCCGCCAGCACCCGCCGGTATTCCGCATCGCCGTGCTTGCGAATAAAGGAGTCCGGGTCAAGGCCTCCCGGAAGCGCCAGAACTTTCACTTCAAATCCCGCCTCCAGCAAGGCGTTGAGCGACCTTTCGGTGGCCGCCACTCCGGCGGAGTCAGGATCGTAATTCACCACCACGCGGCGGGAATAGCGCGCCAGCAGGCGAATGTGGGCTTCCGTAAAACTGGTGCCGCAACTGGCAATCACGTTGTCAATTCCGCAGGAGTCAACCGCAATGCAATCCATGTAACCTTCCACCAGAATCGCGTAATCCTGCTTGCGAATCGCCTTCCCTGCGATGTCCAGGTGGTACAGGACCCTGCTCTTTATATAGATCGGCGTTTCAGGAGAATTCAAATACTTCGGCTGCTCATCTCCCAGCGTCCGTCCGCCAAAAGCGATCACTTTCCCGCTCTCGTTGGCAATCGGGAAAATAATCCGGCCTCGAAAGCGGTCAAAGCGGCGCTGACCTCCCGCGTCGCGCAGGACAAGTCCGGTCTTTTCAAGCACCTCGTCGTCGAACCCGGAAGCGCTCAGGTGCCGGGTCAGGGTGCGGCCGTCGCGCGGCGCATAGCCCAGAAGAAACCGGCCGATCACCTCGTCCTTCAACCCACGGTCCAGGAGATAGGCTCGCGCCGCCCGGCCTTCTCCCGTCCCGGTCAGTTGTGCAGCGTAAAACTTGGCGGCAGCCTCATGAATTTTATAGAGCGCCGTTCGTTCCTTTGACTTGGTGTCGTCGCCGCTGTAGGCGGTCCTGGCCAGCGTGATGCCCACCTTCTCCGCCAGGCGTTCGAGGGCCTCGGGAAACGTCAGGCTTTCCATCATCATGACAAATTTGAAGACGTCGCCGCCCGCCCCGCAGCCGAAACAGTGAAAAATCTGTTTGCCGGGATGAACGGCAAAGGAAGGAGTCTTTTCCTGATGGAAAGGGCACAGACCCATCATATTCGCGCCGGCCTTGCGGAGCTGAACGTAATCGCCTACAACCTTGACAATATCGGCGACTGCCCGGACATCTTCAACCTGATTCATGGCCTTCCAGTCATCGGCATCGCAACCTCACCCGCAATCATGCAGGATGAGCCTGGCGAAGTTTCCTAAATCTGCCCCGCCATCCGGCGCGAACGAACACTCAAAACGGAATCCCTGGATTCGACTCGATCAAATTCCATTCAGGGAATAACCAACAGCCCCGGTGAAGGCTTTCGGATCTCCTCGGATTTGAACTGGCTCCGGAGAAAGTCAAGGTAAGCGCGGCCTCTGGGGCGGCCGTTGGTGCGGGTGGCTCCCACCTGGGCAAGGAGGATCAGAGCGTCGCGAATCTCGCTGTCCCGGACCGTTCGAAGCCCCGTATTCCGGCTTTCCGTCTTCTTGTAATTTTCGATGGCAGCCTTCAAGTCGTCATAAAGTCTGCGCTGGACCAGGTAGTCCGGAGGCTTTTCGTAATAGATGCCGCTCGAAAGGGTTCGATAAGCCTCGGCCAACGACTGGAGGCTCGCGACCACATCCGAATCGTTGACCGCCGCGTTGTCTTGCGCGTTCAGGCAGACGGCATAGCCAAGCGCCAGAACCAGGGGTTCGTGCTCGACCACAAAAGAAGATGGGATCTTCGTCTCGGCAAAAGGAACGCTCGCCCAGTCAATTTCCCGGCGTTCGACATCATGCTTCCGGCTTTCCACCAGATAGGTGCAGTCGGAAGGGCAGTCGATCGTCACCTCGCGCCCGGTCCCGCAGCAGACCGTGCAGATGCTCTCTGCCCTGGCCGGACAGTAGCGCTTTGCTTTTCTCGTTTCGCAGATGGGACAAGCCAAGCGACGGTTCCTGTGCGCAAATTGCCGCCCCCTCGGGCGACTTCAAGTTATTCTATGCAATTCCCGCAGCCGTAGCAAATTCAAGCGGCTTCGCTCCCTGTAGCGGAGGTATCCCCACCGCCGGCTTCTTCTATTGCCAGTCTGAAATTGAAACGACCGGCTTGCGCAGACACTTGCGTTGTAGCGTCTGCGATCTCGCGAAGCGAATTATTCCGGCAACCCCTGACCTTAGGGATCGCCCCGCAGGCCGGGCCGGGTTCAGCCGCTTTCCAATAGAGATACACCGAGAGCGCCAGTCGCCAATCGGGCACCGCGCAATGGCCGGCGCATCCATTGCCCAAACCGGAATGGGATAAAGATTATCTGATCCAACTGGAAAAGAACGGTCCGGGGCATCGAACAATAGTGGCATAATGTCTTTCGAGGTGAAGCAACAGGAAAGAAGAATTCTTCGACTGAACAATAAGCCGGAAACAAAGCGAATCCCGGCGCCACCTGCCGGAAGCCTGCCTCTTCCCTGCCGGACCCGCCTCCCGGGCGCGAAGTTGATCGAGCGAGCGTGAAGCCACTGTTTGCCCGGTTGCATTTTGAAAGGCGCAACATCTACAGTGGAAAGTTACAGTCTTAGATACTCGAGCACCCTGATCAGGCAGCCTGCCCTCCCCCAGAACTGAGGACGGCGGGATAGAGGAGCACGAATGGCACAAACTCTCAATTCATCAAAGAAGGCAGACGTTGTTATTGTCGGCGGCGGGATCATCGGAAGCGCGATTGCGCTTCGCCTGGCAAGATCGGGAGCCGGCGTCACGGTTATCGACCGCGGCCAGCCCTGCTCCGAGGCCAGCGGCGCGGCGGCCGGCATGATCGCCCCGCAGGGCGAGATGATCGAGCCGGAGTCCTTCTCTAAGCTCTGCACGGCCAGCCGTGACCTGTACCCGGAATTTGTGGCGGAGGTGGAAGACCTCAGCCAGGAGCGCGTCCATTACCGGAGCGACGGCGCTCTGCTCGTCGCCATCGATGAGCATGAATGCGAAGAACTGGAACACGTCTATCGGACCCAGACACGGCTGGGTCTGCCGCTTGAGCGCCTGACGAATGACAAGGTTCTGAAACGCCTTCCGGGACTGTCCTCCCGCATCGAGCTTGCCTTGTTTGTTCCCGGCGACCACTGGGTTGACAACAAACGATTGACCCGCGCTCTGGTCAAAGCCGGCGAACTTTCAGGCGTGAACTTCCATTGGGATTGCAACGTGACGGGCTTCAAGGTCCAGGGCGACCGGGTTGAAAGCGTTCGAGCGCTGCCTCAGGGCGCCGCCGCAGAGGAGACCCTTTCGGCCGGACGATTCATCCTTGCCGCCGGGTGCTGGTCCGGCAAGCTGGGAGAAACCTTGGGAGTCTCCTTGCCTATCGTGCCCTGCCATGGAGAAATGATCGAATTCGAAACTCCCGCCGACCTGCCATACGTAGTTCGCGCCGGCATGCATTACGTCGTCCCGCGCGGCCGGCGGACCGTGGTGGCGGGAACGACGGCCAAGTGGGGCAGTTACGAAAAGGTCGTCACCGCGGGCGGGTTGTGTTCCATCATCGAGGGAGTCACCCGGATTCTTCCTATCGCCAAGGATTTCAACTTCCGCCGAGCCTGGGCGGGCCTGAGGCCGGACACCCAGGACCATCTTCCCATTCTGGGGTTTGGCGCTCTCCGTAATCTGATCTTCGCCACCGGCCATTTTCGCAACGGGATTCTCCTGGCCCCCATCACGGCAAAGTTGCTCACAGAACTGATTCTGACCGGTGCTCCATCTCAATCTCTGGATCTCTACAGCCCCAGCCGGTTCACGGGCGCGCATTGAAACCTGCGGGAGGTGTTTCAGCTCCGCCAAAAGAAGCAGGCTGCTGAGGTTCCTCCCTCCAGCCCCGGCTTTACGTCCCGTGCCCAAATCGATTAGGATGGCTAATTCAGGTGGGCCATCGAGACCGCAGTGAAATCATGCATGCCCATTTCCGCAGAAGTCTGAACTATGGCTGACATTCGTGTTCGATTCGCACCCTCGCCCACCGGCTACCTGCACGTCGGCGGAGCGCGGACAGCACTTTACAACTGGCTTTTCGCGCGGCGCATGAACGGCGTCCTCGTTCTCAGGATCGAGGATACCGATGCCGACCGCTCCAAGCCCGAACTCACGACAGCGATCCTGGAAAGCCTTGCGTGGCTGGAACTCAACTGGGACGAAGGGCCGTTCCATCAGTCCGACCGCCTTGACCGCTACCGGGCGCTGGCCGCCGAACTCGAACGCACGGGCCATGCGTACCCGTGTTTTTGCACGACTGACGAACTCCAGGCCAAGCGTTCCCGCTCAAGCGGAGGGCGCCCGTGGAAATACGACGGGACGTGCCGAAACCTGGCAGAGACGGAGCTCCAAAAACGCCTTGCCGAAGGCATGGCGCATGCCGTCCGCTTTCGCGTTCCTGAAACCGGAGAGACCGATTTTGACGACCAGGTCTTCGGGCGCATCCAGGTGGAAAACCAGGAGATCGAGGATTTTGTCCTGCTGCGTTCCGACGGGCAGCCGACTTACCACCTGAGCGTCGTCGCCGACGATGTGGATATGCGAATCACCCACGTCGTGCGCGGCGCCGACCACCTTTCCAATACTCCCAAGCAGATTCTTGTTTACCGTGCGCTGGGGGCCGGCCTGCCCGCGTTTGCGCACCTGCCGCTGATCCTGGGACCCGACCGGCAGCGGCTTTCCAAACGGCATGGCGCAACCGCTGTCGGCGCTTATCGCGACCAGGGAATCCTGCCGGAAGCGCTGGTCAATTTCCTTGCGCTTCTGGGTTGGACGCCGCCGGGCGGCGAGGAAATTGTCTCCCGCGAAGCGATGGTTCGTGATTTCGACCTGGCGACCGTATCCAAATCCAACGCCGTCTTTGATCCGGAAAAGCTTGCCTGGATGAACAGCCAGTATCTGCGCGGGCTGAGCCTCGACCGCCTGGCGCCTCTGGTGGAAGCCGAACTGAAATCGGCTGGCCTGAATTTCGCGGCCCATTTATCACCCGGGCAGTTTCAGGAAACGGTCGCTCTGCTCCAGCCACGCGCGCGCACGTTGAAGGATTTTTCTCTGGGCTGCCGGGCTTTCTTTACGGATGAGTTCGACTACGCGGAGGAAGCGCGAAAGAAATTCTGGAAGGACCCTGCCCTGTCCGGGCTCCTCCGGAATTTGGCTGAAAGGCTTGATCATCTCGATTCGTTCGGTCCGGAACAGACTGAGCAAACTTTGAGAGCGGCAGCGGAAGCGAGCGGGATTAAGGCGGGATTGCTGATCAATGCATCTCGTGTCGCGCTGACCGGGCAGGCCGTGGCCCCGGGACTATTTGATGTGATGAAAGTGCTCGGGCAGAAGCGGACGCTGGAACGGCTGCGGCGGGCCGCCGATGATCTGAGCCAGTCGAGTACGGGCAATCTTTAGGTAACCGCAGGCCCTCGCTGGGCGGAATACGCGCGCCCTCATGACGCCTTCTCAAACTTCTCAATAATCACAATCGCCACTGCGATGACGGTTGCCGTAACTTCCAGAATGCGTTTGACCTTCTTCAGCTTTGACATCACTTCATTCCCCGAGGGGCAGCCAGACACTACCCGGCAAGGTCCCATCCTCCCCCTCTAATCCCATTATCGACCCTCGAACGCCGCGAGGGAAGAGTTCCAGCAGCCCGTAACAACGCGGCAGGGAAAATCTTTTCTTGCCCGTGCTGCCCGGGTTGAAAAACAGCTTATGTCCCACGGTCAGAAGGCAGGGACGGTGGCTGTGGCCAAACACAACCACACTCGTGGCAGGATCAAAGCTTTCAAGAAACTGCGCGGCCCGTTCCGGACTCGACTTCTGAAGCGCCGAACCGTCCACCCATCTTTCCAGCTCATCCTGGGGGACAGAAAGCTGATGTTGGATCTCAACCTGGAGATTTTCAAAGCGAAGGGTCAGGGATGGCGGCAAATTCAGTTCGGGGGGATCCACATTTCCACGCACGCTGCGCAACGGCGCCACACGTTCCAGTTCCTCCTGCAGAACCCGGGAACCAACGTCCCCGGCGTGCAGGATTGAATCCACGCCGGCCAGCAGGCCCGGCAACCGCGGATCAAGGTAACCGTGCGTGTCAGAAATGAGTCCAATCTTCATCATCAAGGTCCCCGGGACCGTGCCCTCAAGATCCCGCTTGCCGACCATCAAAACATAACATAAACTGCCGCTGTGCAAAATGCTATCGATCCTCGAACGGTCTACGACGCCCTGGTGGTCGGCTCCGGAGCCAGCGGCGGGTGGGTGGCCAAAGAACTGACCGAAGCCGGCATGCGGGTCCTGATGCTGGAGGCGGGACCTCCGCGCATTCCGTCCCGTGACTTTACCGAGCACGTCTGGCCCTACCAGTTAAAATACCGCGGCTTCGACGGCCGCAAGTCACTCGATGCCGCCACCGCACTTCCCTCACGCACCATACTTGACACTTGATGCAGATGGGCCGCAATATGGTGCATTCCTGCAAGCTTGCAGGCTCTTTGTGTGAGAGGCCAGTTTTTGCTGCTGCCCGAAAATGCAGCAGCCGCACGAACTGTCCGCAGCATCTCACGTCGCAACCTATGAAAGCAGGCGTATGCTACACAAATTCGTCCATCACAATGACCGCCTCGTTCCCATGCAGGAGGTCCGCCTCTCTCCCGGCCAGGCAGGACTTCTGAATGGCTGGGGCGTCTTCACAACCCTGCGGATTTATGGCGGCCGTCCCTTCGCCTTCAATCGCCACTGGAAACGCCTGATCGCCGATGCCAATCGCCTGAAGATTCCCGCGGAATCCCGAGCGGAGACCGTCCTCGAACATCTCACGAGGTTGCTTGAAGCCAACCAGGTCAAGGAAGGCTGCGCGCGAATCTACTTTGTCTATAACAGGATTGGATACTGGGTCAGCGACGAACCCCTGCCCGCCGTTGACTTGATCCTGTGCACGGCCGATCTGCCCCGGCGCAAAGGTCCTGTGCGCCTGGCCGTGCAGGCCAACGGCCGACATGCCGCAAGTCCGCTTGCAGGAGTCAAAGTAACGTCCTGGCTGCAAAACGTCTGGATGCTTGACCAGACCCTGCAACGCGGGTTTGACGAAGTCATCCTGCTGAACGAACGGGACGAAGTGGCCGAATGCACCGCCGCAAACATTTTCTGCGTGCGCAACAATGAGGTCACCACGCCCCCGCTCTCCGCCGGCTGCCTTGCCGGCGTCACCCGAACCGTGCTGCTGGAAATCGGAGAGAAGGTTGGTTTGCGCGTCCGTGAGGCGACCTTAAGCGTTCAGGATCTGCTGGATGCCGACGAGCTTTTCGTTACTTCCACCACGCGCGAAGTCCAACCCGTTTCCCAAATCGAAGAGCGGAAGATCCGGCAGGTGGAGGGCGCCGTAACGCGGCGGCTGGCAGAGGCTTTCTCGAATTACGTGGCACAATCTTTTCTCTGAAAACAAACCCCGGCCCTGCAGAATCATCCGGGCGCAACCGGGCATTCATGACAGGAATGAGATTCGCTTCCAGCGTGATTCCGGCCGCGCGCGCCCGGCAGGTACCAGTTGTCCGGCGCCCCGCCGTGGCCGATGCGGAAGCTTGCACCGCGCTGATGTCTTGCCGCTTGATGGTTCAGAAAAACTGACATGACCCGCTCAATCTGACCTATGGCTTTGGCCCCGGCTTTCTATGACGCATCCATCCCCTGTTGAAACCTTCAGGCCGCAGGCGTACCCTAAAAGGTGGGGAATGGATAGTAAACCATGTTGCGGACACTATCTTGCATTACACTTGCCTTTCTGCTCGCAGGTGTCAGCGGATGGGCGCAAGGCGGTGCTTACACCACAAAGTTTCGAGTCACTCCGCCTGCTCCCACAGCGCCCAACCCCTACTCCCGCGCCAGTGCGAACACCTCTCCTGCGCCGTTTGGCGCCTCGGCTCCCCA
>Ga0307372_10004363_pt1 | contig 21920 bp, 25 predicted proteins | sample OX1MG_FD_202533 | JGI IMG/M metagenome (GOLD analysis project Ga0307372, IMG submission 202533) | Soil microbial communities from Risofladan, Vaasa, Finland - OX-1 | ecosystem: Environmental > Terrestrial > Soil > Coastal area > Acid sulfate soil | place: Finland: Risofladan, Vaasa | collected...
GGCGCCGCGGCCCGAGAGGCCGTTCTGGATCCGCGTCTTGCCGCGCTTCGAGCCGAAGCCGCCGGCGACCCAGTCGAGCTCCGCGTCGCGCTCGACGCGCGCGTGATGGCTCGCGAAGTGCCACGTCTCCTGGGAGAGATTCTGGAGGGAGACGTACTCGAGCTTCGCGGCCGGCTCGACGAAGAGCTCGGTCACCGCATTCGAGTACGCCGCGGTGTCGGGCGACGGCGACGCGTACTCCTCGATCAGGCTTGCGCGCGCGCCCTCCTCCGCGACGACGACGAGCCGCCAGAACGTCTGGCCGGTCGCCGAGATGCGGACGTACAGCGGCTTCTCGAGGACGACGTTCTTCGGGACGACGACGAGGAGGCCGTGCTGCCACATCGCCGCGTTGTGGGCCGCGAACTTCTCGTCCCAGCCGACGAGGGAGTAGAGGCGCTCGTTGTCGTCGGTGAGCGGCTCGAACGTGATGCCCTCCGGCGCCTTCTCGATCTCGATGCCGTCGGCGGTGACGGTCGCGAAGCCGGCGACGTCCAGATCGACCATCGTCCCTTCGGGACGTGACGGGGTCTGACCCCGGACATGGCCGAAAGCGTCAGGGTCGAAGCCGCGCAGGTCGGTGAAGCGCCAGTGCTCCTCGGTCGTGTCCGGGAGCGGCAGCTTCTCGTAGGCGGCGAGCGCGTCCTTACGACTCACGAGGCGCGTACCTGCGATGGAGCATGAGCGAGTTCCCGTCGGGGTCCTTGAAGATCGCCATGTGGCAGACGCCGGTGTCGAACGGCGAGTCCTCCTGGGTGAACTCGACGCCCTTCGCCTCGAGCTCCTTCTGTGCCTCGTGGACATCGGGCACGCGGATCGCTATCGACGCCGTGTGCGGGCCCTCAAACTTGCCGCCGATGTTCTCCATCTGCAGGAGATAGAGGCTGAGGTTCTCGCCGAGTTGGAACTCGGGGAAGTTCTGCTCCGGATGCGGAATCCGCGGCAGGCCGAGTGTTTCCCCGTAGAACTTCGTCGCCCGCTCCATGTCGGTGACGGGCACCGAGATGAAGTCCGTGCGCTCGACGATCAACCGACCGAGCCTTCCATCTGCAGCTGGATCAGCCGGTTCATCTCGACGGCGTACTCGAGCGGCAGCTCCTTCGTGATCGGCTCGACGAAGCCGGAAACGATCATCGCGCTCGCCTCCGTCTCGCTCATGCCGCGCGACATGAGATAGAAGAGCTGCTCCTCGCCGATCTTCGAGACGGTCGCCTCGTGCCCGAGGTCGACGTCGTCGGCGTCCACCTTGATGTACGGGTACGTGTCGGAGCGCGACTCGTCGTCGAGGATGAGCGCGTCGCACACGACCTTCGATTTCGCGCCGTGCGCACCTTTGTCGACCTGGAGCAGGCCGCGGTAGCCGGCGCGCCCGCCGTTCTTCGAGATCGACTTCGACGTGATGACGGACGTCGTGTTCGGCGCGACGTGGACGCACTTGCCGCCCGCGTCCTGGTGCTGACCCGCGCCCGCGAAGGCGATGGAGAGAACCTCGCCGTGGGCGCGGTCGCCCATCAGCCAGATGGCTGGATACTTCATCGTGAGCTTCGAGCCGAGGTTCCCGTCGACCCACTCCATGGTCGCGTCCTCCTCGGCGACCGCGCGCTTCGTGACGAGGTTGTAGACGTTGTTCGACCAGTTCTGGATCGTCGTGTAGCGGCAGCGTCCGCCCTTCTTCACGAGGATCTCGACGACCGCCGAGTGGAGCGAGTCGGTCGAGTAGATCGGCGCGGTGCAGCCCTCGACGTAATGGACGTACGCGCCCTCGTCGACGAGGATCAGCGTCCGCTCGAACTGGCCCATGTTCTCGGCGTTGATGCGGAAGTACGCCTGCAGCGGCATGTCGATGTGCACGCCCGGCGGCACGTAGATGAAGGAGCCTCCCGACCAGACGGCCGAGTTGAGCGCCGCGAACTTGTTGTCGTTCTGCGGGATGATCGTCCCGAAGTACTGCTTGAAGAGATCCTCGTGCTCGCGGAGCGCCGAGTCGGTGTCGAGGAAGATCACGCCCTTCTTCTCGAGATCCTCCTGAAGCTTGTGGTAGACGACCTCCGACTCGTACTGCGCGCCGACGCCGGCGAGGTACTTCTTCTCGGCCTCCGGAATGCCGAGCTTGTCCCACGTGTCGAGGATGTCGGCGGGCAGATCCTCCCAGGACTTCGCCTGATTCTCGGTCGGCTTGATGTAGTAGAAGATGTTCTCGAAGTCGATGTCGTTCAGGTTGCCGCCCCACTGCGGGATCGGGCGCGCGTAGAAGTAGTCGAGCGACTTGTGCCGGAACTTGCGCATCCAGTCGGGCTCGTTCTTGTGCTCGGCGATCGCCTCGACGAGCTCGTGCGAGAGGCCGCGACCGGACTTGAAGAAGTAGTCCTTCGCCTCGTCGGGGTTCGAGAAGCCGTACTTGTACTCGCTGCCGATCCCAGAGACGATCTCGGTCTCTGACTGTGTCGTCTTGGTGGAAGCCATCAGGCGGTCACCTTTTCCTCGTAGGGTGCGTAGCCGCCGCTTTCGAGCTTCTTCGCCAGCTCGGCACCGCCTTCCTCGACGATCTTGCCGTCGACGAAGACGTGTACCCGGTCGGGCGTGATGTAGTCGAGGATCCGTTGGTAGTGCGTGATCACGAGCGCCCCCATGCCGGGGCCGACGAGTTCCTTCACGCCGCCCGCGACGACGCGAAGTGCGTCGATGTCGAGGCCGGAGTCGGTCTCGTCGAGCACCGCCATCCGCGGCTTCAGCATCGCCATCTGGAGGATCTCCACCCGCTTCTTCTCGCCGCCCGAGAAGCCGTCGTTGAGGTAGCGCGAGGCGAGCTCGCGGCTGACCTTGAGGCGGTCCATCTGCGCGAGGAGCTCCTTGCGGAAGTCGGGGATGGCGATCGGATCGTCGACGCCGCCGTTGCGTGCCTTGCGCACGGCGTTGATAGCGCTGCGGAGGAAGCTCGTGACGGTCACGCCGGGAATCGCGTGCGGGTACTGGAACGCGAGGAAGAGGCCGCGCTGCGCGCGCTCGTCGGCGCCGAGCTCGGTCACGTCCTCGCCGTCGAGCAGGATCTTCCCGTCGGTGATCTCGTAGGCGGGATGACCCATCAGCGCGTAGGCGAGGGTCGACTTGCCGGAGCCGTTCGGCCCCATGATCGCGTGCACTTCGTTCGTGTCCACCTCGAGGTCGACGCCCTTGACGATCTCGGTGCCGTCCTCGAGCGCGACGTGGAGGTTCTCGAGTTTCAGTAGCGCCATGGGCCCAGGGTAGCTAGACGCGCTACTCTCCCAGCGTGGGACTCACGCAGCCATCACATCTCATCATCCTGATCGCCCTCATCGTGCTCCTGTTCGGCGGCGCGACGAAGCTGCCGGAGTTCGGACGCGCCCTCGGTTCCGGAATGCGCGAGTTCAAGGACGCGGTGAGCGGCAACTCGCATGCCGACGCGCCCGCCGAGCTTCCGCCCGCCGAGACGCCGTCTGAGCGCGACCCGTCGGCCTAGAGCGCATGGCGAGGCTTCCGCGCCGCCTCGGCCACGGAGAGGAGGCGACGCTCGAAGAGCACCTCGAAGAGCTGCGCAACCGGCTCATCGTGATGATCGGCGCCGTCGCCGTGACGACCGCGGTCGCCTACGTCTTCCACGACCACATCCTCGACTGGCTCGACCGGCCACTGCCCCCGCATCTCCGCCCGGTCACACTCGGCGTCGCGGAGCCGTTCACGATCACGATCACCGTCTGCCTCTGGGCTGGTCTCGTCGTGGCCCTTCCGGTCCTGCTCTGGCAGCTCTGGGCCTTCCTCGCTCCCGCCATCGACCCCGGGTTCGAGCGGAAGGTCATCGTGCTCGTCGCGTGCTCGGTGGCGCTCGGCGCGGCGGGGGTCGCGTTCGGCTACGAGGTTCTGCTGCCGCGCGCGATCGACTTCCTCACGAACTACGACAAGGCTCACTACCACCATCTGATCCAGGCGAGCCCGTACTACAACTTCGTCGTCACGATCCTCGTCGGGATCGTCGTCGTCTTCCAGACGCCGCTCGCCGTGCTCGCTCTCGTCGCGCTCCGCATTCTCAGCTCGCGGGTGTTGCGGAAGCAGAGGCGCGTCGGCTACGTCATCACCGCGGCGGTCGCGCTCGCCCTTCCCGGTCCCGATCTCGTGACGACAGCCCTCGAGCTGCTGCCGATGTGGGCGCTGTTCGAGGGGTCGATCTGGCTGGCCGTGTTCTTCGAGCGGCGCCGCCGGAAGCTCGCTCCTAGCTCGGCTACCCTGGGCGCCTGAGATGGCCAGAGCAGCGGTAAAGGCGAAGCAGGCACAACGGGCCCAGGCACAGGCGGCGGCGAAGCCCTCGCGGAAGCAGCGCAAGCACGCCTCAGGCGGCAACCCCAACCAGGACCTCTTTTTCTCGCGCATCCGGCGCAGGCAGAAGTGGGTCTTCCTCGTGCTCGCAGTCCTCTTCGCGGTCTCGTTCGCCGCGCTCGGCGTCGGCTCGGGGACCGGCGGCGGCCTCGAACAGGTCTTCAGCGGCATCCTCGGCAGCGGGGGCGACCCCGTCGCGAAGGCGCAGGCCGAGATCAAGACGAATCCGGCGAAGGGCTACAAGGATCTCGCCAACGCCTACGTCACGAACAACGACCTGCCGAGCGCGATCACTGCTCTCAATTCGTACCTCGCGATCAAGAAGACGGACTCGGCTGCCTGGACGCAGCTCGGCGGGTACGAGAAGCAGCAGGCGGACACCTACGCGTCGCAGTACCAGCAGGTGCTGCTGACGTCGCAGCTCCAGTCGCCCGGCTCGATCTTCCAGCCCACCGGCACGCTGGCGACTGTACTCGGGACGAACCCCATCGAGCAGTACTTCTCCCAGCAGAATTCGGCGGTGAGCCAGCCGCTCTTCCGGAAGGCGGTCGCCGGCTACAACGCATCCCTCTCAGACTTCCAGAAGGCCGCGAAGTACGCGACGCGCGCCAACCTTCCGGACGCGGAGCAACTGGTTGCAAGCGCCGCGCAGGCAGCCGGCAACCCGAAGGTCGCGCTCAAGGCGCTCCAGCGCTACGTCGAGCTCGTCCCCAACTCGCCGCAGCTCCAGCAGATCGAATCCTTGTGCAAGCAGCTCGGCGGTTCCTGCGCGCCGAAGCACAAGAAGAAGTAGTGCGATTGCCGCGCGAGCCGCGCGGATAAACTCCCGGGCAGGCGGCCCGACCGGGGCCGCGAGCGACTTCCGGGGGGACGATCCGCGCATGAATTTCGACATCAAGACCGAGCAACTCAGCTCCGAGGCGTACGTCATCTCGCTCAGCGGCGAGGTCGATCTCTACACCGCGCCCGAGTTCAAGCAGCAGCTGCTCGAAGTGATCGGACAGGGCGGCAAGGAGGTCGTCGTCGACTTCACGAACACGACCTTCATCGACTCGACGACGCTCGGCGTGCTTGTCGGCGGGGTCAAGCGGCTCCGCACGAACGACGGGCGGCTCTCGCTCGTCTGCAGTGACGGCAACATCACGAAGATCTTCGAGATCACCGGGCTCGACAAGGTGTTCGAGATCTACGCCACACGCGACGACGCAGTGTCGTCGATGGGGGTTCCGCAAGGTTGAGGCGGACGGGCCGGGTTACAATCGGGGGCGCAGGACTGGCGGCGATCGCGGTCGTCGTCCTGCTCGCGTCCGGCTGCGGCTACGGCGGCGTCGCGACGGCCGGCGACCATCCCGACGTTCAGAACGGCCAGACGCTCTTCTCCTCGACGTGCGGCGCCTGCCATACATTGCAGGCGGCCGGTACGAGCGGGACGGTCGGCCCGAACCTCGACAACGCGTTCGCGGGCGACCGGATGCAGGGCTACGCGGACAGCTCTATCGAGAACGTCGTCCTCGACCAGATCCGCCAAGGCTCCGGCCCGATCGCGACGTACACGAACGCCGAGCACGGGGTGAAGGGACTGACGCCGCAGACGCAGATGCCGGCGAACCTCGTCACCGGCCAGAACGCGATCGACGTCGCCGCCTATGTCGCGTCGGTCGCCGGCACCGGCGGGTACACGACGCCGGTGAACCTCGCGACGCTCACGAGCGGCTCCTCGATCTTCAAGGGTGCGGGCTGCACCGGTTGCCACACACTCAAGGCGGCGGGCTCGACCGGAACGATCGGCCCGAATCTCGACCAGCTCGCGAGCGCGCTGACGCTCTCGATCGTCGTCAAGCAGGTGACGGACGGCGGCGCGATCATGCCCGCGTTCAAGGGCAGACTCTCCGCGGCGCAGATCCAGGCGGTCGCGCAGTACGTCATCTCGGTCGCCGGGAAGTAGCGCTGGAGATCCGGCGGGCGCGCGCGGAGGACGCCGGGCCGATCGCCGACGTCCACACGCGCACCTGGCAGGCGGCGTACGAGCACGTCTTCGGCGCCGACCGCCTGGGAGGGGTCGGCGACCGGCGGCGCGCTCAGTGGGAGGAGCGACTCGACGACCCTCCGCCGGACTGGCGGATCCTCGTCGCCGAGGAAGGTGGAGTCGTCGTGGGCTTCGCCTGGACCGGTGACAGCCGCGACGAGCCCGGCAAGGGAGAGCTGTTCGCGATCTACGTGGTGCCTGAAGCCTGGGGCTCCGGCGCCGGCTCCGCACTGATGGCGAGTGCGCTCGAGGCGCTGCGCAGCTATTCGTCCGCGACGCTCTGGGTGCTGGAGGACAACCCGCGCGCGCGCCGCTTCTACGAGCGCGAAGGCTGGAGCCTCGACGGCGGCCGCCGCGACGAGGAGTTCCTCGGCGTGACGGTCGCCGAAGTCCGGTACCGGATCACGTTCGACTGAGCTGGAACGGTCCCGCGCGGTGCGGGAAACTCGGAGTGTGGGGCATTCCTTCGACGAGGCCTTCGCGGCGGAGTTCGCGCCGTTGCATCGCTATCTCGCGCGACGTGTCGGAGCGGCGGCGGCCGACGAGTTCGCGGCGGAGACGTTCACCGTCGCCTTCCGGAACTGGGAGCGGCTCGATCCGGAACGGCCGGTGCGGCCGTGGCTCTACGGGATCGCCGCGAACCTCATGCGGCATCACTGGCGCAAGGAGCGGCGGATGCTCCGCGCCTACGCACGCACGGGCGTCGATCCGGTTTCTACGGAGGACACGCCTGCGGAGGACACGCGCGAGCTTGCCGCCGCACTCGCGGAGCTGCGGCGCGACGAGCGCGAGATCCTGCTCCTCCACGCGTGGGCGGAGCTCACGGACACGGAGATCGCGGCCGCGCTCGGCATCCCAGCCGGCACGGTCAAGTCGCGCCTGAGCCGAACGCGCGAGAAGTTGCGGAACCGTCTCGAGCCCGTCGGGCAAGAAGCGGTATGAACAGCGACGAACTTCTCACCTCACTCCGTTCCGAAGTAGCGCTGCCCGACGACGCGACTGCTCAGCGGCTCTACGCGCAAGCGACCTCAGAACGGCGACTCCTGCGCGGCCGGTTCGTCATCGTAATCGCGCTCGTCGTGACGGCGGCGATCGCTGGAGTGTTGAGCACGGCTCTCGACAGCCAAACAACGCACCCGGCCCGCGGGCAAACAACGCAGCAGGTCGGCGGGCACCTACGTTTGTTCGTCCCGGTTACCGACGTCAACATCACGCGAAGTGGCCACGCAGTGACGTCTATTTCGTTCACTGTGCGTGATGCCAACATTCCGGATGCGATGCTGGCGATTCAAGTCTTGAAGAAGGACGACGGACAGATCGTGTTCGAGGAGCGAGTCCCGATGATGAACACCGGGTCGACAGACCCGGACACCCCCGTGTCGGTCTGGTCCGGGACGCTTTCGCCTAGCGACTGGACCGGGGGTTGTCAGGACGCGGAGTACATGATCAACGCGGCGGTCTACCCCGCCGGCCTGGCGATCGACGATCCGTTCAAGTCGACCATGACCGATAGGTCGTACAACTTCGCCTCCTTCACCTGTAACGGAGGCTAGGCGCGGCTGACGGGGATCGCGACCCGTTCGCGGATCGCATCCACCATCTCGCCGTCGCCGGCGACGAGCACCTCGTCGGCGCCGAAGACTCGTAGCGCGTCCTCGGCCGCGAGGGCCGGGTCGTCAGCACCGACTTCGGCGCGTGCGCCGAGCCGTTCTCCCAGCGCAGCCGCGGTCGCTTCGGCGTCCGCGCGGCGGTCGTCCACCGCGCCGGTCGCTGCCTCCAGCTTCGAGGCGAGCGCAGGAACGACGATGAGCACCTCGGCTCCGTCCGGCACTGCGACGCTCTCGGTTCCCGGCGGGGCGACGACGAGGATGCGGCGCCGGCCCGGCGGCGTCTCGGAGACGACCTGCTTCGGCGGATCTCCCGCTCCGGGCACCGGTGCGTGGAGGAGCCACCAGGCGAGCGCGGCGAACGCGATCACCGCGGCCGCGACGCCGACCCACTTGTTGATCACCGCCGCGACGACGATCACGATCGCTCCGCCGACGACGATCCAGAGGAAGCGGTACGCGTCGCCCTCGCTGCGGAGCGGATTGCGCATGGCCATGTTCGCTCCTTACCCCGAAGTCAGAGGATGTAGACCGTCGCGAAAACGACGATCCACATCACGTCGACGAAGTGCCAGTAGATCCCGCCGATCTCGACGCCGTGATGGTGCTCGGCGGAGAAGTGCCCTCGGAAGGCGCGGATCGTCATGAACAGGAGGATCGTGAGGCCGATGAAGACGTGGCAGCCGTGCAGGCCGGTGAGGCAGAAAAAGATCGTCGGGAAGGCGCCGTCCTTCGTCGCGAAGCCGGCGCGCATGTACTCGTAGATCTGCGAGATGAGGAATGCGAGGCCCATGAGGAACGTCAGCACGAGGCCGGCGCGCATCCCCCAGACGTTCCCCTTCTTGATCGCGGTCGTCGCCCAGTGCATCGTCGCGCTCGAGGTCATGAGGATCGACGTGTTGATCGCCGCGACGAAGACGGGCAGGTGGTACGGCGGCGTCGGCCACGGCGTCCCGTTGACGATGCGGACGAAGAAGTAGGCGGCGAAGAACGAGCCGAAGAGCATGATCTCCGACCCGATGAAGAGGTACATCCCGAGCGTCTCGGGCCTGATCCGCGAGCTGTAGTGCGGCGTCGGCGGCCCGTGGTGCTCGTGATGCGTCTCGGCGTGGGAGGCGGCGCTCACGCAGGTACCTCCGCCGTGACCTTCTCGACGACGACGTGCTCGACCGGCAGGCCGGTCTCCTTCTGCAACCGCTCGACGACATGCTTCCGCAGCCAGCCGGAGGAGAGCGGCTCGAACGTCGAGACGATGATCTCGTCGACGCGCTCGTCATGCACCGCCTCCATCGCGGCGCTGAACGGATCCGGATGCGCCACCTGGCCGTGTACGTCGATTCCCTCGTGGCGCAGCTCGCCGACGGCGCGCTTGAGGCGAGCCTCCGCCTCGGGGTGCGCGCCGGCCGTCGGATCGCTCTGCGGCGACATGATGAGGAACGCCGCCGGACTCGCGGCAGCGCGCTGTCGGATCCGGTCGAGGAGCGGCGCACCGAGCACCGTCTCGTTCGCGATCACGAGGACGTTCGCCTCGTCGGGCGCTTCGCCCTTCGGCACGAGGTGCTCGACCGGCAGCTCTCCGGCCGCCGAGCGGATCTGGTCGACGACGCCGCGCCGCAGCCAGCCGGACTTCGCCTCCGCATGCGTCGAGACGAGGAGCTCGTCGACCGGCGGCTCGAGCGTCGCGAGCGCGTCGCGCACGGCAGCGGCAGGATCGGCCTCGACGACGTAGCCGTCGGCCGAGACGCCGACCTCACGCAGGTGCCCGAGCGCGCGGTCGAGGCGCCGCCGCGCCGAGGCGTGCCGCGTGTCGGCGTAGACGACATAGCCGCGCGGCGGCTGGTTGACCGGCGCGACGACCGTCACCCACACCTCGCCGTCGCGCGCGGCAAGCGCCTCGCGCAGCGTCCGGGCGTCGACCGTCTCGTTCGCGACGACGAGGACGTGCGTCACGCGCGTCCCTCGCCGTCGTCGGCTCCCGCCGGGCTGAGCCCGGCTACGCCGACGCCTGACGCCGCTGGCTGCGCGATCCTGCGCTCGCGGCGCTTGTCCGTACCACGCGTACTGTCCTGCGCGCCCCTCGCTTGGCTCGCTTGCCACCGGCGCCCGAGGAACCCGCGTTTCATACGGGCACCTCCTCCAGCTCCGGCGCTCTCGACGGCGCGAGGATCGCGTGCTGCGCGCCGACGACGCCGTACTCGTACGGCGAGCCGACGACCTGCGGGATCTCGTCGAAGTTGAACGTCGGCGGCGGCGAGGAGACCAGCCACTCGAGCGTCATCGCGCGCCACGGGTTGGCGGGCGCGATCTCGCCGAAGCGCCAGCTCGTGATCATGTTGTAGAGGAAGACGAGCACCGACGCGCCGAGCCCGAATGACGCGAGCGAGATGAACATGTTGAGGCCGGCGAACCGCGACGGGTAGTAGGCGATGCGCCGGGCCATCCCCTCGGTGCCGAGGATGTGCATCGGGAAGAACGTGAGGTTGAAGCCGACGAACGTGAGCCAGAAGTGGAGCTTCCCGAGCCGCTCGTCGTACATCCGGCCGGTCATCTTCGGGAACCAGTAGTAGATCCCCGCGAAGATCGTGAACACGGAGCCGCCGAAGAGCACGTAGTGGATGTGCGCCACGATGAAGTACGTGTCGGTGACGTGCTGGTCGATCGGGACGGCGCCCAGCATCACGCCCGAAAGACCCCCGATGACAAACATGCTGAGGAAGCCGAGCGCGAACAGCATCGGCGTCTTGAGGTGGAGCTTCCCTCCCCAGATCGTCGCGAGCCAGCTGAAGATCTTGATGCCGGTCGGGACGGCGATCAGCAGCGTCGTGATCATCATCGGGACGCGCAGCCACGACGACATGCCGCTCGTGAACATGTGGTGCGCCCAGACCGAGAAGCCGAGCACGACGATCGCCATGAGCGAGAGCGCCATCAGGCGGTAGCCGAAGACCGGCTTCCGGCTGAAGACGGCTATGACCTCGCTCATGATCCCGAAGCCGGGCAGCATCATGATGTAGACGGCCGGGTGGGAGTAGAACCAGAAGATGTGCTGGTACCCCAGCGGATAGCCGCCTCCTACCGGCGTGAAGAAGGCGGTGTGCATCACGTGGTCGAACATCGAGAAGAACTGCGAACCGGCGATGAACGGCGTCGCGACCACGACGAGCAGCGACGTCGTGAAGTTCGCCCAGACGAGTAGCGGCATCCGCCAGAACGTCATCCCCGGCGCGCGCATCGTGATGATGGTCACGAGGAAGTTGAGGGCCGTCATGATCGACGACGCACCCGCCCACTGCACTCCCTGGTTGAAGAAGATCGCTCCGATCCCCTCGTGCGTCGAGTTGAGCGGCGCGTAACCCGTCCAGCCGCCCGCGAAGGCGCCGACGAAGAACGAGCTGAGCATCATCAGACCGGCGATCGGCAGGAGCCAGAACGAGAGCGCGTTCAGGCGGGGAAAGGCCATGTCCGCCGCGCCGAGCATGAGCGGCACGACGAAGTTCGCGAGCCCGGCAAACGCCGGAATGATGAAGAGGAAGATCATCAGCGAGGCGTGGACCGAGAACAGCGCGTTGTACGTGTGCGGCCCGAAATACGTGCTTTGCGGCTTCGCGAGCTGGGCACGGATGAGCATCGCCAGCATCCCGCCGATGATGAAAAAGATCATCGTCGTGACGAGGTACTGAACGCCGATCACCTTGTGGTCGGTGTTGACCCGGAAGTAGTCCTTCCAGCTCTTCGCGCCATGACCGGAGTGGTCCTCGTGCTCGGGCGTCGGCTTCCCGAGGACGTAGTTCGTCCAGTAGTCGAACGCGCCGATCCCGCCGAGGAAGCCGACAGGCGCCGCGACGAGGCCCGCGACGAGGATGAGCGGCTCGCTGAGGAGGAGCGGATGCCAACCGCCGCCCCAGCGGCAGAGGACGACGATGCCGAAGCCGATCGCGCCCCAGAGCGGGGTCATCCACAGCGCGCGGCCGAACCCGGGCCCGAGCAGGAAGCGCCTCGTCACGTCGTCCCCGCCTTCTGTTGCGCGAGCCACCGGTTGAAGGCCTTGTCGGGCATGACGATCACTTCGGTCCGCATCAAGGAATGGCCGAGCCCGCAGAGCTCGTTGCAGATGAACGGATACGTCCCGATGCGGTCGGGTGTGATGTGGAGGTGCGTGACCAGCCCGGGGACGATGTCCTCCTGCTCCCGGAACTGCGGCACGAAGAACGCGTGGATCACGTCGAGCGAGCGCATGTCGAACTCGACGGAGCGGTTGACCGGCAGGCGGAGGACGGGGCTCGTCGCATTGCCGGCGCTCGGATAGCTGAACGTGAACTCGAACTGCTGCGCCTGGACGTTGACCCGCAGCGTGTCGGCGCCTTGCGCGTCGTTCTGCGAGAGGACGATCCCGGAGACGATCGCGATCGCCGTGACGAGTACGAACGGGATCGCCGTCCACGTGATCTCGAGGCCGGTGTGCCCGTGGACCGGCGGCCCGTCCTCGAGATCGTCCGGCGCCGCCCGGAAACGGAGGACGGAGTAGACGATCACTGCGACGACGACGGCGAACAGCGCGATGCAGATCGCGATCACGAACCAGAACACGAAGTCGATGCGGCCAGCCTGCCGCGAAGCGTCGACCGGGAGCCACGTAGGAATGAGCGCCACGGCCGTAGCCACGCCGCCTGCGACCAATCCAATCCCCAGAAGGGCGACGATAGAGCCCCTGCGCATCCGCCTCGGAGCCTAGACGAACTTCCGAAAGAGCGAATCCCGAACCGGCCCTCGAACGTTGCTAGTCCGATCCCGTCAAAGGAGGGTAACCATGGGTCTCGGAGTCGGACTGATTCTCTCGGCGGTGGGCGCAGTGCTCGCCTTCGCCGTGAACGCCACGGTTTCCGGCGTGAACATCCACACGATCGGCTGGATCCTGCTGATCGTCGGAATCGTCGGGATTCTGCTGTCGCTCGTCTTCTGGTCCTCGTGGGCCGGCCCCGGCTACTACAGCCGCCGGCGCACCGCGTACGTGGACGAAGGCCCGGCAGGCCCCAGCACGCCGTACTAGACGACCAACTCGGACATGTCCGGAACCTGGTTCCGGACATGTCCGAAACAGCTTGCTGCGATGTCCAAACAGGACATGGCCGGTAGCAGGTACCGGCCATGTCCAGAAAGGACTAGGCGATCGGCAGTTCGACGAAGAACGTCGCGCCTGTGTGGCCGTCCGAGACGACCCAGATCCGGCCCGCCATCCGTGTCACGAGCTCGCGGGAGATGTAGAGGCCGAGGCCCGTGCCGCCGACGCCGCGCGTGAGGTTCGGGTCGAGGCGGAAGAACTTCTCGAAGATCCGGTCCTGTTCCGCCGGTGGGATCCCGAGCCCCTCGTCGCTGACGCGGAAGCGGACGCGCCCGCCGCTGCGGGATGCCTCGAGCTCCAGCGTGCCGCCGTCGGGCGAGTACTTGACCGCGTTGTCGAGGAGGTTCGCGAGCACCTGGCGCAGCTTGTCGGGGTCGGCCGCGACCGCGGGCAAACCGGTCGGCGCGTCGACGACGAGCCGAAGGCCGTCCGGAACGCGCGCCCGCGCGACCTCCGCGACCTCGGTGGCGATCGCGGCGGCATCGCACTGCTCGATCTCGACCTGCATGCGGCCGGACTCGAGGCGGCTCGCCCACAGGATGTCGTTCACGATCCGCGCGAGCCGGTTCGACTCGCTCGAGATCACGTCGAGGAGCCGGTCGCGTTGCTCCTGTTCGACCGTCGACTCACGGTGACGCAGCGTCATCGACGCGCCGTAGATCGCAGCGAGCGGAGTCCGCAGCTCGTGGGACACGGTCGCGACGAAGTCCGTCTTCAGCTGCTCGACCGCGCGCTCGTCCGTCACGTCGCGGAACGCGTAGACCGTGCCGCCGGGGAAGCGGACCGCCGAGATCGAGAGCCATCGCTCCTGTCCGTCCACCTCGACGGGCAACGTCGCGGGCCGCGTCACCGAAGAGTCCGGCACCGAGGCGACCGGGATGCGGGCGCGCAGCGACGGCCAGTCGGCGAGCAACTCTCCGATCGGGCGCCCGACCGCGTCCGAGGCCGGCCGCCGCAGGCTGAGCGCCGCAGTCGGATTCCAGAGCCGGACGATGCCGAGCTCGTCGACGTGGAAGACGCCGTCGGCGACGTACTCGAGCGCCTCGGCGGCGTGCGCGCGCTCCTGCGCCTCCGCGTACAGACGCGCGTTGTCGAGCGCGAGCGAGATGCGCCGGGCGAGCTCCGTCGCCATCTCGCAGTCGGACTCGTCGAACCGGCGCTGCGGCTCGACCGTGCCGAGGCTGATCGCTCCGAGCGTCCGGCCGCGCGCGATGAGCGGCGCGACGATCCCCGACGTGTTCGCGATGCGACGGATGTTCCGCGCGTGCTCCGCGTCGTGCGCCATCTCGTCGGTGACGGCCTGGAGGTCGGGGATGAGCTGCGTCTCGCGGGTGCGGATCGCGACCTGAATCGGGTGGGACGGGACGGTGGGCGGGTACTGCAGCCGCATCTCGGAGACGAGGTCGGTGAGCTCGGGATCGGCATGCGCGACGACGACGTTGCGGAGGACGCCGTCGTCGTCGAGGAGGTCGATGACGAGGTAGCCCGCGAGCTCCGGCACCGCGAGCGCCGCGATGGCGGTCACCGTCTCCTTCCAGTCGAGGGAGGCGACGAGGAGCTCGCTCGCGCGCGCGAGGAAGCGAACCTGTTCCTCGTTGCGTATCCGCCGCTGCTCGGCGAGCCGCTCGGCGGTGATGTCACGCGAGACGTTGACGACGAGCTCGACCGAGCCGTCGGGGCCGAAGACCGGGTTCGCCCACACGTCGAGCCATCGCTCCTCGCCGGTCTCGCGGTCGCGGCGGAGGATGACTCTCGATCCCTCCTCGCCGGAATATCCGCGGCGGGAGGGCAGCGCGTCGAGATCGAGCGGTCCGCCGTCGGCGTCGAGGAGCTCGAACTTCTCTAGCCAGTCCTCGCGCGGCGCCGCGAGGAGCTCCTCGACGGAGGCCTTCCCGAACTGACGCGCCGATGCGTCGTTCGCGTACAGGAGACGCCCGCTCGTGTCAGCAACGGTGATGCCGTCGGCGACGGTGCGGAGAATCGTCGCGAGCTGTTCGCGCGACTCGTGGAGGTCATGCTGTGCCTGCGTCCGCTCGGCGACCGACGCAAGGTGGTTCGCGATCGTGCGGGCGAGGAGTATCTCCCGATCGCTCCACGCGTGCGGCGCGTTGCGGTAGAGCATGAACTTGCCGAGCAGGCGGTTGCCATGGACGAGCGGGACAAACGCGAGCGCGGCGATCCCTTCGTTCCGGACGATCTCCTCGAGCCACGGCTCCAAGCTCGCCGTCGCCGCGTCCTGAACGAGCACCGGCTGCGGATCCGGCTCGTCCGCCGCCCAGGCGGAGTGCCCGTCGGTCGCGGTGCGGTACTCGTCGGAGAGGCCGCGCCAGGCGCGGAAGCGCATGACGTTCTCGTGGTCGCAGAGGAGGACGGAAGCGCGGTCGGCGCCGGTCGCCTCGAGCAGCGCGTCGAGCGCGACCTCGAGCACCTCCTCCAGCTCGCTCGCTCCCGCAACCGCATCGGCGAAGCGGTAGACGGCGTCGAGGTCGCGGAGGCGCGAGCGCAGCTCCTCCCGCTCGCTCACGTCGCGCGACATCCCGAGCATGAACCGCAGCGCGCCGTGGTCGTCGCGGACGCCGGAGCCGTTCACCTCGAACCAGCCGTAGCTGCCGCTCGCGCGCTTCACGCGGACGATCACGGCGTCGACGTCGGCGCCGCCGGCGACCTTCTCCCACGCGGCCGTCGCGATCCCGGCGTCCTCGGGATGGATCAGCTCGATCACCGACGTCCCCGCGAGAAGCGCCGGCTGCCAGCCGAGCGCCGCCCACGACGGGGAGGCATAGACGATCGCGCCGGCCGGGTCGCAGAGGGTCACGAGGTCGTGCGAGCGTTCGACGACGAGCCGGCGGACGGTGTCGTCGACGTTCTCGGCAGTGCTCGCGAGCGGCTCGGTTCCGCTGCTCGTGGTCGTCCCCCCAGGTCGGCGATCAGATCGTCGCAGTTTGCACCATCCGGCCCTGAACGGCCAGAGGAAAATTCGCTACGGGTGGATGGAGAAACGCTTCGACGCGACTCCGTAGCCGGCGCGCGAGCGTCCCTCGAGCCTGCACGTGTAGGCGAGGCCGGGCGTGAGGCCGTTGACGGTGGCCGGCGAGCGCTTGCCGACGACCCTCAGCCGGTGGAACTTGCTGAGGCCGCGACAGATCGTCGAGTAGCCGGTCACCTTCTGGCCGCGCGGGCGCGCGGCGTGGAACGTGAGGCGCGCCGTCGTCCCGCTCGTGCGTCTCGCCTCGACATGGGTGGGGGCGCGCGGCGTCACGAGCCCGAGCTTGATCTCGAGCTTGCGCCGCGAGAACGTCAGGCCGGTGATGTTGACCTGCACGCCGGTGTTGCCGGGCTCGACCGTGACTGCGAGCGTGCCGCCGCCGGCGCCGATGGACGCGTTGAGCCCGTCGGTCGCGAGCGTGGTCGGATCGTTGATCCCCCACATGGTCGAGAGGAACGTCTCGGGGATCCGGAGGGGAAGTCGCCGTGCACCAGCGTCGTGCCGTCGTACTCGAAGTGGTGGTCGGCGAGGTCGATCTGGAGCTCGTTCTGCCCGCTCACCGTGGAGATGGTCGGCGGCAGGCCCGTCTCCACGATGTTCGTCCACATGTCCATGCCGTTGAAGGAGTCGACGAGGCCGGCCGGGTAACTCGGGCCGCTGTAATTCGAGTAGTTGTAGTCGTCGATCTCGCCCTGGAGGATCGCGGACGACGGTCCCGGTGCGGTCTCCGAGCACGTCGGGCCGCCCGCCGGGTAAGAGCATCCCTCCTGGTCGCTGACCTCGACGGGCTGCCCCGTGATCGTGACCTGGTACATGCCGCCGCCGGGGCCGCTCCGCGCGTACGACATCGACGTGCCGAACCCGTCGATCACGCGCGGGACGACACTCGTCGAGATCGTGATGCTGAACGTATGGCCAAGGGCCGCACCGAGATCGGACGCCGACTTCGGCTGGACGGACCACTGCACAGTCTTGGCGCCGCTCACGGGAAGTTTGCTTGCCAAGACGGCGTAATTCGGATCGCTCGACGTGAGCGCGCTCCCGGCGAACGACGCCGAGACGACGCAGGGGTCCAGGGCCGGATTGGACGCGCACCAGTCGTTCGGGAAGCTGGCGTGCACCGCTCGCGCGTTCCCTGCACCGAGCGCCCAGGCGCAGAGCGCGAGCACGAAAACGACGGAGAGCCTCCGGAGAACGACCCCGCGACGGGCACGGCGATCCACGAGCGCGACGCTACCCGCGCGCCACGACCCGTCAAGGAGTCCCGAGCCGCGGTGCGAGTGGATGGGCCGTGAAGGATTCGAACCTTCGACCTTGGGATTAAGAGTCCCCTGCTCTACCAACTGAGCTAACGGCCCCGAAGCGGCGGCCATTGTAACGTCGGCTGCGTGAAAGTCCTCACGGTCGTCGGGAACCGTCCCCAGTTCATCAAATCCGGTCCGCTCTCGGCCGCGCTCGCAGCAGCCGGCGTCGAGGAGATCGGCTTGCACACCGGGCAGCACTGGGACTCCGACCTCTCGGACGTCTTCTACGACGAGCTCGGGCTGCCGCAGCCGCGCTACCGGCTCGACCTCCACACCGCCGACGCCGAGGCGATGCGACCGCGGATCGCCGAGGCGATCGAGCGCGAACGGCCCGACTGGACGATCGTCTTCGGGGACACGAACTCGACGCGCGCGGGGACGGAGGCGTCGGGCGACTCCGGCGTTCGCGTCGCCCATATCGAGGCCGGGCTCCGCAGCGGCGACCTCTCGATGCCGGAGGAGCACAACCGCATCGCCGTCGACGCAGCCGCGGCGCTTCTCCTCTGCCCCGACGAGCGCTCGCGCGAGATCCTGCTCGCAGAAGGAGTCGGCGGGCGCATCGAGGTCGTCGGCGACGTGATGGCGGACGCATGCTTCCGCTTCGAGCCGATCGCGCGCGAGCGCTCGACCGTGCTGCGCCGGCACGAGCTCGCACCGGGCGGCTACGTCGCGGCGACGATCCACCGGGAGGCGAACGTCCGGCCCGAACGGCTGGCCCGCATCATCGACGGGCTCGGCCGGATCGGCGAGCGCGTCGTCTTCCCCGCGCACCCGCGCACCCGCGCCGCACTGAGGCTGGTGGCATCGTCGGCGAAGCCGACGATGCCCAGCCAGAAGAGCATGGGCGAGCTCGGCGACCTCCCGGCGAACGTCGAGATCCTCTCCCCGCTCGGCTACCTCGACATGGCCGCGCTCGTGTCGCAGGCGCGCGTGCTCGTCACCGACTCGGGCGGCCTGCAGAAGGAGGCGTACTGGTACGGCGTGCCGTGCGTCACCGCGCGGCCGTCGACGGAGTGGAAGGACACCGTGGAGCTCGGCGCCAACGTCCTCGTCGACGACGACCCCGACAAGCTCGCCGCCGCGGTCGCCGCCGCGCGGATGCCGGACGAGCGGCCGACGCTCTACGGCGACGGTCACGCCGCGGAACGGGTCGTAGCTAGCCTTGCCGCGGCATGAGCCGGCCTTATGACGTTGCCGTAATCGGCGCGGGATACGTCGGGATCCCGCACGCCGCGACGTTCGCGGAGGCGGGCTGCTCCGTCCTCGTCGTCGATGTCGTCCCCGAGCTCGTCGAGCGGCTGAACCGCGGCGAGAGCCACATCGAGGACGTCTCCTCCGAGCGCCTCGCGGCGCTCGTCTCCAGCGGGCAGCTCCGCGCGACGACCGACTACGCCGAGGTCGCCGGCTGCGACGCGGTGGTAATAGCGGTGCCGACGCCGCTCTCGCGCCAGCGCGAGCCGGACCTCTCGATCGTCGAGAGCGCGGCGCGCAGCCTCGCCCCGGTGCTGCGCAAAGGACAGCTCGTCGTGCTCGAGTCGACGACATGGCCGGGCACCACGCGGGAGGTGCTCCAGCCGATCCTCGAGACGAGCGGCCTGCGTGCCGGAGAGGACTTCCACCTCGCCTTCGCGCCCGAGCGCGTCGATCCGGGCCGCACCGACTGGACGACGAAGACGACGCCGAAGGTCGTCGGCGGGCTCACGCCCGCGTGCACCGAGCGCGCCGCCGAGCTCTACAGCCGCGCGATCGACACCGTCCACCGCGTCTCGACGCCCGAGGCAGCGGAGCTGACGAAGCTGCTCGAGAACATCTTCCGCTCGGTCAACATCGCTCTCGTCAACGAGCTCGCGATCCTCTGCGACCGGATGGGGATCGACATCTGGGAGGTCGTCGACGCCGCCGCCACGAAGCCGTTCGGCTTCATGCGTTTCAGCCCCGGGCCCGGCCTCGGGGGCCACTGCATCCCGGTCGATCCCTTCTACCTCACGTGGAAAGCGCGCGAGTTCGGCTTCTACACGGAGTTCATCGAGCTCGCCGGCAAGGTCAACGAGGAGATGCCGTACTTCTGCCGCTCGCTCATCTCCCAGGCGCTGAACCACGGCGCGCAGAAGGCGATGAAGGGCTCGCGGATCCTCGTGCTCGGCGTCGCGTACAAGGCGGACATCGGCGACGTGCGCGAGTCGCCGGCACTGAAGATCATCTCCCTGCTCCGGAACGCGGGAGCCCACGCCTCATTCCACGACCCGCATGTGCCGCGGGTGGACGACCTCGCGTCCGTCGCGTACGAGCCCGGGGCATACGACTGCGTCGTCATCGTCACCGACCACTCGTCCGTCGACTACGAGGCGTTGGTGGACGAGGCGAAGCTCATCGTCGACCTCCGGAACGCGACCGGCGCCAAGGGCACCGCGGCGGAGCACGTCTTCAAGCTGTGAGTCGCGTCCGGATCGGGCAGGCGGGTCTCGGCTACTGGGGCAAGAACCTCGCCCGGAACTTCGACGATCTCGCCGATCTCCGCTGGCTCTGCGACGAGAGCGCCGAGGCGCGCGCGGAGTTCGCCGAGCGCTACCCGAACGCGCACGCGACGGGCGACTTCGCGGAGATGCTCGCCGACGACGAGCTCGACGCCGTCGTGATCGCGACGCCCGTCCCGACGCACTACGAGCTCGCGAAGCAGGCGCTCGAGGCCGGCAAGCACGTGTTCGTCGAGAAGCCGCCGGCGATGCGCGCCGCCGAGATGGACGAGCTTGTCTCACTCGCAGCCGCGCGTGACCTTGTCCTCATGCCCGGGCACCTGCTCCTCTACCACCCCGGCGTGCTCAAGGTGAAGGAGCTGATCGACAAGGGCGAGCTCGGCGACGTGCTCTGTGTCTACGGGAACCGGGTCAACCTCGGCATCGTCCGGTCGAACGAGAACGCGCTCTGGTCGCTCGGCGTGCACGACCTCTCGGTCATCCTCTACTTCCTCGACGAGGACCCGGAGCTCGCGACCGCGCAGGGAAGCGCCTCGATCCATCCCGGCGTCGAGGACGTCGTGTTCTGCTTCCTCCGCTTCCCGAGCGGCAAGATCGCGCACATGCACCTGTCGTGGCTCGACCCGCACAAGATGCGCAAGATGACCGTCGTCGGCCGCGAGAAGATGGTGGTGTTCGACGACATGGAGCCTGAGCGCAAGGTGACGGTGTACGAGAAGCACGCCGGGTCGAACGGCGAGCTCTTCTCCGGCGACATCTCGATCCCCAAGATCGAGACGACCGAGCCGCTGCGCCGCGAGTGCTCGTACTTCCTCGAGCTCGTCGCGGGCGAGCACGACCGGGCTGCAGTCGCGCGCGACGGCGCCCGCGTCGTGCGAGCCCTCGAGATGCTCACAACATCGCTCAACGATGGCTGAGATCCACCCGACCGCCATCGTCTATCCCGGCACCGTGCTCGGGGAAGGCGTGAAGGTGCTCGAGCACGCCGTCGTCGGGAAGACGCCGACGCTGTCCCCGCGGTCGACGGCGAAGCGCGAGCCGCTGGCGCCCGCCGAGATCGGCGCTGGAACCGTGGTATCCACGGGGGCGGTCGTCTTCGCCGGGACGACGATCGGCGAGCGCGTCATCCTCGGCGACCAGTCGTGCGTGCGCGAGCGCGTCACGGTCGGCGACGACGTCGTGATCGGCCGCGGCTCGCTCGTCGAGAACGACACGACGATCGGGGCGATGACGAAGATCCAGGCCGAGGCATACATCACCGCCTACTCGACGCTGGAGGAGCACGTCTTCATCGCGCCGTGCGTCGTGACGACGAACGACAACTACATGGGACGCACGGAAAAGCGCCACGGCCTCGTCAAAGGTCCGACGATCCGCCGCGGGGCACGCGTCGGCGGCGGCGCCGTCCTTCTCCCCGGCATCGAGATCGGCGAGGAGGCGTTCGTCGGCGCCGGCGCGGTCGTGACGAAGGACGTCGAGCCGCGGATGCTCGTCGTGGGGAACCCGGCCCGCGTCATCCGTGCGGTCGCGGAAGACGAGCTCCTGGAGAACCAGCAGGGCCAGCGGGACCAGCCGGACCAGTAGGGCGCGGCGCCGGGCCGCAGACTCCTCGTCCAAGATACGTCCTCAACCGTCTCTGCGGCAACGACGGCGCTCCGGCCGGCAGGGTGGACGGCAAACCGGGACGGAGCCGGTAGACCTTCACGTCGGCGACGCTGACGGGCCGAACATCAGGCAGTGAGGAGGCGATGAGCTTTTTCGACCATGTTCCCGTCCCCGGGGCCACGACGATCACGGTCACGTGGTGCGCCAAGAGGAACGCCCGGAAGCCGGCAGCGCCGCCGGGCGGAGTACCTCCCGAGAGGCTCTCGTAGGCGCCGGCCCACCGGCACTCCGCCGGGATGACCGTTTGGCCGACGTGACCGCCGACCATGGAGAAGCGAAAGCCCGTCTCCGCCTGCCAGAGCATCGACCAGCTCCTCCGTTCGGCGTACGGGAACACGAGCGCCGTGTCGCCGGGCCGGATGAACGTGCGA
>Ga0307372_10004366_pt1 | contig 21910 bp, 18 predicted proteins | sample OX1MG_FD_202533 | JGI IMG/M metagenome (GOLD analysis project Ga0307372, IMG submission 202533) | Soil microbial communities from Risofladan, Vaasa, Finland - OX-1 | ecosystem: Environmental > Terrestrial > Soil > Coastal area > Acid sulfate soil | place: Finland: Risofladan, Vaasa | collected...
CCACCACCTGGCTCAGCACGGAGATCCACAGCGCCGCCGCCAGACCCAGGTGGTCGGCGATCGCGCCGGCGATGACCGGCATCAGGGTCGTGCCGACGATGACCGCGAAGAAGTTGGTCATGCCCAGGGCCGCGCCGCGCAGCTCGTCGGACACCAGCTCGCTCACCGTCGTGGCCAGCACGATCGGCAAGGTCCCCCAGCCGAAGAAGCCGCTGATGCCCAGCAGCAGCCGCATCTCGCCGATACCGTGGTCAGCGCCGAGGTAAAACACGAGCGCGGCGGCGCTCAGCGGCGCGGCCAGGAACACCGTGCGCCGGCGGCCCCAGAAATCGGACAGCAGCGGCAGCACGAGCTGGCCGGCCACGCCGGACAGGCCCCACACCGACGCGATCGTGCCCGCCTCGAGCAGCGTGAAATGCCGCACCTTGGTCAGGAACAGGACGTTGAAGCCGATCGTCATCTGCAGCCAGGTCAGCACCGCGCAACCGGCGATGGTGACCGCCAGCACCGACGGGTCGCGCAGCAGCCGCGCGCCCGCGCGCCACTGGATCGGATGGCGCTCGGTGTGCGCCGCCGGCTCGCGCATCACGAAGAACAGCGCCACCAGCACCAGCAGGCTCGCGGCGCCGACGATGGGGAACGCCCAGCGCCAGCCCAGGTGCACGGTGATGGTGGTGATGATCAGCGCGCCCAGGCCCGCCCCGATCAGCGTATAGCCGGCGGCGAACACGGCCTGGTTGAAGCCGCGCCGCTCGGGCGAGGACTCCTCGTTGATGGTGGCCTCCCCGACCGACCAGCCCACGCCGTCGCCGATGCCGAGCAGGTCGCGCACGACGAACATCGACAGGAAGTTCCACGCCGCGCCCATCGCCGCGGTCATCACGCAGGTGAACGCCACCGCCGGCAGGAGCACCTTGCGCCGGCCGTAGCGGTCCGACAGCCAACCCCCGATCCAGCTCGAGAACGCCCAGGTGATCGAGGTACCGGAGATCAGCAGCCCGGCCTGCCACAGCTTCATGTGGAACTCGGGCACGATCTTGGGAAAGATGAACCCGATCCCGACCCGGTTCAGGCCGACCGTGCCCCAGAACAGGACCAGCAATGCCAGGATGCCGTATTCGTAGCTCTTCGAGCGCGGGCTTGCCATCGGATGCTCCTCCTTTTGTGTACCCTCAACGAACGCTGACACACGTGTCAGCCCTCACCATCCGTGTGGTCCGGATTGCTGTAATCGGTGAAGTGTAGCCGCGCGTGTCTAGCCGCGCTCGAATGCCCGCACCGGGCGCTTGCCCCTCGGCGCAGGGGGCGGAACGACGGCTTCGGCCCCGACCTCCGGCACGTACGCCCCGCTCACGCCGATCGGCGCGTCGCCCTGCACGGTCACCCGCTCCATGGTGCGCCGCTGCGGATAGTAATCGTGCGGCGCGTAATGCTGCACCGAGCGGTTGTCCCACATCACCACCGTGTCGGGCTGCCAGCGCACCCGCAGCTGGTACTCGGGCACGTGCGCCTGCGCATACAGGAACTGCAGGATGGTCCGGCTCTCGTCCTCCTTCAGGCCGCGAATGCGCACCGTGAACTGGGGATTCACGTTGAGGATGCGCCGGCCGCTCACCGGGTGCACGCGCACCACCGGGTGCCATGGATTGGGGTACTCGTCCTCGAGGCGGTGCAGCGTGCGCCGCTCCTCCGGCGAGTCGCCGAACAGCGTCCGGAAAGGCTTGAAATCGTGCAACGCCTCGAGGCCGTGGAGGTACTGCTTCATGCGCTCGCTGAGGCCGCGATAAGCCGCGGTCATGCTCGCGAACAGCGTGTCGCCTCCGACCTGCGGCACCACCCTGGCACGCAGCACCGTGCCCATCGGCGGCGCCGCGCGAAAGGTCTCGTCGGAGTGCCAGCAGTCGGTGAGCGCCGGCGGATTGTCGGCCGAGTAATCGAGCACGATGACTTCCGGCTTGTCCTCCAGGTTGGGCGAGAACGGATGGATCGACAGCTCGCCGAAGCGGCGCGCGAACGCCATCTGCTGCTCGAGGGTGATGGACTGGCCGCGCAGCACGATCACCTCGTGCTTCACCAGCGCGTCGTGCACCAGCCGGAATTCGGCCTCCGACAGGGCGCTTGCAAGGTCGATGCCGCGGATCTCAGCGCCGATGTGGCCGTTGATCGGCAGTACCTGCGGCTGCGCCGCGGCCGCGGCTGGAGCCGCAGCTGCGGCCGAAGAACTCTCGACGGACATGTTGTGCCTCCTGTCGCGCCGTTTTAAACCCCCGGCAGGTAGTGGTCAATGTCAACGAGTTCGGCACAGCGAAACGGCGCGCGGCGGCCGGGTAGAATGGCGCCTGCGCTTCCCTCACACTGAGCTGCGATGAAAGCCTGCATCTACGGCGCCGGCGCGGTCGGCGGATTGATGGCCGCCTGGCTCGCCGAAGCCGGCGTGGACGTTGCAGTGATCGCGCGCGGCGCGCAGCTCGAGGCGATCCGCCGCGACGGCCTGCGCATCCGCAGCCGCACGGCCGGCACCACGCTCACCACGCATCCGCACGTCGCCAGCGACCCGCGCCGGCTCGGCGCACAGGACTGCGTCATCGTCACGGTGAAGGGCCACAGCCTGCCGCAAGTCGCCGCGGGGATCGGGCCGCTGCTCGGCCCGGACACCACCATCGTCACCGCGATGAACGGCGTGCCGTGGTGGTTCTTCGACCGCCTGGCCTACGGCGCGGGCAAGCTCAGGCTGGAAAGCCTCGATCCCGGCGGCGCGCTCGCGCGCGCCATGCCCACCGAGCGCATCGTCGGCTGCGTCATCCATCTCGCCGCATCGATGCTCGAGCCGGGGATCATCAGCCACAACCACGGCAACCGGTTGATCCTCGGCGAGCCGGGCGGCCGCAACACGGAGCGCACGCAGCGACTCGCCGAGGCGTTCGGCCGCGCCGGCTTCGAGTGTCTGGCCAGCCACCACATCGAGAAGGACTTCTGGGTGAAGCTGCTCGGCAACGTCAGCTTCAATCCCGTCTCGGCGCTCACCCTCTCTACCGCCGACCGGCTGATCGCCGACCCGCAGGTCAAGTCCTACATGGTGGCGATCATGCGCGAGGTGCTCGCCATCGGCCGCGCGGTGGGCGTGGACGCCGACATCGATCCCGAAGCGCGCATCGACATGGCGCGCGCGCTCGGCCCCTTCAAGACCTCGATGCTGCAGGACATGGAAGCCGGCAAGGCGCTCGAAATCGACGGCCTGCTCGCGGGCACGCTCGAGATCGCGCGCCAGGCAGGAGTTCCCGCTCCGTTCACCGAGAGCCTCTACGGCCTGATCCGGCTGCGCGCCGCGGCGAGCGGCCAGTATCGGTGACGGTGTAACCCGCAATCGCACGCGGTGCATGCGGCTGCGCCCCGTGCGCTGCCGGCCATCGACCTGCCGACGCTTCACCCCTGCGGACTTTCGGCCATGTGCTGGCAGTACTTCTCGAGCTCCGCGGGCAGGTCGCCCGGACAGACGCCGCACCGCTTGTTGCCGGGCACGGCGTAGTCGATGAATTTCGGATAGGGCAGGTTCAGGCTCGCCATGATGGTCCTGAACTCCTCCAAGGTCCGATCCTGTCCAAGCCGGGGATTGCGTTTCTTTTCCTGCGCGATCGAGGAAACGTGCCGCCCGTGGTAGTCATGCGCCGGGTACACCAGAACGTCATCCGGCAGGGAGAACAACTTCTCTCTGACGCTCTTGTACAAGGCGTCGGCATCGCCGTTCTGGAAGTCGGTACGACCGCACCCCTCGATGAGAAGCGCATCTCCGGTGAACACCCGGTCGGCAGCCAGGTACGCGAAATGCCCGTCGGTGTGGCCAGGCGTGTGCAACGGCTGCAGCGCAATGCCGCCAACCCGGAACGGCGTGCCTTCTTCAACGCCGAAGTCGACGCACGGCAGCCGATCGCAGGCCGGCGCGGCGATCCTGCTGCCTGCCTTCCGCTTCAGCTCCAGCCCCGCAGTTATGTGATCCGCGTGGATGTGGGTATCCAGGGTATAGGCCAATTTGAGTCCAAGCCGGTCGAGCTCTGCCAGATCGCGGTCCATGGCGACGATGACCGGGTCGATCAAGACGGCCTGGCCGGTTTCCTCGCACCCGAGCAGATAGGTGTAGGTGCTGGAGAGCGGCTCGAACAGCTGGCGGAATCTCATCAAGGCTCCTCGTTCAATCCCCCTCCGGCGCCGGACCTCGGCGCTCCAAATGCCCAACGGGAGACTCGGGGTTGTCGTGCACGAGCGCCATTCTCCCCTTTGCATTTCACCGGCTCTGTGCGCCGTCGTACATAGGTCGCGAGTCATCGCGACGGCGCCTCTGCGCCCGCAGTCGGTAAAATGATGCGCCTCCGCGTAGATCGAATTGCCTGGTGACCGAGACACCGAGAACTCACGGCCTGTGCGTCGCCCCGATGATGGACTGGACCGACCGGCACTGCCGGTACTTCCTGCGCGCCATCGCGCCGCGCGTGCGGCTGTACACCGAGATGATCACCACCGGCGCGCTGCTGCACGGCGACGCCGCGCGCCATCTCGCCTTCGATCCCGCCGAGCATCCGCTCGCCGTTCAGCTCGGCGGCAGCGAGCCCGACGAGCTGGCGGTCTGCGCGCGCATGGCCGAGCGCCGCGGCTACGACGAAGTCAACCTCAACATCGGCTGCCCGAGCGAGCGCGTCCAGCGCGGCGCGTTCGGCGCCTGCCTAATGGCCGAGCCGAAACTCGTCGCCGACTGCGTGCGCGCCATGCGCGCGGCGGTGTCGATCCCGGTCACCGTCAAGCACCGCGTCGGCATCGGCCGCACCGAGTCCTACGCGTTCATGCGCGCTTTCGTCGCCGAGGTCGCCGCAGCCGGCTGCGACACCTTCATCGTGCACGCGCGCAACGCCATCCTCGCGGGCCTGTCGCCCAAGGAAAACCGCGAGATCCCGCCGCTGCGCTACGACCTCGTCCACCGACTCAAGCGCGAGCTCCCGGCGCTCGAAATCGTCGTCAACGGCGGCCTGGCGAGCTGGCCCGAGATCGAAACCCAGCTCGAGCACGTCGACGGCGCGATGCTTGGGCGCGCGGCCTACCACCACCCCTGGCTGCTGGTCGAAGCCGGCGCCCGCCTGTACGGCGAGCAAATTCCCCGCAGCCGCGCCGACGTGGTGCACGCGATGCTCGGCTACGCCCGTCGCGAGGTCGCCGCGGGCACCGCGCTGCGCCACGTCACGCGCCACATGCTGGGGCTCTATCACGGTCACCCGCGCGCACGCCTGTGGCGGCGTATCCTGTCGGACCCGGCGCGGCTCGCGCGCAACGACCCGGCGCTGCTGCTCGAGGCGCTGGAGGCGGTGGAGCATCCCGCGATGGCCGCGGCGTAGCGCTGATTTGCTTTGCTTTTCCCCCGATCTCCTGTTTTTGCGTATTTCGCCGCCCACGGCGAAATACACAAAAACAGGAGACCCATAAGAGACCGCACCTCACCCCCGCCCGAACAAACCGCCCACGGCCTCCCATTTCACTCCCCCGCTTCCCCCCTCCCCCGCCCGGCGTATCATCCCCCGTCCCCTTCGAAGGATCCCGCAATGACCGTCAAGCTCAAGTCCGTGAAGACCTCCTCCGTGCGCGACCGCGTGAGCGACGCGGAGTGGCAGGTGCGCGTCGATCTCGCCGCCGCCTACCAGCTCGCGGCGCTGTTCAGGTGGACCGACCTCATCTACACGCACTTCTCGGCGCGCGTGCCGGGGAGCGAGGATTTCCTCATCAACCCCTACGGCCTGATGTTCGACGAGATCACCGCGTCGAACCTGGTCAAGATCGACGCCGGCGGCAAGGTGCTCGACGATCCGAGCGGCGCCGGCTACAACGAGGCCGGCTTCGTGATCCATGGCTGCGTGCACGAGGCGCGCCCCGAGATCAACTGCGTGATCCACACCCACACGCGGGCCGGGGTGGCAGTGTCGGCGCAGAAGTGCGGCCTGCTGCCGATCAGCCAGCACGCCATGTTCGCGTACGGCATGCTGACTTACCACGACTACGAGGGGATCGCGCTCGAGCTGGATGAGCGCACGCGCCTGGCGCGCGACCTCGGCAAGACCTCCAGGGCGATGATTTTGCGCAACCACGGCCTGCTCGCGCTCGGCACCACCGTGCGCGAGGCCTTCGAGACCATGTACTACCTCGACACCGCCTGCCAGATCCAGATCGACGCGCTCGCCGGCGGGCGCGTGGAGGTCGGGCTCATCTCGGAGCCGGCGGCGCAGAAGGCCTTCGAGCAGTTCCAGCGCCCGAACCGCGACGCGGCGAAGAAGGACTGGCCGGCGCTGCTGCGGCTGCTGGAGCGCAAGGGCATTCGCTACCGCGACTGATTAACCCGCGCCGGCGGCCGCCCGTCTCGCCCGGCCCGGCAGCTGCAGCACCGTCGCAATGCTGAGCAGCGTCGCGCCGAACACCGTGAAGAACACCGCCTGCGGCAGGCCGCGGTCGAGCATCCAGCCGTAGAGGATCGGCATCGACATCGCGCCCAGGTCGAGCCCGGAATAGACGAAGCCATACACCTTGCCGGTGGAGCCGGGCGGGGTCGAAGCGCGCACCAGCAGGTCGCGCGAGGGGTTGGTGAGGCCGGCCGAAAACCCGGCCAGCGCGAGCACCGGCGCGAGCAGCGGCTCGCTCACCGCGCCGAGCGCCACCGCAAGCATGAACAGCCCCGCCGAGAACATGCCGCCCGCGGCGACCAGGTCGTGGCGCGGCGTGCGCTGCGCGACGTAGCCGCCGGTGAGCACGCCGGTCGCGGCACCGAGCAGGTAGGCGGTGAGCGCCGACGACGCGAGCGCCACCGGCGCGTGGTAGAAGGCGACGATGCTCGACACCCCGAAGGTCTGGATGCCGGTGAGCGCCACCGACAGCAGGAAGAAGAACAGAAAGCACATCACCACCGGGGCCGCGGCGAGCGCGCGCAGGTCCTGCGCCAGCGTGGTCGGCGCGCGCGCCCGCCCGCCGGCCGGGCGATGCTCGACTTCCAGCTTGCCGCCGTTCGCCAGGATCAGCGCGATCATGACCAGGCCCATCGCGGAGGCGCTCATCAGCGCGATGTGCCAGCCGTACAGGTGGGTCATCGCCAGGCTGAACGCCGGCGCGAGCGCCCAGCCGATGTTGCCGCCCAGGCCGTGGAAGCTGAACGCGTAGCCGAGCCGGCCGCTGTCCACGCGCGAGTTGAGGATCGAGAAGTCCGCCGGGTGGAATACGCTGTTGCCCATGCCCGCGATCACCGCGGCGATCACCAGCGTCGCGTAGCTCGGCGCGAAGCCGGCGAGAAATACCCCCGAGGAGGCCAGCGCGAGGCCGAGCAGCAGCATGCGCTTCGCGCCGAAGCGGTCCACCGCGAAGCCGGCCAGGGTCTGACACACCCCCGAGACGGTGTAGTACAGCGCGACCGTGGCGCCGAGCTCGGTGTAGCTCACGCCCAGGTCCTTGCGCAGGATCGGGAACAGGACCGCGATCACCAGCTGGTAGAAGTGCGACAGCCCATGCGCCAGCGTGATCAGGCCGATGATGCGGGCGTCGCGCCTGAGGGTCTGGGCGGTGGGCTCCATGCCTCTATTCTTCCACGATCCGGTTCACGAAGCGCGCCACCGCCTCGAGCGTGGCCTGCGGCTGCTCGCGGTGCGGGCTGTGGCCGCAGTCGGCGAGCTTGACCACCTGGCAGGGCCCGCTCACCTGGCGCGCGATCGCCTCGACCTGCGCCATGGTGCCGTACTGGTCGTCCTCGCCCTGGATCGCGAGCACCGGGCAGCGGATGCCCGGCAGGGAGTCCTCGATGTTCCACGCGCGGAACGCCTCCGAGAGCCACACGTCGTTCCAGCCGTAGAAGGTCTTCGTCGCGTCGCGGTGGTACTTGCCGAGCTTCTCGGGCAGATCGGTGCTCTCGAAGGCCCGCTTCGCCTCGCGGATGCCCGCCAGACCGTGCTCCTCGACGAACACGTGCGGCGCCTCGAGCACCAAGCCGCGCACCGCATGACCCGCGCCGGCGTGGATCAGCGCGATGGAGGCGCCATCGCTGTGGCCGACCAGGATCGGCGACTCGATCTTGAGCGCCGTGAGCACCTGCGGCAGCGCCTCGAGCGCCTCGCGGTGCATGAAGCGCGTCGTGTGCGGCGCCTCAAGCACGTCCGATTGCCCGTAGCCGTAGCGCGCGTACACCAGCGCCGGGCAGCCCGTGGACTTGACCACCCGCAACGGAAAATCGCGCCACTGGCGGATCGAGCCCAGGCCCTCGTGCAGGAACACCAGCACCGGCTTGCCCGGCTCGGCCGCGTCGATCCACTCGTATTCCAGCCGATGGCCGGCGGCGTACAGGAAAGACATGCGCGCTTGGTTTCCAGGGCGGTAAGGCGGGCGCGAGAATAGCACGCGCCCCGCGCGCGGCGCCGGGCCGTTTCGCCGATAATGCGCGTCGCTGCGGAGCCCCTTCGTGCGCCTCACCGCCTACCTGATTCTCGCCGGTACCCTGCTGCTGTGGTCGGGCAACTGGATTGTCGCGCGCGCGGTGCGCCACGACATCACCCCCGGCATCGCCACCGCCGGCCGGCTGCTGCTGGTGCTGGTGCTGCTCGCTCCCTTCGCCTGGCCCGGCCTGCCGCGCAAGCTGCGCGCGCTCACGCGGCGCGACTGGGGCGTGTTCGCCGCGCTCGGTTTTTGCGGCGGCGGCCTGCACCTGGCGATGCAGTGGCTCGGGCTGCACTACACCACCGCCACCAGCGGCACGCTGTATCTCTCCACCTCGCCGATCTTCATCCTGCTGCTCGCCGCGCCGCTGCTCGGCGAGCCGATCCGGCGCCGTCAGTGGATCGGCATCGCCATCTCCTTCTGCGGCGTCGCGCTCATCGCTGCGCGCGGCGATCCGCGGCGCCTCGCCTCGCTCTCGTTCAACGTCGGCGACCTGCTCTCGCTCAGCTCGATGGCCATGTGGGGCTCCTACACCGTATTCCTGCGGCTGCGCCGCGACACGCTGGACACCATCCAGTACCTGACCGTGCTGTGCCTGTTCGGCCTGGTCTACATCTCGCCGTGGGTCGCCTGGGACCTCGCCCACGCAGCGCGCGTGAGCCTCAACGCCGCGGGCTTCGCCGCGGTCGCGTATTCGGCCATCGGCTCCCTGCTGCTTGCCTACGCCGGCTGGAGCTACGTGGTCACGCGCCTGGGCGCGGCACGCGCGGGCGTGACCATGCACCTCATGCCCGCGCTCGGCGTGCTGCTGTCGGCGATCTTCCTCGGCGAGTACCCGCACTGGTTCCACTTCGCCGGCATCGGGCTGATCCTCACCGGCGTGGCACTCGCCTCGATGCGCCCGCGCACATGACGGCCTTCGACGACCGGCTGCTGGCGTCGATCTCCGCCAACCTCGCGCGGCTCGCGCCTGCGCCGCTCGAGGCGCGCGGCCTGAAGCGCGCCGCCGTGTGCGTGATCGTCACCGCCGATGCGGAGGGGAACGCCGCGCTGTTATTGACGCGCCGCGCCGAGCACCTGAACGTGCATGCCGGCCAGTTCGCTTTGCCGGGCGGGCGCGTGGAGTCGGGCGAAAGCGCGCTCGACGCCGCGCGGCGCGAGGCCTACGAGGAAATCGGCCTGGAGCTATTGCCCGAGGCCGTGCTCGGGCGCCTCGACGACTACCCCACGCGCTCGGGCTACCTCATTACTCCATTGGTGGCGTGGTGCGCCGCGGACGTCGCGTTGAGTCCCAATCCTACCGAGGTCGCGCAGATCTACCGCGTGCCGCTCGCGGATCTGGGCCCGGGGCCCGAGTTCGTCTCCATCCCCGAGAGCGAGCGCCCGGTGGTGCGCTATCCGCTGCTCGGCACCACGATTCATGCGCCGACTGCGGCGGTGATCTATCAGTTCGTCGAGGTCGGGCTGCACGGGAGAGGGACGCGGGTCGCGCATCTCGAGCAGCCGGTGTGGGCGTGGAGGTAGGGGTGTTCTCAGAGCGCTACCGCGCCCTGACCCCACCCTCCCGCCGCGCCGCCTCCGCCGAAATCCGTTCGAAGCGACCATCCAACCTCAGCGCAAGCGCATCGCCATGCGCCGAATCCAAAAGCGGCGGCGGCTCAGCCATGGCGACATGCATCGGACGTATAGGCGCAACGGCCACCTCGATCCGTGGCGGCTGAGACGGCTGCTCGAAAAACCCCAGCGCCCCCGTCGCCAGAGCGAGCGCGATCGCAAGGTAGACGTGCACGACTCGCGCAGGCCGGCGGACCAGTACCGGCGCGGGCTCCACATCGACCGCCTCCGAAGCAGCGCTCGCCGCCAGAGCATTGGTCATCTCGAGTTTCCGCGCAGACCTGCGCGCCGAACTCTCCGCCTGCGCGCGCGCTTCGGCAGCCGAGCGCGCCGCAGCTTCGGCGGCCGCGCGCCGCCCCGCGGCCTGTGCGGCCTGCTCGTTCGCGGACGCCGCGGCAGCGGCGCTCGTCGCCGCGGCTTCCTCGGCGCTCTGCTTCTCGAGCGCGGCATCGACGAGCGCCGCGTCCTCCGCGGCGCGCTTTTCTGCGGCTTCGCGCAGCGCCGCGTGGCTTGCCTCCATCTGCCGCGCGGCTTCGGCAGCTGAAGCCGCCGCCTGGCGGCGCGCCTGCGCGGCCTGCGCGGCGGCACTTTCCTCGGCGGCGCGAGCCCGGGCGGCATCGGCAGCGCGCTCCGCGGCCGCGGCTCGCTCCTGCGCGAAGCGGGCGAGCGATTCCTCGGCCAGACGCCGACGCGCGGCCGCAGCGGCCAGGGCCTCGTCCGCGGCCGCTTTCTCCTCGTCGCCGAAGCGCGCCTGCTCGTGACCCGCCTGCGCCTCCAGCGCAACCTGCTCCGCCTTCTCCTCCCCCGCCAGCCGCCGCTCGGCCTCGGCAAGCGCCGCTTCGGCCGCGGCGCGCGCCGCGACGGCTTCGCTGAGCGCCTCGTTGCCGGCCGTCGCCTTCCGCGCCGCTTCGGCGGCCTGGGCCGCCGCTTCGCGGCGCGCCTGCGCGGCCTCAGCGGCGGCGCTCTCCTCGGCGGCGCGCGCCCGCGCGGCTTCAGCGGCGCTCGCTTCGGCCGCGGCGCGCTCCTGCGCGGTCCGGGCGAGCGATTCCTCGGCCTGCCGCCGCCGGGCAGCTGCGGCGGCCAGGGCGTCGTCGGCCGCCGCTTTTTCCTGCGCGCCCAGGCGCGCCTGCTCGTGGGCCGCCTGTGCCTCCAACGCAACCTGCTCCGCTTTCTCCTCCGCCGCCACGCGCTCCTGGGTGAGCCGGGCCGCCGCGGCTTCCTCCGCGGTGCGCTGTCTGGCGGCGCGCAGCAGCTCGGCCTCGCGCGCCGATTCTTCCTCGGCGCGCTTGAGCGACGCCTGCTGGGTCACGATGTCCCGGGACGCGGCGGCGGCGAGGTCGCGCTCCACCTGCAGGCGCGCTTGCGCCTCGGCGAGCGCTTTCGCGCGCGCGGCGTCGGCGTCGCGCACCCCCTGCGCGGAGCGCGCTTCGATCTCCGCCTTGTCCTGCGGGGCGGGGGCCGGGACCGCCGCGGCCGCCGAGGGCTTGCTCGCGAAATCGAGGTTGAGCATGTCCCCCAGCTGGTCGCCGTAGGTCTGCAGGACGTGCCGGAACTCGGGCAGCGCCTTGCGGAATGCCTCCACCATGGCGGGGTCGAACTGCTTGCCCGCCGCGCTCACGATCTCGTTGGCGGCGAGCTCGACCGGCATCGGTCCACGGTGAAACTGCGTGGTGGTCATGCTCTCGAACGCGTCGACGATGGCCATCACGCGCCCGGCCCAGGGAATGTCGACGCCGCGCGCGCCCGCCGGATAGCCGCTGCCGTCCCAGCGCTCGTGATGGGTGAGGGCGAGGGTGCGCGCGAGCTTGAGCAGCGGGTCGTCGTGCTCGCCGATGATCTCGGCGCCGATCTCGGGATGGCGCCGCATCTGCTCGCGCTCGGGCTCGCTCAGGCTGCCGGCCTTGCGCAGCAGCTGCGCGGGGACGCCCACCTTGCCGATGTCGTGCAGCGGCGCGGCTTTCATCATGAGGTCGCAGATCGCCGGGCGCGCGCCGGCGGCCTGCGCCAGCGCGCGCGCGTAATGGCCCAGGCGCACGACGCGGTTTCCCACCGCGGAGGTCTCGTGATATTCCATCACCCGGCCCAGCCGCCGGATGAGCTGCAGGCGCGTCTGCTCGAGCTGCGTGGTGCGCTCGCGGATCAGCTCGTCCTGCTGGTGGCGCCGGGCGATCAGCTCCAGGTGGATGCGCACCCGCGCCGCGAGGACCGGCGGGATGATCGGCTTGGAGAGATAGTCGATGGCGCCGAGCTGGAAGCCCTGCACCACGTCCCGGGATTCGGAGTGTCCGCTGAGGAAGATCACCGGCACGTCGGCGACCGCCGGGCTCGCCTTGAGGGTCTTGCAGATCTCGTAGCCGCCCGCCTCGGGCATTTCGACGTCGAGCAGGATCAGGTCCGGACGCGGCTCCTCGAAGGCGAGGCGCAGCGCCGTGGGGCCGTCCTGTGCGAGCTTGACCCGATGTTCGCGCCCGAGCGTGACCTCGATGAGGCCGAGGATGTCCTCCGAGTCGTCAACCGCGAGAATCGTGGCTTTCGGCTTTGGCATCCCCTGGTCTCCCGCCTGGGTATTTCCGGGCAGTATTGCACGATGCCAGCCAGGCAGCGACCCCCTTACATCTCCAGCGGCCTCCAATACCCGGTCAGCTCCAGGTACCCCCGCCCGAGCTCCCGGCCCGCCCGCATCGCCCGCGCCGCGCCCTCCCAGTAGATCGTCCCCGTGCCCAGGCGCGCGTCGAGCTCCTGATCGTCCATGAGCGGCTCGAGGTCCCAGCTCTCGCCGCCGGCGCTGACGTGCATCGCCACGGGATACTCGACCCCGGTGCGCGGCGAGCGCCAGGTCCGCAGCGGCGCGAAGGCGATTTCGTTCGGTCCGAACTTCCTGGCGCCGCCATTCGCGGCGGCGAGCGTGCCGCCCGCGTAATACACGCCGCCGGTTTTCGCGCGGATGCGGAACGCCATGAGCGCCCCGCCGCTCACCAGGTTGATCCCGCACCAGTCCCAGCCCGCCGCCTCGGGCGCGAGGTAGTTGCTCGACCATTCGTGGTCGAGCCACGCCGTCCCGGTCACCGCTTCCCTGCCGCGCCCGCGCTCGACGGCGCCGCGCACTGCGAGCTGCGGCCGGCTGTAGTAGTAGCTCGCCTCCCCGGGGCGCGGGCCCTTGCGGCTGTACCCGCCCTCGCCTTGGAGCAGCGGGGGCCCATGCGCCGTGCATTCGAGCTCGAGCGCGAAGTCGCTCGCCGCGATGCGCGCGCGGTAGGTCTCGGCCTCCAGCGCGAGCCGCCAGTCGTCGATCCACGCGTCGGTCGTCGTTTCGCTCGCGCCGGCCAGTCCGAGCGCCGACCGCGCGGCGCGCTCGGCGTGGCGCAGCCGCCCGTAGCCCGGGTCGGCGAGCGCGGCGTGCGCGAACAGGATCTGGCGCGGCGCGAGCTCGCTCGGGTTGGCGGTCTTCCACGGAGTGCGGCTGCGAAAGAATGTCACCTGGAAGCCGAGCGGCGCGCCGCCCGCGGTGGCGAGCCAGCCGGTCAGGTACCACCACTCGGTGCGAAAGGCCGGATGCGCGCCGTGGTCGCGCGGGAAGACGAGCGCCGTGCCGGGGACGACTTCGGCATAGCGCACTTCGTCCAGCGCGGGAGCGAGCGCGAGCGCCGCGCCGGCGGCGAGAAATTCGCGCCGCCGCATTACCAGTCCTCCTTCACCGCGCGCACCGCGCCCATGCTCATCGCCTCGCGGCCGGAGAGAAACGCGGTGAGCGAGGCGAGCGCGATCAGCACCGCCCCCAGCGCGCCGAGGAACACGAGCGGCGCGTGCAGGTCCATGCTCCAGTTGAACGACTGCCGGTCCACCACGTACACCAGAACCAGGCTGATCACGCCGCCGAGCGCGAGGCCGGCGAGCGCGCCGAGCGCCGCGAGCAGCGCTCCTTCGGAGGCGAGCATCGCCCCGATCTGAGCGCGCGTCATGCCGAGGTGGCGCAGCATGCCGAACTCGCGCCGGCGCGCGAGCACGATCGCGCCGAGGCTCGAGGAGAGCCCGAACAGACCCACCAGCACCGCCACCGCCTCGAGCCCGTAGGTCACCGCGAAGCTGCGGTCGAAGATGCGCAGCGACGCGGCGCGGATCCCGCTCGAGTCGGACATGTCGAGCAGATCCCCCCCGGGCAGCGCGCGGATCGCGCGCTCCGCGGCCGCCACGCTCGCCCCCGGCGCGAGCCACAGCGCGCCGTCGGTCGCGCCGCGGTCGCCGGTGAGCGCGACGTAGAGCGGGCGCTCCATCAGGATCGCGCCGTGCTGGCGCGCGTAGTCGCGGTACACGCCGGCCACCACGAACGCGTGCAGCTTGCCCCCGAGCGGGAGCTCGATCCGCCGTCCCGGAGCGTCGCCGTACAGGTCCACCATCGCCTCCGACACCCACACCGGCGGCGGATCGCCGGGCTTGAGCGCGTAGCGGCGCCCGACCATCGGATACGCCTGCCGCGGGCCGTCGGGCAGGTCGCGCGCGAGCAGCGCCACCGGCGGGCGCGCCGGGTCGAGGGTGATGCGCAGGATGCGCATGAACGCCGCGCGCCGCACCTGCGGCAGGCCGCGCACCGCCTGCTCGAAGGAGGCATCGAGGTAGGCCGTGTCGTTCGCGAGCGGCGTGCGGAAATACAGGTCCGCGGGCAGCACCGTGTCCAGCCACTCGCCGAAGGAGTGGCGGAACGAGCTCACCATGATCGCCATCGCCACCATGAGCGAGAAGCTGGCGACGATCGCCGCCAGGCTTACCGTCGCCTGCCCCGGCGAGCCGCGCAGCTGCGCGAGCGCGAGCGCCAGGGGCACCCTACGCGGCAGCGGCAAGGCGTCGAACAGCGCGCGCGAGACGCGCGGCATGAGCAGCACCCCGCCGAGCAGCAGGCAGGCGATCGAGGCGTAGCCGAACACCGGGATGCCGGCGAGCGGCCCGGGGAGCGCCAGCGCGCCGCCGGCCGCGAGCAGCACGAGCCCCGGCCACAGCGACACGATGCGCTCGAACATGCGCTGCTCGTCGCCCGCCTTCAGCGCCTGCGCGGGCGCCGCAGCCGCCGCGTCGCGCGCCGGCAACCACGCGCCGGCGAGCGCGAGCGCGACCCCGGCGGCGAAATACGCGGCCGCCATCCACGCCGGCACCGTGATCTGCGGCTCGATGCCGCGGAACATGCCCGCGCCGAGGTCCGCTCCCGCGTAGTGCAGCGCGAGGCGCGCGAGCACGTAGCCGAGCGCAAGCCCCAGCGCGCTGCCGAGCACGCCCACCGCGCCGGCCTCGATCAGCACCAGCCGCGCGACGCCGCGACCCTCCAGCCCGAGCACGCGCAGCAGTGCATGCTCGCTGCGCCGGCGCGCCACCTCGAGCGCCTGCGCCGAGAACACGAGAAAACCACCGGTGAACAGCGCCACCATGGCGAGCACGTTCAGGTTGACGCGGTAGGCGCGCGACGGGGCGGCGCTCTCCTGCTCGGCGGATTCGACGCGCGTCACGTAAGTGCCAGGCGGCAGCAGAGCCGCGATGCGCCTTTGCATCGTTGCGCGATCGGCGCCCTGGGCGAGGCGCAGGTCCACCCGGTTGAGCGTATCGAGGCGCCCCAGGCGCCACTGCGCGGTCGCGATGTCGGCGAGCGCGGCCGGGCCCTTGAGCGCTCCGGACGGGAGCACGCCGATGATCTTCAGCTCGACGCGCTGCAGCCCGGCCACCAGCGCGAGGCGGTCTCCGTGGCGCAGCCTGAGCGCGCCTGCGGCCGCGGCCGACAGGAGCACCGTGTCGGGTTGCAGCAGGCCGAGCATGCCGCGCGGATCGCTGGCGAACAGTCGCGGCTGCAGCCGGGCCGCGCGCAGCGGATCGAGCCCGATCACGCGCAGCGTGCCGCGCCGGCCGGCGAGGCCGGCGCGCAGTTCGAGTACGGGGCTCGCAGCCGCCACGCCCGGCAGCCGCGCGATCCGTGCGTAGAGCCGGTCCGGAAAGCCGGCTTGCCCGCCGCTCACCTGCAAGTCCGCCTCCCCGGCCACCCGGCGCACCGCCGAGGCGAGGTCGCTCACCGCGGCGCGGTTGACGAGGTACACGCCGAAGCCGAGCGCCACCCCGAGCGCGATGCCGATCATCGACAGCAGCGCGCGCACGCGCTGATGCGCGAGGCGGGCGTTGAGAACGAAGACGAGGCGCAGCACGCACAGACCAGCCGGAAACTCTGACTATAGCGCGGCGACTGCGGGGGCGCGGGGGTCAGGCGCCTTTCACCCCCGCAGCACTATGCGGGGGCGCGGGGGTCAGGCGCCTTTCACCCCCGCAGCACTACCTCGGCCGGTCGCCGGCGAGCGTAATGCGGTGCATCAGGCGGCGGAAGCCGTGGTAGTCGTTAACCGGATTGTGCTGGGTGCAGCGGTTGTCCCACAGCGCGATCGAAGAGCGCTGCCACACGAAACGGCAGGTGAATTCCGGCTTCACCTGGTGCCGGCAGAGGTAGTGCAGCAGCGGCGCGCTCTCCTCTTCGGTCATGCCGGAGAAGCGCGCCGTGTGCGCGACGTTCACGTACAGCGCCCTTCTCCCGGTCTCCGGATGCGTGCGCACCACCGGATGCTCGGCGGCGTACTCCTTCCTCGCTTCGACGCGGCCGCCGGACTTGACGCGGTCCTCGCGCGTCTTGGACACGTCGGCGCGCGCCGACGAGTTGACCGCCCGCAGGCCGTCGAGCAGCCTCTTCAGGCCGTCGGAGAGCGTCGCGTAGGCGAGATACATGTTCGCGAACAGCGTGTCGCCGCCGTAGGGCGGGATCTCGCGCGCGAGCAGCATCGAGGCCATAGGCGGCTCCTCGAGGTAGGCGGTGTCCGAATGCCAGATGCCGCCGAAGTTCACCGTCTCGTGCTCGAGCTTCTTCACCTCGATGATCTCGGGATAGCCATCGATCCCCTTCACGAACGGATACTCGACCGGCTTGCCGAAGCGCCGCGCGAATGCCAGGTACTGCTCCGGGCTCAGGTCCTGGTCGCGAAAGAACAGCACCAGGTGCTCGAGCCACGCGCGCCGTATCTCGGCGGCCTGCTCCTCCGAGAGCGGCTTTCTCAGATCGACGCCGCTCACCTCGGCCCCCAGCGCCCCGGCGATGCGTTTCACTTCGATGCTGCGGGCTGTCATCGTATCGGCCTTCCTCAGCGCCGCTGATCGAACCGCCGCCCCACCAGCGCCGAAGCGATGTTGATCTTCTGGATGTCGATCGCACCGCCCGCGATCCCCCATCCCCAGGCGTCGCGCAGGCGCTGCTCCATCGGGAATTCCTTCGAGTAGCCGTAGGCCCCCATCAGCTGCAGCGCCGAGCCCGCCACCTCGCGCACCATCTCGTTGGCGTAGCACTTCGCGATCGAGCTCTCCTTCACCGACGGCAGCCCGGCGCTCGCGTTCGCCACCGCCTGGTAGACGAGCAGCCGCGCGGCTTCCAGCTTCATCGCCATCTCGGCGATCCTGAGCTGCACCGCCTGGAAATCCACCAGCGGCTTGCCGAACTGCCTTCTCTCCTGGACGTAGCCGAGCGCGTAGTCGAACGCGCCCTGCGCGATCGCCAGGCTCATGGTGGCGTTGCCGCAGCGCTCGAGATCGAAGGCCTCCATCAGCTTCCTGAAGCCGCCGGCGCGCACCACGATATTCGCCGCCGGCAGGCGCACGTCGTCGAGGAACATGTCGGCGGAGGGCACGCCGCGAAAGCCCATCAGCTGCTCCTTCCTGCCGAACGTGAATCCCGGGGTGTCCTTCTCCAGGTACACCGCGCCGATTCCCGCCGCGCCCGGCTCGTCGGACATGCGGCAGTACACGAGGTAGCCGTCGGCGTGTCCCGCCCCCGAGCACCAGCGCTTCTGGCCCGAAATGCGAACGATGTCGCCCTCGATGGTCGCCCGGGTGCGCAGGTCGGTGAGCGCCGAGCCCGCTTCCGGCTCCGACATGCTCACCGCGACGATCGCCTCGCCCGCGGCGACGCGCGGGATCACGCGCCTTTTCAGCTCCTCGGGCGCGAAGTGCGCGATCGCGAGGATCGGCCCGAAGCAGGATTCGAAGGTCGGGAAGGCGACCGCGGGCGAAACCTTGGCCAGCTCTTCGAGCACGATCACCGCGTCGAGGTGGCTCATGCCGTGGCCGCCGTAGGCCTCCGGCAGGTTGACGCCGAGGTAGCCGAGCTCGGCGTAGCGCTTCATCATCGCGCGCGGCAGCGGTTCGTGCGTCTGCTCGATCTCCTGCGCGAGCGCGGGCAGCTCGGCCTGCGCGAAGCGCCGCACGCTGGCGCGCAGTTGCACCTGCTCTGAGGTCAATTGAAAATCCATCCCGTCCTCCGCCCGCGCCACGCTCCCCACCCCCGGGGGCCAAAGCTACGGGCGGCCCCGGCGAATGTCAAAACCCGGTTCGCCGGCCTGTTCCGGCCGATGCAGGCCGCAGGCATACTTGGCGGGGGCGACGCTGCGCGCGCTTCCCCGCCATCGAGGAGAATTCGCATGCACGCCGATCGCGCCAACCCATCCTTTCCGGACTCGCCGCGCCGCCGCGCGCGCGTCGCGCTGCTGTGCGCGCTCTTCGCCGGCGGCCTCGCCCGCGCGCAGGCAGCCGACTATCCCAGCTTCAGGCCGGGAATGTGGCGGCTCGATACGACGCTCGAGGTCGACGGCAAGCAGGGAACCCGGCAGACGACGAAGTGCGGCGATCCGACCGAAGGCATGCGGGCGATGTTCGCCTCGTCCGGGGGCCCCCAGGGCTGCACCCCCTCCGCGCCGCGACAGGCCGGCAACCGCTACAGCATCTCCACCGACTGCGGCACGCGCGGGCGCTCGCACGTCGAGGTGATCGTGCACAGCGAGTCGAGCTTCACCCAGGTGATCGATTCCCGGGTGGGCAGCTCGCGCGTCAAGGAGAAGATCGAAGCCCGCCGTCTCGGCGCCTGCGGCAAGTAGCGAGCCGCGCGGCGCCTCAGGGCTTGCGCGCGGCGAGCGTCGCGAACTCCTTGCGCGTGCCGCCGGGCGCGTCGAAGCCCTGGTGGGTCGAGAGCAGAAGGTCCCATCCCCGGAACTGCTGCGCCAGCTCGTTGCGCCCGAACAGGTAGTAGCGCTCCGGCTCGAACATGTCCAGGTAAGTGGTTCCCTCGATCAGCGTATTGACCAGCGCCACGCCGCCGCTCGCGACGTGCCTCTGGATGCGCGCCAGCAGCGCGTGCGCTCCCCGCCGCGGGAAGAACATGAGCAGCCCGATCGCCACGATCGAGTCAAACTGCCCGGCAATCGTATACGTGCCGATGTCCGCAAGGACCGCGTCGATGGCGAGCTTCTCGGCCTTGGCGACGGCGCGGATGCGCTCGATCGCGGTCGGCGATCCGTCCACCGCCAGCACGTCGGCCCCGCGCCGGGCGGCTTCGATGCACAGGTTGCCCAGCCCGCAGCCCAGATCGAGCACGCGCCCGCGCACGAACGGCAGCGCGACCTGTTCGAAGGGATTGAGCGCGTAGTCCTGCCGCGCGACCTGGCGCCGGAACTGCTGCTCGAAGAAATCGACGCCGTGGTCCGCGGTCATGCCGCCACGCTATCACGCCGCCCCGCGTGGCGGAGCGCCAGGCGCGCGCGGGCGGCGCTACTTCGAAGCCGCAGCGCCCGGGGCGGCCTTCTTCGCCTTGGCAGCTTCCCTGCGTGCCTCGATCCGGTCCTTGCGCAGCTTGCGATAGTCCGCGCGCTCTCTCGAGCGGTCGCCTTGCAGCGTGTGAATGTCCTTTTTGACCTGCACCCGGTCCGCCTTCAGCGCCTGCAGGTCGTCCTTGACCGGGCTCGGCGCGGTGTCGGCCAGGGCGCTGCCGCTGGCGCAGGCGAGGCAGGCCGCGAGCAGGATCGGCTTCAGTTCCATGACAGGTCTCCTTTCGGAATGAAATATCTATTAGAACGCGCTCGCGCCGGCAAGGTTTACGGAAACGAGCGTCAGGACGAGGCCAGCTCCTGCGCTGCGCGCGCTTCGAGCAGCTCGCGCACCGGCGCCGGGAGCCGGGCGCGCAACCGCGCCGTCCACGCGGCCTCGCTCCGGTGCCACAGCATCCCCGCCCACACGATCGCCAGGCCGATCGCGGCGAGCGCCGGCGGAAACAGCGAGCTGCCGGGGAAGACGCGCCAGGCGAGATGGCCGAGATAGCCGGCGACGCCCAGGCCGCCGAACACCGCGAACACGCGCCGCGCGAGCAGCGCGCCGAGCAGGATCATCGCCAGGTTGATCGCGCAGTAGCCGAGCTTCGCCAGCTCGCCGTGCGAGTCCATCAGGCTGAGCCCGCCCCAGAAGGTGAGCACGCCGAACACGTACAGCCAGAACGCGTAATCGCGCGAGAAGCGCGAGCGCACGTCGACCCAGAACGCGAGCAGCGTCATCGCCAGGCCGAACCAGAGCGAGATGAACTTGCGGATCTCCCAGTCCTGCCATGGCGCCCCGAACAGCAGCGGCACGAGGTCCATGCTCATGTACCACAGCGTCACGGCGATCGGCATCACCATGAACGGGAAGCGGTAGCGCCACAGCAGCACCGCGCCCGCGGCCAGCGTGCCCAGCTCCATCAGCAGCCAGCGGCCGTCGATGAACTGGTGGTAGTCGCGGTACGGCCGGTCCGCGCCCCAGTAGCCGAGCGCCATCTGCGCGGCGAAGATCGCGAGCGGCACCATCACCACCGTGAGCGTCGCCATGATGCCCGCCGGGATGGCGAGCTGCGCGCGCGTCATGAAGCGGTGGGTGAGCGCGAGGAACAGGACCAGGTAGCACAGCGCGACGGTGAAGCCGCCCCAGCCGCCGAGCGCTTTCCAGTTGAGCGTCATGAACAGCGACATCGCGCCGACCGCGATCATGCCGCCGAGGTAGTACAGCACATGGACCAGCGTGAAGCGCGGCCTGTCACCGCCTTCACGCTCGCGCGCCGCGGCCAGGAAGGCGGCCAACCGCTCCGCCTGCTCCGCGCTCAGGATGCCCGCGCGCACGGCGGCCTCGAGATCCTGCCCTCGCATCGCACCCATCGGTCCCTCCCCCGGTAGAATGTGCGCCGGATCTTACTCTCGAGCAGCACGCGCGCATGAGCACCCCGGCCAAGGCTCGCCCCGCGAAGAACGAGCCCTCCAGCTCCAACTTCATCCGCCAGGTCGTCGACGCCGACCTGGCCAGCCACAAGTACGCCAGGCGGCGCTGGTCCGGCAAGCCCGGCCCGGCGCAGGCGCACGAGGGCGCGCCGCCCGACCCGGCCAGGATCCGCACGCGCTTCCCGCCCGAGCCGAACGGCTACCTGCACTTCGGCCACGCCAAGTCGATCTGCCTCAATTTCGGCCTGGCGCGCGACTACGCGGGCGCCTGCCACCTGCGCTTCGACGACACCAACCCCACCAAGGAAGAGCAGGAGTACGTCGACTCGATCATCGACGCGGTGCGCTGGCTCGGCTTCGACTGGGGCGCCAACCAGTACTTCGCCTCCGACTACTTCGAGTACCTCTACGCCTTCGCCGAAAAGCTGATCGAGCGCGGCCAGGCCTACGTCGATTCGCTGAGCGCGCAGGAGATGCGCGAGTACCGCGGCACGCTCACCGAGCACGGCCGCCACAGCCCCCACCGCGAGCGCCCGGCCGCCGACAGCCTGCGCCTGCTGCGCGAGATGCGCGAGGGCCGCCACCCCGACGGCGCGCACGTGCTGCGCGCGAAGATCGACATGACGAGCGGCAACATCAACCTGCGCGACCCGGTGATGTACCGCATCCGCCACGCCGAGCACCACCGCAGCGGCACCCGATGGTGCATCTATCCGACCTACGACTGGGCGCACGGCGTGTCGGATGCGCTCGAGAACATCACTCACTCGATCTGCACG
>Ga0307372_10004368_pt1 | contig 21899 bp, 17 predicted proteins | sample OX1MG_FD_202533 | JGI IMG/M metagenome (GOLD analysis project Ga0307372, IMG submission 202533) | Soil microbial communities from Risofladan, Vaasa, Finland - OX-1 | ecosystem: Environmental > Terrestrial > Soil > Coastal area > Acid sulfate soil | place: Finland: Risofladan, Vaasa | collected...
TGCGCGCCACCACTCCTCGGGTTCGCGGCCCTGTGGGGCCTCGTATGCCTCTCCGGCGAGCCGCGTTCCATCGCCGTGATGGAACTACTGACCGTCGTCGTCGCGCCCGGGGTGTTGCTGCTGCGCTCCTCGTACTGGCTCACCACTTGGCGCGCGCGCGTCTACTACGCGGCGACCGCGGCGATCGGCGTGGCGTGGGGCGTGGCCCTGGGATTGGTCCAGCTACTACCGGGACAGTCGTTCATCGGCGTCTCGCAGCGCTCCACGATCAGCTACTGGTTCTTCGGCTCGGGGTCGCTCAACGTGCGCTGGACGGGGCTGCTCTTCGTCCAGGACCTGCTGGGCTCGAACGGCGCGCTGGGTTCGCCGCACTTCTTTACGGGCTACAACCTGCCCGAGGTGACCGGCTACGCCGGTCTGCTCGCGCTGGTGGGCTTGGCCGCCTTCGTCTCTCGTCTCACGCGCCGCGGTTGGGTGGGCGCGAATCGCGACTTCTCCCTCTACGCGCTGGTGGGCCTCGTTGGACTGTGGGCGACGTGGGGCACCTATACGACGGTTGGCCACGTCTTTCGACTGATCCCGCTTTTCGGCAGCACGCGATTGCAGAGTCGCAACGTGATACTGATCGACCTCGCGGCGGCGGTACTGCTCGCGTGGTGGGTCGACCGTCTCGAGGCCGGCGCGCTGGACGAGGCGGGACTGGTGGGACGTCGGCGCTGGGTGAGCCTGTCACCGGCCTTCGTGGTCATCGCCCTCTGTGTCGCGATGCTCGGATGGGGTCCGTCGATCGTCACACAGCTGGGCGCGGCCGCCAACGTGGCACAGCTCGCGCGCCACGAGTGGCTGACCCTGAGCCTGCATCTGCTCATCGCGCTCTCCGTCGTGGTCCTCGTCGTCAGGTGGGCGAAGTTGGCGTCCCCACTGCGCTGGCTCAGTCGGATCCTCGTCGTGGACCTCGTCGTCTTCCTGGTCTTCTGCTCGACGGGACTCGTCGCGGGACACACGATCGTGCCGTCTGGCGCAGTGGCGCGCGCGGCCCTGGGCGATCAGGGTCGCACCGCGCTGGTCGACGTCGTCGGCGAGCACAGCCACGAGTTCGAGGCCCTGGGTGAAGCGAACATGAACGTGTTCACGAAACTTCCCAGCGTCCAGGGCTACGGGTCGCTGATCGCGTCGACCTACGACAACGCCACTGGCACGCACCCCCAAGAGCAGCTCTATCCGTGCGAGATCACGCGCGGCACCTTTGCCCAACTGCGCCTGGACGCGGTGGCCGTAGCGTCGAATCTGCTGACCGAGTACCCGGGGACCGTCGACCACGCCCCGGCGGTGTGCCGGGACCAAAAATCGGCGTCGACAACTAGTCGCTACTTCGGCCAGGTCCTGACGGTGTCCAGCGTCGCCCTCGGGGGCGAGTTCGGCGCCGCCTTCGCTACCGGGACCTGCACCATCGAGCTCCTCGGGGCAAACGGTGGCCCGGTCTCGACCGAGAGGGTCGTTCTTCACGGTGCCGACCCCGCGGCCCTCATCGCATTCGCCAGTGTCCGCGCGGCGGGTGTTCGCGTGATTGGGACCAACGTCGCGCTAGGCGACGTCGTGGTCACCACGGGGGGTCCTCGCCCGGTCTCGTACCACCTCGACAACGAGTTTCAAATTGCGTTGTCCAGTTCGTCGTGGCGCCTCGCCTCGACCCCCGGCACGTACTCGGTCTTTCGCGCGACGCACCTGCGTGCGCCAGACTGGTTGGTGAACGCTCACGCGGGCCAGCGCGTCACCCACGTGCGCGACGCGTCGTGGGGTGACTCGTGGGTCAGCGTTCGCGCTGCGCAGCCGGTCGAGTTGGTGAGGTCGATGGCCTATCTGCCGGGCTGGCGCGCCACCGCGGTAAGTCCTCGCACCGGCCACAGCGTGGAGCTCACGGTCTCGCGTCACGGATTGGTCCAGCAGGTGAGCGTGCCCGCAGGGACCTGGGTCGTGCACTTCCACTATCACGCGCCGCACATAGAAGCGGGAGTCGCCGCGTCGCTCGGCGCGTTGGTCGCGTGGCTGGGCGCGGCGGGTTGGATCCTCACCGCGAGGCGTCGACGGGCCACCGCTAGCATCCGATCGTGATCGCGGTAGCAATCATCGGTGGCTCGGGCCGCATGGGCCAGGTGATGGCGACCGGTCTGGGCGACCTCGACGACGTCAGCGTGGCCGTGCTGGTCGACCCCTACCAGCCCGCGGAACGTCACGGCGCACAGTGGACCCGCACGATCGACGAGGTGGACCCGGATCTGGTCACCGCGGTCGTCGACTTCTCGACGCCCGAAGGTGTCACGGCCTCGGCGCGCTGGTGCGCCGCCCACCGCAAGGTCCTGATCGTGGGCACCACGGGGCTCTCGGCCGAGCAGCGCAGTGAGCTGGAACTCGCGGGCACGTCGACCGGCGTACTGCTGTGCGCCAACTACTCGATCGGGGCCGTGCTCGCCGAGAGATTCGCCGAACAGGCCGCGCCCTACTTCGACACCGTCGAGGTGATCGAGCTGCACCACAACCGCAAGGTCGACGCGCCCTCGGGAACGTCGCTGCAGGCGGTCAATCGCATCGCCGCCGCGCGCGAGAGGTCCGGGCGCGAGACCATCGCCAACCCCACGACGCGTGAGACACTGGCCGGCACGCGCGGCGGCGAAGGTCTCGGGGGAGTGCGGATCCACTCGGTTCGCCTGCCGGGGCTCACCGCCCACCAAGAGGTGCTCTTCGGCGCGCCCGGCGAGGGACTCACCATCCGTCACGACTCGTACGACCGGGTGAGCTTCGTGCACGGTGTCGCCCTGGCCCTGCGCCACGTGACCGTCGAGTCGGGATTCGTCGAAGGGATCGACGGGTTCCTCGACTAACGCGCGGAGAAAATACGCCGCGCTGGTAACTTCGGGCTATGACACCGCGCCTGGGCAGTCTGCTCACCGCCATGGTGACGCCCTTTGAGTCCGACGGATCGCTCGACCTCGAGGGCGCCGCGCGCCTCGCCCAGTTCCTGGTCGAGCAGGGTAGCGACGGCCTCGTCGTGGCCGGCTCCACCGGGGAGGGCTCGTCGCTGAGTGACGAGGAGCGCCTCGAGCTCTTCGCCGCGGTGGCCGCGTCGGTGACCGTGCCGGTGATCGCGGGGACGTCGTCGGCCGACACCGCGCGCTCGGTGGACCTGACCAAGGTGGTCGCGAGCACGGGCGTCAGCGGCGTGCTGGCGACCACGCCGGCCTACGCGCGGCCCAGCCAGGCGGGCCTCGCCGGGCACCTGGGGGCCGTGGCCGACGCCACGCACCTGCCCGTCATGCTCTACGACATCCCGTCGCGCACCGGGCGAAAGATCGCCGCGGCCACGACGGTGGCTCTCGTCGAAGCCCACCCCAACATCGTGGCGCTCAAGGACGCCTCCGGCGACCTACCGGGCGCCGCCCACGTCAAGGCGACGCTGGGCGATCGACTCGACCTCTACAGCGGCGATGACTCCGTGACGCTGCCTTTCCTGGCGGTGGGTGGCGTCGGGCTCGTCTCGGTCGCGGCCCACTGGGCCGGGCCGGAGTTCTCGTTGATGATCCAGAGCGCCCTTAAAGGCGACTGGGACGGCGCGCGGGCCCTCAACGAACGTCTCGCCGCGAGCTACGCGTTCGAGAGCACCGACGTCTACCCCAACCCCATGCCGGCGCGCGCGGCGTTGCGGGCGCTGGGCGTCGAGGTGGGCGAGTGTCGCGCGCCGCACGCGCGCGGCGACGCCACGTTGCACGAAGCCGCGAAGAGCGTCGTCGACGCGCTACTGGCATCGCGTGGCTAAGGACCACGTCCGGGTCACGTTCCTGGGCGGGCTGGGCGAGATCGGACGCAACTGCCTGGCCATCGAGCAGGACGGTCGTCTCGTCATCGTCGACGCCGGGTTGATGTTCCCGGAGCCCACGATGTACGGCGTCGACATCATCCTGCCGGACTTTCGCTGGCTGATCGAACGGCGCGACAAGGTCGACGCCATCGTGCTCACCCACGGCCACGAGGACCACACCGGGTCGCTGCGCTACCTGGTCAAGGACATCAACGTCCCCATCTACGGCTCGGCTCTCACCTTGGGCTTCGCGCGCCACCGCCTCACCGAGGCCAAGATGGCCAAGGACCTCACGTTCATCGAGGTGGCCGACGGCGAGCGTCGCAAGATCGGCCCCTTTGAGGTCGAGTTCATCCCGGTCACCCACTCGGTGCCCAGCGCACACGCATTGGCCTTTCACACCAAGGTCGGGATCATTCTCCACTCGGGCGACTTCAAGCTCGACCTCACGCCGATTGACGGGCGACGCACCGACGTGGCGCGACTGGCCGCGCTGGGCGACGAGGGCGTCGCGCTGCTGCTGGCGGACTCGACCAACGCTGAGGAGCCGGGCTTCACCGCGTCGGAGCGCTCGGTGGGCGTGACGCTGCGCCGGCTGTTCCTCGAGCGTCCCGAGAAGCGCATCTTCGTCGCCTGCTTCGCGAGCCACGTCCACCGCGTCCAGCAGATCATCGACGTGGCCAAGGCGCAGGGCCGCAAGGTCGCGTTGATGGGCCGCTCGATGGAGTCCAACGTCAAGCTCGCGCGCAAGCTCAACATCCTGCACGCCGAGGCCGCCGACTTCGTTGACCTGGCCAACATCGGTCGTCACCCGCCGGGCGGGATCTGCGTCATCTGCACCGGTAGCCAGGGCGAGCCCCTGGCGGCGCTGTCGAAGCTCTCGCGCGGCGACTCGCGGGACCTGACCCTGGGTCACGACGACACCGTGATCCTTTCCTCACACCCCATCCCCGGCAACGAGTGGACGGTCGGGCGCGTGATCGACGACCTGCACCGCGCCGGGGCCGAGGTGATCCACTCCGGTCAGGAGCCGGTTCACGCGTCCGGTCACGCGCGCCAGGGTGAGCTGCGCACCTTCCATCAGCTGGTGCGACCCCGCACGTTCGTCCCGGTGCACGGCGAGTACCGCCACATGGTGCATCACGCGGACCTCGCACTCACGATGGGGATCAAGTCGAAGAACGTGTTGATCTGCGAGGACGGTGACCAGGTCGAGGTCACGGTTGACGGAATCCGGCGCGCGGGCGAGGTGCCGGCGGGATTCCACTACATCGACGGGAGCGCGGGCGACTTCGACGAGCGACCATTGGAGGAGCGGCGGATGCTGGCCGAGTTCGGCGTGCTGCTGGTGTCGGCCGCCGTCGACGCCAAGTCGGGCTCCATTGCCCAGCCGGTGCGCGTCATCGCACGCGGCTGGTTCGACGGCGCCGCCGAGCGCAAGATCCTGGCCGATCTCACCAATGAGGTCCGTGGCGTGATCGACGACGCGCTACGTGGCGGCGACCGCGACGAGGCGTCGCTAACGCGACTGGCCCAGCGCGCCGCGGGCCGACATTTGGGCCAGAAGTTACGTCGTCAGCCGGTGGTGCTGGCCTCGATCGCGGTGCTGTAGCTCGCAAAGCCAGCGTTGCCTATAGCGGCCTGTCGTTGACCTTAGGCAAGTGGAATGTTTCGTTGCAGGGGGGAAACGGAGAAGCCCCCACCCGCGCAGGGGGCTAGACGTATATCAAAGTAGACAGTGAAGGCCTGACCGTTCTGCATCACTTGGGGCAACTTCACTTCCATGGTGCTAGCGGCGCGACAACCATTGCGCGGGTCAACGCCGGGCACCTGGCCATCGGGAAACGAGACTATGAATCCCGCCTCGCCGTCGGGGGAGACGACAACACGACGCGATGGTATCGACGTGTCATCTCGCTGCGGCTCGTGACGCATCGCTCTCCCTATGCGATCAAGGAGCGTGACATTAGGGAAGCCTCTCAATGTGCAGGCGCGATGGGCGGAACTCACGAACAAGACGAAGACGTAGTAGGAACCGCCAGCGCCCTGGTGTTGTTCGAAGGTGCTGAGAGAATCACCTGAACATTGGGGGAGGTTTCGAAGATTTACGCGCGGAGAAGAGCCAGAAGTTATGGACCAAGTGATGACTGACGAGATCGTTGATACGACAATGATGAGCGCCGCGACACCGGCGATGGTCCTTCCCCTTCTCTTGAGTCGGTCGATCATTCAGTCCCAATCTGCGTCATCGCCAACTTTGATCGATCGTTGACGAGTTCACGGCACGAGGAAGGTTACGCCCGCATTGACCGAATGAGGTTATGGAATCGCCACCGATGAGGTCGCCAGCAAACTCCGGAAACCGGAGATTCCGTAGTTGCGCAGATTCGGGCTACGTGTCGTTTTTGTCTGGTTCGCCGTGGTCGGCGTTGACACGACCGAGGCGCCAGTACGACTTGTGACTGACGGCGTCGTCGCCGAGTCCCCGATCGGCCAGCGAGGCACGAAGAGTCCTGACGACCGAGAACTCACCGGTGACGTAGGCGTGGCCGACGTCGGGAGGCATGGCGAAGGCGGCAAGGCCGTTCAATAGACCGGTGGGGTCGTTCATGGCGCGCTCGCGACGCTCGATGAAGATGGCGTTGGCGTCAATGCCGGCGTCGAATCGCGTGGTGAGCATGTCGTCGGGGTGGTCGACCTCCACGACGAAGATGGCCCGACCGGGTGGCGTGATCGACTCGGCGAGTCGATAGAAGGCGGCGAGTCCGGTGAGGTCACCGACGAAGAGGTGCCAGTCGGCCGCCGTGTCCAGGAAGGTTTTGCCGCGCGGACCGATCACGTCGACGTGGTCGTCGGCGATGGCCGTCCGCGCCCAGCGACTCGCGGGCCCCTCATGGTCGGTCGTCACCCACAGGGAGAATGTGTTGGCGTCCGCATTGACCGACCGGACCGAAAAACGTCGACGCACGAAGCGCCCGTCAGCGCTTTCCACACGCACCATGACGTCGTTGCCGGGCCGCCCGGCCAGCACCTCGGCGTCGCCGCGTAGGACCACTTCTCGCACACAGGGGCTGAGGGCAATCGAACTCACGACGGCGCAGCAGAAAGCCGAGGCCCCGAGGCGGTGGGCGAGATCGGCGGTCGACGGTTGGGGTGTGTACGCCACTTACCGAGCCTATGAGAGTGGCCGGAGCGCGAACATCCCTTCAGTAAGTTGGATGGTTGTGGTAGCCGCGCGACACCAGAAGCGAACGGTCACCAAGGGTCGCGCCCGACCGGCGGCGCGCAAGGGTTCGGCGCCGGATTCGTTCTGGCGCCGTCACGAGAGCGACCTGTGGATCCTCGTCCTCATCGTCCTGGGGTTGCTGGCGCTGCTGGCCGAAGCCCACGCGCTCGGGCCGGCGGGACGCGTGGTCTCTCGAGCCCTCGCCCTCACGTTGGGCGTAGGAAGATTCGCGGTGCCCGTCGTTTTCGTGGGTCTGGGCGTCGCCATGATCTCGGGCAAGGTTGAGCTCGAACGCGCTCGACTCAGTTGGGGCGTCGGGCTCACCCTGCTCAGCCTCTGTGGATTGGCTCACCTCGCGCGAGGTCACCCGAAGCTCAACGACACCAGCGCCGCTCTCGGTCACGCCGGGGGTTGGTTGGGTGTGCTGGCCGGGGGTGGCCCGCGCGCCGTGATCGGCGCCGCCGGCGCCGCCGTGCTCCTGAGCGCTCTGCTCGTGGTCGCCCTCATCATCACGACGGGCGTGGGACTTCGGTCGCTGGCGCGCGGAGTCGGCCGCACGCTGCGGTTCCTCGGGCACAGTTTCTTCGGCTGGTGGCGGATGCGCCCGCGCTCCGACGACACGGTGAACGAGGAGGAGAACGACGAACCGGATGTCGTCGAGCCCGTCGCCGCTCCGATCGCCGACTTCGAACCCTACGAACCCGAGGACGCTCCAGTCGAGTACGAAGAAGAGGTCTACGGCGAACAGGTGCCCGAAAGCGAGCCCGTCGCCGCGGCGCGCCCAGCGGCCGTCGCACCGGTGACGCAGTGGCGGCTCCCGCCGGTCTCACTGCTGCTGCGGACCAAGGAGCTGAAGCAGGACCGGACGGCGATCGATCTGGCGGGCGACGAGTTGGTCGAGGCCCTCGCGGCGCACGGCGTGGAGACGACGTTGATCGGCTACACCGTGGGTCCCACGGTGACGCGCTTCGAGCTCGAGCTCGGTCCCGGCGTCAAGGTGTCGCGCGTCACCTCGCTCAACAAGGACATCGCCTACGCGCTGGCCGCCCCCGACGTGCGCATCCTGGCGCCGATCCCGGGGCGCTCCGCGATCGGCGTCGAGGTGCCCAACCGCCAACGCAGCCTCGTCGCCTTGGGTGACCTGCTGGCTACCGAGGAGGCCAGCGCGGCGCGCGACCCGTTGGATGTGCCGATCGGGCGCGACATCTCCGGCAAGACCGTCATCGTCAACCTGGCCGAACTGCCCCACGTGCTGGTCTCGGGAGCGACCGGCGCGGGCAAGAGCTCCGGACTCAACTCGATCATCACGTCGTTGGTGATGCGCGCCACGCCCGACCAGATGCGGCTGATCCTGGTGGACCCCAAGCGCGTCGAGATGGGCCAGTACAACGACCTGCCGCACTTGCTGGCGCCCGTGGTCGTGGACCCCAAGCGCGCCGCGGGCACGCTCAATTGGGCGGTCAAGGAGATGGAGCGACGTTACGACGTGCTGGCCGCGTCGGGCGCGCGCGACATCACGAGCTACCAACAGATGATCGAGCGCGGCGAGTTGGAGCCTGGACCCAGCGACGCCCAGCGCGTCGCCCAGAGCATCGAGGACGCAACGGGTCTGGAATCTGACGTGGCGCCGCCACCGGGACCGGAGGAGCTGCCCTACATCGTCATCGTGGTCGACGAGCTCAACGACCTGATGATGGTGGCCGCGCGCGACGTCGAGGAGTCCGTCGTGCGCATTGCCCAGATGGCCCGCGCGGTGGGCATTCACCTGGTGCTTGCCACGCAGCGACCGAGCGTCGACGTCATCACGGGTGTCATCAAGGCCAACATCCCGAGCCGGATGGCCTACGCCGTGTCGTCGCTGGCCGACAGCCGGGTCATCCTGGACCAGGCCGGCGCGGAGCGCTTGATCGGCAAGGGCGACATGCTGCTGGTGACGGCGTCGAGCAACGTGGCGCGACGCCTGCAGTCGCCGTGGGTCTCGGAAGATGAAGTCCGGCGGGTCGTCGAATTCTGGCGCGCCCAGGGCGGGCGTCGCGAGACCGTGGTCTCGGACCACGTGGACGAATCGCGCGCGGGTTGGGGCACGAGCGCCGGCGATGACGACGACGAGGTCCTGATGCGCGCGCGCGACTTGGTACTTCGCACCCAGACCGGCTCGACGTCGATGCTGCAGCGAAAACTGCGAGTGGGCTTCGCGCGCGCCGGACGCCTGATGGACCAGCTGGAAGAAGAGGGCATCGTGGCCGCGGGCGACGGATCCAAGTCGCGCAAGGTCCTCATGACCCTCGAGCAGTACGAAGCGACCTTGTAAGCCCGTGTCGCGTCCTCGAAGTCCGGCCCGGCGCGGCATCTTCGCGCGCGCGGTCGGCGCCCTGCTCGGCGTGGTGATCGCCGGTGGCGGCATCGTGGCGATGCAGTTGCCGCTGCTGCACCAGCGCGATCACGCGACCGAGACCCTGGCCCATTTGCCGGCGACCCAGGGCTTGACGCCACCGCTCGACTGGCCCGCGGTGGGCAGCGCCGCCGTGGTCATCCCCTCCTACGGCGTTGAGGTGAGCTCCAACGACAAGGTCGTGCCCATCGCCAGCCTGACCAAGATGATGACCGCGTACGTCGTCCTGGAGACGCTGCCGTTGAGCGGTGACGAGACTGGACCGTGCTTCACCATCAACGAGTCCGCCGTGGCGACCTACCAGCACATGGTCGCGACCGGTCAGTCGTCGGTCGCCGTCGCCGTCGGAGAGGTCCTCTGCGAGCGCGATCTGTTTGGCGGACTTCTGGTGCACTCGGCCAACAACTTCGCGGTCCTGCTAGCGCAGATGGCCGGAGGGACTGTGACGAACTTCGTCGCACTGATGAATAAGGCCGCCGCCGCGCTGGGGCTCAGCCATACGCATTACGCGGAGCCATCCGGGTATGACCCTCGGTCGGTCTCGACTGCGCTGGAGCAAGGCGAGTTGGCCGCGGACCTGATGACCTTTCCTCTGGCGCGCACGATTGTGGCGATGACGAGCATCACGTTGCCGGTTGCCGGATCGGTCACCACGTACACGCCGTATCTCGGGGTCGACAACGTCGTTGGGGTCAAGTCGGGCCGCACTGACGCGGCCGGCGGCTGCGTCGTGATGGCCATGACCTTCACGCGTGGTGGCGTCACCGAAACTCTCTACGCCGTGGTGCTCGGCCAGCGCGGCGGAGACCTGTTAGGACCGGCCGGCGCGGCGGCGCTGGCGCTGGCGTTCTCCGCGCGCGACAACCAGCTACACCTGGATTTTGCCAAGGGGACGACGGTGGGCACGGTGGGCTGGGTCGGTCACACCACGCCCGTGGTCTTGACCTCGACGCACCAGTTCTGGTGGTGGGCGGGCGAGGGTCCCCTGACGACGTCGATCCACCTGCGCGCCCAGAGCGCGGCCGTGCGCGCCGGACAGGTCGTGGGGTGGCTGAGCGTGGGGACGCGACCGACGCAACGCTTCGCAATCGTCGCGAGCCGGTCCGCCGCTCCGCCGACGATCTGGCAACGCCTACGCTGAACCACGTGTACGCGCGCGTTCCGGCCTCTTCGGCGAATCTCGGGCCCGGATTCGACACCCTCGCCGTTGCGCTGGAGCTGTACGTCGAGGTCACCTTGGAGCCCGCCGACGAATTCTCGATCACCAGCTCGGGCGCGGGGGCCGGGCTCTTTGACGATGAACGTCACATGGCGGCGGTCGTTGCCCGCGACGTCCTGGGTCACGACCGTTTCAGCCTGCACGTGAACTCTGAGATCCCGCTGGCGCGTGGTCTGGGCTCCTCGGCGGCGCTGGCCGTGGCGGCGGCCGCCGCGGCGGGCGCGCCGGATCCCTTCGTCGTGGCCACGCGCGTCGATGGTCACCCGGAGAATGCGGCGGCGTCGCGCCTGGGTGGACTCGTGGCCGCGGGCCGCGACGCCGCGGGCGTCATGGAGGCGCGAATACTCGAACTGGACTTCGCCTGGCGCTTCGTGGTCGTCGTCCCCGATCAGGAGCTGGTGACCGGCGACGCGCGTGCCGTCCTGCCCGAGGTGGTGCCCTTCGCCGACGCCGTGGCGAACCTGAACGCGTTGGGTCTGCTGATCGCGGGACTGGCCGACCACGAGGCGTTCAGCGTGGGGTCGATGAACGACCGATTGCACCAGCCCTACCGGAGTGCCTTGCTGCCGTTCGCCGAGCCGCTGCTGAGCGCGCTGCGTGACGCGGGAGCGTCCGGCTCAGCCTGGTCCGGCGCCGGTTCGTCGATGATCGCGCTGTGCACCGAGGCGACGTCGTCGCCGGTGGCCCAGGCCGCGCGGTCGTTCCTCGCCGAGCACTCCATGGGCGGCGAGGTGTGGACCCTCGAAGCCGATCGGCAGGGACTGGTCACGCTTTGATCCACGCAACGGATCCCCGGCGCCGCGCTCTCGCCGGTGCCGGATTCATCTTGTTGGGCGCTTCGTTGATCCAGTGGTCGGCCGCGCTCGTCCAGCCGATCTTCATCGCGGTGGGTCCGTCGGCGGCGAGCGCCTGGCGCTTCCTGTTAGGTGCGGTCGTGCTGGTCGCGCTGACGCGCCCGCGCCTACGTGAGTGGACGCGGGGCCAGTGGATCGGCGCGTTGGCCCTGGGGACGTCGACGGCGTTCATGAACTTGTGCTTCTACCAGGCGCTGGCGCGCATTCCCCTCGGAGGCGCCGTCGCGATCGAGTACCTCGGTCCGTTCCTGGTGGCCGCACTCGGGAAACGGTCGTGGCGGCACTTCGCCTTCGTGTTGCTGGCGGGCCTGGGCGTCGTGGCCCTGGCTCGACCGGGCGGGGGCCTCACGCTGGTGGGCACGCTCTTTGCCGCGGGCTCCGGCGTGGGTTGGGCCGCCTACGCGTTCTCCTCGCATCGCGTGGGTAAGAACACGACGGGCTTCGAGGGCCTGGCGGTGTCGATGTCGATCGCGACCATTCTGACCTTGCCGTTCGCGATCGGCTCGGCCCACACGATCGTCTCGCACCCGAACCTGTTGGGGCGCATCACGATCGTCGCGATGATGGCGACGGTCTTAGGATTCGGCGCCGAGCTCCAGGCCCTTCGCCGGCTCAGTCCCACCATCGTCAGCGTGCTGCTCGCGCTCGACCCGGCGGTCGCCTTCCTCTTCGGACTTTGGCTGCTGCACCAGCGCATCACCTCGTGGGACCTCGTCGGACTGGTCTGCGTGGTGGTGGCCGGTGTGGGCGTGACGATTGACGCGGCCTCCGGTGGGATGACGATCCCTCCGTAGACTTGGGCGCGTGACGACACCTCGTTCCTTCGTCATCCGGACCTTCGGCTGTCAGATGAACGAGCACGACTCTGAGCGCCTGGCGGGGCGGATGGTGGCCGAGGGCTACGTCGCGGCGACCGACGAGCACGACGCCGACGTGGTGATCCTCAACACCTGCACGATCCGCGAGAACGCCGACCTCAGGCTCTACAGCGCACTGGGCCACCTGAAGGCGGAGAAGCAGCGTCGTCCGCTGATGCAGATCGCCGTCGGGGGTTGCCTCGCCCAGCGCGAGCGTGGCGAGATCGTGTCGCGCGCCGCCTGGGTGGACGTCGTGGTAGGAACGCACAACCTGACGACCACGCCGGCGCTGCTGGCCCGCGCACGTGTCTCGGGCCCGGTGGTCGAGGTGCTCGACGCGCCGGACCCTGAGGCGGCGCGCGACATGGCCCCCGCGCTCTACGCCGTTCGTGACAGCGAGTGGGCCGCGTGGATGACGATCCAGACCGGGTGCGACAACTCGTGCGCGTTCTGCATCGTGCCCTCCGTGCGTGGCGGCGAGATCAGCCGACCGTTCGAGGACCTGGTGGAGGAGGCGGAGAACCTGGCCCGTCGCGGCGTCGTCGAGATCACGCTGCTGGGCCAGAACGTCAACTCCTACGGCCGCGACCTCACCAAACGCCGCCCGCTCTTCGCCAACCTGCTGCGCGCCTTGGGCGATGTCGAGGGGATCGAACGTATCCGCTTCACCAGTCCGCACCCCAAGGACCTGCGCGCCGAGACCATCGCGGCGATGGCCGAGACGCCCGCGGTCTGTCCGCAGCTGCACCTGCCGTTGCAATCGGGCTCGGACCGCGTGCTCACCGCCATGCGCCGCGGGTACCGGGTCGAGCGTTACCTCGAGCGACTGAGCGCGGCGCGCGCGGCCATCAGCGACCTGGCCGTCACGACCGACCTGATCGTGGGCTTTCCCGGTGAGACCGACGCGGAGTTCGACGAGACCCTGGCCGTGGTCGCCGAGGCTGCCTACGACGGCGCCTACACCTTTATCTTCTCGCCGCGCGAGGGCACGCGCGCGGCTGACATGACCGAGCAGTTCGTGACCGACGAGGTGATCAAGGAGCGCTTCGCGCGCCTGGGCGAGGTTCTCGACCGCTCGGCCACCGCGCGTCACGTCGCGCGCGAGGGTCGGCGCGAGGAGGTTCTGGTCGAAGGACCCTCCAAGCGCAACCCGGCGATGCTCTCGGGCCGGACCCGTCAGGGTAAGCTGATCCACTTCGCGACCAGTGACGCGGCCGCGCGTCCCGGGACCCTGGCACTGGTCGACGTCACGCACGGCGCGCCGTACCACCTGCTGGGCGAGCTGGCCTCGGTGGTGCGAGGACCACGCCACCGCGCGCGGATCGCGCTGACCGTCTCGTGAGCGCCGGGGCGGCCGCCGCCCTGGTGGGTCCGACGGCGTCGGGCAAGTCGGCGCTGGCCCACGACGTGGCGCTCGAACTGGGCGACGTCGAGGTCCTGTGCGTCGACGCCATGACCGTCTACCGCGGGATGGACATCGGCACGGCCAAGCCCACGCCGGCCCAACGCGCCGAGGTCTCCTACCAGCTCCTGGACCTCGTTGGCCCCAGCGAGGAGTTCACCGTGGCCCAGTTCCAGCGCGCCGCGCGCGATGCGGCCGGGGCCGCCCACGCGCAAGGTCACCGCGTCCTCTACGTGGGGGGCACCGGACTCTACGGACGCGCGGTGCTCGACGGACTGGAGATGCCCGGTCTCTATCCCGAGGCGCGCGCGCAGCTGGAGAGCCTCGACGTCTCGGTTCTGTATGACGAGCTCGTGGCGCGTGACCCGGTGGCGGCGTCGCGCATGGAGCCAACCAACGAACGTCGGGTGCGCCGGGCCCTCGAGGTGACGTTGGGCGCGGGGCGCCCGTTCTCGTCCTTCGGGTCGGGGCTGCGCACGTACGGCCCCGCGCGCGTGGCCCAGGTCGGCCTGCGCGTGCCGAACGACGAGCTCGATCGGCGCATCGAGGAGCGGTTTCGCGCGTGGATGGACGACGGACTGCTCGACGAAGTCGTGGCCCTGGCGGCGCGCCCGGGCGGCCTGTCGCGCACCGCGCGACAGGCCGTCGGCTATCGCCAACTGCTGGCCCACGTCGAAGAGGCGGCTCCGCTGGACGAGTGCGTGACGGCGGCGCTGGCCGCGAGTCGTCGACTCGCTCGTCGACAGCGTTCGTGGTTCGAACGCGATCCCCGCGTCGAGTGGTTCGATGATCGTGACGCCGCGCGTCGTCGCGTGCGCGACGTGCTGACCGGTCCCGACGGGTTCGTGCGAGACTGATTCGGTGACTTTGCGACGCCTCCAGAAGTGGCACGGGGCGGGAAACGACTTCCTGGTGGACGTCATGGAACCCGCGGAGACCTGGTGGGACCCGTCACGCGCGCGCGCGGCGTGTGACCGCCGCCTCGGCGTAGGGGCCGACGGGGTGGCGGTGGCGACCCTCGGCGAGGGCGTTTCGATGGTGTTGTGGAACGCCGACGGTACCGTCGCCGAGATGTCCGGCAACGGCGTGCGGTGCGTGGCGGCGGCGGTGCGCCGCAGTACTGGCGGGACCTGGGACGAGATCGACGTCGCCACCGACGCCGGGGAGCGCCGCGTGCACCTCTCTATGGACGGGCCCGACGGCTACGGCGGCGTATCCATGGGGACGGTGACGCTGGCCGACCCACCCGCCGGCGCGCTGGGACTGGCTCTGGTGGGTAACCCCCACGTCGTGGTCGATGACGACCCCGGGTGGAGTGACGCGCAGCGCGAGGAGCTGGCACGCCAATTCGGTGACGAGGTCGGCGCAACCAACGTGGAGTTCGTGACCGTGCTGGACAAGGGTCACGTGTCGATGACGGTGATCGAGCGTGGCGTCGGCTGGACGTTGGCGTGCGGCACGGGGTCGTGTGCCGTTGCGGCCGTGCTGCGCGACGACGGTCGCGTGGGCGACGACGTGGTGGTTGACAACCCCGGCGGCGCGCTGCGCGTGACGCTCGAGGGTGGCGGGGCCACGCTCTACGGACCGGTGCATTTCGTGGCCGACGTCGACTGGAATGCGCCGTGACGTATCAGCCGTCCACACTGATCGATCGCACGATCCGCGAACGCATCGTGCTGGTGGGGGTTCAGTTCCCGGGCGTCACCCCGGAGGAGCTCGAGCACCAGCTCGACGAGCTGGCGCTGCTGGTCGACACGGCGGGCGCCGACGTGCTGGCGCGCGTGGTGCAGCGTCGCGACGCGCCGGACCCGGCAACGTTCCTGGGCTCGGGCAAGGTCAACGAGTTGCGCGAACTGTGCCTCGCGGTGGACGCCGACACGGTCGTCTTCGAGCACGGCCTGTCGCCAGCCCAGCAGCGCAACCTCGAGAAGATCCTCGGTCGTACGGCCATCGACCGCACGGCGGTGATCCTGGACATCTTCGCCCAGAACGCGCGCACGCCCGAGGGCCGCGCCCAGGTGGAGCTCGCGTTGCTGGAGTACCGACTACCGCGGCTGCGCCGCGCCGGGGGGTCGTTCTCTCAACAGGCGGGACGAATCGGGACTCGCGGGCCCGGCGAGACCCAGCTCGAGGTCGACCGGCGCCGCTTGGTCCAGCGCATCCACCACATTCGTCGCGAACTGAAGGAGATCGACCGGACGCGCGACATCCAACGCCAGGGCCGTGACCGTGGACGTCATCGCGAGGTGACCCTCGTTGGCTACACCAACGCGGGCAAGTCCTCGATGCTCAACGCCATCACTCACGCCGACGCGCTCACCGCGAACCGGCTTTTCGCGACCCTGGACCCGCGCACGCGCCAGCGCCAGCTGCCCGGCGGCGAGACGGTTCTCGTGACCGACACCGTGGGATTCATCTCGAACCTGCCCCACGAGTTGGTCCAAGCCTTCATGAGCACGCTCAAGTCGGTACGCCTGGCCGACCTGCTGGTGCACGTGGTGGACGGGGCCAGCGACCACGCCGAGGACCAGATCAGCGCCGTGCACACGGTGCTGCGCGAGATCGGCGCCGACGACGTGCCCGAGTTGCTGGTGTTCAACAAGGCCGACCTGCCCGGCTCGCGCTCGCGCGACCTCGCCAAGCGCTACGAGGGCAGTGTCTGGGTGTCGGCGCTCACGGGTGAGAACATCGACGAGGTGATTGGCGTGATGGGCGACCGCCTGCGCTCGGGCGACCGCGTGATCACGCTGCACCTGCCGCTGGACCGCGGCGACCTGGTGGCTGCGGCGCACCGCGAAGGAGAGGTGGTCGCTACCGAGGTCACCGACGAGGCCGTGGTCGTGCGCGTGGTGCTCGACCCGGTGGGGGTCGCGCGCTTCACCGAGTGGCGGGTCCCGGCGTGAGTTTCACGCCGCCGCCCTACCCCTACGAGCGCCTGGACCACCTGAAGGAACTGGCGTCGCGCCACGAGGGTGGCCCCGTCGACGCGTCCATCGGCACCCCCATTGACCCGCCACCACAGTTCGTGGTCGACGAACTGGCAAAGGCGACGGGCGCGCGTGGCTACCCCGCGTCGGCCGGCTCGGCGCAGTATCGCGAGGCGTGCGTCGGTTGGCTCGGTCGCAGGTTCTCGGTGGATCTTGACGCGAGCGACCTCGCCGCGTGCGTGGGCACCAAGGAGTTCGTCGCGTCGCTGGCCGGCTACCTTCGACTGCGTTGGCCACAGTGCGACACGGTGCTCTTCCCGGCGACGAGCTACCCGACCTACGCCATGAGCGCCACTCTGGCGGGCCTGCGCGGTGTCCCCGTGCCGATGGGTGAAACCGGGCTCGATCTGTCCAGCGTGTCGGAGGAGGACGCCGCGCGCGCGTTGGTGCTGTGGTCGAACTCACCGAGCAACCCCACGGGATCGCTCGATGATCTCGGGGCCGTCGCACGCTGGGGCCGTGACCACGACGTGCTCGTGGCCAGCGACGAGTGCTACGCCGAGTACACGTGGACCGGCGAGCCGCACACGATCCTCGAGTCGGGCAGCCAGGGCGTGTTGGCGGTGCACTCCGCGTCCAAACGCTCGAACCTGGCGGGGTTGCGCGCGGGCTTCTACGCCGGGGATGGCGACGTCGTCGCGTACCTGCGCGCGGTGCGCCAGCACGCCGGCCTGATGGTGCCCGGTCCGGTCCAGGGTGCCGTGGCTGCGGCCTACGGCGACGACGAGCACGTCGCGGTCCAGCGCGAGCGTTACCGTGGACGCCTCGACGCGCTGGCTAGTGCCCTGAACGCCTTCGGCGTGGATGCGCCGTTCCCCGACGGGTCCTTCTACCTGTGGTGCTCGCGTGATGGCGATGACGGGTGGAGCCTGGCCGCGGCACTGGCCGACGCCGCCGGACTGGTGGTCAGCCCGGGCGACCTCTACGGCGACGCCGGCGCCGCGCACGTTCGCATCGCGCTCGTCATCAGCGACGAACAGGCCGCTCGCGTCGTGGAGCGTCTCAAGGCCGCGTAGGTCTCACCGGTACGATGGCCTGGTGACGGGCCTGGAGACGCGCATCGGCCAGTGGTTCGAGCGCATTGACGAGTTGACGCCGGAGGACATCGAGGCGCGCCGCGACGTGGAGCTCGTCATCACCAAGCTCGACGACGGTCAGGTGCGCGTGGCCGAAGTCGGCCCCGACGGCGCCGTCATCGTGCACCAGTGGGTCCGCCAGGCGATCCTGCTGCTCTTTCGACTGCGCGGGCTCGAGAGCGTCGAAGTCGGACCGTTCGAGTACGTGGACAAGCTCGAGCTCAAGCACGACTACGAGCGTCGTGGCGTGCGCGTCGTGCCCGGGGCCTCGGCGCGGCGCGGTAGCTTCCTGAGCCCCGGAGTGATCCTGATGCCTAGCTACGTGAACATCGGTGCCTGGGTCGGCCCCGGGACCATGGTCGACACCTGGGCCACTGTCGGCAGTTGCGCCCAGATCGGCGCCAACGTCCACCTCTCCGGCGGAGTGGGGATCGGCGGCGTGCTGGAACCGGCCAACGCCGTGCCGGTGGTCGTCGAAGACGACGCCTTCATTGGCAGCCGCTGCATGGTGGTCGAGGGCGCGCGCGTCGGCAGGGGCTCGGTCCTCGGTGCCGGGACGATCCTGACCCCGTCCATCCCGGTGTTCGACGCCGAGACGGGCGAGGAGGTGTCGCGCGGCTACGTGCCCGACTACTGCGTGGCGCTGTCGGCCAATCGGCGCCGAGAGTTCCCCGGCGGGGAGTTCTTCCTGCCGTGCGTCCTGATCGTGCGACGCATGGACGAGGGCGAGCGCCACAGTAAGACGGCGCTCAACGCGATCCTGCGCGACCACGGCGTCGCGACGTGAACCGCCTCGAGCGAACCCTCTCACTGGTCGCCATACCGTCGGTGAGCCGAAGCGAGTCGGCAATCGCGACTGAGGTAGAGCGGTCGCTGCGCGACAACCCGGCCCTGGACGTCGAGCGAGTCGGCGACAACGTCGTGGCGCGAACGACCGGACTGCACGCGACGCGCTTGCTGGTGGCGGGGCATCTCGACACTGTTCCGGGCGACGCCTCGCGCGCTGTGCTCGAGGCCGGTCGCGTGACCGGTCTGGGGGCGTGCGACATGAAGGGGTCGCTCGCGGTCATGTTGGAGTTGGCCGACCAGAGGACACCGCGACCCATAGAGGTGACCTGGGTCTTCTACGCGCGCGAAGAGATCTCTCGAGCCGAGTCGGGGCTGTCGGAGGTGGCCGAGTTGAGGCCGGACCTGTTACGCGCCGACGCGGCGGTGCTGGCTGAGCCGACCGGCGGGGCGGTCGAGGCTGGCTGTCAGGGGACGCTTCGCGCACTCGTGACGGTGCGCGGGCGTCGGGCCCACACCGCGCGTCCTTTCACTGGACGAAACGCCATCCATCGCCTGGTCCCACTGCTGGCGCGCGTGAGCGAGTACCAGCCGCGCGAGGTGGTGATCGACGGCGTGACGTTCACCGAGCAACTTCAGGCGGTCGCAGTGGAGGGCGGCGTCGCGCCCAACGTCGTGCCCGACGTCGCGGTGTGCTCCTTGAACCACCGCGTGGCCCCCGACCGCTCACGCGTTGAGGCCGCGGCGTGGTTGCGCGACTTTTTGAGCGACGCGCTGGACGAGGGCGACACGCTCGAGGTCGTTGACTGGGCGCCGCCCGCCGCGCCCTCAATGGACAACCAGCGCCTGGCCGACTTGGCCCGGCGCACCGGGCAAGCCGTGAGAGCCAAAGTGGGCTGGACCGACGTCGCGACCTTTGCCGAGCTCGGTATCGCGGCGACCAACTACGGGGCCGGCGACCCGTTGCTGGCGCACCGCAGCGACGAGTTCGTGTCGGCCGACGAACTCGACGAGTTCGCCCGGGTGATGGGTGAGTGGCTGGGTTAGTTAGTAACGGCGCAGCACGGAAATGACGCGCCCGAAGACGGTCACGTCGCTGGCGTCGAACTCGAGCGGCTCCATTGAGGAGTTCTCCGGCTTGAGCACGACGCGCGACCCCTGAGGAAAGAATCGCTTGATGGTGGCCTCGTCGCCAGGAATTCCGACCAGGACAATCTCTCCGGTGCGCGCTTCCTCCTGGCGTTCGATGACGACGAAGTCGCCCGAGAGGATTCCGGCGTCGACCATCGAGTCTCCGCGCACCTGCAGCATGAAACAGTCACCTCGTCCCGCGAACTGCTCGGGGATGGACATCAGGTCGTGGGCGCTCTCGGTGGCTAGGACGCCGGTGCCCGCGGCGACGTCGCCCACGAACGGCACCACACGAATGTTCTGGTCCAGGCTGGAGCTGTCGGAGTCCAGGTGGACCGTCAGGGTCCGGGGCTGCTGGGCGTTCTTTTCGATGTAGCCGGCGGCCTTCAGGACGTCGATGTGGTTGGCCACGGTAGCGGGGGACTTGAGCCCCACGAATTCCCCGATCTCGCGGATGGTGGGTGGAAAATTGCGTTCGCGCTGACAGGCCATGATGAATTCCAGGATCTGGCGTCGCATGGGGGTGAGAACTTCAGCCATCGAACCCTCTTTTCGTCGAACAACTGTTCGTAGCCTAACTCAGACCTTGGAAGGAAGCAAACACCTGTTCGTACGGGGTGGGATCCACTCGGAGCGGTCAAGAACCAGACCACCGGCGCTCGACGGTGCGCCTCACCGAGCGGGTGATGCATTACTCATCACAATGAAAGTTTTGTACGTGCGACCCTTTCAAATGTTGCGGCGAGATGTCAGAAATACAGCGGGCAATGTTGTGTGCTGCCACTCAACGCCGTTGAACGCGATGCTAAGTTTTCCGAGAGGCAAGTGCCGTTTGTTCCGAGAGGGGAATCAATGAAGTTAGGTTTGAAGGGATATGGCGTCATCGCCGCGACCAGCGCGTTGGCCATTTCCGGCGTAATTACTGTGGCCAGCACCGGCGCGTCTGCGAGCACCAAGCTCAAGACGTACGAGATTGGCTATCAGGGTCCACTTTCGGGTGGTAACGCCGCAACTGGTCTGTACGAGAAGTACGGCGCTCAGTTGGCGGTGAACAAGTGGAACCACACTAAGGGCATCAAGTTCAAGATCAAGTTGGTTCCCGGTGACGACCAGGGTGACCCCACCATTGCGCCGAGCGTTGCGACGGGATTCGTACTGAACCCCAGAATCATGGCCATTGTGGGACCCGCGTTCTCCGGCGCCACGGTTGCGTCACTGGCCATCTACGGCGCGAACCACGTCGCCATGGTGAGCCCGTCGGCGACCCGCGTGTCGATCACGGTCAAGGACCCCACGGCGAGCCCCACCGGCCCGCTGAACACCTACCACAACTTCTTCCGAGTCGTGGCCAATGACGGCGTCCAGGGTCCGGCGGACGGCAAGTACCTCCAGAAGCACTACGGCACGGGCAAGATCCTCGTGATCTCCGACACCAGCACCTACGGTGCCGGTCTGGCGACCGCGGTGGCCAACGCCGTCACGGCTGCCAGTGGCTCACTGGCCAACGGTGGTTCCATCCTGAACCTCCCGTACTCCAACGCCTGCACCGCGGGTGGCACGGGTACCAGCGACGCCGTAACGGCGAACCTCAGTGGCGTGTCGGCGATTTTCTACGCCGGCTACTACTGTGACTTCGCCCAGGTCGTCGACAACCTCGTGGGGACCCAGCACTACTCGGGCGCCATCATGAGTGGCGACGGCAGTGACGAGCCGCAGTTCATCACCTCGCTGTCGACCGCTTCGGACGGCAACGGTGTGTTGCTGACCTGCGCGTGCTCGAACAACCAGTCAGCGGCGTGGACCGCGGCCTTTACGGCGGTTGCCCACGAGGCACCCGGTCCGTACTCGGCCGAGTCCTACGACGCGACGAACCTGGTCATGAGGGCGATGACGAAGGTCCTTCTTGCACACAAGAAGATGACCCGCGCCAACGTGTTGGCTCAGATCAAGAAGATCACCTTCAAGGGCATCACCAAGGTGATCAAGTTCAACAGTGCCGGTGACATCTCGGGCAGCGCGATCTTCGTCAACAAGGTCGAGAGCGGCAAGATTGTCCAGCTGGGGCTTGAGTAGCACTTAGATTCAACGTTTTGCACAGAGGGCCGGGGGGCGCGAG
>Ga0307372_10004369_pt1 | contig 21898 bp, 28 predicted proteins | sample OX1MG_FD_202533 | JGI IMG/M metagenome (GOLD analysis project Ga0307372, IMG submission 202533) | Soil microbial communities from Risofladan, Vaasa, Finland - OX-1 | ecosystem: Environmental > Terrestrial > Soil > Coastal area > Acid sulfate soil | place: Finland: Risofladan, Vaasa | collected...
CCGGCTGCGCTCCTACCTCGACACCGCCCGCAAACAAGGCCAACCAGCTCTGGCCGTCCTACGCATGCTCCACGACAGTGGGCCCTGGATCCCCGCCATCGCCTGAGCGGGCGGCTGAGTAGTTACGGCAAGGAGAACGACCTGCTGCTCCCGGCGCTCGATACTGCCGGCATGGACCTGGGCGCAGCCCTCGAGGGGATGCACGAGATCCTCGGCGCCAAGCCAGGCCCGGCTGAGCACGAGGCGCACGCCTGTGGATGCGACCGCGACTCTGCCGCCGCCGGCCTCCTCGACCTCAGTGCGTCGGCCCGCCCCGGCGAGCGCGACGTGCGGACGCTGCCCCACGGCGGACGCCACGAGATCATCTTCGAAAGCCTTGACCAGCTGGCAGCGGGGGAGTCCCTCGTGATCGTCAACGACCACGACCCCAAGCCGCTGCGCTACCAGACCGAGGCGATGTGGCCGGACCGGTTCACCTGGAACTACCTCGACGCCGGCCCAGTCCTGTGGCGCGTGGCGATCAGCAATGCCAGCTGAGTCGGATGTCCTCGACGAGCTGACCCGCGTCCTCGCCCGTGCCTGCCGCCGGCTCGCGAGGCCGGCCGTCCCCACGAGGCGGGCCGCCTCGCGGCCGACGGCTGGCTGGTGCTGCGCGTCTCCCACTCGCGTCAGGCACAGCGTCTCGACGGCACCATGCACCACGTTGCGCGGCTCGAGGCACCACCCCACCTGACCCGAGAGGAAGCCACCATGCCGACCGAGGACCGCATCGTCGACGTCCGTACCGAGATCCCCCGGGTATGGCACGAGCTCATCTTCCAGACCTTCGACACGCTGCTGCCCGACACCGCGTTCGTTCTCGTCAACGACCACGACCCCAAGCCGCTGTACTACCAGTTGGCGGCCGAGAACGCCGGCCAGTTCACCTGGAACTACCTCGAAGAGGGCCCCGAGGTGTGGCGCGTACGGATCGGGCGCTCGTCACAGCGTGACCCGAGATGTGCAGGGCTGGCGGAGACATCACCGACGGACAAGGAGACAAACACGAGTGCGCCCGCGCTGTCCGGCGTGTCGAACGAGGCCCGCCAGCTGGCGAGCCGGAAGTACCAATACGGCTTCGTCAGCGACCTGGATACCGACGTGGCCCTTCGGGGTTGAATGAGGACATCGTCAGGATGATCTCGGCCACGAAGAACGAGCCGGATTGGCTCCTCGGGTGGCGCCTGCAGGCCTACCGCCACTGGACGCCGCTGACCGAACCCCGCTGGCAGAACGTCACGCATGGACGCATCAACTATCAGGACATCATCGACTGCGCCGAAGCCGAAGCCGAAGCCGAAGGTGAAGGAGAAGGTGGCGAGCTTGGACGAGGTCGACCCCGAGATTCGGGCGATGAGCCCGCTTCCGCTGGCGCAGTGATAGCGATCTACAACCCGGCGTTGACAGACGAAGCGCCGACGGCAGCTGGCCGACCGCACAAGAAACTTCTGTGGCAGCGCGTCGTGAACACCGGCTGTCATCGGTCGCGCGGTCGGGTCGGACCAGTCGGGCCCGGCGGTGCAGTCAGCTCGCTGGTTACGAGCGCACGGGCGTCATTCGTCGCCGTCAGGATCAGCACGCACATCTGCAGCACGCTAGAACGTCATGCAGGACAAAGGAGGGACCAATGGAGAGCCGGTCGATGCGCAAGATCCTGGTTATCGGAATCGGTGCTGGTAACCCGGAGTACATGACGATCCAGGCTGTCAACGCCCTCAACGCGACCGAAGTGATATTTCTCGTTGACAAGGGCGAGGCCAAGAGCGAACTCCGCGCGCTGCGCGAGGAGATCTGTGAACGATATATCGAGGACCAATCTGGGTACGTGGTCGTGGAGATCCCTGAACCGCTGCGCGACGGCGGGGCTGCCGGGTACGAAGGGGCTGTTGAGGACTGGCACGAGAGGCGCGCAATCCTCTTCGAACGGGCCATTGCCGAGCACCTCCCCCACGACGGTTGCGGTGCTTTCCTCGTCTGGGGCGACCCGGCGATGTACGACAGCACCCTCCGCGTCATCGGGCGCACCCTCGCCCGCGGCTTCGTCGACTTCGACTACGAAGTCATCCCCGGCATCACCAGCGTGCAGGCCCTCACGGCGCAACACCGCTTGCCACTCAACCGCATTGGCGAACCGATCCACATCACGACGGGCCGGCGCCTGGCCGGCGGCTTCCCGATCGGGCTCGACAGCGCTGTCGTCATGCTCGACGCGGGACTGGTCTGCAAGGGTTTCGACGACCCCGCCCTGCACATCTACTGGGGCGCCTACCTCGGCACCCCGCACCAGGTGCTGATATCCGGGCGGCTCATCGAGGTCGCGACCGACATCGACCGCGCGAAGCAGGAACTCAAGCAACGATACGGCTGGATCATGGACACCTACTTGCTCCGGCGTGAAAGCCGCTAGTCCGCCGGGAGAGCCCGATTTCAGCGGTGGTGCTCACGGACCTGGAGCAGACCGCGCTTGTTAGTCGGCGGGGAATGGCGCGCTGCACGCCTCGCACACCTCAGGGCGCTCCGTGTCGTTGAGCCGATCGCACTGCTGACAGCGCGGTGGGCCCAGCAGGCCGAGTCGCCACGCTCCTCCACCACGGCGGTTCGCGGTGGTGTCGGATCGGTGGGCTCAGCGTCACTTGGCCTCGTCATCGGCCTCTCCTGCTCGGAAGTCGTCGCGCCGCGGCTCGAACTTGGATCCGACGCCGTGCACCCGAGTGTCGTACATCGGGTGCACGATGTTGGCTCGAGCAGTAGCGCGAACGAGCGCAGCATCGCCTGCGGGGAGGCGATCATGGCCTTGCCGCCATGGACGAAGCCGTGCTCGAGATCTGCGGAGAGAAGAGGCGGCAGGTCTTGCGGTAGCCCAGTCCCGCGGAGGAGTGGTCCGCGCACTCGTGACCGCTTCCTGCTGCCGATCATGTCGCTGAACGGCGCCCGCCACGACCGTCGAACGCACAAGGCGATCGGCTACGTGAGCCTCGACGAGGCGGCGGTGGGCGTGACAACGACCCTCGTGAGCGTGAACAGCGGCGTCAGGTCCGCGTTGATGTCGCCGGCGAACTCATCCTGCCTCCCGTCGTTGTTGCTGGTGCCGAGCGACGGAGCCGTTGAAGTGGACGCCGGTCATGGGAGGACAACCCTCGGTCCTGCTGTCAGACCCTCGCGCAAGACTTATCGTCGATCCGGGTCGTCCCGGATCGAGTCCCGGAACGCTTTGACCCGCGCAGAATCGCGGCCGTCAGGGCCTCGGCCTGTCAGTCGTTCTGCTCTGCGATGCGGGCGAGTAGGTAGTCGCGGAGTGCGACCGCGTTGTTGTGTTCCCGGTCGCGGGAGCTGTAGAGCAGGGTCACGTCGTGAGCCTGGCGGATGAGCGCTTGCCATGCCTGGGGGTGTGCGTCGAGCTCGACGGCGTACCGGCGCCGGAACTCGTCCCACTTCCTCGGATCGTGGCTGAACCATCGGCGCAGCTCGGTGCTCGGGGCGACGTCCTTCAGCCAGCCGTCGAGGTCGACGTCTTCGCGGCGGACACCGCGCGGCCACAGACGCTCGACGAGATAGACCTTCCCCGCCGGCCGGGGCTCTTGGTCGTAGATCCGGGAGAGCCTGACCGTGCCCACTGGCACCTCCTGGGTTGGACACTCATCGCGATCCGACACGAGTATGACCCCATGACCCATGACGTGTTCCCACCTGCGACTGCTGCCATGAGCGCCCGCCGGAAGGCGCTGGCGCCCGAGACCCACGACGCGTTCACCGCGTTCAGCAAGCAGGTGTTCGCTGAGGGCGCGTTGCCGGAAGTGACCAAGCAGCTGATCGCCGTCGCGGTCGCCCACACCACCCAGTGTCCCTATTGCATCCGCGGGCACACGCGGCTTGCCCATCAGAAGGGCGCGACCGACGAGCAGATCATGGAAGCGATCTGGGTCGCGGCCGAGATGCGTGCCGGCGGTGCGTACGCGCACGCGGCGATCGCACTCGAGGCGCTCGAGGAGCCGAGGGCGTCCCAGTAGCCGGAGTGGCGCCTGACCCCAGCGATTCAGCCAAGCTGCGATACGAGGTCCGCGACGACCTCGGCGGCAGGCAGGGCCGCAGTCACGTCACCGACGCCGGTGCCGGCGTACAGAGCCATGGCGTTGATGTGTCCGACCGCGTTGATGGACGGGGTAACCACCGAGAAGCGCGGGATGGGCGACGAGCCACCCGGGCCGTTCACGTGTCCAACGACCTCGCCGTCGAGCTGCTCGACCGCGGCCAGCGCACTGGCGAGCACTCGGTGCGGCGCATCCGGCCAGCCGACCCCGAAAGCGGTCGTCAGGACCGTCGGGTCACCGGATGGTGCATCCAGCAGCGCCTGTATGTATTTCGGGTGGGCGTTGGACTCCTCCGTAGCGACGAAGCGGGTTCCAACCCGCGCCGCTGCCGCGCCCTCCCCAATCGCTGCGCGGACGTCCACCGCTGTGGCGATCCCCCCGGCGCTGACGACCGGGACGCTGACGCGGGGCAGCACGAGCTCGAGCAGCTCCCGTCGAGGCAGGGTGCCCCGAACGTGGCCGCCGGCCTCCCTTCCCTGGGCGACCACGAAGTCGCAGCCGGCGTCGACTGCCCCCAATGCTTCATCGAGGGAACCGACCTGCCAGCCGACTAGCGCGGCTCCCGACCGGCGCGCCCGGGCGACCAGAGCCGCATCTGGCGCGCTCCAGAAGACCTCGACGACCCGCAAGCGGTCGGAGGCCATCTCGAATGTTTCCAGGTCCCGATCGATCCACTGTCCGAAGAAGCCCATCCCGATGGCGCCGCCGCCGGCGAGCCGCAAGGCTCGGGTCATTCGGTCAGAGGCAGTTTCGTCGTCGAACTCACACAGCATTCCCAGGGCCCCGGCGCCCGCGACGGCGCCGGCCAGCTCGGGGCCGGATACGCCGCCCATGACGGCCTGCTGAACCGGGTGCCGGATACCCATCAGGAGGGTGAACGCCGTTTCCATGCTGTCTCCCAGAGAGGGTCGATCGCGGCAACGTCAGGGCGGGCTGAAGACAGCGATGCTCGGCGCGGCCCTGACGTCGATGTTCGTTCAGCGCTTCGCGCGTTGTTGGGCCTTGAGGGTGAGGGTGTCCAGGACGTGGGTGAACGAGCCGTGGAAGCTGGCCACGCCTTGGTCTTCGAGCCTGAGGCCGACGTCGTCCATATCGACACCGACATGGGCGAGTCTGGCCAGCACCGCGGCCGCGTCGTCGACGTCGTGGTCGATGGTGCGGGCGATAGTGCCGTGGCCTTCGAAGGCGGTGATGGTGGTCTCGGGAAGGGTGTTGACCGTGTCGGGTCCGATGAGGTTGTCGACGTACAGGGTGTCGGGGTAGTTGGGGTTCTTGGTCGACGTCGAGGCCCACAGCGGTCGTTGCACGTGGGCGCCGGAGGCCGCGAGCTCGGTCCACCTGGCGCCGGCGAATTGATCGGCGAACAGCTGGTAGGCGAGCTTGGCCTGAGCGAGCGCTGCGCGGCCACGGAGGGCGAGTGCTTCGGCTGTACCGATGGTTTCCAGGCGCCGATCGACCTCGGAGTCGACGCGGCTGACGAAGAAGGAGGCGACGCTGTGCACAGCGCTGACGTCGCCGCCCCCGCGGGCGTACTCCTCGAGTCCCGTCAGGTAGGCCTCAATGACCTGGCGGTACCGGGACAGTGAGAAGATCAGCGTGATGTTGATGCTGCGCCCTTCGGCGGTCATCGCCTGGATCGCGGGGACCCCTTCGGCGGTTGCCGGGATCTTGACGAATACGTTGGGCTGGTCGATCCGACGATGGAGGCCGCGGGCGGCGGTGATGGTGCCGTTGGTGTCGCGGGCCAGCTCCGGCGCGACCTCGATGGAGACGAACCCGTCGGCGCCGGCGCTGGCATTGAAGGTCGGTCGCAGGAGCGCCAGCGCGTGGAGTACGTCGTCGATCACCAGGTGCCAGTAGGCGTCGCTGACCGAGCATCCGTCGGAGACGAGTGCTTCGAATTGCTCGTCGTAGACATCGGAGCCTTCGATGGCCTTGGCGAAGATGGTCGGGTTAGCGGTCACGCCGCGGATGCCCTCGGCCACGAAGCGAGCCAGGCTGCCATCACGGAGGTAGTCGCGGGTCAGGTTGTCCAGCCAGGGGCTCTGGCCCTGCTCGTCGAAGAGATGGTGCAGCTTGGTCATTGCGGAACCTCCGTGTCGTCAGGTCTGCCCGGAAGAGCGGCGGTCCCGGACTTGTAGCCGGCGTGGTGATCCGTGGCCGTCTCGACGCTGAACTCGTCGTCGATGACCGCAGTCTCGCCGTACGCCGAGGGGCTCTCCACGCTCGGAAGCCGCGGCGCCTCAGCCGCGCGCATGGGCCGGTTCGATCGTGACGCAGCACATGCCCGGTTTGGGCGTGAGGCGCGCGCGCATCGCGCCTGGTTTCAGGCCTTCGAGCAGTCCGTTCATGAGGTCGAGGTTCATCCTGCAGACCAGCTCGGTGTGGTTCTGGGCCAGACTGTGGAACGGGCAGTTGGCCAGGGTCATGGTCTTGCCGTCGACCCGCGGCTCATAGCCGTGTTCGGTCAGGACGTCGTTAACGGCCTTGATGGTGGTTGCCTGGCTTGGCCGAGCCCCGGCCCTGGCCCGTACCTGGTGTCCGAGTGCGCGGCCTGCTTCTGTGGCGGCCACGGCAAGTGTCTCGCTGATGGGGGTCATCGTCTGCTCGGACGTGGCGATGGCTGTTGCCATCACCTGCCCGGCGAGGTCGTAGCGGCGTTCGGGCAGGCTCACCTCGATCTCTCGTGAGGTGCGCCGGTACAGCTTCGCCGGGCGGCCGGCTCCGGGTCCGCGTCGCCCGGGTGGGCGGGAGAACTCGACCTCCAGCAGCCCCTCCTCCTCGAGCTTGTCGAGGTTGAACTTCGCCACGTGGTGCGCGACTCCCACGGCCGTTGCGGCCTGCTGTCGGCCGACCGGCGCGGGCTGGCTGACGACGTAGCGGTACAGCGCGCGCCGCACCGGCTCGGCGAGCGCCGCGATGCTCGCGACGCGCTGGTCGAAGTCCTTGGTGCTCACGGCCACGCTCCGGTGCTGCGTCGGGAAGAGGTCTAACAGAAACATGACTTGACGTTAGAAATCGAACGCCCTAACGTCCACTGTAATATCCGTTAGAGAGAAGGGCAACACCATGAGCACCCCCAGCACCCCCACCGACGTGGCCGCGACCGGATCTCTGCCCATGCGGGAGAGGATCAAGACTGACCCCACGTTCCAGGCGTTCTGGCTGCTGCGGATCGGGTTCACCGTCGCGCCGATCCTGTTCGGTCTGGACAAGTTCGCGCACGTGATGACCAACTGGGACAAGTACCTGGCCCCGTGGGTGAACAACCTCGTGCCTGGTACAGCCCATCAGGCGATGTACGTCGTGGGCGTCATCGAGATCATCGCTGGCCTCGCCGTGCTGGCCAAGCCCCGCTTCGGTGCGTACCTGGTCGCAGCCTGGCTGCTGGGCATCATCGTCAACCTGCTCAGCATCGGCGGCTACGGCGACATCGCCCTGCGCGACTTCGCTCTGCTGCTCGCGGCACTGACGTTGGCCCGACTGGCCACCGCCTTCCCGACCGGGCACCGCCCGATCGGGCGTTGAGCGACCGCCTGAGCATCGGGGTCCGGTCATGACCACCGCGTTCGTCCTGTCAGGGGGCGGCAGCCTCGGTGCCGTGCAAGTGGGCATGCTGCAAGCCCTCGCCGAGCGCGGTGAGAACCCGGTCCTGCTCGTCGGCACCTCGGCTGGTGCCCTCAACGCCGCGTACGTGGCCGGACATGGCACCAGCCGTGTTTCGCTGGACACCCTTGCTGACTTGTGGGCTGGGCTTCGCCGCCGCGATGTGTTTCCGATCAGTCCCGGGCGGCAGTTGTTGGCCCTGACCGGGGCCCGCGAGTCGATGTTCTCCTCCGACGGGCTGCGCGCCCTGATCAGCAAGAACCTGCCCTACCAGCTGCTCGAAGACGCGCCGATCCCGGTCCATGTCGTGGCCACCAACCTGTTGTCCGGGGAGGAGGTCCTGCTGTCCACTGGCGACGCGATCAGTGCCGTCCTGGCCAGCACGGCGATTCCCGGACTACTGCCTGCCATGCACCGCGACGGGCTGGTCCTCGTCGATGGCGGCCTGGCGAACAACGCAGCGATCTCCCAGGCCGTGGCCCTCGGCGCCGACCGCATCTTCGTACTCCCCACCGGAGTCGCCTGCGCGCTGACCAAGCCTCCTGCCAGCCCGTTCGCCGCTGCCATGCAGGCGCTGAGCTTCCTTACCCAGCAGTGACTCATCCACGACGTGACCGCCTTCGCCGGGCATGCCGAACTGCACGTCCTGCCGCCGCTGTGCCCGCTCGGCATCTCCTCCGCCGACTTCAGCCATGCCACCGAGCTCACCGAGCGCGCCAGGCGAGCCACCGGCAGCTGGCTCGACGACGGCCGCGACCACCTCACCCACCCCGAACGGTTCCTGTCCCTGCACCACCACACCCACGCCGCAGCGCCCGAGGCACTCATCCAGCAGTACCTACCTCTGCAAGGAGCATGACCGTGACCAGTGCCCCCCTCGAGCGAAGCTCCCCACCGAGGCCTTCGAACACCCCGCACCGGCGCGTCGTCAGCGACGCGGCCCGGGTCGACGTGCCCGCCGCAGAGGTGGCTGTGCGGGCTCTCCTGACCGCGCTCGGCCAGGACCCCGCCTCCGAGCACCTGCGCGACACGCCGCGCCGGGTCGCAGCCGCCTACGCCGAGATGCTCACCCCCGAGGCGTTCACCCTCACCACCTTCGGCAACGACGAGGGCTACGACGAGCTGGTGCTGGCCCGGGACCTGCCGTTCCAGTCGCTGTGCGAGCACCACCTGCTGCCCTTCAGCGGGATCGCCCACATCGGCTACCTGCCGGGCAGTCGCATCCTCGGGCTGTCGAAGCTGGCGCGCGTCCTGGACTGCTTCGCCCGCGGCCTGCAGGTCCAGGAACGGCTGACCAAGCAGGTCGCCGACTGCCTTCACCAGAGCCTCCAGCCCAAGGGCGTCGCCGTCGTGCTCGAGGCCGCGCACCAGTGCATGTCGCTGCGCGGCGTACGCGCCCACGGCTCGCGCACCGTCACCTCAGCCCTGCACGGGCTGCTGCGCGACAACGCCGCCACCCGCAGCGAGTTCTTCGCCCTCACCGGCGTCGGCCGCTGACACCACCAACCACCCCGATCTTCTACCCGACGACTGCAGACAGGACCTCGCATGACCAGCAGCAAGACCATTGTGATCGTCGGCGCCAGCCTGGCCGGCGTGAAGGCCGCCGAGACTCTCCGGACTCAGGAGTTCGACGGACGGGTCATCCTGATCGGCGAGGAACCCGACCATCCCTACCAGCGGCCACCGCTGTCCAAGGGCTACCTGTCCGGCCAGGCCGACCTCGACGACGTCTACCTGCACAGCAGCAGCTGGTACGACGACCAGGGGGTCGAGGTCCGCACGTCCACGACCGTGACCGCGATCAACTCCGGCGCCCACCAAGTCGTACTCACCGACGGCGAACGGGTCGACTACCACCAGCTGCTGCCCAGCACCGGCGCCCGCCCCCGACACCTGGACGTACCCGGCGCGGGGCTTGACGGCGTCCACTACCTACGCACCCTGGCCGACTGCGACCGGCTCAAGGCCGCCGCCACGGAGGCGACCTCGGTCGCCGTCGTCGGGGCCGGCTGGATCGGCGCCGAGGTCACCGCCTCCCTGCGTCACCTCGGCCTGCCGGTGACCCTGCTCGACCCTGCGAGCGTGCCGCTGGAGCGGGTGCTCGGACCTGAGGTCGGTGCGGTCTACCACGGTCTGCACGCCGACCACGGCGTCACCATGCTGATGGGCAGCGGCCTCGCGTCCCTGCACGGTTCAGGGCACGTCCAGGAGGTCCGCACCACCGATGGCCGCAGCATCGCGGCCGACCTGGTCGTCGTCGGCATCGGAGCCACCCCCCGCACCGAGCTCGCCAGCGCCGCAGGGCTGAACGTCGACAACGGCATCGTCGTCGACGAGTACCTGCGTACCAGCGCACCGGATGTCTTCGCGGCCGGAGACGTCGCCAACGCCTGGCACCCGTTGTACGACAAGCACCTGCGGGTCGAGCACTGGGCCAACGCCCAGAACCAAGGGATCGCCGCCGCCCCGAACATGCTCGGCAACCCGACGCCCTACCAGTGGATCCCGTACTTCTTCTCCGACCAGTACGACCTCGGCATGGAGTACTCCGGCCACGCCCAGAGCACCGACCAGGTCGTGTTCCGCGGTGACCCAGACAGCCGCGAGTTCATCGCCTTCTGGCTCCGCGACGGCGTGGTCGTCGCCGGCATGAACGCCAACGTCTGGGACGTCACCACCCCCATCCAGCAGCTCATCCGCGAACGCGCCCACATCGATCCCGCCCGGCTTGCCGACCCCGACATCCCCCTCGACGAGCTCCTGAACGACCCGGTCGGCTCATGACCACATCCTCCGACCACCGCACCCACCCTCGTCGGCCTCTCGGCCGGTGCTGCCGCCATCCACCTGTCCGTCATCCCCGAACACCTCAAGGAGTACTGGCCCTTCGCAGTCTTCTTCGCCGACGTCGCCGCCTTCCAAGCGGCCTGGGCCTTCGCGGTTCTCGCACGACCACAGCGCGGGCTGTATGGGATCGGAGCCGTGGCCAGCGCCGGGCTCGTCACGCTGTGGGCTCTGTCCCCGACCACCGGACTGCCCCTCGGGTCCCGAACCGTGGCACCCCGAAGGGGCCTCCCTGCCGGACCTGCTTGCGGTGGCCCTTGAGATCGGCCTCATCCTCACCATCTGGAGCCATCGGAGGCATCACCAGCCCGAGCCTCGAATCTGACCCCACTTTCGCCGCTGGACCATCCGCCTGACCGGCGCCTCGGCGGCGTCCCAGTCCTGGCACCCGCGCTGACACGACGGGTGCCTCACACCAACGAAGGGAGGCGGCTATGTGCAAGGAATGCGGTTGCGAGAAGACGAGCACCCCACCCACGCCGACTGACACGTAGTAGCCGGAGCCGGTCGGACGTCCCGCAACCCCCAGGCGGGACGTCCGGCCTCCTGGCTGGCACCCTTGAAACGTCACACGCGCTGGGGACGTTGTGCCGGCACTAGCTTCGGAGCTCGACGGACACGGTGAGCAGGACTGCGGCGTCCTCGATAGCCACCAGGTCGTGCCGCGTCGGGGGAAGGGCCAGATGATCACCCGCGGTGCCCTCCCACACGTCGTCTCCAGCGGTCACGCGGACCCAGCCCCGCAGGACCTGCAAGGTGGCCTCGCCGGGACTCTCGTGCTCATCGAGGCCCTGGCCGGCGGCCAGCGCGAGCAGCGTCTGACGCAGCCGATGGTCGTGCCCGCCGTACACGGTGTGGGCGCTTCTGCCGTTCGCGGCGCCGCGGGCGAGCGTCAACTGCTCATCGGTGAGGGCCGTGAGCGAGGTAGACTCCATGTTGCTGTCTCCAACTGTCGGCGTAATGAGATTCAAGACCTGTCCTGTGCTGGGCCGAGGTGGGCCAGGCACAGGCCACCCGGTCCTTCACATCCACACAGGGCTGCCCGATCACGTAGGTCACGGGTTGAGTTTACACAAACTAGTCTTGTATAAATAGGGAATGGCCACCCAAGAACTGGACGTCCGATGGCTGCGCAAGCCTGACAAGCACCCGGCCATCTTTCAGGCGTACGACGCCCTGGAGGTCGGAGGGTCTGTGGACCTGGTCAACGACCACGACCCCAAGCACCTCCGCGAGGAGTTCGAGGTCGACCACCCCGGAAGCCACAGCTGGGAGTACCTCGACGAGGGCACTGACGCATGGCGCATCCGGATCACCAAGCTGAGCTCTACGCCCCTGCCTCGCGTCCTGTGCGACACGACAGTCGTCGTAGCTGACGCAGAACCGGACGCGGCTGGTGCGCTCTGGAAGCTGCCGATGAGGACGCGCGACCTCGACTCCAACCTGATCCAGCTACCGCCGTTCGGCACCGTCGAGGCGCACGTCGGTCCGGACCTCGACGTTCTCGTGCACGTGGTGCACGGCACCGGTCGGCTCACCACCGAGCTCGACGTCCTCGAGCTCCATGCTGGGTCTCTGGTGTGGTTGCCGCGACGTTCCCGGCGCGCGTTCAGCGCGGGATCCGACGGGCTGCAGTACCTCACCGTCCACCAACGGCGGCAGGGTCTCAGCCTCACTGCAACCCGGTAACTCCCGGGGTGATCGTCGCCCGTGCATCCTCGCCACCGAGATGCGGAGTGCAACCACGACCGTCTCCGACGGAGCTCGCCTCGTTGAATGAGGGGTCCACCTCGGCGCCTCGTCAACCTGGCGGCGGAAGGTCGACGAGCACTTGATCGTCGGTGATCTGCACCGGGTAGACCTGCACCGGTTGGACGGCAGGCAGGTTCCGCACCGCGCCGGTCGCCAGGTCGAACCGCGAACCGTGTCGCCAGCATTCGATGGCGCCATCGTCGACGTCACCTTCAGACAGAGGCACCGCTTCGTGCGTGCACCCGTCGTGCACGGCGAACACGCCTGCGTGCGTGCGCACGAGGCAGACGGCTAAGCCGCCGAACATCCGGCGGATGGGCTTGTCCTCGGCGAGGTCGAGGAGAGTCCAGGCCTGGGTCCAGGTGACGGGGAATCCACCTCCAGCGCTCAACGCGGATGCCGACCGCCTGGCCTGTGCTCTGCCAGCCTGGCACGCAACAACAGGACCCAAGCTACGAGGCGAAGCTGAAGATCGCAGAAGCGCCTACACGCGGGACGTCCCGGATCATGTCCCGGGCACTCTCTGTAGATGTTTGGTGGCTCTCTGTAATCCGGCCCCCGGGGGGGGCCGGACCAGTCCTCCGCAGGTTCGTGCGCGTGCACTCCCGCGTCGAATTTGCCTGAGGCGCTCACGACGCAGGTTTGCATTGGCCGGATGTCCGTGCTCGTGCGGGCCAGTCGACTGGGCGAGATGAGCCGTGACGAACTCGCCGAAGTGATCGAGGACGCATGGATGTCACGAGCGTCACCGAGCCGTGCTGGCAAGTGGGCGGCTCGCCCGCGGGTCGAGCGAGGCTCTCCTGTCGTATGTCTGTTCGCCTCGGAACACCCGTTGGCTTGGATTGGCTTGAGGCTGCCGGCAGCGTCTACGGCGTCCGTGCCGCCCGCGGGATCGGTCTGCCCATCCGAGGCGCGGTCTGTCTCTCCCTGGTGACCCAGTCGCTGGACCCAAACGGGCGCCGCATGGCACGGTGGGTCACCCGATGGAAACCGGCGTGCAACGCGTTCGCGATCTCGTTCGAAGGCAGATACTTGCCCAGCAGCACGTTCCACCTGACATGATCAGTCACCCCTGTCAGTCGGACGGCCCATGCACATGAGGAGGTAGACCGTTGAGAAAGTTCTCGATACGCCCGACTCTCACGCTCAAGGGCCGAACCTTCAAGGGGTTGCGGGGTTGGTCCGGAAAGCCATTGCATCCTCCATTGACCGACTTCCCGATCACCGCCTACGTGCTCGCTGCGGTCTTCGATGTGATCTCCTTCGTGGGCGGCACGGACCACACCTGGGCTCGGGAACTGTGGCATGCCGGTACGTTCGTGTTCCTCGGCGGTGGCGCGGTATCGGTATTCGCGGCGCTCACCGGGCTGTTCGACGCCTGGAAGTCCTCCGAGGCTGGAACCCAGGTCCGGCGCACGATCAACACTCACGCGACGATCATGGTTACCGTCACGGTGCTGGCGCTGGCCGACATCGTCTGGCGGCTCAACTGCTACCACACGCTGCGGGTCACCTCCGTCGGGATCATGATCCTTTCGATTGTCATCGCCGTGTTGGTGTCGGTGGGTGCAACGTTCGGCGGAACCCTTGTCTATGAGTACGGGTTCAACGTGGAGACAGCGGGTGATGACCCGGTCTGGCATAAATCCGAAACTGACGTGTTTCCGGGACGGCACGACGAGGGGCAGCCGTCGTCGTGACCATGTTGCACCGATTGCACGTCGAGCAGGGACAGAGCCCGTGGCTGGATAACCTGACGCGTACCTATCTCCGCGATGGCACCTTGGCTCGTCTTGTGCAGGACGGCATCCGGGGGATAACAGCCAACCCGACCATCTTCGCCAAAGCCATCGAAGGCTCTGACGCCTACGACGAGTAGTTCGCTGCCCTTCTTTCGTCAGGTAGCTCGGTAGACGACGCCTACTGGGATCTGGTGATCGATGATGTCCGCGAGGCGCTCGCACTTCTTCGACCCATCTTCGTCGACAGTGGTGGCAGCGACGGGTTCGCGTCGATCGAGGTCGCGCCTGAGTTGGCCCATGACACCCACGGCACCGTCGCTGCCGCGCGGAACCTTAACGCACAAATCGATGAGCCCAACCTATTGGTGAAGATCCCGGCGACAGCCGAGGGTGTTCCCGCCATCAAAGCCATGATCGCTGAGGGTCGCAGCATCAACGTGACCTTGATCTTCTCCTTGTCCCGGTACCGCCAAGTCCTCGAGGCCTACCGGTCCGGACTCGAGTACTACGCCGACTCCGGTGGCGACGTCGGCGCGGTGCACAGTGTGGCCTCGTTCTTCGTGAGCCGAGTCGACACCGAGGTGGACCGGCGGCTGGAAGAAGTCGGCACGGCCGAAGCGCTCAGCCTTCGTGGTCGCGCCGCGATCGCCCAGGCCAAACTGGCGTATCAGCTTTTCCGCGACCAGCTCAGCGACGAACGATGGACCGATCTCGAAGCGCGTGGAGCCCATCTGCAACGGCCGCTGTGGGCGTCGACCTCGACGAAGAACGCCGAGTACCCCGACACGCTGTACGTGGACAACCTCATCGGTCCCAATACCGTGAACACGCTTCCCGAGACCACTATCGCTGCTTTCGAGGATCACGGGACGATCGCTTGCACCATCAACCAGGACGTCGACGGCGCAACCGAGGTGCTTGATATGCTCGCGAGTGTCGGTGTCGACATGGAGGAGGTGGGACGGACTCTTGAAGACAAGGGCGTGACCAGCTTCCACGAATCGTTCGCGCATGTGCTGGACACGCTCAATACCCAAGCCCTTCAAATCTCAAGACGCTGACGTGGACTGGGCCGGCTGGGCGCTGTTCGGACTTGTCGCCACTGCCGTCCTCACCGCGGTCATGACCACGGCCCAACTGGTCGGCCTGACCCGTTTGGACCTACCGCTCCTACTCGGCACCGTCGTCACTCCCGATCCCGACCGGGCGCGAGTGGCGGGGTTCTTCATCCATCTGAGCATCGGGGAGGGCTTCGCCTTGGGTTACGCCGCCAGCTTCGCCCTACTCGGCCGGGCTACGTGGTGGCTCGGTGCCCTGCTGGGCCTGCTCCAAGTCGTGCTGGTCCTCACCGTGCTGGTCCCGCTGCTCGCCGGAGTCCATCCCCGGATGGCGTCTGAGCGCTCCGGACCCACGTCGAGGGCGGTGCTCGAACCGCCGGGTCTGCTTTGTCTCAACTACGGTCCGCAAACCCCAATCGTGGCCATCGCCGCCCACCTGGCCTACGGCAGCGCTCTGGGTGTGCTGCTCAAGGCGCACTGAGATGCGCCAGATGTTCCCCCACCACGGCGAGGTCGACCCGATCGACGCCTACGGTCGGCTCGGCAAGGTCGGCGACCGCCCGAGTGTGCGCGTGAACATGGTTGCCAGCGTCGACGGCGCCACCACCGTCGACAAACGATCGGGTGGGTTGGGCGGCCCCGCCGACAAGGTCGTGTTCGCCACGTTGCGTTCGTTGACCGACGTGATCCTCGTCGGCGCCGCCACCATGCGGACCGAGGGCTACGGCCCGGCCAACCTAAGCGACGCCGCCCGGCGGCAGCGTCGGGAGTGGGGGCTGCTCCCGGAACCGCCCATCGCGGTGCTTACCCGCACGTGCCAGCTGGACTGGGACGCTCCTTTTTTCACCCAAGCCGAGCAGCGTCCCGTCGTGATCACCGCCACATCCGCCGCCACCACCGATCGAGCCCGCGCCGCCGAAGTAGCAGAGGTGATCCTGGCCGGCGACGACGCCGTCGACCTCCGTTCGGCCGTCCGTGCGCTAGGCGAGCGGGGGTATGACAACGTTCTCGCCGAAGGTGGACCCGCAATCGCCGCGCAACTGGCGTCAACGGACCTCATCGACGAACTGTGTCTGACGGTGTCGCCGCTTCTGGTGGGTGGAGATGCCCGACGCATTCTCCACGGGGATGCGCTGCAACCACCGACCCCTCTGGAACTGAGACAGGTTCTTGCCGCCGACGGCTACCTCTTCCTGCGCTATCAACGAGCATGACCGCCGCATTGCGCATCGACCGCCACCCACGCGCGGAACGCTCGATCGAGGACTACGGACTCATCGGCGACACTCGCACCGCGGCATTGGTCGCCTCCGACGGCTCCATCGACTGGATGTGCCTTCCCCGATTTGATGGCCCGTCGGTCTTCGGACGCCTCGTGGGAGGGGCCGGCGCCGGCACCTTTCAGATGGGCCCAGCAGGCGACGCGAACGTCATAGCCCGCCGCTACCGACCAGGCACGGCCACCCTTGAGACCACCTGGCGCACCGACGGGGGCCGACTGACGCTCAGCGAAGGGATGATCGCCGAGGTCACCGGTGCGTTGCTGCCCTCGACCATCCTCGTTCGCCGGTTCACCGCCCAAGACGGCCCGGTGGAAGCCCGCATCCACTTCGACCCCCGCCTCGGCGAACGACGATGTCCGCCTCACGCTCAGCACCGTGGCGACGTCCTCGTGTGCAACTGGGGTGCGACCGCCATTGCCTTGTGCTGCTCGCGGGCGGTGCGGGTCGAGCCGGGCCGACCAACGACGGTCGTCATCCATCCGGGTCAACCACTCACCGTCGTACTCGCCGTCGCCGATCGTGAACCGATCGTGTACGTCGACCCCGACACTGCCTGGGACGCACTCGAAGCCGACGAGCTCGGGTGGCAACGATGGTGTGACGACATCGAGGCAGAACTGCCCCACCGAGAGATCACGATCCGCAGCCTGCTCACGCTGAGGCTGTTGACCTATTCGCCGTCGGGTGCTCCAGTCGCGGCGCCCACCACGTCGCTGCCTGAATGCCTCGGCGGGACCCGTAACTGGGACTACCGCTTCGCCTGGCCGCACGACGCCAGCATTGGCATCGGCGCTTTCCTCGGCTGCGGACAACCTGATGAGGCGCGCCGGTTCTTGGCTTGGCTGCTCAGCGCCAGTCGCCTGACCCGTCCTCGACTGCCGGTGCTGTTCACACTCCTCGGCCGCCATCCACCCAACGAACGCGAGGTCGAGGGATGGCCGGGCTACGCGCACAGCACGCCCGTTCGGGTGGGCAACGGCGCCGCCGACCAGCACCAGCTCGACGGGTACGGCTGGGTCCTCGACGCAGCCTGGCTGCTGGTCGACTCCGGACATCACCTCTACTCCGAGACGTGGCGAACCATGCGCGGCTTCGCCAATGAAGTGGCAGCGCGCTGGCACGAGCCCGACGCCGGAATCTGGGAGATCCGCGGCGATGGCGCCCACCACGTCCATTCCAAGCTCATGGCCTGGCTCGCCCTGGACCGGGCGCTACGGATCGCCGCCACCCATCGGATCCCCGCCCGCGAACGGACGCGATGGCAAGTCGAGCGCGACGCCATTGCTGCCGAGGTCGCCACCCGCGGCTTCGACCCTGCTCTCGGGGCCTACACCCGGACCTACGGCTCCACCGATCTCGACGCCGCTGTTCTGCTGCTCCCCGTGCTCGGCTTCGAGTCTTCGGAATCGCCCCGTGTGCGGGGCACCGTCGACGCCATTGCGCAACAGCTCAGCGCCGGCGGGCCCCTGATTTATCGTTACCCTCCCGGTCAAGACGATCTCCCCGGCACCGAGGGTGCCTTTCTTGCCTGCTCGTTCTGGCTCGTCCAAGCGCTCGCCCTGACTGGACGCAAGGCTCGGGCCGAAGAGATCTTCAACGAGCTCTGCGCGCTGGCCAGTCCGCTCGGGCTCTTCGGCGAGGAAATGCACCCACTCACCCATCAGCACCTGGGCAACTATCCGCAGGCCCTCACCCACGCCGCCCTGCTGCAGGCCGTCCTGTCCTTGCAAGAGCGATGACAAGCCGTTGCCTGCTCTGTTGCCACGTGCATCGGCCGCCCACATTGCGGGTCCCGCCGATCGTGACCGGGGCTGGGTGGGTCAGTCCGACCGACTGCAGGCCGATGTCTTCAATCTCGCTGATCACGCGTTTGAGAAGGGTGATCTCCTATCTCGGGGCGCCGCCCGGCGGTCTCGAGTCGCCCGCGACGGCGCAGATATCGAAGTCGGACGGCAGCACCCTGGTCACCCGACGAGGTCATCATGGTCGAGAAGGCGACTGATCGGCGAGATTGACGCGACATCAATGCGTCACGGTGACGGGTAGGTGATCACGTCGCCGTCGACGTGCGCGAATGATGTGAGCCGGTGGGGTCTGCTGTTCCCGGCGGCGATGACGTCTTCCACGGACACACCTCGGATGACTAAGGCGTCGCCGATGAGGGACCGGTGGCAGCGCCAGGGGACGGCCTCGGCGCACATGATGACCGTTCGGGTTGTGTCTGCGATCCGCATGAGTTGCCGAAGGTTTTCGAGGAACTCGGAGGTTTGCATGTAGTCCGCGTAACCGCGGAACGAGCGGTTCTTCCAGGCCTGGTTGATCGATGCTTTCGTGGTGTGACGAAGGCCGCCGAGTCCTTTCATCCGCTGGTATCTGACGGCGGCGTCAGCCAGCCCTTGGTGTAGTTCGGTCTCGTTGTACTGAGGGTTGTGGCGGGATCGGGCGATGGTCCGCACGTCGATGACGGTTTCGATCGTAAACGAGGTCAGCAGCGCGATGAACTCTTCGAGCGGCCTGGTTGAGTGACCGACCGTGTAGATGGTGGTCGTCAGACGAATCCTTTCGTTCGTAGCTTCTCGAGCGCGTCGAATTGCGCCGTGGTGCACCGGAGCCGGATCTCCGGCTCGGCAGAGTCCACCAGATCGACCGGGACCAGCGACCGGTGTCGCGGCGATGTTTTGGCTCGACGACGAGATGGGTGAGCGCGCGCCTGACGGGATCCACGACGACACGGGTGACCTTGCCGCACGCCCGTCGCTGCATAGGACGTCGCTGCCCATCGTGAACTCGGTTGCGACGCTCATGTCCGGCTTCCTTCGTCGCTGCTTTCCGTGTCGCTCAGCTCTGCGGCCAGGGTAGGCCGGCGTGACGCTCCCAGTGCAGCGCGGCAACGTGACGGTGCTGCGTTGCGGTGGGTGCGGGGCTAACGGCACCTTCGGCCAGGATGAACGGCGATACGGGCTGCTGGTCTTCAGCTTCCTCGACCGGCACGACTCCTGCGGCGCGCCGGTAACGTTGGGTGGCCGCCGGGGCGGCGATGGGTCTGACTGACGTGACCGGTTCGTCCATCCTCGTTGGCTTCGACGGCTAACCCGACAGCATGCGGGCGCTGGATTGGGCATTGGCCGAGGCCGTGCTGCGCTGTGCGCCGGTGACCGTCTGCCACGTCCGGCATCGGCCGTATGCCAGCGTGGTCGGCGGCTCGTGGGTCGATGACGGGCCGCGAAAAACCGCGGAGCTGGTTCTCGCAGAGGGGTCCCGACATGCCGGTGAGCAGGCGCCGACCGTCCAGGTTCGGGCTGAGCTGTTCACCGGCAGCCCGGCGCATCGGCTGATCGAAGCCACCGCCGACGCCGCGCTGCTCGTCGTCGGCGCACGCGGCGCGGGCGGCTTCCGGGACCTGCTGCTCGGCTCGGTCAGCGCCCAGGTCACCCGACACGCGGACTGTCCGGTCGTGGTCGTGCGGAACGGCGGGGCCGGCGACGTCGCGGCTCGTGACGTCGGTGATCCTGACGGCGCGGCCGGCCGGATCGTGGTTGGCGTGGATGGCTCAGCGGGCTCGGAGGCGGCCGTCGCGTTCGCCTTCGCCGAGGCAGCGCGCCGCCGGGTCGCCGTGTGTGCGATACACGCGTTCGACGCGGCCGCGGTGCAGACCGTGGCTTACCTGCCGGAGGACGAGCTGAACCGGCTGCGGCTGGCCGCAGAGGACACCCTCGGCTCGCTGCTGGCACCACAGGCGGACAAGTACCCGGACCTGGAGATCTCTTTCGAACTGGTCCACGCCACGCCGGCTCCGGCGTTGATCGCCGCGTCGGGCGGTGCGGAGCTGCTCGTCGTCGGTGCTCGCGGCCACGGCGGCTTCGCCACGCTGAGCCTCGGCTCGACCAGCCACACCGTGCTGTACGATGCGGGCTGCCCGGTCGCCGTGGTACGCGGGGACCGATGACCACGGCGCAGGCGACGTTCCGCCGGGGCCGACCCGTCCGGCCAGCGGGAGGAGAGCGTGATGGATAAGTTCCTCACCGACGTGGCGACGCTGCGGGAGCGGGCCCGCGCGAACATCGAGCGGGGCCCGGTCACGTCGGCCTACGGCGCCGATCTCGATCGAGTGCTGGCCGTCCTGGGCGACGCGTTGGCGACCGAGATCGTCTGCGTGCTGCGTTACACCCAGCATCACTTCGCCGCGACTGGGTTGGCCGCCGAGCCGGTCGCCGCTGAATTCCTCGCGCACGCGGCGGAGGAACAGACCCACGCCGATACGATCGCGGCCCGAATCGCCCAGCTGGGCGGCACCCCCGACTTCAACCCGGACACCCTGACCGGCAGGTCACGTTCGCAGTACCAGACATCGTCTGACTTGCTGGAGATGATCACGGAAAACCTGGTCGCCGAACGGGTGGCGATCGAGTCCTACAGCGAGATCATCGGCTGGCTCGGCGACGGCGACCCGACAACCAGGCGGATGCTCGAGACGATCCTCGCGAGCGAAGAGGAACACGCCGAGGACATGCTGAGCTTTCTGCAGCAGATGAGCTGACCGGACATGGCCGGCAGGCGCCGGGCAGCGCCGGCGCGGGGCGGCGGCAGCTGCGGTCGGGACGGCCCAGTGTCAGCCGGCGAACGGCCCCCAGCCCGGGTGCGGCCGACCTGGTCGTCGCCGCCGCTGCGCGCGGCGCGCAAGCCGTTGCAACGTTGCGGCAGGTTTGGCAGTCCTCATCACCGACTTCCTGGGATAGCCCGATGCGTCTCGCCTGGCTCTGGCCATGGCGGTGCCGTCGAACCCGCGATCCCGCCAGACCCACAAACGCGGGAGAAAGGCGTCCTAACCTGGGCGTTCTTGGACGTTGGCGGTTGTAGTAACGGAGGTATCGGGGGAGTCGTCGGTCCTCGTCACGAGCGATCGGCTGTGTCGGTGTCCGCGGCTGCTCGTCAGTGGCGCTGTTGCGTTGTTTGATCGCTGGCGGCCTCCTTCTCGGAGCGGGCGCTTCGGGGTCAGATCGCGACGGCGAGTTCGTTGAACGCAGCGGCCATCCATTGATGATTGGACGCCTCGGTGGCGATCTCGTAGTGACCGCGGCGGATGTTCTGCACGAGCGCGTGCCCGGCCACTATGGTCCGCGCGGAGCGGTGGTGTTTGAGTCCGCGCATCGGTCGAAGTCGGGCTTTGAGCCTGCCGTGGTCACACTCGATCGGGTTGTTGGCGTACTGCTCGACGGTGTGCATCGCGGACGGGATCAGCTCGTCGAGGACCCGCGGGTAGACCGGTGCCCGGTCGGTCGTGACCTTAACCGGGACGGTTCCGGTAGTGAGGGCACGGGTGAAGAACCGGCGCGCGGCAGCGAGATCACGATGCGCGCGGGCCTGTCAAGTTCTCTGTGTGTGACGGTGCTTGATGGATGGGGCTGAATAGCTCCTGGACGAGCACTGGCTCGTCGCAGTTGGGGCAATGGCCGCCGTCTCCCAGCCGGCGGCTGAACAGGTTG
>Ga0307372_10004370_pt1 | contig 21892 bp, 21 predicted proteins | sample OX1MG_FD_202533 | JGI IMG/M metagenome (GOLD analysis project Ga0307372, IMG submission 202533) | Soil microbial communities from Risofladan, Vaasa, Finland - OX-1 | ecosystem: Environmental > Terrestrial > Soil > Coastal area > Acid sulfate soil | place: Finland: Risofladan, Vaasa | collected...
CTGCCGACGCTTCGCCCTGCCCCTCGCGGAACACGACGCACGGCTCGGGGGCGATGTGACTCGCTATGTCTTCATCGTAGAGGACTTGCACCTCCTGCTCCTTGCCGGTCTCCCGGCGCACTACCAGGCGCCGGTCAGCCATCGACGGCCGCACCGCGCGCCACCCCGGCTACGCGGTCAGCCTGCGCAAGCGCAAGCGGATCGAGGAGGTGTTCGGCTGGATGAAGACCGTGGCTGGGATGCGCAAGACACGTCATCGCGGCACCGCGCGGGTCGGCTGGATGTTCACCCTGACCGCGGCTGCCTACAACCTGCCGCGGATGCCGAAGCTGCTGGCTGCCGCGGCGTAACGAGGCCCGGACTCTGTCCAAAGCGGCCCCGACGGCGCAATCTTCGCCGTCAGGGCCAGGGAAACCCGCAAAAACCGACCCCAGTTGCCTGCCAGATCAGCCAAAGAGGGCTGAAAATCCTTCCGACTTCGGCGATTTTCCGCAGCCTGTTAGAGGATCAGCGTCAGACTGGGCCTATCTGGCTGCCGGCCGGATACCTGCGTCCCGAGGCAGGCTCACGGGTCCAAATTCTCGCTCACACAGCGAACGTCGGCCAGTCGGCAAGGCTCCAGCCGTCTACCCAGCGTTTCACCGTTGCTGAACGCCCGATTTGGTGGCTATCGTGCCTCCATGATGGAAAAAATGGCCGTTCATCGGGGGAATCCTGGCCTATCTAGAACGGAGAACGCGATGTCTAAGATGCGCGCAATGATCGTCCCGGAACCTGGCGGCCGATTCCGCTTCGAGGAGCGCGATCTGCCCGCGCCGGGACGTCACGAGGTCCGCATCCGCATCCATGCCTGCGGTGTCTGTCACAGTGATTCTCTTACCGTCGAAGGTCACATGCCCGGTATCAGCTACCCACGCATTCCCGGCCATGAAGTGATCGGCATTATCGAAGTCGTCGGCTCGGACGTGGAAGGTTGGGAAGTCGGTACGAGGGTCGGGGTGGGCTGGTTCGGGGGGTCGTGCGGCTATTGTGGCCATTGTAGGCGAGGCGATGCCTTCGCGTGCGAGACCATTCACGGCGTGACTGGCGTCACCCGCGACGGTGGCTACGCCACCCATATGCTGGCACTCGCCTCGGCGCTGGCTCACGTGCCGGAGGCCCTGGACCCCGTGCAGTCCGCGCCACTCCTGTGTGCCGGCATCACAACGTTCAACGCCCTGCGGAACTGCGGCGCGAAGCCGGGCGACCTGGTGGCGATCCATGGGGTTGGCGGCCTGGGCCATCTGGGTATCCAATTCGCCGCCCGGCAGGGGTTCCGCACTGTGGCCGTCAATCGCGGACGCGACAAAGAAGCCCTGGCACGGTCCCTGGGCGCACATGACTACATCGACAGCGAAGTAACTGATCCGGCCGAGGCACTGCAGGCCATGGGCGGCGCCAAGGCCATCATCGCCACCGTGACCAGCGCGGAAGCCATGCAGGCGATCTCGGGTGGCCTCGGTGTCAATGGAACCATGATGGTCATCGGCGCAGTCGGCGCCCTGACAGTCAATTCCTTGGACCTCCTCGGTAAACGCGCTGCCGTGCGGGGCTGGTATTCCGGCACCGCGACCGACTCGGAAGACGCGCTCCTGTTCAGCCAGCTCAACGACATTGCCTCGATGAACGAGATTTTTCCGCTCGAGGAAGCCCAGGCCGCATATGACCGGATGATGAGCGGCAAGGCACGGTTTCGCGTGGTTCTCGAGATTGACCCGTAGCAATGTCGGATCGTCTGGTGCTCAATTGGAACGCGTCGGCGGATTTGACCCCGTGCCAGTCGGCGATGCAGGTCCGTTTTCCACCGGTTGCTGAATGCGACAGCGCCGGATAGCCAGTGGATCGAGGCTGGAACGGGTCGTACTGCGGACCTTCGATGGTGATCCAGCCATACGCCGGCTCGCACACTCCGGCAGCCGTTGAAACCCCCGCGGCCACGACTATCCGAGTGCGCTGCCGCTCGTCTTCGGAAAGACCAAGGGCGATCATCGCGGAGGTGGCGAAACGCATCGCAAGCGAGAGAGCGAACCTGAACGGCTTCGACCAGACGTTGACTCCGACCAAAAGCCTTCGGCCATAGTGGTTTACCTAAAGGATCGGTAATAGGGGCAAAACCCCGGGGCACGCAGGTGCAGCATGATCGAGGGTCGACTGGCGGAATAGCGGAAATCCGCCATCGTTACGGCGGAGAGTATCGGAACGAAGCGCAATTCTCCATAATCTGCCCGGGGTTTTGCCCCTATTACAAGGATCGCTGGTACCCTCAGCGCAAAACCGAACGTCGCCCAGCCCCAGACGAGATCGGCGCTCAGGATACCGCCTGCGCCGTGGTGAAGTAACGCCCATGATCGAGGTCGGCGATCAGTCCCTGTTCCTTCGGCTGCCACCCGAGCTGTGCGCGTCAGGTCACTCGATGCCGGATTATCGGCCATGACGAAGGGCGCAAGGAAACCGAACTGCTTCGGCGCCTGTTTCGCCGTGATCCGGACCACGGGAACATTGAGCTATCGACCGATCACATCGGCGATCGTCCGGAACGAGATGCCTTCCTCCGCGACGCCATGATAACGCGCGCCCGCGATGCCGCTCTCCAGCGCCAACCTGAACAGCCGTGCCGCATCGGTACGATGCACGGCAGTCCAGCGATTGCCGCCATCGCCAATATAGGCTGAATTGGCCTTCTTGCGGACGATCGTGATCAGCTGCGGCACTAAACCGGTATCGCCGTCGCCGTGCACCGAAGGCGCGAGCCGGACCATCGTCGCGCGCACCCCGAGCGAGGCCAGGGCCTCCACCGTTTCCTCCGTCATCGCTCGGGCTATGCCGGGTGACCCCGCCGCTGGCGCATCGTCCTCTGTCCCCGGCCGTGTGGCCCGCAGAGCAGCGGTCGCCAGCCCCATCGTGCCGAAGGTCGTCACCAGCGGCCGGCCCGATCCCTGTAGGGCGGTTGGCATTACAGGTTTCGACGCTGTGACCGGCCGACTCGAGCAGGGCGCGCAGCACGTCCCGAACTTGGCCATCGTCGCCAACGACGGCCACGATGCTCGCATGGTCTCGATCCCTGGAAGAGGTTTCCCGGCGACAGTGACGCGGGTGTGCGTCGCGCGTTTGGCAACCTATGGGTACCGCCTCGACCGAACAAAGGCGGGCCCCGCCTGCTCAGGCCGCGTCTGCTCACTTGCTATTGTCCCGGCTTCGGCCTATGTGACCGCGGTCTAGGCAGCACATTGCCGATTCGGGCCCGGGTTTGACGGGACCAAATTGACCGATTCGATCCAGTGGGCACGCTGAACCAACCGCGTAACACCTCGCACATTGCAACAACCGAGGGGCTAACCGTATCCGAAGGATTGCCAGGAAGCCGGTGATGCCGTTGGTGCGCAGTCCACTTGGCAATTCTGCCATAAAAGTTACATCATGAACGAAACTGCCAACCGACCAGGTCCGGGCGAACATCGTGTCTGACAACGAAAAGCCGAACTTCGAAGCCGCCAGGACAACCCTGGCGCTGCCCTCTGAATCCCCATCGGCGAGCGATCCGATGCAAGCCGCCGAGGTGCGCATGCGCCGGGCACTGGGACTTGACGGGGAGCAATTGCGCGCCCGGCCGGCGCAGGAACGGGCCGACACGTCACAGCGGCCGGCGGAACGATTCTCCGCCCCTGGTCACAAACGCCGATTCGTGCATGACGGCGAAGTGCCGGTGACCCTGGTGCACGGACTGGTGTCCGGACGTCGTGAGCATTCCGACACCAATGGCGGGCGCCCCGGCGCCAGCGCGCAACCGACGAACCGGCTGGAAGTGGCCGAAGCGGCGCTGACGGCCGAGATCGCCACGCGCGAGCGCGCCGAACGCGGCTTGCAGGAAGCCCAGGCGATGGTGCACGATTTGCAGACCAAGCTGGGACATGCCGACCTGGCGCGCCAGGAGGCTGTCGAGGCGCTGCGTCGCGAACGCGAAACCGCGGTCGCCTTGCGCGTCGCCTTGCAGCAGGTCGAGGACCAACTGGCGGTTGCGCGGCAAGCCCAGGAAGGCGCGGAGCGTGCCTTGGCCGATCCGCGAGAACGCCAGGCGATGCCGCCTGATGAGGCGGCGGACGTGCCGCCGCGTCCGCGCCGTGGCCGCAAACCCCGCGCCGAGACCCTGGCAGCGGCGGACAGCGGCGCCCCCAAGCTCCCGACACGCAAGGCGGTCGGGCGGCCGCGATCGACCGAATCGGCCGCGGCGCGCGAACCGAAGCCGATTCGCTGGTGGCTCACCCCGCGCGCGAAGAAGAAGCGATAGCACACCGGACGTCTCGGCGCATCGCGGGACCGGTCGCAACGCGCAACGTGGCGGATGCGGCCGATCGGGTGTTCCACCGCACCCTCGTGCGGCGTCGCGCGCCGCGCTCTCCCGCCGCGGGCGCGAGAGGTTCTACCAGCCGAGCGACACGCGCACCTTGGCCAGCGCCTCCAGATGGCGCTCATGTTCGCCGGCGAAGCGCAGCACCAGGTGGCTGGCGCCGGCCTGCGCGTACTGCGCCAACCAGGCCGCCACGCCCGGCGCCGGCCCGGCATAACAGACCTGGCGCCGCCGCAGCACCGCGGCGGGCTGGCCATAATACCCCTCCAGGAACGCATCCAGCCGGGCGTCCGCGCGCGCCGCATCGTCGTCCAGCGACAGCGTGAGGTAGATCGCCCCGGTCAAGGCGGCGGGATCGCGCCCGGCCACCTGGGCGACCTCGCGTATCCGCGCCCAGTGCGCGGCATACGTCGCGGGGTCCGGCGCATTCGGGAACCAGCCGTCGAACCAGCTTCCCGCGCGTTGCAGGCTCGCCGGCAGGTTGCCGCCGATCCATAGCGGGGGCCCGCTTGGCCGGTGGGGCATCGGGGCCAGCACGCCGCCAGCGACCTGCCAGCGCCCGTCCCAGTCCACCGCGGCCCCGGTCCACAGCGCCTTGCACAGCCGCAGCCCCTCCATCATCCGCCCCACCCGCTTCTCGAACGGCACGCCGGCGGCGGTGAATTCGGCGCGGATGTTCGGCCGGTCCGACGCGAAGCCCACGCCGAGGATCAGCCGCCCCTCGCTGACCTGGTCCAGCGTCGCGACCTGGTGCGCCAGCAGCACCGGGTTGCGCAGCGCCGGCAGCAGCACGGCGGTGCCGAGTTCCACCCGCTTCACCCGCCCGGCCACGCCGGCGAGCAAGGTCAGGGGTTCGTGGCGCGGGCGGGCGAGCAGGGAGTCGCCGACCCAGACCGAGGCATAGCCCAGCGCCTCGGCACGTTCCGCCAGCGCCAGCAGCGGCGCGGCCTCCGGGCGTCCTTGCATGATCTGCTCTCGGGTGGGCAGCAGGTAGCCGAGCTTCGGGGTCATGCTTGTCTCCTGGTTCGGGGCCAGCGGCGATCATAGACTCCCCCTCCCCTTGTGGGCTTGAACCGCTTCGCGGCTCAAGCCCACAACTGGAGAGGGAGAGCTTGAACCGGTCCGTCGCGGTCTCTTGACAGCCGCCCCCGGCGAGGTCTCGCATCCACCAGGCTCTGAGGACCGGCGTCGCTTGCCCCAACGCGCATTGCATACCCCGATTGGCGATCTCACCGTCTCGGAAGAGGACGGTGCGATCGTTGCGCTCGACTGGGGATGGGGCAGCGCGGGCCAGGCTGAGACCAAGGTGCTGCAGCGGGCATGCGCGCAACTGCAAGCCTATTTCGACGGCGCGTTGACCGGCTTCGACCTGCCGTTGGCGCCCGCCGGCACGCCCTATCGCCGCCGCGTCTGGCAGGCGCTGTGCGACATCCCGTATGGCGAGACACGCTCCTATGCCGCGGTCGCCACCGCGGCGGGGGGCAGCGCGCGCTCGGTCGGCCAGGCGAACGGCTGCAATCCGATCCCGATCATCATCCCCTGCCACCGCGTCGTAGCCACCACGCATCTGGGCGGCTATTCCGGCGGCGCGGGCCTGGCGACCAAGCGCTACCTGCTCGCGCTGGAGGCGCGCGACAGCCTGTTGTGACCCGATCCCGCAATTCCGCCGCCCCCCGGGCCTGACCCGGAGCCACCACGGAGAACGACGATGACCAAGGCCATCCGCATCCACAGTCCCGGCGGTCCCGAGGCGATGAGATGGGAGGACGTTCCGACTCCGGAGCCGGGCCCCAACGAGGCATTGCTCAAGCAGGAAGCGGTCGGACTGAACTATATCGACGTGTATTTCCGCACCGGCCAGTACAAGGCGCCCAGCATGCCGCTGGTGATCGGCCAGGAGGGCGCGGGCACCGTCACCGCGGTGGGCGCCAATGTCACCCTGGTGAAGCCGGGCGACCGCGTGGCCTATGCCGGCGCGATCGGCGGCTATGCCACCCAGCGGGTGATCGCCGCCGACCGGCTGGTGAAGCTGCCCGACGGCATCGACTTCCAGACCGCCGCCGCGATGATGCTGCAAGGCATGACGGCGCAATACCTGCTGCGCCGCACCTACGTGGTGAAACCGGGCGACACCATCGTGGCGCATGCGGCCGCCGGCGGCGTCGGGCTGATCCTGTGCCAATGGGCCAAACATCTCGGCGCGACGGTGATCGGCGTGGTGTCAACGCGGGAGAAGGCGGACCTCGCGCGGGCAAACGGCGCGGCGCATGCGGTGGTTGGGTATGGCGACCTGGTGGCGGAGGTCAAGCGCATCACCGGCGGCGCCATGGTGCCGGTGGTGTATGACAGCATCGGCAAGGACAGTTTCGGCATCAGCCTGGACTGCCTCGCGCCGCTTGGCCTGATGGCGAGCTTCGGTAGTGCCTCGGGTCCGGTACCGCCGGTCGATATCGGGGTGCTGGCGGCGAAGGGCAGCCTGTACCTGACGCGCCCGAGCCTCGCCACCTATGTCGCGAAGCGCGCCGACCTGGAGAAAACCGCGGCCGACCTGTTCGACGTGGTGCTGAAGGGGGCGGTGAAGATCCAGGTGAACCAGACCTTCCCGCTGAAGGACGCCGCCGCCGCGCATATCGCCCTGGAGAGCCGCAAGACCACCGGCAGCACGGTGCTGATTCCGTAGCGTCATGCCATTCGGCTTCACCCTGAACGAGACGCTTCCCGCCACTCCGCGGCAGATTTACGATGCGTGGCTGGACAGCGACGGCCATGCCGCGATGACCGGCAGCCCGGCGCGGGCCTCGCCGCTTGAGGGCACCGCGTTCACCGCCTGGGACGGCTATATAAGCGGCCGCAATCTCGTTCTGCAACCGGGTCGGCGCATCGTGCAGTCCTGGCGGACCACGCGCTTCTCGCCAGCGGACGCGGATTCGCGGATCGAGGTGTTGCTGGAGCCGGTGGCCGGCGGCACGCGGCTCACGCTGCATCACACGAATGTGCCGGACGGCCACGCGGGGTATCAGGACGGCGGCTGGCAGGACCACTACTTCGAGCCGATGAAGCGGCATTTCATAAACCTTGCCCGCGAAGCGGGAGAGGTCGAGACGCAGTAGCGGCGAGCGTGAGGGTGATCGAGTCGCCTTGTGGCGCTCTCACAGTTGGCACTTACGCACCATCCGCCTCTCCCGCTGCGCGGGCGAGGTGTTACGGATGGCAGCAAGGAGACGCAACATGGCGCGTGTCGTCGGCATCGACCACCTGGTGATCCGGGTCAGCGACTACGAGAAATCCAAAGCCTTCTACGGCAAGCTGTTCAGCTTCCTCGGCTTCGAGATTTCCGACGAGTACGAGGACATGATCGGCTGGACCAACGGCAAGACACGCTTCTGGATCGGCCGCGCCGACGAGCAAGGCAAGCAGCACCAGTACCGCAGCGGCGATGTCGGCTTCCACCACTACGCGTTCCATTTGCGCAGCCGGAAGGACGTGGACGATCTGCAGGCGTTCCTGCGCGACGAGCTGCACGCCAGCATCGTCGATCCCGCCGAGGAGTATTACGATGACTATTACGCGGTGTTCTTCCTGGACCCCGACGGGCTCAAGCTGGAAGGCATGAAATATGGCGAGCACCACGCCAAGGCCGCCCGCGCCGGGACACGCGGAAAGGCGGCGTGATCGCCAGCGCCGCGCATTCTGCCTGCCATCGACAACCTCGCGGCGCCGTGCCGCAACCCGCCGAACCTGACAACGTGGAGCAAAAGCGACATGCCGCACGCAGCGAACGATGCCAGCGATGTCGCGGCCAAGGCGACGCCGCACTCGGTGCGCCTCGCCGACTACCAGCCGCCGGCATTCCTGGTCGATCGCGTCGAACTGGACTTCGAGCTTGATGCGGCGGCAACGCGCGTCACCTCCCGCCTCAACCTGCGCCGCAATCCGGCGGCGCCGCAGGATGCGCCGCTGCGGCTCGACGGCGAGTCGCTCACGCTGCTGCACCTGGCGCGCGACGGCGAGCCGCTCGGCGGCAACCAGTACCGTATCGAAGACCATGCGCTGATCATCCCGGACATGCCGGACGAATGCGAGCTGGCGATTGAAACGCGCATCGCCCCGCGGGACAACACGGAACTCAACGGGCTGTACGTCTCCAACGGCAGCTTCTTCACCCAGTGCGAGGCGGAAGGCTTCCGCCGCATCACGTATTTTCCCGACCGGCCGGACGTGATGGCGCGCTACACCGTCACCGTCACCGCCGACAAGGCGCACTGCCCGGTGCTGCTGTCAAACGGCAATCCTGGCACGCTCACCGAGCTCGGCGACGGCCGCCACCGCATCACCTGGACCGATCCGCATCCCAAGCCGTGCTACCTGTTCGCGCTGGTCGCCGGCGACCTTGTCGCGGTGAAGGACAGCTTCACCACACGCTCCGGCCGGAAGGTGGAAATTGGCATCTGGGTGCGCGGCGGCGACGAGGACCGCTGCGACCACGCCATGCGCTCGCTCAAGGCCGCAATGAAATGGGACGAGGACGTGTTCGGCCTGGAATACGACCTCGATGTGTTCAACATCGCCGCGGTGTCCGACTTCAACATGGGGGCGATGGAGAACAAGGGCCTCAACGTGTTCAACACGAAATACGTGCTGGCGCGGCCCGGGACGGCGACCGACGGCGATTTCCAGGGCATCGAATCGGTCATCGCGCACGAGTACTTCCACAACTGGACGGGCAACCGCGTCACCTGCCGCGACTGGTTCCAGCTCTCGCTGAAGGAGGGGCTGACGGTCTATCGCGACCAGGAGTTCTCCGCCGACCAGGGCAGCCGCGCGGTGAAGCGCATCGGCGACGTGCGGGCCCTGCGCGCCGGGCAGTTCCGCGAGGATGCCGGCCCGCTGGCGCATCCGGTGCAGCCGGAAAGCTGCATGGCGATCGACAATTTCTATACCGCCACGGTGTACCAGAAGGGCGCCGAGGTGATCCGCATGATGGCCACCATCATCGGACGCGAGGCGTTCCGCCGCGGCATGGATCTGTATTTCGCCCGGCACGACAACCAGGCGGTGACGATCGACGATTTCGTCGCGGCGATGCAGGACGCCTCGGGCGTCGATCTCGCCACGTTCAAGCTGTGGTACCACCAGGCCGGCACGCCGGAATTGACCATCGAGGATGCCTACGATCCGGCCACGCGCCGTTATGCGCTGACCGTGCGACAGCACACCCCGCCGACCCCGGGCCAGCCGGACAAGGCGCCGCTGGTCATTCCCCTGGCGATGGGATTGCTCGGGGCCGACGGTGAGGAACTGCCGACGCTGTTGGCCGGCGAAACCACGGCGCGGTCCGGCACGCGCGTGTTGCTGGCGTCCGGCGCGGAGCAGCGGTTTACGTTCGAGGCGGTGGCTGCGGCACCCACGCCTTCATTGCTGCGCGGCTTCTCGGCACCGGTGAAGCTGTGCGGGATGAGCCAGGACCGCCTGCGCTTCCTGGCTGCCCATGACACCGATGCATTCGTGCGCTGGGAGTCCGGTCAGCAATACGCCACGCAGGTCTTGCTCGGGCAGATCGAACCATGGCGGCACGGCGCGCCGTTGGGGACACCGGACGGGTTGATCGCCGCGGCGGCGGCGACGCTCACCGGGGCCGCCGCCGACCCAGCCTTTGCCGCGGAGGCGATGTTGCTGCCGAGCGAAGCATTCCTCGCCGACCAGATGGCGGTGGCCGATCCCGATGCGATCCACGCGGTGCGCGAGGCCGCGCGCGCCGCGATCGGCGCGTACCTCGCGCCGATCCTGCAAGCGGCGTATGAGCAATCGGCTGAAGCGGGGCCATACCAGATCGATGGCGCCTCGATCGGCCGGCGCGCGTTGCGCAATGTCTGCCTGGCCTATATCGCGGCGGGGAACCACCGCTACGGTGCGACGCTGGCAAAGTCGCAATTCGATAGCTGGCGGAACATGACCGACGTGCTGGCCGCGCTTGCCGTGCTGTGCGGAATCGAGTGTCCGCAGCGCAGCAGCGCGCTGGCCAGCTTCTACCGTGCATGGAACGAAGACGACATGGTGCTGGACAAGTGGTTCGCCATCCAGGCGATGTCGGAACTGGGCACGCCGGAGGCGGTGCGCGCCCTGTCGCACCATCCCGATTTCGACCTGCGCAATCCTAACCGGGTGCGCGCCCTGGTCGGCAGTTTCGCCGCCGGCAACCCGGTGCGCTTCCATGATGCGTCCGGCGAGGGCTACCGGTTTCTCGCGGATACCATCATCGAACTGGATCCGCGCAACGGGCAGGTGGCGGCGCGCATGGTGACGCCGCTTGGGCAATGGCGTCGGGTCGATGCCGCGCGGCAGGCATTGATGCAGCAGGAGTTGCGACGGATTCTCGAACTGCCGGGGCTGACCCGCAATACGTTCGAAATGGTGTCGAAGAGCCTGGCGCCCTAGCCATCCCGTTCGCCGCATACCAGGGATGCGCCGGCGGGCACGGGACAAACCTGTGAGGTTGCATGGCGATGCGGTGCCGACGCCAGTCTCGGTGCCAGGACAGCATTTGCGATGCCGACCGGGCGAATCCCTTGCATGCAGCGAATAAGATGGGTCAGGTGCAATTCACATTCGGCTCGTCAGCCGCACCGGTACCTGATCGCATGCGTGATCAAGCCGCGCGGCTCACCATTGCTCCGTACCGTGGCACCATGTAGATAGGATGCAAAGGGGAAGGAGTCATTGTGATCCCATCATCCAAGGTGGCGCCATATGGGTCTGTCAACACTGCTGGCGATCCTCCGGAACCGATTGCCCGGCCTCAGGTGCGGCCATCGATCGGGGATGTCCGGCATGCAGGCGCCGCCGCCGCACATGCATGGCAGCCGTCGAAGACAATCCCGCGTGGCGTGATTGATGCCGCCGTCATTGCTGTGCCTCCGACCACCCGGTTCGAGCGTTGGCTCGACCGCGCCTTCGTATGGCTTGCCGTCTCACCCACGGCGCTTACCATGTTGCTGGTATTCGGATTGCCGCTCGGCTTTTCGCTCTATCTGAGCGCTGAAGGCTGGAGTCCGGACGAGACGCTGTTCGGCGGCCGATATGCCGGCCTCGCCAACTACGCCGCGCTGCTTACCGATCCCGACTTCATCTCCAGCCTGATACTGACACTCGGCTATACGGCAATTACCGTCACGGCCGAGTTGCTGCTCGGGCTGGGGGTTGCGCTGTTGCTCGATTTGGAGCTGCCGCTCATCGCATTCTTTCGCACCACCCTTATCGTGCCGATGATGATGACGCCGATCGTCGCCGCCTTGTGCTGGAAACTGCTATTGGACCCCGATCACGGAATTGTTGACTACTTTATCGGCCATCCGATCATCTGGCTGGGACGCCCTTGGCCTGCGCTGATCTCTGTCGGCTTCGTCAGCGTGTGGCAGAATGCCCCATTCGTCTGCATTCTGACCCTCGCGGGATTGCGTTCCCTCCCGAACGAACCGCGGGAGGCCGCCGCTATCGACGGCGCCAGTGTGCTGCAAACCTTCTGGCATGTCACCCTGCCGTTGCTTCGTCCCTACCTGCTCGTTGCGCTTCTGTTGCGCGTAATATTCGAGTTCCGCGCCTTCGACAACGTGTATGTCATGACGGGCGGCGGGCCGGCCAATTTCACCTTGCTTCTGTCGATGTATACCTACCAGGCGTCATTCGTGCAGTTCGACCTCAGCCTCGGGGCCGCGGCATCATGGGTCATGCTACTGATTGCCTTGATCGCGTGTCTGGGGTTCGTCGCACTGATCGGTCGGCGGGAGACACGATGATGGCCAGGCGTCGCAGTCATCGCCGCAACAGGCTCGTCCGTGCCGTCGTGGCCTACACGGCGCTGATCGCATTGCTGGGGTTCTTCCTGTTCCCGCTGCTGTGGATTTTAGGGCTGTCGTTCAAAACCCGGCTGCAAACCTTCGCCTCACCGCCGCTGTTCATCTGGACTCCGACCCTGCACAATTATGTCGCCGTGCTGGGAACCGGGGCATTTCAGCACGCTTTCATGAACAGCTTGCTGATTTCCGCGGAAGCCGTCTTGCTGTCGATCTGCGTCGGCGTTCCGGCGGCTTACGCCTTCGCGCGGTTTCCCTTCGCCGGGCGCGGCCTGCTGTTCATGTCATTGCTGGTCATGCGGATGCTGCCGCCGATTGCAGTGCTGGTGCCGATGTACGTGCTGTTCAGCAAGCTCGGGTTGACCGAAACACGAGTAAGCGTCGTGCTCGCCTACACCACATTCAGTCTGCCACTTGTCGTTTGGATCATGCGCGGTTTCTTTGAGGAATTGCCGCGGGAACTGGAGGAAAGCGCCTGGGTGGACGGAGCGAGCCGCTACGCGGCGTTTCGCTTCGTCGTGCTGCCGCTGGTACGCCCCGGACTGGTCGCCGCCAGTATCCTGTGCCTACTGCTCGCGTGGAACGACTTCATTTTTGCCGCCGTGCTGACCAATGATGCCACCCGAACACTGCCGGTGCTGATGGCCAGCTATTCGGGCGACGTGGGCGTCGATTGGGGATCGATGACCGCGTCCTGCGTGCTCGTCGTGCTGCCGGTGCTGCTGTTCTCGTTTGTCGCACAGCGCCATCTCGTCGCCGGGCTGTCGTCCGGCGCGGTCAAAGGCTGAAAAGAAAAGGGGGAAACAATGCACAATCAAGGCGAGCCGCTCGGCATCTTCCGGCGCGGTCTGCTGCAGGCGTCGCTGGCATCCGGCCTCGCGGCGGGGCTTGGCGGCCGCGCACGGGCCCAGGGCAAGCCGGAAAAGCTGGTCTATGTCGGCGACAACGGGCCCTGGCACGACTGCCTGCTACACGAGGTCGCACCCGCCTTCGAAAAGGCGACCGGAATCAAGATCGACTTCACGCTGCTGCCGATCGATGCGCTGGTGGCGCGGCTGAAGGCGGAGCTCAGCTCCGGGGAAGGCGGCATCGACATCGTGCAGTGGGATGCCAGCATGGCGGGCTGGGTGTCCGGCCATATGCAGGATCACATGAAGCTGATCGCCAACGCGGCGAGCCGGCACCCCGATTTCGACTGGGCCGACTTCCTGCCGGCCGTGCAGAAGATGGCGACCTATGGCGGCAAGCTGTCCGGCATTCCCTATCGGGTCACCACAGGCATTCTGCACTATCAGAAGCGATTGCTGGAACAGGCGGGATTCAGCAAGCCGCCGAGCAATTTCGCGGAACTGCTCGCCGCCGCCCAGGCCACCACCAAGCAAGGCCTGCCGAACCGCTACGGGCTCGGGTTCATGGGACGGCAGGGACCGGCAATGCTTGGCAGTTTCACGCCGTTCCTGCGTTCGGCCGGTGGCCGCTATTACGATCCGACGACGGGAGAAATCTTCGTCAACGAGCCGGCTGCCGTTGACGCGCTGCAGTTCTACGGCGACCTGATGACGAAATACCAGGTTGTCAATCCGGCATCGCTGACCTGGGAGTTCGACGGTATCATCGCCGGTGGGCAGAACGATCAATTCGCGATGACGGTCACTCTGGCGCCCTATGGCGACCTTATGAACGACCCGAAAGTCTCGAAGACCGGTAACGCCTGGGCCTGGTCGCTGATGCCGGGCAAGGACACGATCAGTCAGACCGCCACTTATCTGGCCGGTTGGATGATCGGCGTGCCCACAGGGACCCGCAATACCGACTGGGCGTTCGACTTTGTCCAGATGGCAACTTCCAAGAAGTGGATGCGGCGCTCGATCGATCTGGGTAATGCGCCGCCACGCGTTTCGGTGCTCCAAGACCCGGGCGTGCTGGCCGAGCACCCCTGGGCTCCGGTCCAGGGCGAGGCGCTGAAGACCGCTGTGCTGGATCATCGCGACCCGGTCTGGGCCGCCGCGCAGTTGCCGCTGCGCACCGCCATCTCTCAGGTGCTGCTGGGCCAGCGGACCGCCAAGCAGGCGCTCGCGGAAGTTACCCAACAATGGCATCGAAGCTTCCGTTTGGCCGGCTTGAAAGGCTGAGTTTGGTGGCCGCTGGCAAGCGGCCACCACTCGATCGGGTCGATCCGCAAGGCTACAACAGCCCGCGGAGGCCGGTGCGGTTCACATGCGCACCAATCGGCAACCCGGCGCACCGCGCCGGCAGCGCTTGCGGGGCTTGCTAGTCTTTGAAGGCACCTGGAATCCCCCCCGTTATCGCGAGGAGAGCGACGCATGACCAGCTTCCTGTTCCACAACCTCCGTTTGCTCGATCCGCGCCGCGACGAATTGCTTGAGAACATGGAAGTCCTGGTGGAGGACGGCATCGTACGCGAGGTCGCCGATCGCCCCATCGCCAGCAGCGCGGCGCAGCGCATCGACCTCGCCGGCCGCACGCTGATGCCCGGGCTGATCGACGCCCACATCCACGTCGTGCTCACCGAAGTGAATATTCGGCTGCTCTCGGACGTTCCGCTGACCTTGCTCGCAGCCAAAGCCTCGGTGGCGATGCGGGCCATGCTGATGCGCGGCTTCACCACGCTGCGCGACACCGGCGGCGCCGACTGGGGCATCAAGGCGGCGGTAGAGCAGGGGCTGTTCGAGGGGCCGCGGCTGTTCATCGCGGGGCAGCCGCTGAGCCAGACCGGCGGCCACGGCGAGCGCCGCCTACGCACGGAATCGCAGAACTTCTGCGCCTGCTGCTCCGGCCTCAACTGGACCGGACGGATCGCCGACGGCGTGCCGGAAGTCATTAAGGCCACGCGCGATGAACTGCGCAAAGGCGCCGACCACATCAAGCTGATGGTGTCCGGCGGCGTCGCCTCGCAAGCCGATCCGCTGGAGAGCCTGCAATACCGCATCGACGAGATCGAGGCCGCGGTGGACGAGGCGACCCGCTGGGGCACCTATGTCTGCGCTCACGCCTACAGCGCCAAGGCGATCGAGCGTGCGGTGCGGGCCGGCGTGCGCACCATCGAGCATGGCAACCTGATCGATGCGCCCACGGCGAAGCTGATGGCGGAGCGTGGCGCCTACATGGTGCCGACGCTGGTAACGTACGACTCGATGAAGCGGCGAGGTTCCGAACATGGGCTGTCGGCATACTCGCTGGCTAAGAACGAACTCGTGCTGAATGCCGGTGTGCGGTCGCTGGACATCGCTCGCACCGCCGGGGTGAAAATTGGTTTCGGCAGCGATCTTCTGGGGCAGTTGCAGAACGACCACACCAACGAGTTCACCATTCGCCGCGAGGCGATGCCCGCGCCCGAGATCATCCGATCGACGACGCTGGTAAACGCCGAGATCGTGCGGCAGGAGGGCAAGATCGGCGAGCTGATTCCTGGTGCGTTCGCCGACCTGCTGGTGGTGGACGGCGATCCCTACCGCGACCTGACGGTGCTACAGGATGAGGGCCGGCACATCGCCGGGATCATGCTGAACGGGCGGTTCGTCAAATATTTGCTGTGACGTCGCCTTTCCGTCCCCCGCCGTCGGCGGGGGAGGCTTTACCCGGGCATCTTCGGGAAGCGCTGCCAGTCCCCGCTCAGTTGCACCCAGGGCTGCGCGCTGTCGCAGTAGATCTGCATCGCCGGCTTCACCCAGCTCGGATCGTCCAGCGTGCCGACCTGGACCATGACGATGCCGGGCATCGCCGCGGCCTCGTCCATAACGGTCGAGCCGCATTCCGGGCAGAATCGGCGGAGCATCGCCTGGCCGCTGTCGCCTTTGTCCGTGTACGTCTTCATCTCGCCTTGCACCGATAGCGCGGGCTGCGGCAAGCCGATCACGATCGCGAAGGCGCTGCCGCTCGCTTTTTGGCAGTTGCGGCAGTGGCACACGCCAGTGAACACCGGTTCCGTCTCCGCGCTGTAGCGTACCTTGCCACACAGACAGCCGCCGATGATACTTGCCATGTTACGCCCCCTGGATTCGCGGTTTATGGTAAGTTGTCACGCATCGGCAGCCCACACAAGCGCCGCGACGCAGTGTCACACGATCTTCGCCTCGAATGGCGGGACGAAATTCGGCGCCTCGAACTCCAGCACCCAGAGGTCGGGATCGTAGCGGACCTGGCGTGCCACGTAGTCGTCCGCGGCCTGCTGGTCCACCGGGGCAACGCCGGTCGCGCGCATCCACGCCAGGGCACCGTCGGGCGTGCGTGTCCGCGACAGCACGCACAGGCCCTGACGTCCTCGCAGCACCACCAGCACGCCGCCGGCGTCCGGGTCGCCGCGGCGCAACACCATTCCCGGGCGGCCGTCCCTGTCACCCATGCGCAGCGCCATCCGCACCCAGATGCCGGTCTTCAACCGCGGTTCAAATTCTGACAACGGCTTCCCCCTTCGGTGAGCCAGGCGCGGCCATGGCACACGGGATTGGCGAGGGCGTTCCCATACCGACCGGCGGCAGCAGTGAGTCCGTGGCGGTACCGAGCGCTCCCGCCGTTCCGATCCGGTTGTCGTTCACAGGCGATAGACCGTCGCCGCCGTATTGCCCAGTACGGCATCGCGCGCCGTCTCGGGCAGGTGCCGCAGCAATTTCAGCGTGGCATCGCGCCAGCGCGCGTAGCCGCCGGCGAGTTCAACCACCGGCCAATCGCTGCCCCACATCAGGCGCTGCGGCCCGAACACGTCGAGCATGTGCTCGACATAGGGCTCCAGATCGGCGGTGCGCCAGTCCGGGGCCGCCTCCGTCACCAGGCCGGATAGCTTGCACACCGCCTGTGTTTCGCGTGCCACTTTTGCCAGCTCGGCCGCCCAGGGCTGGAACCCACCGGCGGCAATGTCCGGCTTGGCGGCATGGTCGATGACGATCCGCAGCGTGGGATGCCGATCCGCCAGCGCCCGCACCACCGGCAAATGCCGTGGCTGGATCAGCGCGTCGAACACCAGTCCCCGCGCGGCGATCTGGGCCAGGGCCGGCTGCATTTCGGGGCGGAGAATCCAGTCCCTGTCCTCGATGTCCTGCAACATCGGGCGTAAACCCTTGAACAATGCATTGCCCGCCAGCAATGCGATGCGCGCGGGTGCGTCGGCCGCGGCAAGGTCCACCCAACCGACGACGCCGCGCACCAGACCGCCCGAGCCTTGCGCGACTTGCAGCAGGAAGCGTGTCTCCGCCTCGGTCGGCGCCGCCTGCACCAGCACCGTCACGGTGATATCCCGGAGCAGCGGACTCAGATCGTGCAAGCCGAAGTCGCGATGAATCGGCAGGCCGGGGGTCAGCCAGGCGTAATCGCCGCGTTCCAGCCGCCAGACATGGTGATGGGCATCGACGCGCGTCACGGCACCACGCCCTTGGTCAGCATGATGTTGCCGTAGAGCCGGCGCTCGCCGGTCAGCACCACCGCGTACGCCTCCCTGGCTGCGCGATAGAAGTCATGGCGCGGCAGCCTGGCGGGTGGGGCGACGCCGACGCTGGCCAGCACGCGCGTGAAATCGGCCACCGCCTCGGGCACCTGCTCCGGGTCGTCCACGACCTCCATCACCACGACGGGGTCGGGTTCGAAAGTGTCCACCGGCAGCACCGACAGGACCGCGACCAGCGCGGCGGTCGCTGTCGCGCCGTGCAGCGGGACCAGTCTCCGCGCCGTGCTGGCAGCGGGAAAGTTGGCGTCCACGATGGCGATGCGGTCGCCGTGCCCGGCGCTCGCCAGCGCGAACAGCAGGTCAGGCGACAGCAGCATGTCCAATCCGAGCAGCATGGCTTCCTCCCGATCGGCGGCATCATGCGCCGGTCGCGACAAGCCGTCAGCGGGAGGTGGCCAGCCTGAGGCGGCGGCGGCGGGAGTGGGCTTGTATGGCATACCCCCCTATACTATGCTCCATCGAGCATGACCCACACCATCCACAACAAGCGCAAGCTGCTCGCCCGGGTGCGCCGCATCCGCGGCCAGGTCGAGGCGATCGAGCGCGCGCTGGAACACGAGTCCGGCTGCGAGCAGGTGATGCACCTGATCGCCGGGGCGCGTGGCGCGATGGCCGGGCTGATGGCCGAGGTCGTTGAGGAGCACGTGCGCACGCACCTGGTCGATGCCGAACAGCATCCGCACGCGCTGAACCATGCCGCCGCCGAGCAATTGCTCGACGTGGTGCGCAGCTACCTGAAGTGAGGCGAACGATGGAAGCAACTCACAGCCACATCTTCCTCGGCACCGCGCACGAAACCAACGAGCGGCGAACCTGGGCGGTGATCGGGCTGTGCGGCGCCATGATGGTCGCGGAGATCGCCGGCGGATTGCTGTTCGGCTCGATTGCCCTGGTGGCCGACGGGCTGCACATGTCCACCCATGCCGGTGCGCTGTTGCTCACGGCGCTCGCCTACAACTATGCGCGCCGGCACAGCGACGATCCGCGCTTCACATTCGGCACCGGCAAGCTTGGCGACCTCGCGGGGTTCAGCAGCGCCATCGTGCTGCTGATGATCGCCGTGCTGATCGGCTACGAGGCAATCAGCCGCTTCGTCGCGCCGGTGCCGATCCATTTCCGCGAAGCGATTCCGATCGCCGGACTGGGGCTGATGGTGAATCTCGCCAGCGCGTGGCTGCTGGGCGCCGGCCACGAGCATGCGCATGGCCATCACCAGCATGATCATGCGCATGATGACGACCACGCCGAAGACCATGACCATGACCATGACGACGATCATGACCATGATCATCATCATCATCGCCCGGACGCCGCGGCGCACCGCGACAACAACATGCGCGCTGCCCTCGTGCACGTGCTGGCGGATGCCACGGTGTCGCTGCTGGTGATCGTCGGGCTAAGCCTCGCGTGGCTGTTCGGGTGGGTGTGGATGGACCCGCTCGCCGGAATGATCGGCGCGGCCGTCATCGTGAGCTGGTCCTGGACGCTGGTCCGCGCCACAGGCGCGGTCTTGCTCGATATGGCACCGGACCGGCACACGGCGCAGGCCATCCGCCGCGCGGTGGAAACCGCCGGCGACCGGCTGCTCGACCTGCATGTGTGGCGGCTGGGGCCGGGTCACCTGGGCGTGATCGTCGCGGTGGCGACCGATGCGCCGCGCGATGCGGCATTCTATCGCGCGCGTCTTGCGGACCTGCAGGCGTTGTCGCACGTCACGATCGAGGTGCGGCACGGCGGCGTGGCCGGTTGTGGGTCGGTTTGATTGGATAAGGGGGTGCAAGGCGTCATTCAGATCAGCCGGCTTTTCCATAATCCAGGGCTTATATAACCGCGGCAAGACCGGCTCTGATTTGCACCATCAGCGGGTGCATGCCGGCTAAGGCGACGCCCAGACATAGGTCAGCCGGCTGTCATGGACTGGGCTGATGCGGAACCACAACCTGCGTCATGTGATTCGCCTGTTTCTGGGCGTCACCCAACCAATCGGAGCGACCACGATACGGAAATCGATTCGCATCCCCCGGCTCCTGGCAGCCGGCCTCGGCGGATGGACGTCAGCGCTTGCACCATCTGCTTTCGAAGGCGTGGCCCCGTAAATGCGGCCAGAGGTGGTCTTTGTGCCACTTAGACCAACTCATTAATTTTACGAATCTTTTAGGCTCTCATTGCCAGGATGAAGTAAGCGCCGGGGCTTTGCCCCTGGAACCCCATCAAGGGGCAGAGCCTCGGCCCTACTTCATCCCGGTGATCGACGCGGTCACCGCGCGCGGGTCGCGCGTCGGCCAGCGCCCGGCATCCACCTGCGCGAAAAACCCACCGACCAGCCGGTTGAACTCGTCCGGGTCCTCGATGTTGATCGCGTGACCGCAATTCGGCATCACCGCCAGCGCCGCACCAGGGATGTGCTGCTTCATCAGGATGCCGGGCGCCAGGCACGGCCAGTCCTCATCCCCGCTCAACACCAGCGTCGGCACCGTCAGGGCCTGCATCTGGTCCACCAGTTCGTACAACGACGGCCGCTCCCGCTGCACCCCCAACTGCGTGTTGCGCGCGCCCAGCGCCGAGTGCTCGGCCAACCGCGCCTTGAACTCGGCGAATCCGCGGGGGTCCTTGTTCTCGAACTGCACGCGGGTCGGGCCGTAGGCGTATTTCTCGGCGAACGCGGGAATGCCCTGGGTGGCGATGAAATCGGCGATGGTCTCGGCCTCGGCGCGGAACCGGTCGCGCTGATCCGGCTCGGCACCGTAGCCGCACCCCGCCACCACCAGCGAACGCGCCCGCGCCGCGTGCCGGAATCCAAAATGCAGCGTGGCGAAGCCGCCCATCGACAGCCCCACCACGTGCGCCTTGTCGATCCGCAGATGGTCCAGCACGGCACCGATGTCGTCGGCGGCGCGCGCCTGCGAGTACATCGCGACGGCCTCCGGCACGTCGGACGGCGGATAGCCGCGCGCGGCGTAGGCGATGGCGCGGTAGCGCTGGCCGAAATGCCGCATCTGCGGCTCCCAGCTCCGGTGGTCGCCGGCGTATTCGTGCACGAAGATCACCGGGATTCCGGACCCGGATTCCTCGTAATGCAGGCGCGCTCCGTCGTCGGTGGTGGCGTGTGGCATGGTGGTTCTCTCCCAGGAATTTCAATCGAGCGGCGGCGGATCTTCCGCGATCGCTTCGGCGGCGAGGCTGTTGTCCACCGCCACCTCAAACGGCGTGCCGGGCGACACGAACCCGCCGGATACCAGCCCGGACAGCAAGCGGTCATAGCCGGCGCGCGGCAGCACCGGGTCCGTGCCCCAGATGCCGAGCGCCTTATAGCGCGAGCAAGCCGCGGCCAGCAGCGCCGGCGGCATGTCGGGGAAAAAGCCGGCAATCGCATCGGCGATCGCCGCACCATCCGCCCCCGCCACCCATTTCAGCGTGCGATAGATCGCGCGCACCATCCCATGCAGTTCCTCTCGCCGGTCCCGCAGCAACCCTCGGCGTGCATAGAAGGTCGTATAGCTGGTCGGTCCGCGCCGCGCCGCCGCATACCAGACATGGCCGGCGCCATCCGCTTCCAGCGCCGCGGCGAACGGTTCGAACACCTGCACCACGTCCAGCGCGCCGCGCCGCAAGGCCGCGACATTGTCCGCCATGGAGCGGTCGCTCACCCGGTTCAGCCGCGCCGGAGCCAGGCCGGTGCGACGCAGGTCCTCCTGCAGGCAGAGCCACGGCGTCGGCACCTCGCTGACGGTTCCGACGCACAGTCCGAGCAGATCGCGCAATGCGAAATCCGGCCGCGGGGTGCGGCCGAGCAGGAGAAACGGATCGCGCGTCACCACTTCGGCGAAATGCACCAGGTCGCAATCCGGCGCCTGGGCGTAGGCCTGCATCACCCGCATCGGGCCGCCCCAGCACACGTCGGCCGTGCCGTCCAGCACGCCGAGCGCGGCGCGGCCCGGCGTGGGCGCGCTGGCGAAGCGCACGGTCACGCCCTCGCGCGCATAGGCGTCGCGCGCCAGGGCGACGTAGAACGGCGCGTAGAAAATGCCGCGCAGCGATTCCTGCAGCGTGATGGTCATTCTGGTCCCCTCTCAATCGCGGTAGGGACGTGCCGTACGGCACGCCCCCGCACAGAACCATACGTGCGGCTTTCCCGCATACGGCTCCCACCTCGGGTGTTTGACGGCGAAGCGTTGCTCAGGCCAGGGATGAAGGATGCGC
>Ga0307372_10004371_pt1 | contig 21891 bp, 23 predicted proteins | sample OX1MG_FD_202533 | JGI IMG/M metagenome (GOLD analysis project Ga0307372, IMG submission 202533) | Soil microbial communities from Risofladan, Vaasa, Finland - OX-1 | ecosystem: Environmental > Terrestrial > Soil > Coastal area > Acid sulfate soil | place: Finland: Risofladan, Vaasa | collected...
TCCTCGGTGGAGCGCAAAGCGATTTTGCCCGCAACTGGAACAAGGAGGGCAAGCACTTCGTCGACGTGCTGCGCCCGACGGTGATGGAGGCGCTCGCGGCCACCGCTATCGAGCCGCGCGAGATCGAGACCGCGCACCTCGGCAATTTCGCCGCCGAGCTCTATGCCAAACAGGGACAGCTCGGCGCCTTCATGCTCGAAGTCGACCCGGCCCTCTCGGGATTGCCGACCAGCCGTCACGAGGCCGCCTGTGCCTCCGGCTCGATCGCGATTCTCGCTGCCAGCGCGGAAATCGAAGCCGGACGCTATGGGCTCGCGGCGGTGGTCGGAATCGAGCAGATGAAGACCGTCGACACCGCCACCGGCGGCGACTTTCTCGGCACCGCGGGCTGGTACGAGCGCGAATGCAAAGGGCGCGACTATCCCTTTCCAAGCCTGTTCGGCCGGTTGGGCGATGAGTATGACCGGCGCTACGGACTGAAGGACGAATATCTGGCGCGCATCTCCGCACTGAATTTCGCCAACGCCCGGCGCAATCCGCTGGCCCAGACCCGCAATTGGCCGGCTCCGGCAAGCGATCCGAAACAGGCCACGAAGATGGAGCTGCCAGTCGCGGGGCGCCTCAAGGTGCGCGATTGCTCGCAGGTCACCGACGGCATCGCAGTAGTGCTGCTGGCCTCGGAAGCGTATGCCGAGCGATACGCCGCCCGCCGGCATCGACAGCTCGCGGAGCTCCCGCGCATCCTCGGCTGGGGTCACCATACGGCGCCGCTCGAATTCGACGCCAAGGTCCGCGAAAGCCGCGACCATCAGTACGTCCTGCCGCACACGCGTCAGGCGATTCTCGACGCCTTCAAGCGCGCCGCAATCGGCTCGGTCGACGAGCTCTCGGGAATCGAGACGCACGATTGCTTCACCACCTCCGAGTACATGGCGATCGACCACTTCGGCATCACGCCGCCGGGCCAGTCGTGGCGAGCGATCGAAGAGGGCGTGATCGAATTCGGCGGCCGGCTGCCGATCAATCCGAGCGGCGGGCTTATCGGCGCCGGCCATCCGGTTGGCGCGACCGGCGTGCGCCAGATGCTCGACGGCTATCGGCAGGTCACCGGGACCGCCGGCGATTACCAAGTCGACGGCGCGCGACGCTTCGCGATCCTCAACATCGGCGGCAGCGCCACCACCAGCTGCGCTTTCGTGGTGGGCACGTAGGTATCACGTCGGGTTTCATTCGATTGAAGGCGGCGGCATCGATGGCCGAGGTCAGGCGACGTTCAGAACGCAGGGTCGCAATTAGGGGCCGCGCTACGGTCCGCCCCGGCATCGATCTCAGGCCTCGGCGTCGTCCACGACCCGGGCCGCGCACTATCGAATCGTCCGCCGCGCGCCTGTTCGGTCCGGCCAGCATCACCTGGCGGATAAATCGCGAACGCTTGCTGATCGTGGGCGGCGCGCGAAGTCTGCTGATGCAGATCGCGCATCCGCTGATCGCTGCGGGAGTCGCCGAGCACAGCGGCTTCCGCGAAGATCCTCTCGGCCGGCTCCGGCGCACGATGGAGTTCATGTCAGTCATCCTGTTCGGCACCGCCGCCGAAGCCCGCCGCGCGGCCGATCGGCTGCACGTACTCCACGGTGCGGTTCGCGGCGTGCTGCGCGAGTCGGTCGGCGATTTCTGCGCGGGAACCAGGTATCGTGCACGCGATCCGGAATTGCTGTTCTGGGTGCACGCGACGCTGGTCGATACTTCCCTGCTGGTCTTCCGGCGCTACGTGCGCGAGCTCTCGGCCGCCGAGGAGGAGCAGTATTACCAGGAGAGCAAGACTATTGCCCGGCTTCACCGCATCCCGGACTCGATGATTCCGCGCCGCGCCCGGGATTTTCGCGACTACATGGATCGCATGCTCGACTCGGGCCCGATCGCGGTGGGCGACACGGCTCGCGAGTTGGCCGGCCATATTCTGGCGCCCGCCGTGCCGCCGCTGCCGGCGCTCGGCATTGCGATCACCGGCTTTATATCGGTCGGGCTGCTCCCCGAGAAGCTCCGAACTGACTTCGGGCTGACCTGGGGGCGCGGACGTCAGTATCTGCTCGACGCCTCGGAATTTGCCAGCCGCACGCTCCTGCCCCTGGTTCCGACAGGGCTGAGAATAGCGCCCGCCGCGCTGGCTACCGAGCTTGGCCTTGAGCCCGCTTCCGTTCACCAGCATCGGAGGTGGATGCCGAAGGCGGAAACGTAGTAGCCTGTGAAGTTAAGGGAAGCGACGATTTTCGAACGCCGATCCCGATAAAAAGAGGAACGGAGAACAAGATGCGTAATTTTGATGAAAAGACCATCACCGATGCCGTAATCGAACGGTTCGCCAAGTGTCCCGATCCTCGCATCAAGGAGATCAGCGACGCGCTGGTGCGTCATCTGCACAACTTCGTTAGAGAGATCCGGCCGACCGAGGATGAATGGGCCTACGGGATCGATTTTCTGACCCGCGCCGGCCAGAAGTGCGACGACAAGCGGCAGGAGTTCATCCTGCTCTCCGATGTGCTGGGCGTCTCGATGCTGGTCGATGCGATCAATCATCCGCCGATGAAAGGCGTCACCGAGAGCACGGTGTTCGGCCCCTTCTATGTCAACCATCCGCCGGAGTTCAAACTCGGCGACAATCTCGCCGGCAAATTCGAAGGCGAGCCGATGTTTATCGAGGGCACCGTGAGCTCGGTTGACGGCACGCGGCTGGCCGGTGCGACCATCGACGTGTGGCATTCCGATGGAATCGGCAACTACGACGTCCAGCAACTCGACAAGCTCGGCGGCTTCGCCGGACGCGGTTTGCTCAAGGCCGACGCCAACGGCAAATTCAGTTTCTGGACCATCCGGCCGGTCTTCTATCCGGTTCCCACCGATGGCCCGGTCGGCGAGTTGCTGCGCGCCCAGGCGCGCCATCCGTTTCGCCCCGCGCACGTCCATTTCATGCTGCACGCGCCGGGCCAGGAGCGTCTCGTCACTCACGTGTTCGCCGACGGCGACAAATATATCGACTCGGATGCGGTGTTCGGCGTCAAGGACTCGCTCATCAGGACCTACATCAAGAAGCCGGCCGGCACGGCGCCTGACGGGCGTAAGATGGACCAGCCGTACTTCTACCTGGATTTCGATTTCGTGATGCGCCCGGCCGCGGCGCGCAAGGAACGCGCCACCCAATCCAAGGCCGAGTCCAGCTCGACGATCGCGTACACACCCAAGTGATCTGAGTTCGGTCCGAGGTTGGCGAATCAGGCACGCCGCCGATCAACTGATCGGCGGCGTTTCCACTTTTCGTTTCCGACCACTAGCTGTTCGGAAGCGGAAACTCCTCGAGATATTTCCGATAGTCATCCTCGACGTCGACCTGCAGCGTCGCGAGCATCCGCACCACGGCGTTGTAAAAGGCGATGGTGCCGAACAGATCCATCAGCCGCTCATAGTCGAGATGCTCGCGCAGGATCGCGAAGGCCCCATCCGAGACGGTCAGCCCGGTAGTCATTTCCCGCGCCGCGCGCAGGACGGCCTTCGCCAGCGGCTCGAGACCGGAATCGCGCCCGGCGCTCTCTTGTGCGATCGCGCTAATATCGGAATCCGCCACGCCGAATTGCCGGGCGAGCTTCACATGATGCGAGAACTCGTACGCTGCCCGGGTGACGTATCCGACCTGCAGAATCGCCAGCTCGCGCAGTCTCGGATCGAGCCGGCTGCGGCTGCGGATAAAGTTGGCGACGACGCCAAAACTGCGCGCCAGATCGGGACTATGCACCATCGCGCGCGACAAGTTGATGGCGCTGGTCAGCAGCTCCTGGTTTTCCGCCGACAGGTCGGATTTGTTGAGATAGGGTACGCGTGCCATCGTCACTCTCCTCGCTCATCCTGTTGACGGTTGACAAAACCGCGATTGGCCGTCAGATCAAAAGACCCGAAGCGTTACGATGTAAACCATTCAGGTGTCAGAGGACAAGCCCATGGAAAAGAGCCTCGAGGAAAAAGTCGAAGAGCTGTGGAATCGCGAGCAGATCAAGTCGCTCACCTACGCATACGGCGAGTGTATATTGCAGCGCGACGCCGACGGGATGGCTAATCTGTTCACCGCCGACGGCGCCGTCGATTTCACTTACCTGGGCTGGGGCATTCATAAAGGGCATGAAGCGATCAAGAAGCATTACAGCGGCACCTGGCCGTTTTGCGTCAAACCATTCTTCACCAACCACTACATCGAGTTTCTCGACAAGACCCACGCCCGCGGATGGTGCTGGCTCGACAACCTGGGTACGCGCAACGGCGAGAGCCTGGTCGGATGCGGCAAGATCTACGATGAATATGAACTGGTAGATGGGCACTGGCGCTTCGGCTCGCGCCGCATCGTGCAGTTTTTCCTGGTGCCGATTTCCAAGGGCTGGTCCAAGGAGCTCGAGACGCTGACCGAAACCGAGCCGCGCTGGCATTAGAGATTCCGCGCGCTCGCGGGCGGCGCAAAGTCCGGACCTGTCGCGCGGAGTAGACCAGTGGAGCGTTACGATTTCATCGTGGTCGGAGCCGGCATCGCCGGTGCCTCCGCCGGCTTCGCGCTCTCGACCGATGCGCGCGTGCTGCTGCTCGAGCGCGAGTCGCATCCCGGCTACCATTCAACCGGCAGGTCGGCGGCCCTCTACGTGCAAACCCACGGCCCCGACGCGGTACGGGCCATCACGCGTGCCAGCAAATCATTCTTTCTGAATCCGCCCGACCATTTCGCCGATGGACCGCTGCTGACGGAGCGCGGAATCATGTTCATCGGGCGCGTCGATCAGGCTGAGGCGCTGGAACGATGCGCCGAGGAATCCGCCAGAACCGTCGGCGCCGTCCAGCGCATTGACGCACATCACGCGCGGGCGATGGTCCCCGTGCTGCGCGAGGATTACGTGGCCGGCGCGGTGCTCGATCCGGAAGCCATGGATATCGACGTGCACGCTGTCCATTACGGCTACCTGCGCGGCCTTAGAAGTCGCGGCGGCACGCTGATGACTGACGCGGAGTTGCGCGGACTCGATTACCGGGGCGGTCTCTGGACGGCTTCCACAGCGGTCGGCGAGTTCTCGGCGCCGGTCATCGTCAACGCTGCCGGCGCGTGGTGCGATCGGATCGCGACGCTTGCCGGGGCGCGCCCGGTCGGGCTGGTTCCCAAGCGCCGCACTGCGTTTATCTTCGATCCGCCAGCCGGCGCCGACCTGCATGGATGGCCGTCGGTTCACGACGTCGGCGAGACGTTCTATTTCAAACCCGATGCTGGGCGGATTCTTGCTTCACCCGCCGACGAGACGCCGATGGAGCCGTGCGACGTGACTCCGGATGACCTCGACGTCGCGATCGCGGTCGAGCGCATTCAGGCCGCAGCGCGCCTGCCGGTTAGCCACATCATCCGGCGCTGGGCGGGGCTCAGGTCATTCGTCGCCGACGGAATTCCGGTGGTCGGTTACGATCCAGAGGTCGCTGGCTTCTTCTGGCTCGCGGGGCAAGGCGGCTACGGAATCGAAACCTCGCCGGCGATGGGCCGGCTGTGCGCGAGCCTGGCTGCTGGACACGGCGTGCCGGCGGAACTGGCTGATGCCGGAGTGAACGAGCGGCTGCTCTCGCCGGCGCGTTTCGCCGCCTGACGCATCGCGCGCTCAGACGGTCATCATCGAATCGAACCCTTTCCAGAAGAAGCGCATCAAGGTTCTGGCTTCGGCCAGAAATTCCTCTTCGAGACCGGTCCCGGTCACCAGGCGATCGATAAGCCAATGCCCGGTCTCGCTATGATCCTTGTCGGCCTCGTAATGGACATCCAGAAAGCGCAGATCCGCGGCCTTCATCCCATAATGCTCTTCGAGTCCGATCATCAGCTTCTTGTAGGCGTACACTTCCATGCCCTCGGCCAGGCCGAAGGTACCGAGGAAGCGCGGCTTCAAGTAGGCAATCCGGTAGAACAAGGCGTTGGCGGCGCGCGAATCCTCTGAACCGACGGACTTAATCAGTTGCTGGCGCGGGAGTCCGAGTGCCTGCTCCCACATCTCGAAGAGCAACTGGGTATGGCTGGCGCTGTGGCTGAAGGTGCCGAGCGCTTCCTCGGCGAAACTTTGCGCGGCGTGCTCCGCGGCTTCGAGGTCGAGCTCGCGAATCTTGAGATAGGCGAGCGCGCTCAGCGGCGCGGAGTCCTTGACGGTCATGGCATAGTGCTCGATCGGATAGCCCTTGAGTTGTTCGCGGCTGGCTTTGCCCTTGCTGACCAGCTCGATATACGGATGATTAACCAGATTGTGCTCGGAGACGAGTTTCTTGATCTCCGCCATGAAAGTCGCCCTGTCCATAGCACTCTCCTTGGTTGGTTACTTCCGTAAATCCTGCAATCAGGTAAATCTGTCAAGGGGGTCCGTATTCGCTACATCCCTGGCCTTGAAAAGCGCAACGTTTATGCGCAAGGATTCGATGAGGAGTAGGCTATGCTTTTTGCGATTATCGGACAGGACAAACCCAATGTCGCCGAGCTGCGGCTCAAGCTTAGAGAGCCGCATCTGGCCCACGTTCGCCAACTGCTCGACCAGCGCAAGTTGCTGCTGGGCGGACCTTTCACGGACGGCAGCGGGATGCTGATCGTGGTTGATATGGAGAGCGAGGCGGCGGTCAAGGAGTACTTCGCCAACGATCCGTTCATGAAGGGCGGCGTGCTCGAGCGAATCGAGATCAAGCCGTTTCGCAAAGTCTTCCCGCTCGACTGATCGACCACACGATCATCGGCAGGCCAGCAGAATATTTCGCGCCTGGTCACGGGAGGGCCCGCAAGGTCCTGAGGGGAGAACTGTGCGAGAGATCAAGTTCGGAATCTTCGATCATGTCGAGCGCACCAGCGGTAACGAGTCGCTGCATCAGCTCTTCCAGGAGCGGCTGGCATTGGTCGAAGAGGCCGAGCGCGCCGGGATTTGGGGATACCACGTCGCCGAGCATCATTTTACCCCGCTCTCGATGGCGCCGTCGCAAAACCTGCTGCTCGCCGCGATGGCCGTGCGGACCGCGAAAATCCGGCTGGGACCGCTGGTTTACCTGCTGCCCTTTTACCATCCGATTCGTCTGATCGAAGAAATCTGTACGCTTGACCATCTTTGCGGAGGCCGACTCGAGGTCGGCGTGGGACGCGGCATCTCGCCGTTCGAGTTGGCGCTGTTCGGGATTCCGATCCTCGAAGGACGCGCCCGCTTCCAGGAGGCGCTGGAGGTAGTGCTCAAGGGCTTGCGCAGCCCGCGACTACTCCATCACGGCCGCTTCTATACGATGGAAAACGTGCCGATGGAATTGCGGCCGCTGCAGACTCCGAATCCGGGCTTCTGGTACGGCGCCAACAGCGAGGAGAGCGGCACCTTCGCGGCGCAACATGGCATGAACGTGGTGTTCATCGGCCAGACCGAGAATATCGGCCGTTTGGCCGGTTTGTATCGCGAGGCTCGCGCCCGCGGAGTAGACGAGCGTCAAAACGCCAATCCGCATATCCCTCCCAAGGTCGGCATCCAGCGTCATTTCTTCGTCGCCGATAGCGATCGCGAAGCGCGCTCAATTGGCGAGGCCGCCTGGCGTACCTACTACAACAACACTGAAAAGCTGTGGAGCGACAACGGCGTCAAATGGATCGCGCATACCGACGACCTCGAGGTCGCCGTCAAGCGCGGTATCGCGATCGTCGGCTCGCCCGCCTCGGTGATCGATCAACTGGCCTCGCATATCGAAACCACCGACCCCGACTACGTCATCCTGTCGTTCGCCTGGGGCGGTCTGACGGCGCTCGATACGCGCCGCTCATTCGATCTGTTCGCGAGCAAGGTGATGCCCCAGTTCACCCGGCGCTGAGACCGTGGCCGCGCTGGCTGTGGTCGGTCGCTTCAGTGCTGGATTATCTGGCTCTCGTGGCAGACGACGAATTCCACGCCGCGATCGAGAAATTCGTCGATCGGCGACAGGCAGGCAGTGGGCCGATCGACGGCGATCGTCTCGCTGGTGTCATAGATCAACAGCAGTTGGCAGGCGCTGATTTTCTCTTTCAGCACGCGGGCGGTTGCCGCCGCGCCGGAGCGGTCGCGCGTACCGACCAGCACCAGCGTCGGCGCCTCGATCTCTGGCAGGCCGGCGCGCAGATCCTCGTCGCGCCCTGACCATGGCGGCGGCGCCAGCAGGATAAGCTTATCGACCTGTTGGGGTGCGGCGATGGCCAGCGCCAGCGCGATCGGCGCGCCGCGCGACACTCCGATCACGCTGAAGCGATCGAGTCCGAGCCGGGCCAGGCCTTGCGAAACGCACCGCGCCAGATCGCGCTCGGCCGTCGCACCGGCGCCCGCCAGGTCGATCATGAACAGGCGGTTGCGTGCGCCGAGGCCGTTCAGGAACGGATCGAGCTGCGCTTGCTCACCGGCGCTGAGCACCACCAGCGGGCGGCCCTTACCGGCTTCCCGGATCTCGAGGCCGACGCCATCCACCTCGATGGTTCTTTTCGATACGAGCGGATCAATCTGCTTGGCCTGGGCCATCCGTCTGAACTCCTTGTGCTGGTAACTCGAATTTCAAAGGCCGCGAATCTGCGGTAGCACGCTTTTGCCGACGCACTCCATCGAACGGAGTTGCTGCGGATGGGAAACGCCCGGCCAGGTGAATGACAGGTCCATGTTGCCGACCCCGCATTCGCGCAGCTCTGCGATCTGATCGACCACCGTCGCCGGACCGCCGCACAGGAAGGGCCCATCGATCTCGCGCATTTCCGGACGGTTGCCGGTCACCGCCTCGACCACGTTCTGATTGATATTGAAGACCTTGCGCAGATCCACCTTGACTTGGCCGATGTTTCTGGCCGCCTCTTCATCGCTCTCGGCGACATGCGCGAAGAACCGATAGAGTACGTCGTCGGCGGTCGGCTCCCAGCCCTCCTTGGCGGCCTCCTCGCGATACAACTGCACACGCTGCTTGATCGCCGACAGCGGCAGAAATGACATCGCGAGCCCGATACGATGGCGCGCCGCGAAGCGCACCGAATCCGGACTGTTGCCGGAAGTGAAGACCTTGGGATGGGGCTCCTGCACGGTGCGCGGCCATACCGAAACCGTCCGGTACTTGAAATAGCGCCCTTCCCATCCGAACGGCTGAGGCTCGGTCCAGGCCCGCAGGATCAGCTCGACGCCCTCCTGGGTTACCTCGCGCGACTCGTCGGGATTATTGCGATAAGTCAAAATCTCGTTGGGCGTGCCGCGCAGGAAAAGCACCACGATACGGCCCTCGCTCATCGCGTCGAGCATCGCCAGCTCCTCGGCCACACGAATCGGATTGGTGAGCGGCAGCAGCGGGCCGAGCAGAGCGATCCTGGCCCGCTTTAGCTTTTGCGTAAGCGCAGCGGCAAAGATCATCGGACTCGGCATGACGATCCGGGGCGAATAGTGATGCTCCGAAACGCTGACCCAGTCAAAGCCCAGTTCTTCGGCGAACAGCGCCTGCTCCATGGCCCGGCTCATGGTCCTGATGCCGGCTCCCCGATCGCAAAGCATCGGCGGCGCCGGCCAATCCCTGCTCGCTACTTCGTCGGTATAAGGCACACTGGCAAAAAAACTTGCTTTCATGACTATCCTCGCGCGGCAGCGGACTTTTGATTGCCCCGCCGCATATCGTTCTAGGGCTTGCGATGCAGCAGGCGCGTGACGATTTCCTTATACTCCTGGACTATCGGCAAGCTGTAAAAGCGCCCGCGCGTGAAGTACGGATCGCCCGCGTAAAACCATTCATACTGAAACTGGCGGCTGCCGAATGGCTCGCCGATCAGGTCCCACGCAAGCTTGAACAACTGCACCCGGTCGCGCGCCGCGAGCTGCTTGCCGCGCAGGTACTTTTCCAGGTAAGTCGCGATTTCGGGGTTGGCGAAGTCCTCCTCTGTGGGCGTCATTATAAGCCCGCTGCCGCTCAGTTCGCGAATCACCTGGATCGCGCGAACCTGCGCCTGCGGAATCAGCACCCATAAGGTCGCCGAGATTGCGCGCGGCGGGGTCAGATCGGCCTTGGCCTGCGCCACTTCCTGTGCTCCGGCCCGCACCAGTCCGCTGACCAGCTCGACATTGGCGATCAGTTCGCCGAGCTGGGCGCGGACGTGCACCGCCTCGTTGCGGCCGATCGCCTCGGCGACATGACAGGCGAGACCGGCCAGGAACTTGAGCTTCGCCAGGCCGCGGATACAGGCCTGCAACTGCGTATAGCCCAGCCGGCGGGTGGTGATGGTGTTGTAGATCTCGATATCGCGATAGATGAACACTCGCTCCCACGGCACCAGCACGTCCTCGAAGATCGCCAGCGCGTCCTGCTCGTCGTAATGCGAGGTCAGCGGGCGATCGAATTCGCTGCGGCCGTGGTCGTACGGTTCCCGGCAGATGAATTTCAATCCCGGCGTCGCACACGGAATCGCGAAGCACAACGCGTAATCCTCTTCGCCCGGCCGGCGCGGCAGGAATGGGCCGACCAGCAGTTCGTCGGCGAGCGGCCCGAGCGTCGCCAGCATCTTGGCGCCACGGACGATCACGCCGCGGTCGGTCTCCCGCACCGGCCGCAGCGTCAGGAACGGATCGTCCTGCTCGGCCGGTCCACGCGCGCGATCGACCTGGGGATCGATCAGGGTATGGGTCAGGCACAGGTCGCGCTCGCAGCAGTGCTCATAATACCTGGTAATATTTTCGCCGAAGCGCCGATCGCGCGCGCCCAGGTCGGCGGCGCCGCCGGCGAAATCGGTAATCATCGCGTTGCAAAAGTCCGGCATCCGCCCCATCAGGCCGAAGGTGGAGTCGGCGCGCATCTGCTCGGCGCGAATCCGGAATTCGAACTGCTCGACCGTCTGCGCCATCAGGTAACCCGCCGCGACCGGTTCACCGCTCGACGGCGAGGGGAACGTCAGTTCCGGCCGATGCTGGTGCTGAAGATCGTAGAGCGCAGCCAGCGAGGCGATCGCGCCGCGAAACGGCGCATAGTCGGTCACCAGCTCGACGCGCTTGCCGGCGGCGAAAACCGTGCGGCCGTCGCGCAGCCCTGCGATGAATTCCATACCGGTACGGATGCCCATCGTCGGTTACCTCGTATGACTCAGGCTTTCGACCGCCGATCAATATCGAATTCGCGCACCACGCGATAGCGACGCCGACCGCGGCGCGGCGCATTTGTCATTCCCAATCCATAGCGCTACAAGCTGAATTTCGCCGGTTATCCAAGACCAAACCGGATCGGGGAGCGAGCATGGGAATTCTGCGCAGTATCGGCCAGGCCGCCGGCCACGTCGAGGGTCCGGCCAAGGTAACCGGCCGCGCCCGCTACAGTGCGGATGTGACGCTGCCGGGGATGCTGTGGGGGAAGACGCTGCGCAGCCCGTTTCCGCACGCGCGTATCGTTTCGATCGATGTGGCGGCGGCCCGTGCGCTGCCCGGCGTTCATGCGGTGGTGACTGCGGCCGATCTGCCCGAGGTGAGAATCGGCCGCTTTCTTCGCGATATCCCGGTCCTGGCCCTGGAGCATGTCCGCTTCATCGGCGAAAAGGTGGCGGCGGTCGCGGCTGAGACGCCCGAGGCGGCGGAAGACGCCGTGCGCCTGATCGAAGTCGAATACGAGGAACTGCCGGCGGTGTTCGATCCGCTGGAGGCGATGGGGGCGGAGGCGCCGCGCCTTCACGAGCATGCCGAGCGCTACGAGCATCCGCCGGTACCGCCGATCGGCGGCGACAGCAAGTTTCATCCGTTTACCAACGTCTGCTCGCAGAACCTCTTTCGCCGCGGCGATCTCAAGCTCGGTTTCGCCGACGCCGCACGGACCTTCGAGCACAGCTTTTTCGTGCCGCCGGTTCATCAGGGTTATATCGAGCCGCATGCCTGCGCCGCCGCGATCGCAAGCGACGGCAAGATCGATATCTGGATCTCCAATAAGGCGCCCTTCATCGCGCGCCGTCAGCTCGCGCTGGCGTTCGGCGTCGAAGAGGATCGGGTGCGCGTGAACTCTACCTCGATCGGCGGCGACTTCGGCGGCAAGGGCTCCTTGATGGACTGCGCGCTGTGCTACTTCCTGGCCCGCGCCAGCGGCCGGCCGGTGAAGATGGTGATGAACTATACCGAGGAGCTCACGGCCGGCAATCCGCGCCATTCGGCCTCGATCACTTTTCGCACTGGCGTCACCAGCGACGGGCGCATCACCGCCCATCAGGCGAAGCTGATCTTCAACTGCGGAGCCTACGGCGCGTTTATTCCGCTGCACTTCGTCCATGGCGGAATGCACGCGGCAAGCGGCCCCTATCGCATCCCGCACATGGAAATCGAGGCGTTGCGCGTCTACACCAACACCGTGCCCCGGGGTCACTATCGCGCGCCGGGAGCGCCGCAGACCGCCTTCGCAATCGAGAGTCACATGGATATGATCGCGCGCGAACTCAGCATCGATCCGCTCGAGTTCCGATTGCGCAACGTGCTGATCGATGGCGATGAGTCGCCGATGGGCGAGCGCTGGCAGCATATCCGATGCCGCGAAACCCTGATGGCCGCCGCCGAAGCCGCCGCCTGGAACTCGCCGAAGCCGCCCAACGTCGGACACGGTATCGGGATGTACGAGCGGGCCACCGGCGCGTTCGGGACCTCCGGCGCCACGCTCACGGTCGACGCCGACTCCACGCTGACTCTGGTCACCGGCGCTGCCGACACCGGCACCGGCTCCTTCACGGTGCTGGGCCAGATGGTCGCCGAAGAGCTCCAGGCGCCGCTCGGCGAGGTCGTCGTGCTACAGGGCGACACCGACACCGCCGAATGGGAGGACGGCGCGGGCGGCAGCCGTCTGACCCATATGGCCGGCCAGGCGACGCTGGTCGCGGCCCGCGAGGTGAAAAGCGCGCTGATCGCGCTGGCCGCGCGCCGCCTCGATTGCGCGCCGGAGCAGGTGGCGATGCGCGAGCGGCGCTTCATCGCCAGCGACGGTCGCGAGCTCGATTGGGAGTCGTTCCTGAGTTGGGCCGCCGAGCATGCCGCATTGCCTCTGACCCGCGCCGGCTCGTACGTCGCCGGGCATCCGGTCGAGGTTACCTGCTACTCCGCGCAGGTCGCGGAAGTTGAAGTCGATCGTGAAACCGGCCAGGTGCGGCTTAGAAAAATCGTAACCGCGCACGATGTCGGCACCATAATCAACCCGCTGACCCATCAGGGTCAGATCGAAGGCGGCCTGATTCAGGGTATCGGCCAGGCGATGACCGAGCATCTGCAGGTGCGCGATGGGGCAGTGACGACCGCGCATCTGGGCGATTACAAGCTGCCGACCGCGATGGATATTCCCGAGCTATCGACGGTGTTGGTCGAGAGTCCAACCGGGCCGGGACCGTTTGCCGGCAAGGCGATTGGCGAAATGAGCAACGTGACGCCGCCGGCCGCGATCGCCAACGCGGTATGCGATGCGGTCGGTGTTCGCCTGATGGATTTGCCGGTCACGGCCGAGAAAGTCTATGCCGGTTTGCGCGCGATGGAGAAGCGTCGATGAGAAAGATTCAGCTGCGGGTGAACGGCGAGACGATCGCCCGCGAAGTTCCGGACCAGCGGCTGCTGGTCGATTTTCTGCGTTACGATCTCGGACTTACCGGCACCAAGGAAGGCTGCAGCGTCGGCGTATGCGGCGCCTGCACCGTGCTGCTCGACGGGCAGCCGGTGAGCTCGTGCCTGGCGCTCGTTGCGATGGCGGAGGGATGCGAGGTCACGACCATCGAAGGACTGGCGCAAGGCGATCGATTGCATCCGCTGCAGCAGGCCTTTATCGAATACGGCGGTTTCCAGTGCGGCATCTGCACTCCGGGCCAGATCATGGCGTCCAAGGCGCTGCTCGATGCGAACCCGCATCCGACCCGCGATCAGATCCGGGAGTGGATGATGGGTAATCTCTGTCGCTGCACCGGCTACTACAAGATCATCGAGTCGATACAGGCCGCCGCCGAGGGCAAGACCGGATCATGAACCCGTTCACCTATACCGAGCCGGCCACTATCGACGAAGCGATCGCGACTCTGAGCCGCTACGGCGAGGAGGCCAAACTTATCGCCGGCGGCACCGGACTTATCAACCTGATGAAGCAGCGGCTGGTGAATCCGGGCTACCTCGTCGGTTTGCGGCGCCTGTCTGAGCTTACGAAGATCAGCTTTGACCGCGGCTTGCGAATCGGCGCCCTCTGCACCCATCGAACGCTCGAGACCTCGGCGCTGGTGCGCGAGCACGCGCCGCTGCTGGCCGAAGCCGCCCGCCAGGTCGCCACGATCCGCATCCGTACGATGGCGACGATTGGTGGCGCGGTGGCGCATGCCGATCCGAACCAGGACCTGCCGCCGGCGCTGATCGCTCTCGATGCGCGCGTCAAGTTGCGCTCCCCCAGGGGCGAGCGCGAGGTGCCGATCGATTCGTTCTTCACCGGCTATTACGAGACGCTGATACAGCCGGACGAAATCGTAACCGAGCTGGCGATTGCGTCGGCGCCCCCCGCCAGCGGTCATGCGTTTCTCAAATTCCTGCCGCAGACCGCCGACGACTATGCGACGGTCGGCGTCGCTGCCATGGTCACGATCGACCGCGGCCGCATCGCCGACGTGCGGGTCGCGTTGGGCGCCGCGGCTTCCACGCCGCTCCGGGCAACTGTGGTCGAGAGCGCACTGCGTGGCCAGGAGCCGACGGCGCGGCGACTCGCGGAAGCCGCAGCACTGGTTGCTGATATCGTCGACCCGATCGCAGATTTTCGCGGCTCCGCCGAATACAAGCGGGACATGGCGGTGGTCTTCGTTCGGCGGGCGCTCGCGCAGGCGGTCACCCGTGCGCAAGCCGGCGGTCGCGGCGTATGAATTTCGAACAGCGCTGCGTAATCCCGGTGGCACCTGGCGAGTTGTGGCGCTTCCTGATGGATGTGCCGCAAATGGCGACCTGCGTGCCCGGGGTCGAGAATGTCACGGCCGACGGCAACGACCAGTATCGCGGCGCTCTGAAGGTCAAGCTGGGCCCGATCAGTATCACGCTCAATGGCATGATGACTATCCAGGAGCGCGATGAGGGCAACTGGCGGGCCGTCGGTCGCGCGGAGGGCAACGATCGTCGAATCGGCGGCGGCGCCCGGGTCACCGCCACGATGAGCCTGGTCGAGAACGCTCCCAACCAGACCGAGATGCTGGTTCAGGCCGAGGTGCGATTCCTCGGCAAGCTGGGCGAGTTCGGCGAGCCGTTGATTCGCAAGCAGGCGGACGCGACCGTGGCCGCCTTCGCTCGCAACGTAGCCGCGCGCTTCGAGACGCCGGCCGTCGTTCCATCGCCCGGCGGCGAGCAGCCGGCGCCTGCGATCACGCCGACTGCGCCGCCGGAGCAAGCGGGCGTCCGCGGATACCCGTGGATCGGCGCGAGCCTCGGCCTGCTGCTCGCGATCGTCGCACTGGCGGTTTTCCCGATGCCGGCGTGGATCTCGTCCGCATCGTGGACCGACGCCGCTTTCGCCGCCGTGCTGACGGCGGCAGGCGCGCTCGCGGAGCGCGGTCTGCGGCCGCCGGCTTCACGCTAACGACACGAGGGAGGTCTGTGATGGCATCAAGCGGGCGCAAGACGAGGAAACCCGGGACCAAGGCGAAACCGCGCGCGGTCCGCTCCAGGAGCACCGCCAAGCCGGTCGTCAAGCCTGCTCGCAGGACTCGCATTGACCCCGGATGGGCGTGGGACGACGTCTACCCGCTGTCCCAGGGGATACAGTCCGGGCAGATGATTTTCGTCTCAGGTCAGGTGGCGTTCGGTCCCGACGGCAACGTGGTCGGCGCGGGCGATATCAAGGCGCAAACCCATCAGGCTTTCAAGAACGTCGCGGCAGTGCTCGCCAAAGCCGGCGCCGCTCTCAAGGACATCGTCAAGATCACCTCTTTTCTGACCGACGAAAACAGCTTCGGACAGATGCTCGAGGCGCGCCGGGAGGTGTTCGGCGCGGAACCGCCGGCCAGCACCGCGGTGGTAGTCAAACGGTTGGTGATGCCCGAGTTGCTGATCGAGATCGAAGCGATCGCGATCAAGCCCTGAGCGGCTTCGCGGCGCGACCCCGCTAGAGCGGCAGCTTGGATTTCCAGCGCTCGCGGATGCCGAGGTCGCTGGTGGCGCGAACTTCTCAGCGCCAGGATTTTCCTGATAGATTCACGCCCATCCGAAAAGCGCTCGGTCACATCTGACGGCGGCATCGGGATCGGCCCGAGGAACCAGCGATGAATCGAAATTTGCTACGTCCAATTACGAATGAAGAGTTGGAGACCTACGAGCGGGACGGCGTGGTCTGGCTGCCCGCAATCCTCGACCCTGAGTGGGCGAAGTTGCTGGCCTCAACGATCGAGGAAATTCTGGCGAAGCAGATCGGCCAGACGATCGATTTCACCGGCCTCGGTCTCGCGCTGGCGGGCGAGAAATTGGCGGCCAGCGGGCGATGGTCAGATCCCGATCGCGACTGGGGTACGCCCGGGCAATTGAGCGGCAACGTGCTGCTCGATCCACAAGTAAAGCCGGCGAAAGAAAGGGGGCACTACATTTCCGCGACCGAGGCCTGGAAGGCTCATGCCGGGATGCGCGAGCTGGCGCTCAGATCGCCGGCGCCAAAAATCGCCGCCGCGCTCATGAAATCGCGCCGGGTCTACCTTTACGGCGAGCAGGTCCTGGTCAAGCCGCCCGGAACGATGGAAAAGACCGCGTGGCATTCCGACCAGGGCTATGATCATATCCAGGGCGAGCAGGTATGCGGCGTGCGGATTCCAACCACGCAGGAAACCGCCGAGATGGGCCTGGTTCAGTATCTCAAGGGATCCCACAAGTCGGGCGATATCTACAAGATCAACTATTTCATCAGCGACGCCAGCGACGACGATATCGGCGCGCCGATGCCGCAGATCGAAGGCCACGAAGCGGATTTCGATCTCGCTGTTTACGCGTCTGCGCCGGGCGACGTCGTAGTCCATCATCTGCGCACGTTGCATGGGCCTCTCGCACCCGCGCCGCGGTGACGATCCGCTACGGCGGCGACGACGCGACCTACAAATTCAGGCGCTTCGCACCGCCGCAGGACAGCGTCAGTTCCGTGCTCAAGGACGGCGACCGCCTGGACGGCGAGCCGGAGCGATTTCCGCAGGCCGAACTCTGACCGCGGCCGCATCGCGACCGCCAACTCAAACTAGTCGCCAGGCCAGCTCGCGGTGAAGCTGGGTCGCGCCTTCATCCGCTTCCACCATGCCGTGAGCCTGGGGAACTCGTCCGGTATCGAGAAGCCGGCACGCTCCAGGTTGGCGAGCGGCGGAACGAACGAGATATCCGCCAGGCTGAACTCGCCGGCAAAGTAGTCGCGGCCTTCGAGTTCACGTTCGAGATAGGCGAAATGCTCGCGCGCTTCGCGCTCGCCCTCGGCGATTTTCGCGCCGTCCCGTTCGGCTGCGGGCTTGCGCATCTGGAAGAAAATCTTGAACAGCGACGGCATCAGGTAGGCGTCGGCGTAATCCTCGAAGGCGCGCGCCCGCGCCCGCACCACCGGGTCATCGGGCAGCAACGCGTGGTCCGGGAACTTGTCCTCGAGATACTCGTTGATGATGGTCGAGTCGTGGACGATCACCCCGCCATCGATTAGCGCGGGCACCTTGCCGACCGGGTTGATCGCGAGATATTCGGGCTGCTTGTGCTCACCTGCGGGCAGGTCGAGCCAGGTGGTTTGCCATTGGAGCCCTTTTTCCAAAAGGGCCATGCGCGTCTTGCGCGCGTAGGGTCACGGCTTGTAGTCGAACAGTTTCAGCATCGCGAGTCTCCTCGCGAATCAATCTATTGAAGGCCGCGCGCGAGCGTCAAGCGCGGCGGTTAAGGCTCCACTTCAGGGTCGGCGGCGTGACCAGCGTGGTCGCCATGACCATCACGACGATGGCGGAGAAGGTGGCGTCGGTGATGATCGGATGGGAACCGTGACTCAGCTTGAGCCCGACATCGGCAAAGATAAGTCCGACTTCGCCGCGCGGAATCATCCCAATCCCGATCGACAGGCGATCGATTCCGCCGCCAATGACACCAAGAGAACAGGCTTGCTTGCCCACGATCGCGACGACCGTAAGCGCGATGGCGAGTCCGGCGGTCTGGGAGCCCGCGAAGCTCGCAAGATCGGTTCGCATCCCCATCAGCACAAAAAAGATCGGGGTGAGAAACGAAGAGAGCGGTTCGATAAGCTCACCGAGCGACTTCTCGCCACGCTCGACGAAGGGGCGGGAATGAAGTTCCTCCAGCACCAGGCCGGCCGCGAAGGCGCCCACGATCGCAGCAAGTCCGGCCACCGCGGCCAGCCACGATAGCAGGAGGCAGAACGTTAGCCCTGCGATCAGCAACGCGCCCTGGCCGCGGAGCTTTGCGGCGAGGCCAAAGAGCCTGGGCGTCGCCATTACGCCGACGATCAGTGCGCCCGCAAGGAAGACCGTGGCCTTCAGAACAATCACCAACAGGGCGAAATAAGAGAACGCCTGGGAATTCGACGAGGCCCCGATAATTCCAACCACGGTCGCGAGAATAAGCAGGCCGAGTACGTCGTCGACGACCGCGGCGCCCAGGATGATACGGGCTTCGGGCGACGACGAGCGGCCAAGGTCCTTCAGAACCCGTGCCGTGATGCCGACGCTGGTGGCGGTGAGGGTGGCGCCCAGAAAAATCTGTACGTAAATCGTCGACCCGGGGAGCAGCCAGGCCGTGACCAGCCAGCCCAGCGCAAAGGGTGTTATTACCCCAAGCACCGCGACCGGGACCGCGGAGAGTCCGACCCTCATCATCTGCGCGACGGTGGATTCAAGGCCGACCTCAAACAGCAGCAGCAGGACGCCGAGGCCCGCCAGCATCTCGATCGACGGCGCGTGTTTGATCGGCTCGAGAAATTCAATCCCCGCCAAGCGCAAGTTACCCAGGATGATTCCGGCCGCCAGTTCACCCAGCACCGCGGGCTGGCCCAGACGGACGGCGCCTTCACCGCCGAGCCGGGCGCCCAGCAACATGATCACCAGCCACAGGGCAAGCGATGCGACCGGATCAAGATGGGGGGCCATAACAGGTTCCTGATTTACAAGCCGAGTAGCACTTACACAAGCTACTGTTCAGATCAAATTAGCTCAGGCGGTGAGCCGCGGCGAAACTTTTTTGAGATCAGAATTGGTAGGCGGCAACCAACCAGAGTTCGCTGCCGGACGATCGATTCCGCGTCGCAAACTCGAAATCGTATTTGACGGTGAAGGTTATGGGCCGCCCGGCGATGGCGACGGTCTTGCCCACCAGCGGGCCGAGCGCCAACACCCGTCTTTTGAACGGACCCAGTTGCGCGACGCTCCTGGAATCGGCGGTGGTCTGCTGAAGCGCGTAGCCGGCAAGCGCGAGAATAACCCCCTCCAGCAGATGTTGCGCGGCGGCGAAGTCGGCATGATATTGCTCGCCGCTCTGATAATGAGACGCGGTGTTTTCGCTGTTGATGGTGTAACCGGTGAACAACGAGAGCTCGCGCCCGCTCTCATCGCTCATCCAGGTGAAGCCGAAGTCGGGCTCAACCGCCCAACGATTGGTTCCGCCGTCGATGATGCGCTGAGCATCGTAGCTGCCGGTTGGCGCATACAGTGACAGCGCTCCCAACAAATGAAACTGGCCGATGTTCCAGCTCGACATGTATGGCACGACCACCAAGTCGTCGGGGCCGCCGAGCGTGGAAGTCTGACGCTTGAAAGGTCCGCCGCGTAATCCGCCGTCGGCGGTTTGGTCGGCTAATCGAAACTGCATCATCGCGCCGAATCCCCAGTACGCGCCAAGTAAACGTAGGTGGGCGATGTAGGCCGCCAAAGTCGCAGCCGCATATGTTTTAGTCCTGGCGTGCGCTTCGATGATGCCGTTTTCAGTGACCACCCCTGCCTTGGCGTCCTGGTACATGAAGTAATTCTTCACCATCGCCGTTCCTGGCGGTGGAAGAAATCCGGCGAACAGATCCAGCAGGCCCGGACGATAGGTGCTGATAGCGAATTCGGAGGCGAAGCAGAGACTCGGCGCAATCGACAGAACGACAACGATCAGGCATAGCCGCGATGACCATCGGCGCAACTGGTGGGATCTGAAGGGCCGCACCCAGCGAATTGGCGCAAAACCAGTGCCAGATGATTAAATGAACTGAAAAAGGATTGTTGTGTCTTGTTTATGATTATTTAAATGATTCAAAGACAAAGCATACGGTCACTAGACCCACTTAACCGTTTCCGCTCCCGAGGATTTCCAGTCGACGCTTATATCCCCAATTCAACTCGCACCAGCCAAGTTACTGGCCATCTATGGGATCACTTGCCGGCCTTTGGTGGCATCACCCCGGCTGGTAGCGGTGCAAAGAAATCGCGCGCCAGCGATATCAGGCGCGCATTTGCAAGGAGGCTCGCCGCGCTATCGACCCAGCAGCGCGCGCGCCAGCAAGCCGTCGATCGACAGCGCGCCGGCGCCGGTGAAGATCACCGAGAGCGCCATCGCCAGCGCGAGCAGAGAGTACTCGTAGCCTTCGCCGCTTTTCTGGCCGAACCAGTTCATGAAGAAGCCGTCGCGCAGATGGATCCGCGTGGCGCCGATCATGACCACCGCGATACCGAGCGCCGCCGGCCGCGCGAGCAGGCCAACGATGAGCGCGATCGCGCCGAACAGTTCCACCAGGGTGAAAAATGCGCCGGCCGCAACCGGCACGCCAGCCTGCTCCCTGAGCTGGCGAGCGGCGGCCATCAGGCCGGGGCCCCCGAACCATCCAAGCGCCATCATCGAGCCGTGCGCAAACATCGCCACGCCCAGCGTCACCCGGATGATCAGCGCCGCGACGCCGCCGTCGGTCTGGAGCAATGCCGCCATCGTTCCCCTCCTCGATCATCGCGCCGACCAGCACGGCCCGGCTGCGGGAATTCGATTGGCCGTTTGTAGCACGAGGCGCGGCGCACCACGCAAGCCGATTAAATCAGCCGCTGCCGAATCCGCTTGACGCCGCTGACCCTGCGTCTTAATGCTTCTGGTATGGCATCGAACTTACGCGTTGCGCCCGAGGCCGGAGCTGCTGCTCCGATCATGGAGCGTGTGCTCGCGGTTCGCGATCGCTGGCACACCAAGCGCCATCCGTTTTTCGCCGAATTCAGCGCAGGACGGCTGCCGTTGAAGGCGCTGGGCCGCTACCAGGCGCTGCACTATCATTTCGTGTCCTACGCCTTGCCGAGCATGGGGCTCTTTTATGCACGGGCCTACAAGTTCGAAGACATCCGCAAAATGATGGCGGAGAATCTGGCGGAGGAAGAGGGATTGAAGGCGATCCCGCGCGAGGGGCATACGCCGCACGATCACAACGAGCTGATGTTCCGCTTCTGCCGGGCCGCGGGCCTGAGCGACGCGGAAGTCCGGACCATGAAAATGCCGCCGGCCTGGTGGGCGCGCTCGCTGTATCACTACAACGCCACCGCGGTCGAGCCGTTCGGCGTCGTGCTGGCGATGCAGAGCACCCAGGAGGGCCAGATGCCGGGGCTCATCGGCGAGGTGCTGCTGCCCGCCTTTGAGAGACATTACGGCTTCAAGCGAACCGCCCCGGAGATTGAGTTCTTCGCCGAGCATGACGTGGCCGACGTCGAGCACAGCCGCCGGCAGGGCGATCTGTGCGGCAAATATCTCGATACGCCGGAACTCGAGACCCGCGCACTCCAGGTTGCCGAGCAACTCTGTATTCTGCGCTGGGCCTCGATCACCGACCTCTACCGCCAGGAAGTGCTGGGCGAGAAGGAGATTCTCCCGCCGGGGGTGGAGTGACGACAAGCGAAATTCGTCGCCCGCACGT
>Ga0307372_10004373_pt1 | contig 21881 bp, 18 predicted proteins | sample OX1MG_FD_202533 | JGI IMG/M metagenome (GOLD analysis project Ga0307372, IMG submission 202533) | Soil microbial communities from Risofladan, Vaasa, Finland - OX-1 | ecosystem: Environmental > Terrestrial > Soil > Coastal area > Acid sulfate soil | place: Finland: Risofladan, Vaasa | collected...
CGTCCTTGGTCTTGATGCCCACGCGGCCCCAGTCCGCCGTGATCGCGCTGGGCACCGACGCCCGGTTGAACAGCAGCACGGCCTTGGAGCCATCCTTGAGCGGCTTGACCCACACCTGCAGCTCGGGCGGATAGTTCTGCACCACCATCCCCTGCGCGCCGAGTGAGTCCTGATCCACCGCGATCACTTCGTTGTTGAGCAGGATGCTGCGCGTGGTCCGCGCCTCGCGCGACGTGGTGTCCTCCAGCGCGCGGATGTCGTTGCCGGCGATCAGCGGCGCCGCCATCATCGCCCACAGGCTGAAGTGCGCCCGGTACTCGGTGGGCGTCATCCCGCCGTTGCCCACCTCCAGCATGTCGGGGTCGTTCCAGTGGCCGGGGCCCGCCGAGTGCCAGTACTGCATGGAGAGATCGACATTCGACACCATGCTCGCGTAGCTGTCCCAGATGTCCTCGGTCGTGCGCCACAGGTTGCCGGTCGTGTCGGCCCAGTTCCAGGGCTGGTTGCTCCCCCATTCGCAGATGCTGAACACGATCGGGCGTCCCGAGTGCTCCAGCGCGTCGCGGATCTTGGCGTACTGGGCGGGGGCGTCGATCCCCTGGGCGTTGCACCAATCCACCTTCACGTAGTCCACGCCCCACGACGCGTACGTCTTCGCGTCCTGGTCCTCGTGGCCGTAGCTCCCGGGACGTCCCTGGCAGGTGCGGCGGCCGGCGTCGGTGTAGATGCCGAACTTGAGGCCCTTGGAGTGCACGTAGTCGGCCAATGCCTTGATGCCGTGCGGGAAGCGCGCGGAGTCGGCCACGATCGTGCCGTCGGCGTCGCGCGCCACCTGCCAGCAGTCGTCGATCGTCACGTACTGGTAGCCCGCGTCGCGCATGCCGGTGGAGACGATCGCGTCGGCCATGCCCCGAATGAGCTTGTCGCTCACGTTGCAGCCGAACCTGTTCCAGCTGTTCCATCCCATGGGCGGCGTGAGCGCGAGACCGTTGGGCACCGGACGGATGGGGATGGCGGCGCCCTTGGGCGCCGGCGACGCGGAGAGTGTCAGACCTGCCAGCAGAGCGACGATCGCGTTCATGGTGTGGTCCTCTAACTTATGGTATGCGGACGATGGCGTCCGTGGATTCGGGTTCGAGTGCGCGAAGTGCCCTCAGGATATGGCTCATACACAGAATTCCTGACAGTCCCCCTGGGCGTCCGGAACGCGGACTCCGCCATCCTGATGAGCGACCGGGCGGCGGCTGGTGCGCGCCGCACTGGCCCTAACCGGGCGGATGACAAACGAAACGACCGATCAGGCGTTCCTGATCGGTCGTTTCGCATCGGCCGGATGCCGAATGATGCGGTCAGTCGGGGCGACTGGATTCGAACCAGCGACCTCCTGCTCCCGAAGCAGGCGCTCTACCGGGCTAAGCTACGCCCCGATGTGTGGCTAGAGACTTCTCGTAACCCCTCGCGGCGACCACCTGCGTGCCCGCCGATCCACTCGAAAACATCGTGCATGCGCCCAGAGGGACTCGAACCCCCAACCTTCTGATCCGTAGTCAGATGCTCTATCCAATTGAGCTATGGGCGCGACGCCGCCACTCGAACCGCAAAGGCCCACGCACAAAAGGCCTAGTCGTCAAAATTACCCGCCGCGCCGAGGGTAATCAACCATTCCCTGCCTGCCGCATGCCGCGCGCCCCTCGTCCCGGCCCCGCGCCGGATCGTCGTCGCGCCGTCTCATGGCCACAAAAAACCCGTAGCCCTCTCGGCGCCACGGGTGATGGGCGGTACAAGACTCGAACTTGTGACCTCCACGATGTCAACGTGGCGCTCTAACCAACTGAGCTAACCGCCCGCGCCGCGATCGGGAACTTCCGCCCCCGTTCAGCGGTTCATTCAGTGTGTCGATGTTCGAAAGCGGGAAACGGGACTCGAACCCGCGACCCCAACCTTGGCAAGGTTGTGCTCTACCAACTGAGCTATTCCCGCAAACACCGGGCGCCCTGTCTTCGTACGTTCTGGCCCGGCCGTCAGCCCCGATGCTTTGGGGCCGATGGAGGCGAGGGGAATCGAACCCCTGACCTCTTGAATGCCATTCAAGCGCTCTCCCAACTGAGCTACGCCCCCGGGGACTTCCCACCTCGGCGGCGGGTCGTCAGGAACCGCGAAGTATATCCAGGCGTATAAGGAGTGTCAACGAAGGGGACTGGCTATTCCCTGTTAATTCGGTATTTTTTGTCGCCCTCCATTGTCTCACGATTTATAGATGGGGGTCGTGTGCCCCACCGGGCACGCGTTTGCGCAGTCCAGCTCCGCGACGCTCGCGCCGCAGCTCATAGATCATTCAACACGCAGTCCGTTCGAGGCATATCAATGACCGAAGTAAAGCGCCGCCGTCGGCGTACCGCGCCGGCGGGCATCGCGCCTAACGAGCCCGAGCGCGACATTCTGGACCAGTACCTCTACGAGGTCAGCACCTACCCCCTGCTCAAGGGCATGGAGGAGATCGAGCTGGCCCGGAAAATCCGCGCCGGCGACCAGGATGCGCTCCAGGAACTCGTCAAGCGCAACCTGCGCTTCGTGATCTCCGTGGCCAAGAAGTACCAGAACCGCGGCCTCCCCCTCATCGACCTCATCGGGGAAGGCAACGTCGGACTGCTCACCGCCGCGCGGAAGTTCGATCCCGATCAGGGCGTCAAGTTCATCTCCTACGCCGTGTGGTGGATCCGCCAGGCCATCCTCTCGGCCCTCGCCCGCCAGGGGCGCACGGTCCGCGTGCCGCTCAACCGCACCGCCGACCTCTCGCGCATCATCAAGGCCTCGGAGATCCTCCGCCAGAAGCTCAATCGAGAGCCCAGCCCCGAAGAACTCTCGCACCTCACCGGCCTCTCGGTGGACGTCGTCCAGTCGCTTGCCGCGCTCAACACCAGCGACGTGCGCCTCGACGCCCCCATGGACCCCGAAGGCGATCGCTCGCTCATCGAACGCTTCGTGGCCGACGAGATGCCCGACACCGAAGAGGAAGCCATGAACCGCTTCCTCACCGACGAGATCGAGCAGGCGCTCTCCACGCTTCCCCCGCGCGACGCCAAGGTGCTGCGCCTCTACTTCGGGCTCGAAGGCGGCCGCGAACACACGCTCGAGGAGATCGGCTCCATGCTCGGCGTCACCCGCGAGCGCGTTCGCCAGCTCCGCGACCGCGCGCTCAAGCGGCTCCGCGAGGGCGACGTGGGCAGGGCGCTGGGCAGCTTCGCCGCTTGAGATAGTAGGACGGTAGGGGAGTAGGACGGTAGGACGGCAAAACGACACGCAAAGTCCTCGGCATGGGCCGGCGAAAGCCGGCCCATTCCTTTTTCCCCCCGGGCGGCCAGTTTGCGGGAACCCGGCCCTTCGATCACATTTCTTATCCCGTCCACCGCCGCCCATGATCCGTCTGATCGACGTCCACAAATCCTTTGGCCAGAAAGTCGTCCTCGACGGCTTCACCCTGGACGTCCCCGAAGGCGAGACGGTCGTCATCATCGGCTACTCGGGCAGCGGAAAGTCCGTGGCCATCAAGCACATCGTCGGCCTCCTCGAGCCCGACGCCGGCCAGGTGTGGGTGGATGGCATGGAAGTCGCCAAGCTCTCCCGCCGCGAACTCTACAAGCTCCGCGCTCGCGTGGGCTACGTCTTCCAGTTCGCCGCCCTGTTCGACTCGTTCACCGTGGCCGACAACGTCGCCATGGGCCTGCGCAAGCAGGGCGAACTCACCGACCGCGAGATCGCCGAACGCGTCCACGAAGCCCTCGATCTGGTGGACCTGGCCGACGTGCCCGAAAAGTTCCCGGCCGAGCTCTCGGGCGGGATGCGCAAACGCGTCGGCATCGCCCGCGCCATCGCCACCCGCCCCAAGTACATCCTGTACGACGAACCCACCACCGGTCTCGATCCGGTCACCAGCGCGGTCATCGACCAGCTCATGGTGCGCCTGCGCGAGCGCCTCGGCGTCACCGGCGTGGTGATCACGCACGACATGCGCAGCGCCTACACCGTGGGCACCCGCATCGCCATGCTGTACGAGGGCAAGGTGCGGCAGTGCGGGACGGTGGACGAGATCCGCCAGACCACCGACCCCATCGTCCGCCAGTTCATCGAAGGGCGCGCTACCCTCAACGGCGCCGACGCCAAACCCGTCGAGGCGGTGGCGCCGTGACTCCCCCCCGCGCCAGGCTCGAGACCTCCGCCGGCGGCGTGGTGTACCGGATCCACGAAGGACGCGCGCTCTTTCTGCTGATTCGCGACAGCTACAAGAACTGGGGCTTTCCCAAGGGGCACATCGAGCGCGGCGAGCTTCCCCAGGCCGCCGCGCTGCGCGAGGTCACCGAGGAGACCGGGCTCGAAGACCTGGAGGTGCGGGGCGAGATCGACACCATCGACTGGTACTTTCGCTTCCGCGGCCGGCTCATCCACAAGGTGTGCCACTTCTTCCTCATGGAGACCGCCGCCACCCGCACCTGCCCGCAGCGCGCCGAGGGCATCACGGCGTGCCAATGGGTGCAGTTCGACGAGGCCGATTCGCGCATCTCGTACGGCAATGCGCGCGACATCCTGCGCCGCGCCAACGAGAATGTGGCGGCACGCGTCGCCGCCGTCTGAGCCATGCTCGAGCACCCCGCGCCGGCGCCGTTGCCCCCCACGATCCTGGTCTATGCCCCGCGGGAGCGCACCCGCGCCATGGCGCGCGAGACCTTTCCGCGCCGCCGCTGGCGGCTGGTGGTGCGGCGCGACGTGGACGACTTCGCGCGCGCCTTCCGCGAGGAGCTCATCGACGCCGCGATCGTGGACCTGGGCGCCGCGCAGGAGGAGAACTGGCGCGCCGCCGGCTTCGCCCGCGAATTCCCCAGCGTCCCGTTCTTCGCCCTCACCACGCTGCGCGCGTCGGACGGACCGACGCTCGCCCAGTGCGCCGCCCTCGAATTCGCCGACGTTCTGGTGGAGGACGTGGATGAGGACGCGATCCGCGAACTCGTGCTGCGCCAATCGTACACGACGCGATTCGCGCGCGCCCTGGCCACGCCTCCGGCATCCCTCGGGCTCGCCACCACGCTCCAGCTGAACGCCTGGCAGTTCGTGGTGCAGCACGCGGGCCGGCCGGTGCGCACCGCCGAGCTGGCCAGCGCGCTGAACGTGACCCGGGAGCACCTGAGCCGCACCTTTTCCGCCGACGGCGCTCCCAACCTCAAGCGGGTGATCGACCTCGTGCGCCTGACCGCGGCCGCCGAGCTCTCCAAGAATCCAGGGTACGACGTGCGCGACGTGGCCCGCGTGCTGGGATTCGCCTCGTCGTCGCACCTGTCGAGCACCGCTCAGCGCATCGCCGGCACCAGGCCGGCGTCGCTGGCGCGCCTGCGCGCCGTGGATCTGATCGAGCGCTTCAACCGGGGACATGCGAGGAGTCGCGGCTAGTCTGCGCGGCGCCGTTGAGCTGGCGGTCGAGATACACCAGGTAGCCGCCCAGGAGCCGGGCCACCAACTGCGCCCGGTTGGAGAGCTGGGCCAGGTGCGCCGCCGACAGGATGTCGGCCTGGCGGGCGATGGCGAGCTGGGTTTCCAGGCGCAGCAGGTCGCGTCGCGCCGCCCGGTAGAGCTGGCGCTGCTCGGGGGCGGTGTAGCGCCCGTACCCCTCGGCCACGTGCTCGGCCAGGGCGAGCGCGGTGAGCATCACCGACTCGGCCACCACCTTGATCTCGCGGCGGTTGCCGTGGCGCACGGCGCGGATCACGTCGGCGGCGAGTCCCACCGCCTCCTGCCATACTTTGAGGTCCCTGAGTCCACCCGCCATGGACGGTAAAGTCGAGCGAAACCGGCGGCGGGGCGGCATCCAAATGCCGCCGGGCGAATCGAAGTCGGCGCCGCGTCCCGACCCCCGCGCGGCGCGTCCGCCGATCCTTGCACCACCCCCAGCCTTGTGATAATTTTCACAAGCTAAGCCCTCAATTTTTCAGCGCACTCATTCGACCATCCCGTATGGCTACCGAGACCACGCTCCGCCCCGGCGAGATCAAGGACATTCTGCTCCGCGAGATCGAGGCTGCTGATCTGCGCTCGCTCGATGTCGAGGAAGTCGGCTCCGTTCTCGAAGTGAAGGACGGCATCGCCCGCATCTACGGCCTCCAGAAGGCCATGGCCGGCGAGATGCTCGAGATCACCTCGTCCGAGACCGGCAACAAGATCACCGCCCTCGCGCTGAACCTCGAAGAGGACAACATCGGCGCCGTCATCCTCGGCGATTACCTGCAACTCCGCGAAGGCGACGACGTCCGCCGCACCGCCCGCGTGCTCGACGTGCCGGTGGGGCCGGCGCTCATCGGCCGCGTGGTCGACGCCCTGGGCCGCCCGATCGACGGTCGCGGCGACATCGCCGCGACCACCACCCGCAAGGTGGAGTCGCAGGCGCCCGGCATCATCGTCCGTCAGCCCGTGAAGGAGCCGCTGCAGACCGGCATCAAGGCCATCGACTCGATGATCCCCATCGGCCGCGGCCAGCGCGAGCTCATCATCGGCGACCGCGGCACCGGCAAGACCGCCATCGCCATCGACACGATCATCAATCAGAAGGGCACCGGCGTCATCTGCGTGTACGTGGCCATCGGCCAGAAGGCGTCCACGGTGGCCTCGGTGCTCGAGCGCCTCAAGGAATCGGGCGCCATGGAGTACACGATCATCGTGGCCGCGACGGCCTCCGATCCGGCCCCGATGCAGTACATCGCGCCCTACACGGGCTGCGCGATGGCCGAGTACTTCATGTACAACGAGGGCAAGCCCACGTTGTGCGTGTACGACGATCTCTCCAAGCAGGCCGCGGCCTACCGCCAGCTCTCGCTGGTGCTGCGCCGTCCGCCGGGCCGCGAAGCGTATCCGGGCGACGTGTTCTATCTCCACTCGCGCCTCCTCGAGCGCGCCGCCAAGCTGCGCGAAGACGAGGGCGTGGTGGACGGCAAGACCATCCTCAAGCCCGGTGGGTCGCTCACCGCGTTGCCGATCATCGAGACCCAGGCCGGCGACGTGTCGGCCTACATCCCCACCAACGTCATCTCGATCACCGACGGCCAGATCTTCCTCGAAGCCGACCTCTTCTTTGCCGGCGTGCGCCCCGCCATCAACGTCGGCATCTCGGTGTCGCGCGTGGGCGGCTCGGCGCAGATCAAGGCCATGAAGTCGGTGGCCGGCCGCCTGCGCCTCGACCTCGCGCAGTATCGCGAACTCGAAGCCTTCTCCTCGTTCGCGTCGGATCTCGACGCCGCCACCAAGCGGCAGCTCGAGCGCGGCGCCCGCACGGTGGAAGTGCTCAAGCAGGGGCAGTACATGCCGATGCCGGTGGAGCAGCAGGTGATGATCATCTACGCCGTGGCCAACGGCTTCATCGACGACGTCGAGACCGCGCACATCCGCGAGTGGGAGCGCGGCTTCCACGCGTACATGTCGGCCAGCCACCCGCAGATCGGCGAGAAGATCCGCACGCAGAAGGCGCTGCCCAAGGAGCTCGAAGCCGAGCTGAAGTCGGCCATCGCCGCCTACAAGCAGACGGCCGGCACCGGCGCCGCCACGTTCACCGCGGCGAGCCTCTAGCCCATGGCCAAGGGTCGCGAGCTCAAAGGCCGCATCAAGTCGGTCGAGAACACGCGGAAGATCACCCGCACGTTGGAGATGGTGGCCACCTCCAAGATGAAGCGGGCGCAGGACCGCGTCCACGCGGCGCGCCCGTACGCCCGGGCGCTCACCGACGTGCTCGCCGACCTCTATTCACCCGATCTGGCCGACCGGTTCCCGCTGCTGCGCCAGCCGGCGCACGTGAAGCGGGCCGCCGTGCTGCTCATCACCTCCAATCGCGGCCTCGCCGGCGCCTTCAACGCCAACCTGATCAAGGAAGCCCGCACGCTCATCGGTCGGCTCGAGGCCGAGGGCGTGGCGATCGACATGCACGTCGTGGGGCGCAAGGGCGCCGGCTACTTCCGGTACGTGGGCCGCGCGCTCGCGTCCAGCCGCAGCGACATCGGCGACAAGCCCACCACCACCCACGCCGCGGAACTCGTCGACGGCCTGCGCGCCGCGTTCGGCGCCGGCACCCTCGACGCGCTCTACGTGGTCTACTCCAAGTTCAACTCGGTGATGTCCACGCCGGCGGTGAGCGAGCGGATTCTTCCCGTTGCGCCGCCCGCGGGCCGTGCCGTCCAGCGCGACTACCTGCTCTCCCCGTCGGCCGACGAGATCCTCGACCAGCTCCTGCCGGCGTACGTGCGCAACGTGGTGTATCGCGCGCTGGTGGAGAACGAGGCCGGCTTCCAGAGCGCGCAGCGCACGGCCATGAAGAACGCCACGGACAACGCCACCGACATGCTCAACATCCTCCGCCGTACCTACAACCGCGCCCGCCAGGCGCAGATCACGCAGGAGATCGCCGAGATCGTCGGCGGCGCTGCGGCTCTCCAGGGCTAGCCATGTCTGCCACTACTGCTGCTCCCGCCAACATCGGCAAGGTCGTCCAGGTCATCGGACCGGTGCTCGACGTCGAGTTCGAAGCCGACAAGCTTCCCGAGCTCTACAACGCCCTCCGTGTGCACACCACCTCCGACGGCATCGAGATCAACGTCGTCGTCGAGGTGCAACAGCACATCGGCCGCAATCAGGTGCGCGCCGTCGCCATGTCGTCCACCGACGCCGTCGTGCGCGGCATGGACGTGATCGACACCGGCGGCCCGATCACGGTGCCGGTGGGCGAAGCGGCGCTCGGCCGCATTCTCAACGTGCTCGGCGAGCCGGTGGACAACGGCGCACCGATCCCCGACAGCGTCGAACGCTGGCCCATCCACCGCAAGCGCCCCGACTTCGTGAACCTCGAGCCCAAGACGGAAGTCTTCGAGACGGGCATCAAGGTCATCGACCTCATCTCGCCGTTCGTGAAGGGCGGCAAGATCGGCCTGTTCGGCGGCGCCGGCGTGGGCAAGACGGTCGTGATCATGGAGCTCATCAACAACGTGCAGAAGGGGCACGGCGGCCGCTCGGTGTTCTGCGGCGTGGGCGAGCGCACGCGCGAAGGCAACGATCTCTATCTCGAAATGAAGGAGTCGGGCGTGCTCGGCTCCACGGCCCTCATCTACGGCCAGATGAACGAGCCGCCGGGCGCGCGTCTGCGCGTCGGCCTCTCCGGCCTCACCGTGGCCGAGTACTTCCGCGACCGCGAGCACGCCGACGTGCTCGTGTTCATCGACAACATCTTCAGATTCACCCAGGCCGGCTCGGAGGTCTCCGCGCTGCTCGGCCGCATGCCGAGCGCCGTGGGGTATCAGCCCACGCTGGCCACCGAGATGGGCGATCTGCAGGAGCGCATCACCTCCACGCGCGACGGCTCGATCACCTCGGTGCAGGCCATCTACGTGCCCGCCGACGACATCACCGATCCGGCGCCGGCTACCGCCTTTGCCCACCTCGACGCCACGGTCGTGCTCTCGCGCGCCATCACCGAGCTGGGCATCTATCCGGCCGTGGATCCGCTGGCCTCGGGCTCGCGCATCCTCGATCCGCAGTATCTGGGCGCCCGCCACTACAAGGTGGCCACCGACGTCCAGAAGGTCCTCCAGCGCTACAAGGAGCTGCAGGACATCATCGCCATTCTCGGCATGGACGAGCTCTCGGAAGACGACAAGAAGATCGTCGGCCGCGCCCGCCGCATCCAGCGGTTCATGTCGCAGCCGTTCGCCGTGGCCGAGCAGTTCACCGGCATCCCGGGCAAGTACGTGAAGCTCGAGGAGACGATCAGCTCGTTCGAGCGCCTCGTGGCCGGTGAGTTCGATCAGTATCCCGAGCAGGCGTTCTTCATGGCCGGCGGCGCCGACGACGTGATCGCCAACGCCAAGAAGCTGGCGCAGGGCTGAGGAACGCACACGTGCTGAACGTCTCCGTGATCTCGCCCGAAGCCGTGCTCTTCGAGGGCACGGCCGAGGGCGTCGTGGCTCCGGCCTTCGACGGGCAGGTGGGCATCCTCACCGGGCACGCGCCGATGATGACGCTCCTCGGCAAGGGCGAACTGCGGCTGGGAGAGGGCGCGTCGGCACGCCGGTTCACGGTGGAGGGAGGCTTCCTCCAGGTGGTGAACAACACCGTGCGCGTGGTCACCGAGCGCGCCACGCCGGCATAACCGCCCGGGCACGTGGCGCAGCGGCCGGAGCGGGGCGGGTCCCTTGGGGGGATCCGCCCCGCGGGCGTTCCCGGACCATGGCGTCGGCCGTCTCGGAGTTCGGGGGGCTTGCGGCCCGGTTCCGGAGGTTGCATGAGTCCTTGGCGGGAGGACGTGCGATGCGAACATCGCGATGTGATCGCCTGGGCGGGTCCCGATATGCACTGGCGGTGGCTGCCGCGGCGTTATTGCTGGGTGCCGCCCCGGTGGCGCGTGCGCAGGGCGCCGCGTCGGTCGGCATCATTCGCGGCACGGTACGCGACAGCGCCGACCGCCCGGTGGTTGGTGCCGACGTGGCGGTGGGACCCGAGATCAGGACGCGTACCGATTCGGCCGGTGCATTCGAACTTCGGAATGTGCCCGTGGGCAGCCGGGTGCTGCTCGTCCGGCGCCTGGGGTACGCGCCCCTCACCTCGTTCTGGGACGTGGGGGACTCTCCCCTCGTGCTCGACCTGCGCGTGCACGCGTTCCCGGCGGTGCTCCCCGCCGTGCACGTGACGGCGCGGACGGCCCAGCCCTACGACGCGCGGCTGGCCGGGTTCAACGCGCGCCGAGCGGAGAAGCTGGGCTACTACATCACGCAGGCCGACATCGCCAAGGGCAACACGTTCCGCATGACCGATGCGCTGCTGCGCATTCCCGGCGTGCGGGTGATCACCATGCCGGGCGAGCTCGGTACGTCGGTCACGCTGCCGGGCTCGCGGTGCGCACCGCTCGTGATCGTGGACGGATTCCCGGCGGCGCTGGGGCGGTTCGACCTGAACATGATCGATCTCTCAACCGTCGAGGGGGTGGAGGTCTATCCGTACGGCTCGGCGGTGCCGGCCGAGTTGATGGGACCGTTCGGGATGGAGGGGTGCGGCGTGATCGCGATCTGGTCGGCTCCCATGCGACCGCGCGCCAGCGCGGACCGGCTCCAGTCCGTGAAGCCGGTGGACGTCCAGGCGCTGATCGAGAGCAAGGCCGTGTACCTGCCGGATGCCGTCGAGGAGCAGGCGAAACTTCTGGTGGGGAGCGCACAGCCGGTGTATCCCGCATCGTTGTTGCGATCGGGGACCGGCGGGCGGGTTCTGGCGCGGTTTGTGGTCGACACTTCCGGCGCTATCGAAATGGGTACCGTGACGATCCTGTCGGCAACCGACTCCGCATTCACGAATGCGACTCTTGGCGCGCTGCCCAGCGCGCGGTTCACGCCGGCGACCGTCGGCGGCAAGGCGGTGCGCGAACTCGTGCAGATGCCGTTCGATTTCACGCCCACGCCTCAGGAGCAGAGCCGACGCGTTCCATAATGCGGCTAAGTATTGTACTGTCAATAACTTGACTGCACAGGTCGGTTGGCGTCGGGCGATCGGGGGTGGGTTCAGGTGGCGCATTCGCGGGGTGACCGGCGGCGCGGCAGGTGCGGTCTCTTGCGGATTGTCGTGCTGGACTGCACAATTGGCCACCTCCATTGCTGTTACCCACCTGGTACGCGCCACGGATTCACCCTGAACCGGGTTTACCCCGCCGGTTGAATTCGATGGTTGCATGCCGTTATGCGACTGGTGGTTGTACGTCCTCCCGCCCTCCTTCCCTCCCTCCCTCCAATTGGATGAGGACCCACATTATGACGGTGGATCGACTGAGAGGATGGATTGTCCCTGTAGTTGCCGCGTGCCTGGTAGCATTCACGGCGCAGAAGGCGATGGGGCAGTCCACCGTGGTCACCGGCAAAGTGATGGACGAGCATGGCACCGCAATTCCGGGCGCCAGCGTGTTCATCAATGCGCTCAAGCTGGGCGCGACCACAACTGAAGCCGGCAATTACACTATCACGGTCCCGGATCGGAACGCCCAGGGCCAGCAGGTCGCCGTGAGCGTGCGGTACATCGGCTATGCGCCGCAGACGCAATCGGTGGTGCTGTCCGCGGGGTCGCACCGGCTGGACTTCTCCCTCAAGGCGGACCCGTTCCAGTTGAACGCGGTCGTGACCACGGGCGTGGCCGATTCGACGTCCCAGAAGAACCTCACGTTCACGGTGGCGCAGGTCACCTCGGCTCAGGTGAAGGACGTGCCGGCCGCGAACCCGCTGCTGGCGCTGGCGGGCAAGGTGCCCGGCGTGATGGTGGCGGCCGGCGTCGGCAATCCCGGTGGCGCGCCCGCGATCCGCATCCGCGGGTCGACCTGCTTGCAGGTGGGCTGTAGCGCGCCGCTGATCATCATCGACGGCGTGATCACCACCGAGAGCATCAGCGACATCGACGCGCAGAGCATCGAGTCGATCGAGATCCTCAAGGGCGCGGCGGGCGCGTCGTTCTACGGCTCCAATGCCGCGAACGGCGTCATCGCCATCACCACCAAGCAGGGCCGTGATCTGGCCGAGGGCCACCTGTCGGTCACGGCGCACTCGGAATACGGAACTTCCGGCATCGCGCACTGGCCGACGGTCAACATGGGCACGCGCGACCAGTTCAACGCCGACGGCAGCATCCAGCTGGACGCCAGCGGCAACCCGGTGGTCAACACGTCGGGGTTTGACGACACGCCGTTCCCGTCGAGCGGGGTCAATCGCTTCCGTAACCAGCTCCAGACCTGGCTGAGCGACAACAACTATTACAACAACGACGTTTCGCTGGGCATGCGGCGCGCCAACACGAATTTCAACGCGTCGTTCAGCTCCGACCACAACGGCGGCATCCTGCCGTTCAAGAAGGGCCAGTTCCGGCAGAACGCCCGCGTGAACGTGGATCAGGGCGTGGGCGACAACGCCGACATCTCGGCCAGCATCACGTACGGCAACCAGGACAACGACTACAATCCGGACGTGAACAACAGCCAGGCGTGGTTCGCGCTGTATCAGGCGCCGCCGATGATCGATCTGGCGCACCCGGATCCCACGGACACCACGTTGTACTACCCGGTGCTCCCGTCGTGGGCCAGCCCGAACTCCCGCGGCAACCCATTGTACGATCTGTACACGAATTCGTACCAGGGCAACCGCCAGCGCATGCTCGGCTCGGTGTCGGGCCGCTATCACCCGACCGACTGGCTGCGGCTGGAAGCCAACTACGGCACGGATCGCCTGAGCCAGACCCAGACGAACTACACGCCGCGTGGCACGCTCAGCGGGACCAGCGGTACGCCGGGCCAGGGCAACCTGAGCAAGAATTGGGACAATAACGTGTCGTGGAATTCCCAGGTGCGAGCCACGGCCACGAAGCTCTTCTTGCGGAGCCTGCTGTCCACGACGAGCGTGGCGTACCAGATGGAGAACGTGGACCGGAACAATTTCAATGGCGGCGGCGGCCAACTGAACGTGAACGGCGTGCCCGACCTGTCGGCATTGGCCCAGTCGTCGGTTTACGTGGGTTCGTACATCGACCAGGAAAAGACCACCGACTACATGGTGTCGCAGTCCTTCGACCTCAAGGATCGCTACCTGTTCGACGGGCTCTATCGCCGCGACGGATCGTCGCTGTTCGGACCGCAGGCGCGGTGGTCCAACTTCTACCGGATCTCCGGCGCCTATCGCATCACGCAGGACTTCCACATTCCGGGCGTGCAGGAGTTGAAGATTCACGCGGCGCGCGGCACCGCCGGTCTGCGCCCGAGATATGAATACCAGTACGAGACGTACAGCATCTCGAACGGCAACTTCAGCAAGAACACCCTCGGCAACAAGAAGCTGGATCCCGCGATCCTCACCGAGACCGAGTACGGCATCAACGCCGACTTCCTGGATCGGTTCTCGGCCGAGCTGACGTACGCCGACCGCCTCACCAAGGGCGCGTTCCTCCAGGTTCCGCTCTCGTTGGCGGCGTCTGGCGGGTTCAACAGTCAGTGGCAGAACGCGGCCAACATCGGCTCGAAGACGCTGGAGGGCATGCTCCAGACCCGGCTGCTCGACCGCCGCAACGTGACGTGGGATCTGTCGATCACCGGCGATCACACCACGCAGGAGATTCTCTCCATGAACCGCGCGGCGTTCCGCGTGTCGGCCAACGGCGCGCAGGGACAGAACGTGTTCTGGTACCAGGCCGGGCAGCCGCTGGGCCTGATCTACGGACAGAAATTCGTCCACACGTTCGCGCAGCTTCTCGACAATCCGAAGAACGCGGGCGCCGTGGCCAGCAACTACGTGGTCAACCCGCTGGGCTTCCTCGTTCTGGCGTCGCAGCGCGGACAGCCGAACGAGTCGCCGATCCTGTACGTGGACAAGAACGGCAACAGCAACTTCAACATCGGCAACGTGAACCCCAGCCTGAGCTACGGTATCAACAACGATATCCGCCTCGGCCGGCTGAGCATTCACGCGACCTTCAACGGCCAGGTGGGCGGCAGCGTCTACAACTTCAGCAAGCAGTGGACGTTCCAGGACCTGCGGGCCGGCGTCATGGACATGGTCGGCAAGGCGGCCAACCAGAAGGTCGCGGAAGCGTTCTTCTCGGGCGGCCTCTACAACGGCCTGAATGCCGATGAGTACTTCGTGGAATCGGGCGCGTATCTGAAGCTCGGCGAGCTGTCGGCCGGGTACGAGGTCCCCACGAAATTCCTGCCCATGGTCGGCCTCGGTCGTGTCAGCGGACTCAAGCTGTCACTCGTCGGCCGCAACCTGATCACCTGGACCAAGTACAGCGGGTTCGATCCGGACGTGACGGCGGGCAGCGATTTCAACTACAAGATCGACGGCTTCAACTATCCGCCTTTCCGGACGATCACCGGCCAGGTGGAGATTCGCTTCTAACCATCCGCCCAGCCATGGAGCTGACACCTATGCACATTCAAAGAACGGTTGGGGCGGCGCTGGCCGGAGCGGTGCTGATTCTTGGCACCGCTTGCAGCCGCGATCTGAACGTCACCAACCCCAACAATCCCGACGTCTCGCGCGCCATCGCCAATCCGAGCGACGTCGAGCATCTGGCGATCTCGTCGATCAATTCGTGGTACACAGGCAGCACGGCCCGCGATCCGTGGGTCATGCTGAACGTGACCGGCGACCTGATGTCGATGAACTACGGCAACTTCGGGGCACGGTTCAACAACCTCGAACCGCGTATCCCGTATGCCAACGATGCCGCCAATGGCGACATCGAGGTAGCGCAGGTGCCGTGGGACAACCAGTACACCACGCTCGGCGAGGCCAACGACGTGTTGAAGGCCATCGCCAATGGCGTGCAATTGCCCGACGGTACCGACAAGTACAAGGCACTGGCCCTGTGGGCGCAGGCCGGCTCGCTCATGCAGCTGGCGCTCGTCTTCGACAAGGCGTTCGCGGTGGACGAGACGTTCGACGCCACCAAGGGCGCGCCGACGTTCCAGCCGTACAGCGCCGTTTCCGCGTTCGCGCAGACCAAGCTCGACGCGCTCATCGCGCTCACGGCCAACCAGAGCTGGACCTACAGCTCCACCGAGTTCCCGGCTCAGGGTGGGCTGACCGCTGAAATGCTCAATCGGTACGCCAACACGATGGCGGCGCAGCTCCTGGCGTACACGCCGCGCACGGCCGCCGAGGCCGCCAAGGTGGACTGGACGAAGGTGCTGGCGTATGCCGACAAGGGCATCGGCACCGGTTCGGCCGGCCCGCCGTTCGACTTCACGGTCGTGGGCGACGCCAACCTCTGGTGGTCGGAGTTCATGGACTACTTCGACCTGCCCAGCTGGATGATGGTCGATCTGAAGTTGATCCATCAGATGGCCCCGAACGTGCCGAGCAGTTACACCGGCGCCCCCGCGGGCGGCACCGCCGGGTACGATGCCATGTGGGCGCCGCAGCAACCGGCGGACGCCCGGTTGGGAACCGACCTGACCAACGTCAACTCGTACACGGCCGGCACGGATGACAAGACCGACTTCGTGTACGCGCGCCAGGTGCAGGGTAGCGCCAGCCGCGGCATCTACATGCAGAGCCCGTACTATCACGTGCGGTATATCGGCGTGTCGTGGCAGGCGAACGTGAGCAACCTCGGCCCCATGCCGTACACGCTGGCGGCGGAGAACGATCTGCTCAAGGCCGAAGCGCTCATCCGTACGGGCGGCGATCGCAACCTCGCGGCGCAGCTCATCAACAACACGCGAGTGAACCGCGGGCATCTGCCGCCGATCACGGCGTCGGCCAGCGATGCGACCTTCCTGCAGGACATTACGTACGAGCGCGAGGTCGAGTTGGATGCGACCGACGGGTTCGGGTTCTTCGCGCTCCGCCACATGGATCAACTCCAACCCGGCACCCTGAAACATCTGCCGGTTCCGGCCACCGAGCTGGAAACGCTCAACCTGCCGGTCTACACGTACGGCGGCGTGGGGCTCCCGGACATGAACATGGGCTCGTTCACGCCTGGGCGGAGTCTGGCGCTGGCGCTGAGCGCGTACCAGGCCGGGCCGTGGAGGCCGTTGCCTCTGCCCAGCGGCCGGATGATGGAATTGCCGTCGCCCGTGATCCGGCGCGCGCCATTGAGGGCGATCAGTCGCTGATCACGTCGTGACGTAGTGCCGCAACATCAAACGGGCGCATACCACTTTCGGTATGCGCCCGTTTGCTTTCCGGCGTTCACCGGGCGCGCCCCTCCGCGGGGCGTGCCCGGCGTCGCGCTCAGGAGCCGCGCTGCTGGAGCGTGAGCTCGGCGCAGGTCAGCACTTCGGATTCGTCCTGCCCCAGGGTGCCGCTGTTGTAGACGTTCGCGTGGTACCGGCCCGTGGTGGGCATCGGCATCGACATCACCACGTCCAGATCGCCGCCGCCGTTGCTCACCGTGAGCTCCGGAAATTGGGCCACCGCCATCAGTGGGATCGTGTTCGATCCACAGCCGCCGGAGGCCAACGCCCAGTGCAGGCGCACGGGATCCTGGATGGGCACCGAGAGGCGCATCCGGACGTGCGTCTGGGTGGGGTCGGGAGCGTCCAGGGTGATCGTTCCCGACGCGGTGTTGCGGCCACGAACCCCGAACGTGCCGGTCTCCTGCTGCACGGCCCGGAAGTTGCCCGACCATTGAAGCATGGCGGGGCCGAGCGCGCCGCTTGCGGCCTCCGACCGGACCGAGGCAGCCCCACCGGCGCTGCCCGCGCCCGATGCACACCCCGCGCTCACCACGGCGAGCAGGCCGAGCGACGTGGTGTAGACGATGTTGAAGCGCACGACCACACTCCTGCTATAGTAGATGCGCAATAGCATACGGACCCGCGGGGTGGGGGGGAAGAGCGCCGTGCCGCCCGCCGATCAGCGCTCCAGCAACCTCTCCACCAGCCGCGCCGACCGCTCGGCCGCTCCCAGGCCGGACTCGATCACGCGCCGCGCCCGGGCTCCCGCGTCCGCCCGCCGGTCGGGTGAATCGATCCATCGCCGCAGGGCGGCGGCCAGGGCCGTCCGATCGGGGGCGCTGACGCCGGCGCCCTGCGCCACCAGGATCACCGCGTCGCGGCTGGCGGCGTGGCGGGGCCCGAACAGCACGGGCGCCCCGAATGCCGCCGGCTCGAGCACGGAGTGCAGGCCGGCGCTGTGGAATCCCCCCCCCACATAGGCCACGTCGGCCAGCGCGTACAGGTCGCCGAGCACGCCCACGCGATCCACCAGCACGATGTCGGCGGCCGCGGCATCGCTCGTCCCGAGGCGCGCGAGCGGGATGCGGGCCTCCCGCGCCCATCGCTCGATGGGCGCCAGATGTTCGGGCGTGGGCTCGTGCGGGGCGATGATCAGCCGGAGCCCGGCGGCGTGCTCGCGGCACGCCGCGTACGCATGCAGCAGCGGGGCCTCGTCGGTGGGCCAGGTGGAGCCGGCGACGACGGTCGGCCGCGACGACGCCAGCGGTCCGAGCAGGCCGCCGCGGCGGTCCACGCCCTCGGCTCGCGCCCACACCTGGTCGTACCGCGTGTCGCCGGTGACCTCCACCACCTGTTCGCGCACGCCGAGCCGCACCAGCCGGAGCGCATCCTCGGCGTCGATCGCGCCCACCGCATCGAGGGCGGCGTAGGCATCGCCAAGGAGCATCGCCGCCAGGCCGCGGCCGCGGGACGAGCCGTCGGCCAGCGTGGCGCTGATGAGCCCCAGGCGCACGCCGCGCGCGGCGGCGGCGCGGGTCAGCGCCGGCCACACATCGAGCTTGCTGAACACCAGCGCGCGCGGCGCCAGGGCGTCGAGCGCGGCGCGCGCATCTCCCGTGGTGTCGAACGGGAGGTAGTCGCGAAAATCCACGTCGAGCGACGCCGCGAACCGCTCGGCGCTGGGCGAGTAGTGCGTGTACGCCAGTTGGAGGGCCGGATGCCGGGCCCGCAACAGCGCCAGCACCGGGCGGGCCTGGAGTCCCTCGCCCACCGACGGCGCGTGCATCCAGAGCAGCGGGCGCGCGGGGTCACGATGCGCGGCCGCCCATCGGGCGTAGCGGCGCCGGATGCCTCGCCGCGCCGCGAACGTGCGGGCGAGCTTGGACCCGCCGGCGGGAGCGAGCGCGGCGCCGAGCCGCGCCAGCTGAGCCGTGGCCGCATACAGGGGGCGAAGCGCGGCGCGCACGGAAGGCGGCGGCTCGGGGCTAGTGCTTGCCGGCCTTGGCCAGGGCGTCGTCGATCGCCTTCTGGAAGCTGGCGGTGGGCGCGGCGCCCTCGATCTTCTGCCCGCCGATGAAGAAGGTGGGCGTGGAATTGACGCCGTTGTTGCGCAGCCGGTCGCGGTCGGCGTTGATGATCGGCCGGGCGGCGTGCGTGGCCACGCAATGCTTCCAGGCGGCCACGTTCACGCCGGCCCTGGCGGCGAGCGTCTGGAAGAACGCCGCCGGGTCCTGCGGGCCGTCCCACTGGGGCTGCGTGGTGAACAGCGCGTCGTGCATGGGCCAGAACTTGCCCTGCGCGGCGGCGCACATCCCGGCCTCCGCCGCCTGCATCGAGTGCTCGTGCATGGACAGGGGGTAGTTCAGGAACGCGAACCGGATCTTCCCGGTGTTGATGTATTCCTTGAGGATCGTGGGATACGTGCTGTCGTGCCATTCCTTGCAGAACGGGCACTGGAAGTCGCTGGCCTCCACGAGCCACACCGTGGCCGTGGGCGACCCCTCCACGCGACCGGCATCCGCCCGCGGCGAGATGGAATCGGGCGCGGCGGGCGTCGGCGCCGCGCTCCGCTGAGCGTGCACGGGGCGGGCGGTCAGCGCGGCGCCCGCGAACATCAGCGCGGCGAGGGGCAGTACGAAACGGGTGCGAGACATGGCGTGCGGGGTCGATGATTCGGCGGGAGAAACACGGGCGCTCGATGCGTCGTACTAAGCTAATGCGGCCCGGCGAGGCGCGGAGGAGGGCCATCTGCTGGCCTCTCGCCCCGCGTCCCGCTAGACTCGACGGAGCGTTGGCCGGCTTCTCTTACCCGGAATCCACCTTCAGTGTTCGTCTTCTCGTTGCTCGCCGGAGTCATGGCGCTGTGGCAGGCCGGCACCCTCCAGATTCCCGCGGCCACCGGGGTCGTCAACGACTTCGCGCACGTGTTGTCGGCCCAGACCGTGGATGTGCTCACGAGTCTGGCCGAGCAGGTGCGCACCAAGTCCCGCGGCGAGATCGCGATCGTCACGCTGCCCAATCTCCACGACCGCGATCCCAGCCAGACCGCGCTGGAGATCGGGCGCACGTGGAAGGTGGGCAAGCTGGGCGATCCCGGCGATCCTACGCGGAACGCCGGGGCCGTGATCCTGATCGTGCCCAAGGAGACCAATCAGGACGGGCGCGGCTACTGTCGCATCGAGACCGGGTACGGCACCGAGGGGTTCATCACCGATGCCGACGCCGGTGACATCTGTCGCGAGGCCACGCCGTACTTCCGCACCGGTGACTATGCCGACGGCACGGCGCTGGTCACGGCGCGCGTGGCCCAGCGGTTTGCGCAGGAATTCCATTTCACGCTCGATTCCACGTTCACGGTGCCGGCGCCCGCGGAACAGGAGCCAAGCGGACAATCGGGGGGCATTCCACCGTTCGCCCTCATCGTTGTGCTCTTTCTCGTGCTGTCGCTGCTCGGCGGCAGGCGCAGCGGCTGCTTGCCGCTGCTGTTCTTTGGCGGGCTGGGTGGATGGGGCGGCGGCGGCGGGCGCGGCGGGTTTGGCGGCGGCGGATTCGGAGGCGGCGGCGGATTTGGCGGGTTCGGCGGCGGTGGCGGGTTCGGTGGTGGTGGCGGCGGCTCTTCCTGGTGATCCTATGGCAAAGATGACTCTCGACGATCTGGTGGCGCAGCTGCGCGCCGTGTTCAAGGACGGGCTGCACGCCGTGGTGCTTTACGGGTCGGCCGCGGCCGGCGAGCACATCCCCAAACGATCCGACTACAACGTGCTCGTGATCGTGGATGCGCTGGACACGGCGCGGCTGCGCATGCTGTCGGCCACGGCACGGGGATGGCGCGCCGCCGGCAATCCGCCGCCGCTTACGTTCACGGTGGACGAATGGCGGGAATCGGCCGACGTGTTTCCCATGGAGTACGCCGACATGCTGGAACGGCACCGGCTGTTGCACGGCGAGTCGCCCTTTGCGGGGATCCGCGTGGACCGGGCGGACCTGCGGCTGCAGGTGGAGCATCAGGCCCTGGGCAAGCTGCTGGCGCTGCGGCAGGGGCTGCTCGCGTCGGGCGACGATGCGCGGGCGCAGCTCGAACTGCTGGCGTCGAGCCTGAGCACGATCATGGTGATCTTCCGGGCGGTGGAGCGGCTGCGGGGCGAGAGCCCGTCGCGAGACAACGCGGCGCTCAGCCGGTCGGTGGCGGGGGCGGCGGGGGTGGATGCGGAGCCGTTCCTGCAGGTGGTGCGCCACGTGCGCGGCGAGACCAAGCTGGCCGCCGCCGCGGCGCCGGCGGTGATGGACGGCTATGTCCAAGGGATGGAAGGCGTTGTGCGGTACATCGACCGGTTCGCGGTCGAGGGGTAGCATCGGGAACTTGAGGCAGGCAGTCTTCGTAGGGATGTGCGTGGCGCGCCGCGGAGCAATCGTGGCGCCGCCCTCGGCGCCGCCGGAACGCTTTTTCGGCGCCGGTTCACCATCGGGAACGAGGTTCACTCCATGAAACGTCGCTGGCTCCCCGTAGCGCTCGCCCTGCTCACCAGCGGGTGCGGATACAATCGCATCCAGACGTTGGACGAGCAGGCCTCGGCCGCCCAGAGTCAGATCCAGGTCCAGCTGCAGCGTCGCGCGGACCTGATCCCCAATCTCGTGAATACCGTGAAGGGCTATGCGCAGCACGAGGAGGAGATCTTCAACAATGTGGCCAACGCGCGGTCGCGGCTGCTCAACGCCGTGCAGTCGGGCGATCCCGAGCAGATGGCCAACGCCAACCAGGGGATGACCGGAGCGCTGGGCCGCCTGCTCGCGATCTCGGAGAACTATCCCAACCTGAAGGCGGACGAGGAGTTTCTGCGGTTGCAGGACGAGTTGACCGGGACGGAGAATCGCATCGCGGTGGCGCGCGGCGACTACAACGACGCGGTGCGGATGTACAACGCGTATATCCGCCAGTTCCCGCAGGTGCTCACGGCCAAGGCCATCGGGTCCAAGGACCGGAAGTATTTCAACGCCACCGAGGCCGCGGCGGCGGTGCCGAAGGTGGACTTCTCGACGCCCAACGCGCCGCCGGTTCCGAAGGCGAAGTAGCCGGGTGGTGCGGGCAGGCAGGTGGCCGGGGCAGCGTCTGCTGCCCCGGTTTTTTGTGTCCCCAAGGATCCCCTCGACGGTCGGCCCGCGC
>Ga0307372_10004375_pt1 | contig 21875 bp, 22 predicted proteins | sample OX1MG_FD_202533 | JGI IMG/M metagenome (GOLD analysis project Ga0307372, IMG submission 202533) | Soil microbial communities from Risofladan, Vaasa, Finland - OX-1 | ecosystem: Environmental > Terrestrial > Soil > Coastal area > Acid sulfate soil | place: Finland: Risofladan, Vaasa | collected...
GGGTGTTGTCTTGGCCTCGGAAGCGTTCACTGAAGCTCGCGTCGCATCGAGTATTTTGGAGAAACTGAACCGTAGCATGCGCCCCGAATGGGTGTCAAGAAAGTCGCTTCGATGGTAGCGGGTCGGCATAGCGGTGGCGCAGCTGCTCCCGTGCGTCAGCGTAGCTGCAAGGATCTGAAAGTTATCGACTCCTTTGTCGGCAAGCCGCCTCGATTGCATAGCTTCCATCCCCGCATCCGGCGTCGAGCCCGGTGATGGCGGCGAAAGTAGGGACAAACGAACAGACGGCCTCAGGCTCCAGCCGTTCGGTGATGAAGCCGGGAGCAAATTCTTTCCACCACTCGTACATTGCGGGTGCGATGTGTAATGAGGTCCGGCGTGCTCCCGGGTCGGCATCCTCGTTCGCCCCCCACCAGAAAGCGATTGAGGGATCGGATGCTGCCGACGGGTTACTGTTCGCTTCGCAATTCCTGCATCAAGCGCATCATTTCCGCCATGATCTGGATGCGCCGGGCGGCCTTGTCGTCCCTACTGGTGATCGTGATAACCGCGCCGTTTGCGATCGACTTCACTTCCACTTTGGCGCCGGGAACCATCATCGGGCACATGCCCATCATCCCCGGCTGCATTCCCGTCCGACCGGCTTGCATGCCCATCATTCCTCGCCCCATCATGCCTCCCATCTGGCCGGAGCCTGCCGTCCCCGCTTGCCTGCAGGGGCAAGCCGCCGAATTTGCCCCGGGGGCATTCGGCGCGGTCCGCTGCGCGTGGGCGATGCCCAGCGCGGCCCCGCCGAGGCCGATGAGCAGCGCCACCAGAAAAATCACAGTCTTGCGTTTCATGTTCCCCTCCTCACGTCAGAATCATCTCATAAAGCTGTCCGGTCAGGTTCTCTTCTGCAGATGGTCGTCGAGAGCGCGAGTTTCAAAATGGCGCCAATGAGTTGCTCTCCCTGGTCCAGGCGGCCAGATCGGCCATGTGACCCATTTCCACTCCCTCGATCATCTCTTCCCGGCCAAGGCCCCTGGCCGCGCAGCAAGTGGTTCAAGTTTTCACCTTGACGCCCTTCGCGATCAGGCGAGCGAGCATATCCGCCGCATTGTAGTAGCCCGGGGGCACCCTTTGATTGCGCTTGGCCACGCCAACGCCGTCGGCGAGTAAAAAGATGTTGACCGATACGTGCACATTGAGCAGTGCTGCGGCATAGCGTAGGGCGTTGTAGGCCTTTTCCGTGCCGTACGGCGCATCCTGGATGATGATGGTGAGCTTTTCCATGTGTTTCCTTCCGGCTCAGCGATGTCCAGGCCGATCAATTTCAATTCTCCCGGATCACGCGCCTTCTTCCTCCCGTCGGCGGGGTTTCTTGCGGCGGAGGGCTAAATCATGAGCGGGACGCCATAGATTCTGCTTCCAACGTTCAGTGCCGCGCCGTAAACCTCTCGTTTCCAGCCGGGCGTGGATAGCCACCACTTCTCCAGCAAAACCTTCCCCAAGTGCCACGGCTTGCCAACCCGCCGGAGGCTTATTTGCGGGCTTGGCTCGGCAAAGAAATTCCCATAGGCAAATCCCGCCAGATCCTCGCCCGCCTCTAGCATGCAATACCCATCGCCGCAGAAAGACTGAGTGGGCTTGCGCCCCTCCATGTCGGCTGCAATTTCATCGGCAACCACCTGGGCCTGAACGTGCGCGAAGACGCCTGCCTTGGGAAGCAGTAAAGGTATCTCCGGCCTCCAGCGTCCCGGAATCGGGATGGTTGTCACGTCGCCGATGGCAAACACACGTTCATGACTGGTTTCGAGTGTAGACGCCTTGACGGGCACCCAACCTGCCTCGTTCGTTAGCCCTGCGTCACGCGTCAGGCGTGGAGCCCGATGGGGCGGAATCACTACGAAGAGGTCGCAGCTCTCCAGCGTGCCCTGCTTGAAGCGCGCGGACCTGGCTACGCAATCGATGGCAACGAGGTTGTGCGTTGGATGGAAATGAATGTCTCTGTTTTCGAGCAGTTGAAGCACGGCCTTGCCCAATTCCGGTCCCGCAACGGGCATCGGTTGCGACTCGGGCGTGTACAGGTGAATGTCGACTTTGGGCGCGAGTCCGCGCTTGCGGAAATAGTCCGCGATGAGCATGGCAGCCTCGTGGGGCGCACCGGGACACTTGTAAGGCATGGCCGCCACGATCACCGCAATGCTTCCTCCGGCGAACCTGCCGAGCGCCTCATGTAAGCGCGCGGCGCCGTCAAGTGTATAAAAACCGTACGAGCTCTCGACCGCTCCGGGAATAAGCTCCGGAGCCAATTCGGCGCCGAGGGCAACAATCAGATAGTCGAAAGGCAACTCGCCTCGCGTCGTAAGCACCCGCCGCGCCTCGAAGTCCAACCCCTCGGCGCTGGCATAGACAACCTCGATCCCGGGCCGCAGGAGATGCGCCAGCGGACACCGCACCTGCTTTGGCCGCCGATCCCCCGTCATTACCCACAGAAAGGAAGGGGCGAAGGCGTGCTCGACGTTTCGCTCGATTAACACAACTCGGTGTTCGCTGCGCAGCCTCGCGCGCAGTTTGTTTGCTGCAACCATGCCTCCCACGCCCCCGCCGAGCACGACAATCGTTTTCGCAGCCACCTTTCTCCTCCGCTTTACTTTCCCGGATACGCCGCCGTTTCGACGGGGAGTCCACGAGCCTTCCAATCCGGGAAGCCCTCCTCCAGGCGGAATGCCCGCAACCCGCGCGAGCGGAGCAAGCCAACCGCCTCGTCGGCCAGCACGCAGTACGGACCGCGGCAATAGGCAATGATGTCGCGCGTCTTCGGCAGCCTCCGGAGACGCGAGCGCAGTTCGGATAGAGGAATCGACAAAGCTCCGGGAACGTGTCCCGCGCCATATTCGTCCGCGGGCCGCACGTCGAGAAGAATCACACTGCTTTTGGCCAAACCCCGCCGCAGTTCTTCGACCGTGACGGCTCTCAGCGATTTGCGATCTATTGCGAAAGAGTGCACGACGCGCTCGATCTCGGCAATGCGGTCCTCGCCGAGGTCTCGAAGCGCCCGCCACAGTCCGTATACCCGCTGGTCCGCCAAAGAGTACTTCGCGTAGAGGCCGTCCTTCCTGCAATCAACCAGACGTGCGTTACGCAGCACCTGCAGATGCTGTGAGGCGTTGGCAACCGACATGTCCGTCAGGCGCGCCAGTTCTTCTACGGTTCGTTCCTTCTGGGCAAGCATCTCGAGAAGCTCCAAGCGTCTTCCGCTCGCAAGAGCTTTCCCGATGCGTGCGAACTGCTCGAAGAGTTCGTCCTTGAATATCCTGCTGTTGCTTCGATCCACGGAAGCATTCAAGTATACAATTGAACAATTGTCAATAACGGACTCGCCCGTATGGAGGGGGCGTGAAGTCGAGAGAAGAAAGCAGATGCTTCGAGAGATGAGTGCGGTAGCGGCGGTTGACCCCGCAATTCAACGCTTAGAAGCTTTCCCCGCGATTCTCTTCAGCCGCCGGGGTGGTACGGGCCGGGGTTTTGCCGATGAAGGCGACGCCAAGGCAGATGAGAATCGCGCCAATTCATCGGCCGGCCGGGACGGTTTCGCCCAGCATCAACCACCCCATGAACATGGCGATGGCATAGCTGGCCGACGTGGCCGGGTTCAGGAAACTGTAGTCGGCCCAGGAAAGCATGCACATGAACGCCAGGGCGGAAACCAGGCGGCTGCCAATGTCCAGCCAGAGGTCCGGGTTCGTCAGTATGATTCCACGGAGTTCGATCACAATGGCGGGACTCCACCCGATCAGCGGTTCGGCCTTTTTCATGCCCTCCCGCAAAAACAGGGCGCCGAGCGGGCCGGTGGTGACCACGACGATCAGGAAACTGGCGGTCTTGATCTCGACCCTTCGAGAACAGGCCTGGCGTGAGGGCTGGGGACAACCCATCGTCTCTCCCGCTGTTGCGCCTGGCTTCCCTCGCGGCCGCGGGAATCGCTAGAGGTAATGGGAGAAGTGGAAGCTGAGCTGGCCGAGCGCGGCGCCGATGGCGGCGCCGGCAACCACGTCGCTCAGGAAATGCATACCGAGGATGATTCTCGATATGGCAATCAGAACGGCGACGGCCAGCAGCGCCAGAAGCCAATTGGGATAGAACGACCCGATCGAGAGCACCATGGCGAAGGCGACGATCGTATGCCCCGAAGGGAACGAGTAGCGGTCGGGCGGCTCGATCACCGCCCAGCAGTGCGGCATGATGTCACAGGGCCGCTTGCGGCGGCTGGTGCGCTTGAGCGCGCAAAAAAGGACGATGCCGACGCAGGCCGCCAAGGCCCCCGCGGCGAAAGCGAGGTAACGAAACATTCCTCCAAACAGCAACAGGACGACACCGGTCGCGGCCCAGAGCCACCCGTCGCCCATGCGGGTCGCGGCGATCATCAGGCCCCGCAAAAGACGCGGGGCGTACCAATGATTGACCCGGCGCATGAGCCGGTGATCCCCGGCCTCGACACGCTGCCAAAAGGCTTTTGCGACGGTCATTCTTTCCCTCCCGAAACGATTGCAGTCGCCGTGCTTGAGAAAACAGCCCATTGCGGGCGCTGCCGCTCACCGAGAATCCGCGCGGCTCGGAAGCGGGCGAAGGCGAGCTCTCTTACGTTATGGAAAAGCACTATCGCTAACCCTAATAATAATATAAGTCCGAGTGCGCCTGTCCAAGTTCTCTTGAAATGTCTGGACCGCCATTCCCCGGAGATCGCTCGATCGAAGCGTGCCTGGTGATGGTTGCCGGGTCCATGCCGCGCCGGCGTAGCCGGCCGGGGCGTGCCGCAAATTCCCGAATGCCACAAGGAAATGTCAAGGGCGCTCTTCACAAAGCGAATCTTGGCACGAGGCATATTACGGAAAGATGACAACGCGCTAACATTTTGAAAAGAAGGAGGGTTGTGGCTTAAACAGGTCCGCGCTTTTTTCACTCGGGTCTGGCGTCTGGTTCGATCCCGGAGGTATTCTTTACGACCATGCCACGCATCGAATTCGTCTTTTTCGACGCGGGTGGCGGCCATCGCTCGGCCGTTACCGCGCTGGAGCTCGGCGTCCGGGAGTGCCGTCTGCCGTGGCAGGCCCATTCGACCAACCTGCAGGAAGCGCTCGACCCGCTCGATCCGCTCAAGAAGCTGTTCGGGGTCCGGCTCCAGGACAGCTATAACACGATGCTGCGTAGGGAATGGACGATGGGCAGCGCCGAACTGCTGCGCGTGCTGCGATTTTCCGTCCGGCGCTTCCACCGCCCAACGGTGAAATTGCTCAAACCCTGCTGGCGCGAAACCCAGCCGGACATGCTGGTCTCCTGCATACCGCATTTCAATCGCGCGTTGCGGGAAAGCTTCGCGCGAATCTGCCCCGGGCGCCCGTTCGTCACCATCCTGACCGATCTGGCCGACTATCCGCCCCATTTCTGGATCGAGTCCGAGCCGCAGTATTTCATCTGCGGCACCGATCACGCCGTTGCCCAGGCGCTCGCCATGGGCCACAGCCCGGATCATGTCTTTGGCGTTTCGGGGATGATTTTGCACCCGCGCTTTTACCGGGCGGGCGACGTGGACCGCCGCCGCGAGCGGGAAAAGCTGGGGCTGGACCCGGACCTGCCGACCGGCCTCGTCCTGTTCGGGGGTTACGGATCCAAGGCGATGGCGCAGATCGAGCAGCGCCTGAACGATTCCGGGCTCGGCGTGCAGTTGATTCTGCTGTGCGGCGGGAACAAGGCGCTGACCGAGAAGCTGCGGGCGCGCCCGTCGCGGATGCCCCGGGTTGTCGAGGGGTTCACCACAAAGGTGAGCGATTACATGCGGCTGGCCGATTTCTTCATTGGCAAGCCCGGGCCGGGCAGCATGAGCGAGGCCGTGGCGATGCACCTGCCCGTTATCGTGGTGCTGAACTCGCGAACGCTGCCGCAGGAGAGATATAACGCGCACTGGGTTCTGGAAAAGGACCTCGGCCTGGTTTTGCCCAGCTTCCGGACGATCGACGCGGCCGTGGCCCAAATGATTCAGCCGGAAACGCTTGCCCACTTCAAAGCCAATACCGCCAAAGTCGAGAATCGTGCCCTGTTCGAAGTGCTCGACGCCCTGAATCAGATTCTCTAGACCAATGGCATCCTGCCGGGCGTCCCCAGTCGCTGCACGGGCGCCTGACCATCCGGGACGATTCCGGAACGACTCCGGAACGACTCCGGAACGACTCCTTAAAACTCATTCGTGGGATAGGCGGTCGAGCATCCTTCGTATCCAAGGATGATGCGGTTGCCATAACTTCCATACCTCTCCGGCCCACTCGCGGGCCAGGCGAGGCCGCTCGGCCACGGACGCTTCGAAGACGTTCTTGACGGTTAGGGTCCCGCGGCGTCCCGCCGGCGGCGCCTCGATCGGCGGCCACTGGCGCCCGAGCGCCAGAAACTTCTCGACCGCGGGCTGGCGCGAGCCGATCCCGGCGCTGGCGCCACGCTCGAGCATCAGGCATAGGCTGAGCAGGTGAACGTGGTTGTTGAGGGGGCCGTGCAGTTCGGGGTGCTGGAGCGCGTGGGCGTCGAACGAAAACAGGTGTGCCTGCGCGTAGGGCTTTTCCGCGCGCGTTCGTTCGGAAAGGCCGGCCAGCAGCTGCAAGCATGCCTGGGCCCCGTGCTCTACCATCGCCCCGCAGAACGGGCACGGGCCTTGATTCTGGGTTGTCGCGCCGTTCCCGGCGCTGCGCCGGCGGAAATCCTGCATCGCGATCGGGCGCCTTTCCCCTTTGGGTCGAGGGTGTTTTCCGGCGCGGAGTATAGCAAGCTGAATCCCGGTGCCGCGAAACGGACAATGGGGTTGCTTGACGGAGGAATCGGGAGGGGCATACCCTTGCCGGGAAGGGACGAGGACCCCCACCTCACTTCATGTCGACGCTAACGCCCAACCGAACCGGCCCGGGGATGGAGAGCGAGGCGCGCTCGTTTCTGGCCACGTTCAACGACACCGTCAAGTCCTATCTTCTTCCCGTTCAGAACTACATCGAGCTGACCTGGCAGGCGATCACCAACATTTTTACCCCGCCGTTTTATTTCGGCGATCTGATCGACCAGATGGACGTGATCGGCGTCGGGTCGCTGCCGATCATCGTCCTGACGGGATTTTTCATCGGCGCGATTCTCGTTCTGCAAACCGCCGCCCAGTTTGCGCGCTTCGGCACGACCTCCCTCACCGGCGACGCCGTTTCGCTCGCCCTGATTCGAGAACTCGGCCCGACGATCACGGCCCTGCTGGTGGCCGGGCGCAGCGCTTCGGGCATCGCTTCCGAACTGGGCTCCATGGTCGTTACCGAGCAGGTGGACGCGATGCGGGCGATGGGCACCGACCCGGGACGCAAGCTGGTGACGCCGCGCCTGGTCGCGACGCTGGTCGTGCTGCCGTTGCTCACGGCCGTGGCCGATTTCGTGGGACTGGTCGGGGGATTCCTCGTCGCGCACGCCACGCTCGGGCTGACCACGGGCGAATTCTGGCATCACGCCATCAACGCCCTCGGCCCGCACGATCTGATCCAGGGGATGACGAAACCGATCGTCTTCGCGTTCGTGATTGCGACGGTGGGCTGTTTCAAGGGACTGACGGTGCGTGGCGGGACCGAGGGCGTGGGCCGCGCGACAACCAGCGCCGTCGTGGTCTCTTCGGTGGCCATTCTGGTGACCGGGTTTTTCCTCGACAAACTTTTGCTCTTCGTGTTTCCGTGATCCGGTCCGGCCGCCCCGTCCCTTTCGTGTTCCTCCGGGTGACGGCCGGAAATCCGCGCGGTCCGGCGGCGCGACTTTCCCCGTATAATTCCCCTATGACCGGCAGCGGGGAGAAATGACGGGCGCGTCCGCGGCTGCGGGGCCTGCCATCGTCTTCGAAAATGTTCGAATCGGCTTCGACGAGGGAGAGGTGCTGCGAGGCGTCAGCTTTTCCGTGGCGCCGCGCGAAACCGCGGTTCTTCTCGGCGAAACGGGCACGGGGAAAACGCTCCTGTTGAAAATGGCGGCCGGACTGGTTCGCCCGGACGCCGGCCGCGTGGAAGTGCTCGGCCGGGACTTGGGAGCGATGGACGAGCGGGAACTGCTGGATTTTCGCCGGCAGATCGGGTTCGTTTTTCAGGAAGGGGCGCTGTTCGATTCGCTCTCGGTCGAGGAAAACGTCGCCTTCCGGCTGCGCGAAGAGAAAATGGACGAGAAGGAAATCGCCCCCCGCGTTCGCGAGTCCCTGGAGTTCGTCGAAATGGCCGGCGCGATCGAGAAGCTGCCGGGCGAGCTTTCGGGCGGGATGCGGCGGCGCGTTTCGATCGCGCGGGCGCTGGTCAGCCGCCCCCCGATCGTCCTGTACGATTCGCCGACGGCCGGCCTCGACCCGGTTACGTCGCAGAGGATCATTACGCTGATTCTCCGACTGCGAGACCTGCAAGGCGTCACGGCGCTGCTGGCGACGCACCGCCTGCAGGACGCCTTTGCGCTGGCGAATTTTCGCTTCGATGAGAAGGCCTGCCGGGTGGTTCACGCCACCGAGGACGGCGCCGGGGACGGGCGAAAGACGACGTTCCTGGTTCTGCGCGACGGCGGGATTTATTTTGAAGGCGATCAACACCAGATTCGCGGCTCGGGCGATCCTTATCTCGCCCGATTTTTGCGGTGAAATCGGAACAGCAGGAACGACGGCGGCTGGAGCGGTGGGCAGTGCCCGTTGCGAATCCGGAAGGAGGACGAGGGAAATGGCACGTAGACAGTTGACCTACACAGACCTTCGCGTCGCGTTGTTTGTGCTGTTGACGGTGGTGCTGCTGATCGTTGGTATTTTCTACGTAACGGGCCAGGGCGCCTTCGAGTCCACGTACACGATCAAGACCTACCTGCCCGAGGCGGAAGGACTGGTCCCCGGCGCGCCGGTCAGTCTCGGCGGCGTGCGGATCGGCAGCGTCACCGGCCTGAGCATCAATCCGAACGCCGCCAACCCGGATCAAAATATCGAAATCGATATGAATATCTATAAGAACTATCAGAAATGGATTCGCGAGAATTCCACGGCGACACTGATCACGCAGGGCGCGCTGGGCACGCGCTACGTGACGATCTCGCGCGGCACGCCGCCGGCGGCCGTGCTCGAGAACGGCGAGTCGGTCCAGGGGCTGCCCGCATCGACCATCCAGACGCTGGTGAACCATAGCACCGTGCTTCTGGACAACCTGAACGGCGTTACCGTGGACCTGCGGGCCATTGCCGACCAGATCCACAGCGGCAAAGGCACGCTCGGCAAGCTGCTCTACGACTCCCACCTGTACAGCCAGCTCAACCAAAGCATATCCCATGCCAACGACATCATGGCCAGGCTGCAGAGCGGGCAAGGCACGGCCGGCAAGCTGATCGCCTCCGACGCGCTCTACGACCAGGCCAATTCCGCCATCGGACGAGTCGACGAACTGCTGGCCGCGGTACGGTCGCAGAAGGGGAGTTTGGGCAAGATGATCTACGATCCGGCGCTCTATAACAACGCCAACGGCTTTCTTTCCAGGGGCAACAGCTTTCTGACGAACGTCCAGGCGGGTAAGGGAAGCCTCGGAAAACTCGCCACCGATTCCGCTTTGTACAACAATCTCAGCAGCGCTTCCGCCAATCTGCGCGATCTGACCGGCAAGCTCAACCATGGCCAGGGCACCATGGGGGAATTCTTCACGAATCCTCAGCTCTACAGCAATCTCACGGGCCTCACCGGCGATTTGCGCGTGCTGCTCGGCGATTTCCAGCACCATCCGAAGAAGTATCTGCGGATCAAGATGTCGCTCTTCTGAAGCCGGCCGGGGGCAGGGTGGCGTTGCCGATCGGGCCCTCGGTCGCGGACGGCTTTTCCGGGGGCCAAGTGCCCCATGGTATTTTGCGGGCACGGGTTCCATGCCCTCCGTGATATACCCGTTGCCAGAGGGGTGGCCCGTCCAGTTCGGGATGCCCCGAGGGAGCCGGCCCACGTGTTCCCGAGCTCGGCCGGCGCGCGCCATCGACGCCCGCGAAGAAGGCAACCTGATTCGAAAAATACGGTGGTAGGCGGTTGCGCTGCAAGATGAGAGGATTGGCTTCGTAATCCCTGAATCCCCAGCCTTGATCTGGCAGGAATTTCGTGCTCAAGTCCAAATCGTCAACGAGCGCCTGGCCGCGGAAATGGCTGCGGCCGGGGGAGACGTTCGCTCCCTGATCGACCAATTGCAAAATCAACTCCCCTCGACCACGCCGGGCCCACTCGAGCCCGGAAAGATCGCTTCATGGGAACGGCTCTTCGGCGCGACAGAGCGCGGCCTTTTCTCCGAACCGCTCGGGACCTTTGAGAAACTCCGGCCGATGGGCAGAACGCTGTCGGCCATGTAGCGGCACCGCCTGGAAATGGAAGATCTGGTCCGGCGGCTTCCATCCGAGATGACGGTTTCGGGGGCGGAGCTGGTGGAGATCCTGGGCCCGGACCTGCGCGGGGGCTTGCGAATGTGGTGGTCGAAGAGGGGCAAGACGCCGCGGCCGCTCAAACTCCGGCAAATTGTCGCCGCCCACCTGGGCGAAGAGGGCGCCCGTCGCCCGCAGGTCGATCGGGCCTTTGAGCTCGTGTTGTCGAAAGCCGGGCTGCGTCTGCTGGCCGCCTGGCAGGTCTTTCGACGCCATCAGTTGGCCATCCTCGCGGGCGGGGATGAGGACCAGAAAGCCCTCGCCCAGGAACAAAAGTGGTGGTCCCGAACGGCCGCCATCCTGTCCAGGGGAATCGAGCATAGCGCGCGCGTCTACCGGCAGTGGGCCGCCGTTTTTCCCGCTCGGCTGGCCGAAGCGATGCTCGGCCGCTCGCCGAGATTTTCCGAGCGGGATCTGGGAAAAATGGCCGGACGATGGCAGGCGGAGTGCGGCCTTTGGCATCGGCAGGAGCGCGCCGTGCGCGCGGTGATCGATCTCGAGCGCCAACTGTCTCTTGTGGCCGGCGAGGCGACCGAAGGCTCCCGCCAAGTGCTGGATGCCTTGCGCGCCGAGCGCGACGACGTCACCGGCGAATTGGACCAGACGGTCGCCTGGCTTCAAGCGGGAATCAAAGAGGGCCGCCACGAAGTCTTTCCGGCGCCCAAGGCCGGGTTGCTTTCGGCCGAGCAGCGCGCCCGCGACTGGTCCGAACGTTTTTCTTCCCGCGTGCGGATCGATGGCCCGTTTTTGTCGAGGCGGTACGGCCTGTGCGTGTCCTGGCCCGTTGGCGGAAGCCCTGGCGGCAATTGCATCCACAGCAGGTCCTGCTGGATGCCCTAAACCGCGCCGGTCTCGAAGCCGCGCGAGAGGGTTTCCGTGAGGCGGAGACCGAGCATGTTGCCGTCATCCGGGATATCGAGCAGGCCCGGCAGGTGCTCCGGTTTGCCGTCGAAGCCGGGCAGGCGGACCGGGAGGGGGTCAAAAATCTGCCTCACGAAGCCGCCACGAATGCCATCGCGCTGCTCGAACACCGCCGCGAGGCCATGATCGATCCGCAGCCGGCGGCTGAAGCGGGCCTGTGCCGCGCGCAGGCGTTGACTTTGCTTCAGACGCATATGGCGCTCGAAATCGGACGGATGGGCCTGGTTACCCTGCTCACGCGCCAGGGCGCTCCGCGCGCGGCTCGCAACCTCGCCCAGCTGGCGCTGGATTCAATCAAAATGGCGAGCGGCGGCCTTTGGAGTGTGGCGGGGAAGGGGCTTCGCTGGGTCTCCTTGAAACTCGTTGGGAGACGCCGGTTTCCACTCGCGCGGGCGACGGGTCCACGCACTGGAGTTGCCGAAAACTGGCCTTCGCGCTGGGCATCGGCAAAGACGCCGTGCATCGCGTTTGGCAAGAAGCGGGCTTGCAGCCGCACCGTCTCGAACGCTACATGGCCAGCGACGATCCTGCATTCGAAGGCAAAGCCGCTGACATCCTCGGCCTCTATCTGCATCCGCCGCAGCGCGCGACCGTATTCTGCGTCGATGAAAAGACCGCCATTCAAGCCCTGGATCGTCTCGATCCCGTCCTGCCGCTCTCGCCGGGACGCGCCGAACGCCACGGTTTCGAGTACTACCGGCACGGCACGCTCTCCTTGTACGCGGCACGGAATACCGCCACCGGTCGTGTTCACGGCAAAACCGCTGCCCGCCATACCAGCCGTGAGTTCGTCGCTTTTTTGCAAGAGGTCGTATCCTTGTGCTCTTCGCGGCAACAGATTCATATCATCCTCGACAATCTCTCCGCGCACAAAACGCCAACGGTCCGCGAGTTCCTCCAACAACATCCGCGAGTCCGGTTTCACTTCACGCCCACGTACTCGTCTTGGCTCAACCAGGTCGAGATCTGGTTCGCCAGGATCGAACGCGAAGTCATCGGGCGTGGCATCTTCACCTCGGTTTCCGATTTGCCTCGCAAACTGCGACGCTACATCAACGCCTACTCCGCCAATGCTCGGCCGATCCAGTGGAAATACTCTAACCCCACCCGCCGCGTCCGCACTAACGAACTCACTGCGACAGGCCACTAGTTGCTCTAGAGCAGAGGGACTAACAGGCGATTTAGCGGGCCGGGCCGCTCCGTTCGCATCGCCGGCAGGACATCCGTCAGCCGGATGGCGAGGGCGCGGCGGAATTCGGCTGGATCGGGCTGAAGCGCACGACGCTGCGGGAGAACGGTCCGGCCGGCGCGATCGTTACGCTGACGAGCGGCGCCGTGACGCCGTCGAGCGATTGGGCGACCCACCACGCCTCTTCCGGCACGCAAACCACCTGGCCGCGCTCGAGCGCCCGGGCCGTTGCGAGCGCCGTTCTCTGCCGGTCCTCGGGACCCGATTCGAAAGGAATCGCGCCGAGCCACCGCCCGAATGCTTGCGTCGAACGCGGCGACAGGAGAAAGCGCAAGTTCCGGTCGGTGGCGGCCACCAGACACAGCATGCCTCTTGCGCGCATGCGGGGAACCAGGATCAGGGCCGGTCCGCGAACCGGCAGATGCTCGCGTCCCTCGACGCGCAAGGGCCACGCGGTGCGGGTCGCGCCCCACAGGCCCAGCCGCAGCAAGGCATCCGGCTGGAGGGCGAGCGCCAGGCCTGTCGCGGCGAGCGTCAGAAATCCGGTGATCAGAAACACCTGCGGCGGCCGGGGATGGCCGAAGAAGATCAGCAGGTATTGCGCCACGGGCTGGAGCGCGATTCCCACGAAGGAGAATAGATTGGCAGCGGCAATGATGCCGCCCTTTTCCTCCGGGCGCGGCCGGTACTGAATCATGGCGCTGAGCGGCACGGCGAAAAAGCCGCCGAAAAATCCCGTCCAGCCGAGTTCCCAGGCGACCTGGGCAAACGAGAGTCCGCGCTGCGACAGAAGAATCATCATTGTCGCGACGCCAATCGCCCCGACCGGCACCAGACCGTATTCGATTTTGTTGCCCGAAAGATAGCCGGCGACAAAGCTCCCGATCCCGATCCCGATCGACATGGCGGCCAGCAGCAGGCTCGTCTGCGTATCGGAGACGCGCAGCACGTCGGCGGCGTAAAGCGCCGTATTGATCAGGATCAGCGCGCCCAGGAACCAGAAAAAGGTGTTTCCGGCAACGGCCAACCCTAACAACCGGTCGCGGCGCATCCTCTGGACCTGGCCCCACAGATCGGCCAGCGGATTCCATTTCATCTTCCGCGCCGGATCGGCCGCGGGCACGCGCGTAATGCCCAGGCTCACGGCCAGACCCACAAGCGCCAGAGCCAGCAGAAACAGGCCCTGGATCTGTTCGCTGCCGCGAAAGCGATCCGAGAGCGCCCCGGCGGCCATCGTTCCCGTGATGATGGCGACGAAGGTGCCCAGCTCGATGATGCCGTTGCCCCACGACAATTTTCTCTCGGGAAGCAGCTCGGGCAGCAGGCCGTACTTCGACGGGCCGAAGAGCGCGGCCTGGACGCTGATCAAAAATACCGCCGCGAAGTCGATGTTCAGGCTGCCTCGCCAGAATCCCAACAGAGCCAGCAGGGCGACAACGATTTCCAGCAGCTTCGTGCCAATGGTGACGCCCCGCTTGCTGTAGCGGTCGGCCAGGTATCCGCCGGCCATGGAGAACAGAAGAAAGGGAATGGCGAATAGAAGCGGGATGACCAGCACCACGAGGCGATTGCGCTCGGCGGGATCGATCGCCATGCCCAGAACCAGAAACGTGACGACCCACTTCAGCAGATTGTCGCTGAAGGCGCCCTGAAACTGGACCCCGATCAGGCTCCAGAATCCGGCGAGCGACCGGCTCGAATCTCGTGCGGCGGCTTGCTTCACGTTGACAATCCCAATCCTTCGGCGAGATCGGATTTCATGCGCGCCGGCCGGCGCTCCATTGCTCCTGGCGCGTCTCAGTTTAGGATGGCGGCCCCGTTCAGACAATATGCACAGACAATACGCCCCAGCCGGGACTTTTCGAGCCGATAGATCAGGAAACGATGCGGAGGGTGGCGGGGACGGGTGAAGTTTCCGGTTCGGCGGCTGCGCCCGAACGATGCGGATATTTCGATGCGACGTAGTTTTCGAGCAGCTCGCGGAAGGCGGCGGCAAGCTCCTCGTAGGAGCCGCGCAGGGTGACGGCTTTTCGGCCGTCGATGTAAACGGGGCAGGCGGGTTCCTCGCCGGTGCCCGGAAGGCTGATGCCGATGTTCGCGGCCTTCGATTCCCCCGGCCCGTTCACGATGCAGCCCATCACGGCGAGTGTCAATTCCTCGACGCCTTCATATTGCCGTTTCCATTCCGGCATCCGTTCGCGGATGTAGTCCTGGGTTCGTTCGGCCAGTTCCTGAAACGTGCTGCTGGTGGTGCGGCCGCAGCCCGGGCAGGCCGTCACCGACGGCGCGAAGGAGCGAAGCCCCAGCGCCTGCAGCAGCTCGCAGGCCGCGTAGACCTCATCGCGGCGGTCGCCGCCGGGCCGGGGCGTGAGCGAAACCCGGATCGTGTTGCCGATCCCCTCGGCCAAAAGCACCGCCATCGACGCCGCCGACCAGACCAGTCCCTTCGCTCCCATGCCCGCTTCGGTGAGCCCCAGGTGCAGCGGCTGATCGGTTTTCGCCGACAGGTCGCGGTAGATGGCGATGAGGTCCCGAGGGCGGGAAATCTTGCAAGAGATGATGATCTGATCCTTCCGCATGCCCGAGGCGAGAGCCAGATCGGTCGATTCGAGCGCGGAAAGCACCATGCATTCGTTGATGATCTCTTCTGAGCTGAGGCCCAGATCGCCATCGGTGTTTTCCTGCATCTTGCGCATCACCAGTTCCTGATTCAGGGAACCGGCGTTGACGCCGATGCGAACCGGCTTTTGATTGTCCACGGCGATCTTGCAGATGGTGGAAAACTGTTCGTCGCGCCTGGCGCCCTTGCCGACGTTGCCGGGGTTGATCCGGTATTTATCGAGCGCGGCGGCGCACAGGGGATATTGGGCCAGCAGGACGTGGCCGTTGTAATGGAAATCGCCGATGAGCGGCGCTTCGCAGCCGACGTCCAGCATCCGCTGCTTGATTTCCGGGACCGCCGCGGCGGCCTCGGGGACGTTGACGGTGACGCGCACCATCTCCGAGCCGGCCTGGGCGAGCTCGATGCATTGCCGGGCCGTGGTGGCGGCGTCGGCGGTGTCGGTATTGGTCATCGACTGCACGACAACCGGCGCGCTTCCGCCGACCGTGACGCGGCCCACGGGAACGGCCACAGTCGGGCGGCGAGGTTGAATCGGCGATCGCGCCGCGGCAGCCGCCGCCATCTCTCCGGAAATACGCGGGGGTTCGCTCACAAGGAGGCCTCGGATCGATTCTATCCAAGTTGCAGGGCAGTGTGCCAGGAAGTTTCCGCTGCGTGCCCGATTCGCCCGTGTTGCGCCGTCGTGGCGAAGACGGCAGACGCTACTGCGCGGTCCAGCCGCCGTCGATGGTGAGGCTGGCCCCGGTGATCAGCGAAGCCGCCGGCGAGCAGAGAAAAACGATTGCGCCCGTCACCTCGTCCATGCGGCCGAGCCGGCCCATCGGTATGCGGCTGACGCACCACTGGCGGAATTCCGGGTTGGCGAAAAACACGGAGGTCATCGGCGTCTCGAGAAACGTAGGGCCGATGGCATTGACGCGAATGTTTTGTGGGGCGAGTTCGACCGCCATGGACTTGGTCAGCCCTTCCAGGGCATGTTTGGTCATGCAATATACGGTCCGCGTGGGCGCGCCGACGTGGCCCATCTGGGACGAAATATGGATCACGGCGCCGCCGCGCTCGCGGCGATCGGGGGCCTCGAGCATTTTGTGGACGGCGGCCTGCGCCACCAGGAACGCGGCGCGCACGTTGAGCGCGATCATCCGGTCGAGGTGGTCTTCGGTGACATCGACAAACGCGTCGGGAAAGTTGATGCCGGCATTGTTGATGAGGATATCGAGCCGGTCGAGCCGGCCGATGGTTTCGCGCGCCCGGGCCGCATCGGTGATGTCGCAGACGGCCACTCGCGCCCGGCCGCCGGCCGCGGAGATGCGCCCGGCGACTGTTTCCAGTTCTTCGCGCGTGCGGCTGAGCAGAATGACTTCCGCCCCCGCCGCGGCCAGGGCAACCGACGTTTCCGCCCCAATCCCGCGCCCCGCTCCGGTCACCAGGGCGATGCGCCCGTCGAGCCGGAAAGACGGGGCAGACGCTGCCTCGCGGCCGTCTATGACTTTCCTCCGGCGCGTGCCCCCAGGCCGACGTTCTGCTTGCCGTAGCGCCGCAATCGGAGATCGGCCTGCTCCTTGTGCGCCCAAAAGCGCTCGATGGCGCAGAGGCGCGAGCAGTATTCCCCGATTTTCACGCTGCCTTCCCCGGTGCATTGCTGGTAGGTCACCGTCTTGAGGAATTTCCCCACCCACAGCCCGCCCGTGTAGCGGGCCGCGCGCCGGGTCGGGAGGGTGTGATTGGTGCCGATCACTTTATCCCCGTAGGCGACGTTCGTTTCCGGACCGATGAACATCGATCCGTAGTTGCGCATGTGATCGAGGAAATAGCGCGGATGGCGCGTCAGGATTTCGACGTGCTCGTAGGCCAGCCGGTCGGCTTCGCGGACCGCTTCGTCGAAATCGGCGACGAGGATGATCTGCCCGTAATCGCGCCAGGAGACCGAAGCGACTTCCGCCGTGGGAAGGACGGCCAGCTGCCGGTCGATCTCGGCGGGAAGCGCCTGGGCGAGCTTTTCCGACGTGGTGATCAGGACCGCGGGCGACGTCGGTCCGTGCTCGGCCTGGCCGAGCAGATCCGTGGCGACCATCTCGGCATCGGCCGAATCGTCGGCAATGACAAGAACCTCGGTCGGGCCGGCCAGCAGATCGATCCCGACCTCGCCGAAAAGCTGGCGTTTGGCTTCGGCGACGTAGGCGTTGCCGGGCCCGACGAGCATGTCCACCGGAGCGATCGTATCGGTGCCGAGCGCCATGGCGGCGACGGCCTGGACGCCGCCCAGAATATAAATCTCGTCCGCCCCGCCCAGAGCCATGGCCGCGATCGTTTCCGCATGGGGCTTACCCTGGGTGGGCGGCGTGCAGGCGATGACGCGCCCGACTCCCGCGACTTTGGCCGTGACGATGCTCATGTGCGCCGAGGCCACCATCGGGTATCGGCCGCCGGGGACATAGCAACCGGCGCTGCCCACCGGAATGTTCCGGTGGCCCAGCGTTACGCCGGGCAGGGTTTCGACCTCGATGTCCTTCAGCGCCGCCCTCTGGTGCTCGGCGAAACGCCGGATTTGCGCCTGGGCGAAGCGAATGTCGCCCCGGGTTTGCTCCGGGACGCTGGCGACGAGCGCGTCGATCTCGCCGGGCGTCAGGCGAAAGCTGGCGGGAGACCAGTTGTCGAATTTTGCCGAGAGCTCCCGCACGGCGGCGTCGCCGCGCCGCCTGACGTCGGCCAGGATGGCCGCGACCGTTTCCTGCACCTTGGCGTCGGCCGCTTGCGGATTTCGGGATGAAGCTGTCTTTAGGTATTTCGCCATGCGTTTCTCCCCAATTCTCGAAGGTTACTTGATGGCGATGGGGTTCACCGGCGAGCCCACCGCCTTGGTGATCGGCAGGGGCGGCGCGCAAAAGAAGAATTCGTATACGTGGTCCTCGGCGCAGTCCGCCGCCAGATCCTTCAGGTAAAAGATCTCGCCCATGCTGATGCCGATCATCGGAATCACGACCCAGTGCCAGGGCTGGCTGGCTTCGTTCGATTCATTCGGACGAACCTCGCAGCCCCAGGTGTCGGCGCAAATGGCCGCGATATCGGTGCGCCGGACCCAGTCCGCCGTCTCGAATTTCAGGCCCGGGGCATCTCCCCCGGCGTATCCGCCCCACCGGCCGGAGGCCAGGCAGCGCTCCATATGGCCCGTGCGGAAAATAACGAAATCGCCCCGGCCGATTTCCACGCCCTGGGCCGCGGCGCATTTTTCCATCTCGTCGGTCGAGATTCCGTAGCCGTCCTCGAGCGAATCCACGCCCTTGAAGCGGGCAATGTCCAGAAGGACCCCCCGGCCGACCATCCTGTCCTTCACCTTTTCAATGCCGTTCTTCTGAGCGCCGCTGGAATCGACCAGCCGCGCGTCGTAGCCGTTCCACATTTTCTCGCCAAGAAAGACGTGGCCGAGCGCGTCCCATTGCGTGCCGCACTGCAGGGGCATCGTCACGATGTCGTCGGCGTAGCGAACGCCGATCGCTTCCTGACGTCCCGCGACGGCGTCGACGCCGGAGGTCAACATCGTGTGGATGGGATTGAAACGGTTGCCCCACTGGCCGTTCTGCGGCCCCTGATTGTCGAAATTCAGGGCCAGCGAAAAAACCTTTCCTTTGCGGATCAGCCGCCCGGCGTCGACGATGTCCTGGGCGGAGACGTGATTCAGCGTGCCGATTTCATCGTCCGGGCCCCAGCGTCCCCAGTTGCTCAGCCGCTCGCCGGTGGCGTGGATCTCCTTGACGGTGATTCCGGATTTTTTCTCGGAAGGAATAGCCATCTTTTCACTCCTCGCGTTCGACAGAACTTTAGCACTGGCGGCGCATGGCGCAGAAAAGCGCCATCTGCGCCCGCGCCGAAAAAAACGGCTCGAAAAAACCGACCCTCGGCGGGCCGCTCAGCCCAGCCAGGGGTTGGGCGCCAGGGCCTCGATGTCGCTGACGGCGTCGATGACGGTTGGACGGCCGGACGCGAGGGCCTTTTCGAACGCGGGCCGCAGTTCCGACGGCTTTTCCACGCGCAGACCGAGCGCGCCCATGGTTTCGGCGATCCGCGCGAAATTGACTTTCGAAAAATGCCACATCTCGCTCTGCTTACCGGACGGGCGGCCTTTGTACGCCTCGCGGAAGATTTCCGTTTCCTGGTTGAGAGCATCGTTGTTGTTGACGCAGGTGATCGTGGGAATTCCGCAGCGAACCGCCGTTTCGAGTTCCTGGATGTGATACCAGAAGCCGCCGTCGCCCGTGAAACAGACCACGGGGCGATCGGGCTGCGCGACTTTGGCCCCGAGCGAGGCCGGGAAGGACCAGCCGAGCGACCCCGCCGCGCGCATGAAATCCCAACGCTGGCTATCGACCCACAATTGCTGGCATGTCCACATGCCCGCGTGGCCCGTGTCGCTCACCACGATGGCGTTGTCGGGAAGCCACTCGCTCAGCTCCTTCAGAATGCGCTCGGGCCGCATCGGGACCGCGTCCGAATTCCGCAGCGGGGCGATTTCGGCGCGCCATTCCTCCACCAGGGCCGTCGCTTCGCGGACCCAGGCGTCCCGCTTCACCGACGGGCCCATCAGCGCTTCGAGCGTGACCTTCGCGTCGCCGAGCAACGAAACGGCGTTGGGATAATTGCGTCCCAGATCGGCCGGATCGATGCCGATCTGAATGACCTTCGTGCCGGCCGGGGGTACGCGCCAGAAGTTCGTGGTCATTCCGCCGGTTTGGCTGCCGACGTACAAGACCAGGTCGGCGCGGGCCATCAGCTTGTTCGAACAGGAGCGGGAATAGGTGCCGGCGACGCCCATATAGAGCGGATGGTTTTCCGGGAACAGGGCATAGGCGTTGAGCGAGGTCAGCACGGGAATCGAAAGATTGACGGCCAGATTCAAGGCCTCCGCCCGCGCGCCCGACCACTTCGCCCCGCCGCCAATCACCATCACGGGCCGCTGCGCCTCCCTCAGGTAGCGCGCCGCTTCCTCGACCTTGCTCTTCTCGGGCGCGGGCCGGTGCGGGGGAACGCAGGAGTATTGCGATTCGACGATCAGCGGTAGATCGGCTGAGCCCGCCTCGACATCTCCTTCCTTGCCGGCGAGCATCAGGTTCACGGGACCCGGGGTGCCCGAAGTGGCTTCGCGGAACGCCTGCCGCAGCAGATCGGGCAGCCGTTCCACCACGTCCACTTCAAAATTCGCCTTGGTCACCTGGTTGAACAGGGGGAAGTCGTTGATCTCCTGGTAGTTGAGCTTGTGCTTCTGATGGGGCAGCCTGCCTCCCGTCATGGCGATGATCGGGCTGTGGGCCATGAACGGGTCCCGCAGTCCGGCGGCCAGATTGGCGGCCCCGATGGCCTGCGCCAGACAGATCCCGGGGCGTCCCGAGGCGCGCGCGTACCCGTCGGCCATGTATACGGCCGCCTTTTCCCCGTGCGTCAGCACGCGTTTGATCGGCATGTCCTCCATGTGGCTGAGCGCCCGGCTCAGCATCGTGGGAACAAAGAAAATGGCGCGAACGCCATATGCTTCGAGGAATTCAGCAATGTATTGAGCGCCAGTGATGGTTTGAGGCACAGCAGGGTCTCCTTTAGGAAAGAGTTCGCGAGTAGCCGGAACGGGATAGCCGAGGCGTTTGCATCACCCGAAGTATAGACAAGCTTACGTGTTCGTCCAGCGGATTAGGGAGATGTCCGGGATTTTTTTGGGACTGCGGAGCGGGGAACGACGGGAATGGAGACTCCGGGCCTTGGCTGCGGCGAAGCGGGCGCGAGCGTGAAAGTCTGGTCGACCTCCGTGCGTCCGTGCGTGGTGTAGGTGACGTATTTGGCCTTCACGGGAACCAGTCGCGGGGCCGCGCCGGGAGTTGCCTGGACCGTGCGAAACGTCGTGTCGTTGTAAAGCTCGACGACGATCACGCCGAGCGGGTAGGCCATACTGCGGAACCCGATCGGCAATCCGCCCATCTCCATCCGAATGCGGCTGATCGCGCCGCTTTTCGGATCGACGAACGCCTTGCCCTCGACGCACTGGCTGACGATGTTCGACTCCATCCAGCGGCGGCGCACGTCGGGCGGCGAACATGGCGTGCTCTTGAAATGGAGAATCCAGGGACCGTCCGCCGGCGTTTCCGCGCGGAGGGAAAGGTGCATGGCCGATCCGGGGAGAAAGATGAGCGGCAGCGTCGCGCCGTCGGCCAGCTCCGCGCCGCCGCGTTGCGCGTCAGGAGAATCGGGCGAGCCGCCCTCGGCCTTGGGACCGGGGGCAGGGAACGCGTAACGATAGGAGGAATGGCGAGTCCGCTTGAGATGGCCAGAGGGATCGAAAAAGCGCACCGTTTGTTGCACTTCGAGGGGCATTTTGGCGATGCCGGCCTGGTAGGCCTCGGCCTGCGCCTGGACCTGCTTGACGATGGGCAGCTGAGATGGCGTGCCGGTAGGCGCGGCCTGGGCATGAAGCAAAGCCGCCGCGCATAGAGCCAGCAGGGCGCATGCCGACATGCGGGCGAGCAATGACACTTCTTGTCGTGGGGCGTTCATTTATGTATTTTCCCAGATAATGCACTGACGCTAGCTTCGACGCTCGTATTCCCCCGGCGGTTGCCGCGAGCACGCATCGTGACGGTGGAAGGGCGCAAATCACCGCATAATCGGACCCTCGCCGGAGTGGCGAAACTGGCAGACGCGCGAGACTCAAAATCC
>Ga0307372_10004376_pt1 | contig 21862 bp, 16 predicted proteins | sample OX1MG_FD_202533 | JGI IMG/M metagenome (GOLD analysis project Ga0307372, IMG submission 202533) | Soil microbial communities from Risofladan, Vaasa, Finland - OX-1 | ecosystem: Environmental > Terrestrial > Soil > Coastal area > Acid sulfate soil | place: Finland: Risofladan, Vaasa | collected...
GCGGCCAGCGGGGCAGCGTTGTCGAAGGTGTAGGTCTGTTGATCGAAGATCTGCCCGGCGGCGTTGGTCGGGCTCACCGTCACCTGGTCGCCGTTCACGGTCACGTTGAGGTAGTTGAAGACCTGGGCCGCCGATTGCGGTACCGGTACGCTTGAGGACACCCCGTTGGTCACCCCGCAACTGGAGCCCGTACCGGGCAAGGTGGAGGGGGACCAGCCGATCGCGTATACCGAGTTCATCCCGGAGACGGTGGTGCAGGAGACCGAGCCCAGAATGCCTCCGCCCCCACCGGTCACGTAGCTGATCAACTGGCCGGGCCCGGAGGGATCGAATCTTTGGTAGGTGTGGGCGTGAGCCGTGAAGGCGATGTAGGCTCCGTTCTGAGCCAGCAGCGCTTCCAGGCTGTTCTGGGCCCCGTTGGGATTGGTAGAGCTGTTCTGGAGATAGGTGTCCGCCGGCTCGCTGGTACTGTCCGAGCGCAGCGGGTAGTGCCACACCACGAACCTGATCCCGCCCGGATGGCTGGCCAGGTCCTGCTTCAGCCATTCGTACTCGGCCGCGTTCTGCTGCCAGTGGGCCACGGCGTCCACCTGGTAAGGACCCCCGGGGGCGCCTCCCGCGTTCAGATCGGGCCAGGCCGCCTGGAGCATGTAGATGCGCACGTTCCCCGACTGAATGGCGTACCAGTTGTTCGGGTACACCGCGGGGGCACTGCCGAGAATGCTGGGGTAGGAGATCGGGGCGTACACCCCGCCGCTGGCCGCAGCGGTCGTCGATTCGGGCCAATTGCGCAGTGAGTCGACGTTGTCCCCGCCGTGATTCCCGGTGGCGTAGAAAGTGGGAATCCCCCCGGTCTGGGGCCAGTAGTAGGGCCCGTACATGTCGCTCACATCCGGGTTGAGCAGGGTTCCGGTCTGCTGCAGATCGCCGTAGCGCTCATTCAGGCCGCTCGGATAGGCGTCGTCGCCGGCCAGCAGGAGGAACTTCGCGCCGGATTGACCGATCAGGTGGTCGATCGCGGCCTGATCGGGGTTGATGTAGTTGGGCCAGGCCTGGTACGGGTTGGCGAGGTTCTCGCCGGTGTCGCCGAGAACGTCAAAGCTGAGCGGCGCCGTGGAGGTGGTGCTGACGGGGGAGAGCGTGGTGAAGTATTGACTCGGGTTCGTCCCCAGGAGGTCCACCAAGACCTTGTGGAGGTTCACGTACGTATAGCCGTAGGGCCGGTAGCAGTAGTTGGTGTTCGGTGCCAATCCGGTCAGCTCCACCGTCCACTGATATTCACTGGTGTTGATCACCTTGAATTCTCGGGAGGTGGTGTCACTGCTGGTATCGGCGGCCGGCACGGAGGCTGGCAGTGAAGCAGCTACGGGAGCCGAGTAGGCACCGCAGCTCCCGTTCGGTCCCCAGGTCAGGAACCCGGGGGAGTTGGAAAGGCTAGCCCAGGTCACCTGGACCGAGGTCTGGGTGAGGTCGGTAAGGTAGGGCGCGCGGGTGAGGATCGGGCTGAATCCTTGGAAGGGTGTGACCGCGACCGGAGCTGGGCCCTGGGCCGTCGCTGTCGTCGGCAGCAGCGCCGCGGCAGCGGCTCCGGCGATCACAAGGGTCCCGACCACTGCCAGCAGCCTTTGCCGGCCCCGGGGATCGTCCCAGAGCCCACCGGGGTACCGACGGTTCACGCCACCTGGCATTGTCCCTCCATGGACCGGTAGCTACGATGTTGGAGGAGCCGGGTTCCACTGCCCCGGAGGCGCACTTCCCACCAGTGTTGATCGACCCTAGCCGCCTCCTCCAGCGTACCTCGAGAGTAACAGGTGGGCAACGGGTCTGAAGAGACTGTTACATTGAAGTGAGATTCCCCGCACGACCAGCCGCATCCCGTAGGGAATCTGGAGCCTTGGCCGGGTCCAACAGGCGGGTCAGACCGACGCTGACCGCACGCGGGCGCGGGGTGGTGGGCCGTCCGGCTCGGGTGGACCGTCCACGACTTTACATCTCCCCAATCTCGGTTCCACTGAGGGGTGGTCTTGGCATCGCTCAGGGCCATCAGGTCTGCACGGACGTGGTGGCGAGTCGGGCAGATCAATCAGCTCGGCTCAAGCCGTCCTTTTGCCCAAGAGGTAGTGGCCGAGGGCTAGACGGGGGTTAAGCCTGTGTCTGCCTCGCGAGGAAGGTGGGGTAGGCATTTGACCCAGCCTGGTCGCTCTAGGACGTCTAATACCGCGTTGCACGTAATGCGCCAGAGCAAGGTCAGCGGAAGTGGCAGCAGCCTCCTCGCATAGTGGCCGTGAGGCGAGTCCCGGTCACCTAAAAAGCACCGTCCCGGCATACACCCCGGACCAAGCAGCTCACCGGCCAAGGGTGTCTCGACGGTGCCCGCGGGCTGTGCTTTCGTGGCGAAGATGGCAAGAGGGGCCAACTCGACGAGAGCCACGCGGCGCCACCGCGGGACGGCCGCTCTTTCTCCGAAGCTCTGGGCAGGACCGCCGAGAGCCAAGCTATTCGACTCCGTATCCACGCCATCCAGGGTGGTCCCCTCCATGCTCACTTGCCGCTCGCCGCGGAAGCGTGCTACTCGAATTTAAGCCGCTGAATATTAGTGGCCGGAGCTTGCACCCGTGCCGTAAGACACCATTGTAGAATTCCGGCAGGGACATGGTATCAATTTGACCCCAAAACTCGACCGGTTGCTGGATAGTCGCCTTTCTGGCGCGTTACCCTACTTGACCCCAGAATCAACCGTGGAGATTCGCAAGTCGTCCGTTCGTGCTGACAATGTCCAGGTAGCCGTAGTGGTGCCAACCAGGGACTCTGGCCGCACGCTTGAAGCCTGCCTACGCTCCCTAAAGGACCAAACCGAGCTCTGCGTGGTTATAGTCGTGGACAACCACTCCATGGACGACACCGTCGCGCTTGCGTGCCAGTATGCGGACGTGGTGGCTGTGACAGGTCCCGAGCGGTCAGCGCAGCGCAATGCGGGCGCGGCACTTACCACATCACCCATCCTGGGTTTCATCGACTCTGACATGGTCGTCGGACCCGCCGTCGTCGAGCAGGCTTGCATAGCCCTTCAGTCTGGAGCTGGCGGTATCGTGGTCCCGGAGCACTCATTTGGGCAGGGATTCTGGGCAGAAGTCCGAAAGTTCGAGCGCTCGTTCTATCACCAGAACGACAATGTCGAGGCGGCGCGGTTCTTTCGGCGTGACGTCTTCGACAGCGTTGGCGGCTTCGACGAAGGTATGGGACCAGGACCAGAGGATTGGGATCTCACAATTCGTGTTCGCACAGTTGCCGCGGTGACCCGGATCTCAGCCGAGATCGCGCATGACGAAGGGCGGCCGACGTTCTGGAAGGCTTGTGCGAAGAAGGCCTACTACGCTCCTGGCCTCAAATCCTTCGCACGCAAGCATGGCAGCGCCAGCCTATCGGTGCTTGATCGGCCCTACCTTCGAAGGCCCTGGATGATCTTTGCCCGAGGACCGCGGCTCGGCCTCGGCTTGGTGTCCTTGAAGGCTGGCGAGGTGACCGCAGTGGTGGCCGCGACGATCCGAAACTCCAGCCCGCTGAAGCACCGCAATATGAATGTAGTGGCTGCGCGTGACAATTCAACCGGCAGCCCCAAGTCGATACGCAGCCCGCACCAACCGGGTAGCGACGATGGGGATCATCCGCGACACAATGAAGGCTCGTGCGCTGACTGACGGATTTCGATTCCCGCCCCGTTTGGTCCGCATTTCGAAGACCGCGGCGGCCGGTATCCCGCAAACTCTGAGCATGGCCGATTCCGGCCTAGATGTACCTCCCAGGTAGGTTGTTGACACAGGTCACCGGAGCGACGCTTCCCAGCGCGGTGTGGGTTAGGTGGTAGTTGTATCGGTGGACGTCAGGCGGGCGCGGAGAGCCTCGCGGCCGCCGAGGCTGCGTTTTACCGGCGCTCGGGCCGCCAGCCCAGCGACTTCGAGTCGGTTTCCTACCTCACGCGCCCCGGACCAGAGTCATCCAGCGTTGCCCGACGCGGGAGCCGACTCCCGGTGGCAGAATGGGCGGAGTTGATTGGCCCACCAGACCAGATCGACGAGCTGTTAGCGGACCTGAGGGGACCCCGTTTGTCAGTCCAGAGCGGGTGAGGCGACGCAAGTGAATATTGCCGCCAGAGCGAAGTTTGACTCCTCTCTCAAGTGCAGGGCGGAGCTCCGAAACTGGCCCGCGGTACTGCTCCGTCTCGGCCTCTCACAGTTCGGGTGGAGCCAAGGAGTCCTCACCGTTTCATCTCGAGCCGGCGTGACCCTGCGGGTGCCCAACCGCCCCCTCAGCCGGTATCCGCCGATCGAGGTCCTCGTGGACGACGTCTATCGACTTAGGGACCTCTCATGGGACGATCCGTTCGCTCCTCGTGCCGTGGTAGACGTCGGGGCACACGTTGGGAGCTTCACCTGCGCTCTAGCCGAGCGGCTGCCCGGGGCAAGCTTTACCTGTGTCGAGCCCTTGCCGAGCACACTGGCGTGGCTCCGTGCGAACTTAGCCCGCAATGGGTTGGCCGGAAAGGCCGCAGTCGTCCCAGCGGCGGTCGCTGCGGCCGATGGCGAGGCCGAATTGTGGGCATCCGAGGACGCGTGCACAGAGGCTTCGCTCGAGGCCGAGTTGTGGGCTTCTTGGCACGCGTCCAACAAAGCCTCGCTGCCGCCAATAACGGGACGGAAGGTCGAGGTGCGGACGATGTGCTTCGACTCCATCGTGGCGGCGGCCGGAGGCCGGGCCGACATCGTCAAGCTGGACTGCGAAGGAGGCGAATACGCTGCCGTCCTGACGGCCTCCTCGGGTGTCTGGGCGACGGTAGAACAGCTGTTCCTTGAGTACCACCCGGTCGCCGGCCACCACTTCCAGGAACTGCATCGGCGCTTGAGCGAGTTCGGCCTGTTCCTAGTATGGAAGCGCCCCTCCCGCCGTACTGGGATGGGAATGGCGTATTTCGCTCGCAACCGTTAGACTACCTCGGTGTCCAGGCATCGGGCAGCGATTCACCCTTGCCCTCTGCGTCCGACCGAGGGCAGGCTGTGAAGTGCATGGCGGTCCAAGAAGCTGAGCTCGAAGCGCCCACTTCCATCAGGAGGCACCAGCTATGCTGGCAGCCTTCAACTACACGGTGTCTATGCATTACACGGTGCGGTTCACCTGCCGTACTCCGACAGTCCCGCACGCGGTCTCCCATCCCGCATCAGGGGCCGATCACAATCTGAATTGCTCTACCGAAACGGTGGCCAGGAAACGCTTTCTTTGTCGACCATTTCGCTCGGGACAACCACATGGCGCTTGAGCGCGACAGCCGGTGAACTGTGGAGGAGGCGGGCGCAAAGATGATGAGTCTCGGTCAAATGGCTGGACTCGGACGCCAATCTCTCGCTCGTGATCGCGCGCTGCTACGGAGTAGCATGCCCGTCGCGCTTCGGTGGCGGTTCCTGGTTCAGAAGGCGAGAGTTCTGCCCGTTTTATTGGGAGGGCATTGCGCTACACTTGATCTGGGCGGCTTCAAGTTCGCACTGGAGAGTGCGAGCGACCTTGGAACATTCCAATCATGCATGGTTGACGTACAGAGCGAGCTTCTATTGTCGGGTGTGTTGGATCCAAACGGGAGTCAAGTCATTGTGGACGTGGGCGCGAATATCGGCCAATTCGCATCGTCGGTCAAGATCCTCTCGCCCGAAAGTCAGCTGATTTGCTTCGAACCAGACCCGACAGTTTTCCTACGACTCGTCCGGAACGTAAGTCAACTACCGAATGTGGAAGTACGATGCCTAGCACTCGGCAGGCAAGCCGGTGTCGCTCCGCTATACCGGCATCCACTATCTGTGATGTCCAGCTTCTACCCAAGTGGCGACGCCTACGACAGAGAGCGTACGGTGAACGTCAACGTAGCTCCTCTTGATGATTTGCTTGTTGACAATGAACGGGTCGATATCCTCAAGGTTGATGTCGAAGGATCAGAACTCGATGTTCTCAAGGGAGGAATCGAGGTTCTAAAGAGGTCGAGGTATCTGCTCGTAGAAATTGGTCTTAGCCGGGATGATCGGGGAACGAATCTTGAATTGATGTGCTTGGTACGAGACGCCGTACCAGGCGCGAGGATCATACGCTTCGGTCGACGACTCGGGACTTCCGCCAAGCCCCTTTGCCAGGATGTGCTGATATCCCTCCGGAGGGAGTAGACGGGTAGCTCCCCTGTGCCAGATGTTAGGGTGCATTGCTCGAGAGCGCCATTTGGTTACCATCGGGTACCGATTGCGCGGTCTGCCTTGAGAGTCGCGCGTGGCTCGCTGCTCAGTCCACTTCGAAATTGAGGGGACCCCAGTGACAGGCCGATCGAGTGCAGCCAGATCACTTGGACGAGACTCAGGGCTCCGCTCCTGCCGCGGGGCCTCTGCACTTTTGGTGATCAGCTCATTGCACTGTTCGTGGTCACCGGCAACCGGTACCTGAATCTTGACTTCTGGCGGCGGGATAGGGCGAGCAGCAAGCGCCGACCGGACCAGCTACTAGATCAGCTCTTCGCACCTCCGCTCCGGCCGAGCACGAGGCGCGCCCAATGGACCCGTCCCTTCCCCGTCTGAGCGTAGGTGTCTCGCGGGCAAAGCGATACCCACCTGTCAGTGGGGGCCCAGAGGGCGACCATGTTGAGGGAGCTGGGGGGCCGCGGCGAGACTGCTTCGTCTACGCCGGCGCCGAGTTGCTAGCCCGTCGGCGGCGAGGCTCAGGACAAGCAGTGCAGCTCCGACGGCGGACGCGTCCTCGGCAACTCGGACCTCTGCCGCGGGAGAATAGGTCGATCGCACGGGGGATGCTGCTAGCCATCCATTGATGAGTCCGTCCACGACTACATGGGTGGCCGGATCGAGCGACCGCCACGCCGAAGAGTATGATTGTCCGTTCGTGCTGAGCAGCGGGCCGCGGTAGGGTCGCGCTGGCCAAGTCACGATCACTGGAGTAGGGACACCCATCAGGCTGACCGCCCGAATATTGGCGTAATCGTCGACGGTCCGCTGGCCCGACCCCAACCCGTCTGCGTAGAGGATTATGGCAAGACTCTGGGTTCCGGGAGCAGGAGTGACAGTCGCCACGTAATCTTGCCACCCAGTTCCTGAAGGCAGCGCTGGCAGCGCGGCGCAACGGGCGATCGGTATCTCCCAGAGGCAGATTCTGGTCGGCGCCCCCGCGACGTGACGTACGTGCATCTCCAGGAGCAGCGGGCCACTGACCCACGTGAGCGCGCGGACCTCGCAGGCGCTATCAGCGCTAGCTGACAGCTGAAGTGCCGATCCCCCAGCGGTCCCTTGACCAGGCACCAGAGCAGCGTGAACGTGGGCCGCCAACTGGGTCTCTGGGACTGCGTGACAATTACCCACTGAACCCCACGCGCCGGATGAGAAGTTACCATCTGTCAAAAGGGACGCTCCGAGTTCAATCTGCAGGCGAATCCTGGACACACTACCGCTCTGGGCTAGCGTCACCCGCACAGGGCCGCTTGGCCTGGGACCACCTCCTGGTGCTATCGGCGTCGGTGAACCTGCACCGGTCGGAGTGAGCAGTGCGACAGCCTGGTGACCGGGAGGGACCACCGCTGAGGTAGTCAGGCTTCTCGTTTCGGGGGACCAAGTGGCAAGCGCTGGGAACTGGGTGATGGCTGGCACACCCGGAATTGGGCGAGAGCTGACCAGACGGTACCCAGGGGGGAGCACCGATAAATCGCGCAGGTCCGGGGACGGCACGTTGGTGGTCGCGTACCCTGGAGTGACAGGCGCCGATGGGGTCGAGACCTCGTACAGTCGCAACGGTCCGCGCACCGTGAGCAGCCGAGCGAAGGGATCGCGGTCGAGAGCGGCGGCGACACTGGCCGGATTGGCGAAGCTGTGACCCGAGAAGGGCAGGATCAGATCACCTCGGACCAGCAGTAGGCGCACCCCGAGTGCTCCTAGGACGTCCCGTGAGGCGCTCCAATTCCTGGCGAGCAAGGCCCGCTGGGCCAGCGTGACCGCATCGAGGAGTGGCGAGGCTGCAGGCGTCGCCCCCTGTCCGACGGGATCAAGCACGGACCGCGCAATCAGGTTCGTGATGAACCCATCATTGCCGTAATACCAGCGATAGGGCATTTGGTAGAAGTCGTCGACCGGAAGTAGGAGCAGAGTGCCGTGAGGTGCCTGGGTGTTGACGAACCGCGCCGTCGCCGGCCAGTACCCAGGGACGTTCACGTGGGACGAGGGGTATCCCTGCTGCGGTCCTGGCACGAAGGCGCCGGTGAGAAGGGGGTAGGCGGGAAGTACCACCAGAGCCGTCAGCACGGCAGTGCCGGCGGCCAGCCTCAGCGAGCCGTGACCGGACGCGCCGAACCACCGGCGCAGCCCCGGCGACCGCACCAGAGCCTGAAGCGAAAGCGCACAGAGGACCGCATATCCCAGATCAGCGACCAGCAAGAATCGGCCCGGGTCCTGCAGAAGCCACCCCAACGGCAGACGGTACAGGAGGTCAAAGAGGACTGAGCCAGGAGGCAGCGTCCCGGTACTCAGGAATATGACGGCGAGGCTTGCTCCAGCAAACGCCAGGGTTGTCCGGAGCGCGTGTCCCGTCCGGCCAGCGCGACCGCCGCGTACCAGAAGGGCACCGAAGGCCAACAGGGCGGGTGTGAAGCGGATGACCGAGAGCGGAAGATGCCGATAGTTCGGCGCGTACGAATCGTACAGAGAGTAAGCCCAAGTCCAGGTGGTGTTCAGCCAGAAGGCGTTGCGGACGGTTGCGCGACTCTCGGTCCACGTCCAGGACGTGAGTGCCGAAAGCTGATGGATGGCCACGATTGAGAGCTGGAGCGCGGAGGGCAACACCCAGTACAAGGAAGTCACCAGGAGGGCGGGAAACCCGATGGCAATAAGCAGCCCGGCTCTCCTGCCAGCAGGCCGACCGTCCAGCCAGAGCGCGAGCAGCGCCGCCCCCGGAATGGTGGCGAGGACGAGCCCGCATAGCGGAGGGCTGATGTAGACGTAGCCGACCAGGGGCGCCGCAGCGGCGAGAGCGACGACTCCGTGTAGAATTCTCATCCGCCCACCAGCTACCGCAAGCACCAGCGCGGGTCCCGCGGCGAGCAGGAGCATGCAGGCGAAGTACAAGGGACTCCATCCCTCAGAGACCACTAGCGGGGTTAACACGTACACGAGTGCCCCGAAGATGGCCGGAACCGGCTCGATCCCCAGCTGCCGCTGCAGTAGCAAGGCGGCAAGTGCAGCTCCCGCTAACAGCACCGACAGCCAGGTATTCTCTGCCGCGGCGGCCGAGATTCCGACCGCATGCGTTGCGGCGAGCAACCCTGCCCACGGGAGCAGGGTCTCTGCTCCGTTCGGTGCTCCAAGCGAGCTACCCGTTCCCCACCACGGCGCGAACAGGTGCCCAATCCACGCGACTCCTAGTGGCGGGCCGACGTCGCCGAAAGCAATCGCCCCCCCGGGGCGGAACCACATCTGGACGACTGCGACATTGATCGCAGTTGTCAGGGCGGCCGCTCCCCACCAAGATCGCTGAGAAAGGCGCGTGCGCCCGGATCTCCCCATGATGGGGCTGGATGGTCCGCTGGTTAGTGCTTCAACGACCCCCGCGCACACGGCCACGGCCAGCGCCAGCAGTGCCAACCCGCTTAGCCAGCCGCTGACGGCACTCGGCCGCAACAGCAATCCTTGACCGAGCAATAAGAGCAAGCCCAGGGCAGCCGTGGCGCGTCGCAAGTCAGTCCACGCGCGTGACGGCGACGCCAGAGTAGTCCTCGCGTGCCTGCATCGGACCACCCCAACCGTGGGCGTTCTGGTGCTCATCCAGTGCTTGAGATCCGACTATGGAGTCGAGTGTTAGGCGACGGGGGCTCACAATTGGGACCGGTGTCCATGCCTCCTGACATAAGAACTTGGATGCTGCCTCGCGAAGGGGAGATGCCGGCGCAAATCTCCACTGGTCGCAGCCGAGTTCTTCCGGACTCACGGAGACCCCGTGAAGGCCAGCTGCCCGCTGCGCTCGTTATCGTCACCATATCAGGGGACTTGATGTCTGGCGAGGTATCTTTCGTCATCGCCAATGCGCTGCGACGCCTGTCGATCCCTCAGTTCTCCCCAACTTATACAGTCAAGTCCGCGGTCTTGCGACCATGATGATGCCGGTCGCCGCAAGTCCCCGCATCCACCCGGTCGCTCTCCAACGGGCATTCACGAGCCACCCAAACCGATCCGATCCGCCGAATTCCTGTTCGATGCGTAACCCCGCGCCCTCAAGGAGACGTCGTGCACTCTGGAACGTGTAGAGATGCAAATGAGTCCGGTCGAGGATACCGGTCTCTGTGTAATCGAAACGGCCGAGAACCAATGACAATCGCACCGACACATGAGCAACATTTGGCAACGAGACAATGATGCGTCCGTCTGGACACAGAACCTCCGGCAAACGCTGCAGTAATTGCTCTGGCGCCACCAAATGCTCCAGCACGTCAGCGGCCAGGATCACGTCAAACCGCTCCTCTGCAAACGGCCATTCAGCGAATGCATTGAGATCTAAACGAGCGACAGCCCGGTACTTCCCTCGTGGGACCTCGTCGAGTGCAGAGGGGTCGATGTCGAGACCCCACACCTGACACCCCCGTTCACTTATCAGTTCGCCCAGGTATCCCGAGGCGCAGCCGAGGTCTAGCACCCGGCTACCTGGCCCTAGAAGCTTCAGGAGCGTATTATGCGTACCGCCAGCACGACGAAGATTCAGATGATAGCGATCGGAGTGAGCAGGCATCTCAGCTGTCCCCCGGCCGCGCGGTCGGCGGCGGTCCGACCGTGTCGACAAAAGATATGGGTTGGCGAGCACGGAGAAACTCCCACAGGAACACACGACGGCTTACGCGTCGCCAGGCAGCGCGAGCCGCGCTGGGAGTCACGCCGAGACGACGCCGTCGTCGAATCGTCTCCGGGAGCCAGGCCAAGTTCTGAGCCAGGCCGCCAAGCACCTGACCGCAGCTGTGCCAGCGTCCCCGGCTGGCCAGTAGCCCAGCGAAAGCCGCCGTCCGGAACAGGGATGCAGCAACCACCATAGGGAGCCACGCCGCTGGCGCGCAGGCCAGAAACATGGCCGTCGTGTTGCGTTCCCGCAGCACAACCCGAGTCGTACTGACCTCAACGGCGCCCCCGCGGACGTAGCCCCCGGGGATCGACCGTCCCCCCAAATGGTGCGCTTCGGCCTCCGGAACCACCCGTACGTCGTAACCCCTCCTTAAGGACTGCCAACAGTACTCCACATCCTCGACGAAAAGGAAGTAGCGTTCGTCAAAGCCTCCGACCGTATCGAAGCAACCTCTCGTCGTGGCCAAACAGCATCCCGACACGTACAGAGGCGGACCCAAGTCGACCAGAGCGCGGGGCATGCCGGTCACGTCGATCGTGAGCCCGTACCCCGCTTCCTTTTTCTCGCCTACGCGCAGCAGTGGTCCCACGACGCCCGCACCCGTGGTGAGTGCGTGCCGGAGCTGGTCGACACAACCTGGCATCACGAATGTGTCCGGGTTCAGGAAGAGCAGGAAATCCCCGGGACCCTCTGCGGCGCCGAGATTCGCGCCGCCTGCAAAGCCGAGGTTCGTAGGGCTGGCTAAGATTCGGACATCCGGAAAGTGGGCAGCCACGATCCCGACGGAGCCATCAGTAGAGGCGTTGTCGACGACTATGATGTCGCTACGAGGCAGTTGAATGCAGAGCGAGGCGACGCAGGTCAGTAAGTCCGGGCCACCGTTAAAGTTGACGACTACAGCGGAAAGTCGGCGAGTGGTGTGGCTGGTCATGCCATGGATCCCTCGGCTCGTCAGGACGCGCCTTGGGCAGATAAATAGCACTTCGTTGTCACGCTAAGTTGGGCGCGGCCATTGGGCCACTGGTTTGCGACCACCGTGTAGTCGAGGCTCGCTGTTGTCCGCGCCGGGCCGGTGTCACCAGCCACGGCCCCTTGGTCCCGTCCGGCGAGAACCGTCGCCCACCGCAGAACGTCTGACGGAGAGATGAAATTCCGCTGGGGTCGGCGGGAACGCTCGATGATGGGATTTAACGTCACCACATGAACGCTGCCGTCCGCCAAAGGGGAGCGTTGACCCGATCCACGGTGACGATGCGGTAGCGAGGGGAGACCTTCGGAACTGAACGGTGGTCTTCGGAAGAGCCCGGACGCGGGAGCCTCGCACACCCTAAAGCACCGTATGTCGGAACTCGGCTAGACGGTAAACTAGAAGCGACCCATCGACGCCGCAGCCGGCACTGACAAGAATGATGGCCCTAATGCACGTCACGGATTGAGTCCCGTTCTGAGCTTGAGGACATAGAGGCTAAGTCGTTCTGGAGTCTACCAAAGCTTTGGTGATTGCGCCATCGGGCTTGGAATAGAAATAGTGCACGCAGCACTCGTATCGCCCATGCGGGAAACACCTGACTCATCCAATACGAGGCCCTCAGCGTCTTTGACTGCCTAGCAAGCAATGATACGGCGCAGAAGTGTTTGTAATTTAGCCGGACGAGTGTATTGCCAACAATTAGCTTCTCTTTCAGCATACTGGTCTTATACCGCTCGATCAGATCCTTGGCAAGGTAGTCTGCATTGCCCTGGAACCGGTATCGGCTCGCGAGCCTGTCGTAAATGGCGAAGAGCTCGATCGTACCGTGCCTTTCGGTATTCTTAATTCGCTCCCCTCGGATGGCATAGAAACCCAACTGGTCGGGATGGGCGCGGATGCCGATGAGTTCAGCAGCAATTCCGTAGGAGTCGGCCTGATTAATGACGTGGCCCACGTACTCAAGTTGGGGAAAGAGGAGGTTTTCTTGTGGATAAAACTGGTCCAGCTCAAAAGTGTTCCTTAGCCCGATTCCCGACATCGGTATGGATGTGGTCCAGATCCCTTGCATCGAGTCAGCCCCCGCATCGAATAGCGTGTCGTGGAGGAAGGTCGTGTAAATGTTTTCAATCTCCAAGGCGCTAGAAAACTGGGCGTTGTTGCAGTTTACGTAGGAAACGGAGAGGTGAGAAGTAAATATCTCAGCATACTTGGAGAGGGCCCTAGGCGAGAGAAAGAGGTCATCATCTCCCATGAGGAGGATGTACTCTCCGCGCGCTTGACTCAATGCCTGGTACGAATTCTTAGCGAAGCCCAGGTTTTGGTGATTCCTGATATATAGGATGCGAGGTTCAGTGAAACTGCTCACCATCGACTCCACCTGGTCATTGGAAGAGTCATCGGAAATCACGAGTTCTTTATTCGGGTAATCCTGCTTCAGGAATGAATGGACCAGCTGTTTGAGCATGGCCGGTCGATTGTATGCAGGAACGCATACGCTAACCCTTCCTAAGTCCATTGAGAGTCATGTTCCTATGCGTGCAGGCCGGTGGACCGCGCCAGCGTGTCGGGGAGACCTTGTCTAGTCGGAGACGAGTTAAGGACTAATCTTGCGGCGCGGGTGAGCGTTGCTTGCCAGCTTGCTCCGCAGTTCCCTCGGCGTGCGCTGAATGAGGGCGGTCTGGGTGGAAGGGCGGAGGTCTTCGTGCATACGTCCGGTGTGGTGGGCCGTGTGAGGACGCCAAGCAGATCTTGTGCCACGCGGTCCCAAGTATATTCTCGACCTCGTTGTTGGGCAGCCTCCGAGAGTCGGAGCCAGCGGTCGTGGTCTTGGAGGAGGCTGGCGGCGGCAAGGCCGAGTATCTCGGGATTCGCTGGAACCACCAGACCTGTGACTCCATCCAAGACCGCATCTCGTAACCCCGGAATGTCGTAGGCGACGACGGGTACCCCGTAGGACGCCGCCTCCATCGCCACGATGCCCCAACCCTCGCGCGTCCCAGGTAGTAAGAGCAGGTCAGCCTCGGAGAGAAGCGCTGCCTTGACCGTTTCGTCAACAAATCCCTGAACGGTCACTCCAGGATTGTGCTGAGCTCGGATATCGCTTTCGAGATAGCCTCCGCCTAACAGGTCGAGGCTGGCTCCGGGGATGACTTCGCGGACGCTCTTGAAGGCAGCAATTGCATCTTCCGGACGCTTGGTCCGCACAAGGCGTCCAAGCCAGATGAGACGCGGGGTTGCCGACGGAGCCACCCGCTTTCCTGTCACGCGGGGCAGTTCGCACCCGGGTGGGATGACCGCCTCCGCATGGACACCATATCGACTGAGTGCAGCCGCAGTGCTTGGCGAAACGGCGACCACCCGCGCAAAACTCATCCGGCGTATCCATCGCGGCTCAAGCACGTGCTGACCGAGCCAGTTCACCGGAAAGGGAAACTCCATCCTCCAGACCTCTTCGGCGGTCTGATGGTAGATAGCGATGGCCCGATCGCCGACTATCCGGTGGGCGCCGAACGGTCGGGTGCTCACCGATTCCACAACCCGGTCGAATGTGCTTCCTTGGGAGTGGAGGTAGCCACGAGCCTTGCGGAAGACGGCCAGCATGGACCCCACTCCCACGTACCGGATCCCGTTGTCGGCGGTCCCGGCGCCCTGGAACTGAAGCTTGCTGCGCCTGGGCCCCAGAATGCTGACCTGGTGGCCGCCCGCCACCCACCGCTTCGCAACTTCCACCAGATAGCGTTCAGCGCCCCCCGCGGTGGGGTGCAGTGGATCCTTCCAGCTGAGGATCAGGATCCTCATGCGTCGCTCCGTACCTGACTGGGTAAGTCGCCGACTGAGGGCTGCCCGAAGGCCTCTGGGGCGACTTTACTCCCGCGGCGCCGGGTGATGAGGGCGCAGGCGCCCACCGTCCCACCACTCAGAGCAAGCGCCAGCAGCGGTCCCGCGGCAAGAATGGTTTCGGTGTTCCCGACCAGCCCGTCCCACGCCACTTCTAGGAGCAGCGCCAAGCCGAGAAAAGCCAGCGTGAGCCGCATCGCCCGCTTGCGGGCGAGCGCGGCCCAGCAGGCGAAGGTGGCGCAGGCGGTGGCGCTGGCTGACATGGCCAGCACCAGGAGCAGCCCTCGCGATCCACTGAAGTGGCCGCCATAGATCCTTTCGATCAGGACGGGACCAACAGTGGTCAGGGCGACGAGACCCAGAAGGGCGATGCCAAGCGTTCCAATGGCTCCGATCACTATCGGCGAGGTGTTCCGGTGGCGGACGATGGTGGGGTAGAAGGCCGTCACCACTGGGGCGGTCACCCAGATGATCCCTCCGGCCAGCAGCTGGCTGGCAGCGAAGTCCCCCGCCCCCGTCGAGCCCAGCGCATGCCGGGCAATGAGGACTGGCACCCCCCATACGGTCCATAGACCCCCCGCGATCAGGGCACCCACGAACCCGGTGTGTCCGCCCCCCTCCGGCTCGCCGGGCCGGTCGGCACCCTCAGCTCCATCGCTGGATCGCCGCCAGAGAAGAAGGATGGTCAAGCCCAACAGCATCGATCCCAGGACGGGAATGATTGAGGCGAGGATGCTGCCGTCGACAGCTCCTCCTCCGCGGCCTAGTAGGAATCCCAACCCCAGACGTAATATCGCTGAACCGATCATGAGGCTGGCAATTACCCGGAACCGGCGCAGGCCGATCAGAAGTCCACTCACCGCGGCACCCCCGACGCTGACCGCGGCCAGGAGCGTCACGATCAACACCGGTATCGGGGAGGAGAGGTGGAGGAACCGCGCGATCGGCACCGCTAACACGGCCAGAATCAAGGTGGGCAGTACCCAGGGCAGCACGGCGCGGAACGCCATCTGCACCAGGTGCTGCGGCGACTTGGGCGCCAACGCGGCCGCCCGGGCCACTCCGAATCCCAGGCCGGTCGCCAGCAGCCCCGCCACGGTGCCCAGCATCAGCAGCGGTCCAATCGCGCCGTAGGCTCCGACCCCGCCTCCCCGGGCGACCACCACATTGAAAAGCAGGTTCAGGATTCCCGCCACTCCCCCAGCCACCACCAGCAGCACCCCGGCTCCAGCAGCCTGCTTCACCTCGCTCCCAGGAGACTCTGCCTCTGCTGCCAACTCAGTCTCCGCTGAGAGAGGTGGGCAGCTCATCCGCCAACAGGGAGCGCCCCCGGGGTTGTGAGCGGTCATACCACCTGAGGAGATGCAGGCGGTAGTAAATCGCGGCGGTGTCCCAGAGCACCACAAACACCGCTCGGGGGTTGGTCGTGCTCTGAAACCGGTAGTCGATCTTGACCGGCGACTCGATGATCCGCCGGTAGCCGAAGTGTTGCGCCAGCACTAGCAGCTCCAAGTCGAAGGCGAAGCGCTTGACCAGAGCGACGTCCACTACCCGCTCGGCGACCTCGCGCCGGAACATCTTCAGTCCGGTCTGGGTATCTCTTACCCGGACCTGGAAGAGTAGCCGCACCAGGAGCTGGTAGGCGAGCGACTGCACCCGACGGAACCAGGGGTAGTGGACCTCACTCAGGGGGTGGCGCTTGCTTCCCACCACCACGTCCGCCTGGTACAGGTCGAGCACTCCCGCCATCCGGCCGATCTCCTCCGGGGCTATGTCCATGTCGGAGTCGATGAAAGTGACCAGTCGACCGTGCGCCAACGAGATTCCGTAGCGCAGAGCGAACCCCTTGCCCCGATTGCGGGAGTAACCCACGACCCGCACCTTTGGTGACTGGCAGTCCTTGGCCGCAGCCCAGGTGGCCGGATCACCGTCGACGACGACAATCACCTCCCAAGTGCTACCCGTCTGCTCCAGGGCGTCGGTCAGGCGGAAGAGATTGGGTACTATCCGAGACCCCTCTCGGTACGCCGGAACGATCACGCTGATCCTGGGCTCACCCTCGACGGCGTTCCCAGGGAGCGCTGGCGGACCCAGCGGTGGGCTGCTCCCCGCTTGCTCGTCGGCAGCGCTATCCAAGGACGGTCCTCATCGGTTCGGCAGTTGCAACGGCGCGTCTACCCAGTGGCACGGGCTGGCCCCGGGAACACTTCCGATGATGAATCCTTGTTGCTGAATGAGCCCCTGTAGCCGACTTTGGTCTCCGGTCTCGATAGGGCGTGTTGCCACGATCCTCGGTGATCCCGCCCACCCTGGCGGAGACCGTCGGGGTCCGACCTCGCCGCTGCTGCTGCGAACTCGCGAACCACGATCACCTTGAGACTTCGCTTGCCGCGTTGCCGGGAGTTCATTGTTTGATCCCCGCGGATTCGCCCCGGGACCAGGGGAAGTATGCGATGAGTTCGCGACCGGGTCAACGCGGACTGGCCGACCTCGGCATGGCTAACGCCTGCTGACTGGTTCCCGCCTCCACTCAAGGCGTTGCGTCTGAACCGGAGCGTTCTTCCCTCGACCGCCTGAAGGACGTGCTCCTTCTCGCCACTGAGACTCCCGTTCGTGGTCCAACTCGTCAGTCGTGGAGGAGGACGAGGCCGGGAAGGCGTCCGCTCTGTGCCTGGAACCCGCAGGACAGGAGCGCCGCGGCGTCGGCTTCGCCGCCGGGGGCCGGTTCGACGATCGCCCAGTGCACTTCCAAGCGTGACAAGGTTCGCTGGAGCGCGCAGGAACCCGGCCTCGGGTTGATGGCGATCGAGGCCAGGTCTCCCGGAGACCTGGCCTCGGTGACTACTCCGGGAATCTGGATGTCGTTGGGGCTGATCAGGTTGCCTGGGAATACGACGGACGCGGGATTGGCCGTGAGTAGCTTGCCGGTGAAGGGGAGTACCTCGTATAGAGACCACGGCAGCACCACGACTCGGTCCCGGGGCGACACGTGCTCCTGGAGGTAGGCTGCGGTCCGAATCCATCCGGAAGGATATTGAACCGGGAGTACGGTGGCGGGGACCTCTCGGAGCATTCCGGCGCCGGCGGGGAAGAGGGTCGCCGCCACCATCGCTACGGCCACCGGCCCTGCCAGCTCGCCGACCCAGCGAGGGCCAGGCCGGTTCGCCAGCCAACTCACCGCCTCGGCTCCCAGGACAACCAGCGCCACGACCCAGAGCGCGCTCCACTTCTCCGGCTCCCGGTAGGCGCCCAACAGTGGGATGCGTTCCATCAACCACAAAAAGACGCCTGGGCCCACGCCAGTGGCCGTGCTGCCAGCGATTGCTAGACCGATCAGTCCGCTGAGGAGCAACCAAGCGCGCTCGCGGCAGGCCAAGGCACCCGTGACGGCGAGAGCGACCAGGGCGGCGGTCGATAGCGGCCACCAGGGATCGCCCGCGTTGAGCAAGGGAATGCGACCCAAGCGCTCGGGCCAGAACCCGTAGAGACCGGCTAAGTTGGGCCAAAGCCCGTAGCTTCCGCTCACGGCGCGGAACTCGATGAGGTCCGGCCTGCCAAAGTGTTGAACTGCGAAGTAACTCCCGGTTTCGTGGCCGAGGAAGAATGACGGGACGGCATAAAGCAACATGGCTCCCAGCATCAGGAAGCTGGCAGCCCCCCAAAAAAGCTGCGAGCGATTGCGCCAAGCCCGATGCCAGAGCAAGCTGGTAGCGGCGACCACCACGAGCATTCCGATCACATGCACGTCCAAGACGACCGCTGACCAACCCGCCAGGGCGCACAGGGCAGCCCTTCGCCAGTCGGGATGCCGCTGGAGGGCCTCCCACCCGGCCAGCCACAAGAACAGCACCCCAAGCGCAGCCGCGACTCCCCACTGGCCTTCGACGAGTCGGTCGTAGACCCAGGGATTCAGGACTCCCAGCAGGCCGGCGGGGAGCTGGGCGATCCAGTGCCGACGCCGCAACAGCACCATCGGGCCAAAGCCGCAAAGAAAGATCGTTCCGGCGGCAAAGCAGCGGCCTCCCAGCGCGCCGCCGAGAAGGTGGGACAGTAACGCCAGCGGAGCTCCGAAGCCGGCCAGCGAGATACGCGACCGGGGCCCGAACACGGCGTCGACCTGGAGCAGATACCCCGGCCTCAGAAGTGGGTGGAGGCACCAGGCGGTGACGGCGGCCGGCAGCGCCACTGCTCGCACCCAGCCCGCGCTTGGCCGACCGGGGACAGTTGCCCCCGCCGATGCAGGGTCGCCGGTCGGGTATCTCGCGGGAGCCCCGAAATTCATCGCGCCATCATCGGAGTTGGAGACTGCGCCAGCAGCGTCTGGTTTCAGCTCGACCGTCTCGCCGATCACGCCACCAAGCTGGCCCGGGCAGCCGATCTCTTGACCTCCGACCAAGGTTCTACCCAGCGGTCGGGCCGCCGGATCGCTACCTGGGGCTGGGGGAGCCGGCCACGATCAGAGTGATTGGATCGCTCCCCCTCGTACATGCACTGGGCTGGGTTGCGGTGGGCGCTGCGACTTTGTTCGGGTGAGCTCGAGCCAGATTCGGACCCACACCAAGGCCGGGGAATCGCCGCGCGGGAGTTGCGGCAGCTGGCGGCCGAAGTGAGCTACGACGTCGAAACAGCCTTGTGGGGGAGACTGCCCGTGTTATCCTCCGAGCCTAGGAGACTTGCGGCTAGGGCCCATTTGATCGCGAGGCTCCTCGACCGGACCACAGAGGCGGATGCATGCCCCGGATCTACGCGAGCCTCAAGCGCACGGGGCTCCGGCCACTCACGGTCATCGCCGTTCTGATAGTCCTCGGCGCCGGCGCTTGGGCGGTGGCCCAACCACCACTTCAGCTGGCGGCTAATTGCGCCGGAGGCGGCTACGGAGGAGGCGGCGCCGGGGGATACGGGGCTCCCAGCGGCACCTGCGGGCCATATGTCCCGCTCACTCCGACCCGGGTCCTGGACACCCGTAACGGCACCGGCGGTACGACTGGTCCAGTCGGGCCGGGCCAAACCGCCGTCCTGACCGTGGCCGGCGCCAACGGAGTTCCGGCCATGCCCGGGGCGAGCGCGGTGGTCCTCAACGTGACGGTCGTCGCGCCGACCCAGGCGAGTGATCTCACGGTCTGGCCGGATGGCCAGCCGCAGCCCAACGCGTCCAACCTCAACTTTGCCGGCGGCGAGACGGTGGCCAACCTGGTGGAGGTGCAGCTGGGTGCCAACGGGGCGGTGGACTTCTTCAACATCTACGGCTACGTGCAGATCGTCGCCGACCTCGAGGGGTACGTGTCCACGACCGCGACCGGCAACGCCGGGCTCTTCAACGCCATGCCGGGAGTCCGCGTCCTGGACACGCGCTATGGAACCGGTGGGATCTTCGGGCCAGTCGGGGCTGGTCAGACCATCAGGGTGGCGGTCACCGGCGGCTCCACCGGCGTGCCAGCGACCGGAGTGTCGGCCGTGGTCTTCAACCTCACCGTCACCGACCCCACGGCGCCCAGCGACGTCACCGCCTATCCCGACTCGACCTTACGACCGTTCGCCTCGAATATTAATTTCACGGCGGGCGAGACCATCGCCAATCGGGTCATCTTGCCGGTCGTGAACGGCTACGTCGATCTGTATAACGTTCAGGGGGACGTCCAGCTGATCGCCGACGTCAACGGATGGTTCACCAACAGCACCGTACCCGCCAACAGTGGGTCGGACTTCAACGCCGAGGCCCCGGTGCGCATTGTCGACACCCGGCCCAACAGTGGGATCCCCTACAGCGGGGCGACCCTGCAGCAAGGGGGCACCCTGCTGGTCCAGGTGGCGGGCTCGGCCGGAGTCCCGGCGATGACGTCGACGGCGCCTCCCACCGCTGTGGTGTTGAACGTCACCGAGGCCAGTGCAACCGCCAACAGCTGGATCGCGGTCTGGCCCTCGAACGTGGCCCGTCCCCTGATCTCCGACATCAACTTTGTCCGCGGCCAAGTCCAGCCCAACCTGGTGGTGGTCCAGCTCAGCCCGCTCGGGCAGTTGTCCTTCTACAACATCTACGGGGCCACCAATATCGTGGTCGACGTGGAGGGCTGGTACTCCTGATCAGGGGCCGCCTGCTGGAGGCGGCTCGCGTCGGTCGGATCCGAGCGGAAGCGGGTTTGCCGACTAGTCCTGAGCCGGGCGCTGCCCAACCCGCGCACTGAGACCGAGGTTCGACCCGATCGGCATCGACAAGTGCGCATCCCAAGTTGGGACTGGCGGACCCCGAAGGGGACTCGCAAGAGCCAGCTAACTTCGGCGGGCCGTCTTCACGGGGCCCTTCGCTCCAGTCGCCCCGGCTTCATCCCGAGGCGGTGGCGGCGCTGGTCCGGCACCAAGATGCATTGCTCTGGGCGGAGCAGGACCACAACCAGACTCCCCGGTCCAGACGGGGTCGCTCCTGCAGGGCACGCGTAATCGCCTCCTTGGCGATCGCCGCGTAAAGCTGATCGCGAGGGATCACGATGGTGCGCGCCGAAAGCGCGCGCAGACTCGGGATCAAGGCCGCCGCCTGGCACAGTCCGGCCGGCACCTTGCCGGTCGCATAGAGTTGGTCGAGGCAATTCTGCACGTCGTCGGGGAACGCGAACGCGGTCGCGGCACCGGTCGAGGTGGGCGCGGTCGCGTACCCGCCGGGCTGCTTGAAGCGCATGTTGGCGTCGGATTGCCAGAGCAGAGCCTGGTCGTAGGGAGCCCGCGGGACCGGGTAGACCACGGCCACCGAATTGGCAGGCACGACATCGACAGCCCGGGTGGTGAAGAACGCCGGCACCTGGGCGCTCACCTCCGGGTAGGGCCAGTTCGGGATCAGCGGCACCAGCGCCACCAGGGCCACCCCCAGGCCCGCCAGCAGGGCCAGCGGCCGTCCCCGTCCAGCGAGCAGCGCGCCATGGAGCCGGTCGATGACCAGAGCGAGCGCGCCAGCCAGGCCCAGCCACATCCCGAGCGCGTACCGGGAGGGGATGGCGTTGCCGAACAGGGGCATGTGAGCCAGGACGGCCTCGGGCATGTGCACCAGAAAGTAGACCTTGTTGAGCACGATCAGGTGGGGACCCAGGGCCAGCACGAAACCGATCCCGGCGATCGCGAGCAGCAACAGGATGCGCCGCTCGCGGCGCAGGACCACCCCGC
>Ga0307372_10004378_pt1 | contig 21856 bp, 20 predicted proteins | sample OX1MG_FD_202533 | JGI IMG/M metagenome (GOLD analysis project Ga0307372, IMG submission 202533) | Soil microbial communities from Risofladan, Vaasa, Finland - OX-1 | ecosystem: Environmental > Terrestrial > Soil > Coastal area > Acid sulfate soil | place: Finland: Risofladan, Vaasa | collected...
CGATTGTGCGTGAGCCCCTCGGGCGTGCGATGGCGTTCCCTCGCCATCGCGCCATTGCCCCCATGAGCGTTGAACGTCACGGTCGGAGCGGCCGGTAGCGCGCGCCACTGGGCGTACAGCGTGACGGAGGCGGTAAAGGGATACGTGGCGCGATTCGCGTAATTCCGGCCAAAGCCGTTGGCCGCCATGTTCCAGTCGACGAAGGTGTACTTTGCGCGCGTGAAGCGATTACTCGATAGCGCCGTGGGAGTGTTGTCGTGTTCGATCGCCATCGAACCCGTGCCACCGTTCGCGTTGAACGTGACGGCGCGAGTGTTCGATTTGTTGATCTTCCACTGAGCGTAGAGCGTGACCGATTTTGCGAAGCGATAGGTGGCGCGATTCGCGTAACTCGTGCCCGATCCCCTGGACGTCGTGTTCCACTTCACGAAGGTGTACCCGGTGCGCCTGAAGTGATTGCTCGAAAGGGCCGCGGGCGCGTCGCGACGCTCCGCCGCCATCGAGCCCGTGCCACCGTTCGCCCTGAACGTGACCGTGACCGTGACCGTGACCGCGACACGAGTAACCGTGAGGGTGTAGGTCCACGTACCCGAGTTGCCGATCGGGTCGCTGTCGGTACCCGAGACGGTGTACTTTCCTGCGGCCAACGGTCCCGTCGTCGTAATGACACCCGCGGCGGTGACTTCTAAGGCGGTGCTCGAAGTCGTGGTGACGAAAGTGACGGGTCCCGTGTTGTTGACCACGACGAGGTGACCGGGTGCAAACGTCGAGGACCTCGTGGTCGTCGTGGTCCCTGACGTCGCTGACGTTTGGACGAGGGCGTCGTTGACGATCAGCGTGTACGTCCAGGTTCCCGTGTCGCCAGCCCCGTCAAGGTCAGTGCCCGCGATCGTGTAGCGGCCCGCTACGAGGGCCCCGGTCGTCGCAATTTGGTCGCCGCTCAAGGTGAGTCCGGGCGAGCCGCTCGTCTTGGTGAAGGTCACCGGGCCGCTGGCGCTCTCCACCGTGAGAGGTGCCGCTTTGAACGTGCCGGACGCCGTGGTGGTGGTGGAACCCGCGATGGCTGACGACTGCGTGAGAACGCGCCCACCACTCGGGCTTTGGTGCACCGTCAGGGTGTAGGTCCAAGTACCGGTGTCGCCGTAGACGTCGCTGTCGGTACCCGAGACGGTGTAGGACCCCGCGGTGAGGGTGCCCGTCGTCGAAATGGCGCCGCCGCCGGTGACGTGCAACGCGGCACTCGAGGAGGTGGTGACGAAGCTTACCGATCCGTTGTTGCTCGCTACCGTTATCGAGCCCGGATTGAAATTGTTCGACGCGTCCGTCGTGGTGGTGCCCGACGTAGGAGAGGTCTGCGTGATCGTCGTGCCCGTGACCGCGAGAGTGTAGTTGAAGGAACCAGTGTCGCCGTCGGGGTCGCTCAAAGTCCCGAGTACCGTGTCGTTGCCCGTCGCGAGAGTGCCGGCGACGAGGACTTGGCCGGTACTGTTGACTGACAGATCAGGGTTGGTGCTCGAACTCTGTGTGTAGGTCACGTCGCCACCATTGTTGCCCGAGGCGTTGAGTTGGTCGGAAAAGTTGTTCGAGGCGACGACCGTGGTGGTATTGCCATTCGGTGGTTGTTGAGTGATTGATGAAGCACTCACCGTAAGGGTATAACTGAAGGTCCCCGAATCAAGATGGGCGTCACTCGTCGTCCCTGTCACGGTGTAACTTCCGGTGGCGAGGGTACCGGAAACGAGGACTTGGCCGGTGCCGTTGACCGATAGATCAATGTTCGTGCTCGAACCCTGTGTGTAGGTCACGGGATCATTAAAGTCGTCGGTCGCGATCAACTGGTCAGAGAAGCTGCTCGACGAGTCGACCGTGACCGTCGTGGTATTGCCATACGGTGCTTGTTGAGTGATGACGCCAGGGTCTGCCGAGGCTCTCGGGGCCGACACGACGGCGGCCGCGAAGAGGAGCAGCGCGACGCAGATCAGTGTGACGGCCCTCATTAAAAGCGCCCTCACAGTCATGAGCGCAACCTAGTACGAAGTGAGAGAACGAATAAAGGCAGGCCAATGACCACGTCCATTGGCCGAGAGAGAGTTCCAATTCGTTTGATAGCGGGGTCTTCGAGCGACTGGGCAGACCTTGACCTCAATGAGCGCCAGGTTGGTAGTAATGAGTACTGGTGATTAACTTGAAACGAGGGCTCACTCTCCAAACGCCAAGCGACCTAACGCGGGCTTGATTTAATTCTTTCGCTTCTTCTTCTCTTTGCCCTTTTTCTTCTTCCCTTCAGATTTATTTGGTGTTCGCTCGAATGCTCGGCCCGAAAGGAAATTCCGAAACGACCGTGGCGCTCGATAAGGTCGTAACCTCCGAACTTCCGGGTATGTCAGGGACTTCGAGAACGTCCGGTAGTTCAGGGACGTTCGGAACTTCGGGAAGATGGGGCAGATCCGGAAGGCCGGACACATCGGGTACATCGGGAACGTCAGGCAATCGAGGAGCCCGAGGAATCTCAGGAAGGTTGATTACTTCGGTCGCGAGGGGTGTAGCTGCGCCAAATTCCCAGCCAATACTCCTCCTCGTCAACGTCGTGCACCTCATCGACGACGACCCGTTTAGCAATGACTACTTGCTCGGTGTCGATTTCGCTCGCCGTAGCTGCGAGCAAAATCGACACCGCACACTCTAAGGATGGTCGCAATGCCACGACGACGGTGGCTGCGTACAGGGTGAGGAACTCCTCGATCGAGACGTTGAGAAACGCGGTAAGCGCGGGGAATACATCGACGGACGGACGCCGGGAGTCGTTTTCGTAGGAACTGTTACGTCGTGCGACTCATTCGGACGTTCGTGGCCGCCTGGACCCGGGAGATACCGAACTCCAGGCGCCGCTTGGTAAGTGCGCTCCCTATAGTGGTGTCACTCATGCTGGAAACACGTCGACTTCCGTCCGCTCACTCGCGTAGATCCCGTGATCTCCGCGGTCCCCAAGAATCGCGAAAGTCGAGCGTCGCAATCGAATGGACTCTCGAACGTTGTGAATTTGGTGCCACGAAGAAATGCTCGTGCGAGGACGTCCGCTGGATGGTTCAGGTTCTGAAGGCCCTTGCATATCAAGTGCGATACTAAGGCACCAGCATTGTCGTTTCATTTCCTTAGTAACCTCAGGTTCAGCATGACCTTTTCCAAGATGGGCGCGCGTCTACGGCTGGTGCGCGCTCATACGCGTTCATGGGGCCGCCAGCTGGCGGTCGCGGCAACGGTCATGGCGATAGTTGCGCCCCTGGTAGTTCAGGGACCCGCGGTGGCGAGCGCGCGACGCCCCCCCGTAACCGTTGCCGACGTGGTGGGACCGTATCCCGTCGGTTTGCCCGATAGTACTGAGCCCTCGGGGATGGGGCCGCCCACTGCCACCGCCCTCGTCGGCTACGCGCAGAGCTACGTCGCCGACTTCGCGGGCACGACGCTTCCGCCGGGGTGGGACGTGTTCACTGGCGTACCGGGTGGTGATCCGGGGGGTCACTTTGGTATCTCGCACGTCGTCGTGAATGGTGGGGAGTTGGAGCTCACCACGTATCGTGATCCGGCGTGGCACAACCGGTGGGTGACAGGGGGGCTGTGTCAGTGTGGTCTCGCTCATACCTACGGCGCGTACTTCGTACGATCGCGCATTACGGCGCCCGGTCCCAATGAGGCGGAGTTGCTCTGGCCAGCGGGAAAAGTGTGGCCGCCCGAAATTGACTTCAACGAAACCGGAGGGACCACCGCATCGACCAGCGACTCCGTGCATTTCGGCAAGGCCAATACCATTGTCCGGTCTCATATTTTTATCGATATGACGCTGTGGCACACGTGGGGCGTCATTTGGACGCCGAAGTATATTCTGTTCACCGTTGACGGATCGGTCTGGGGTTCGTTCAGGGTTGTTTCAGAGATATCGAGGGCGAAGATGACGCTCGATTTTGAGCAGCGCCAAATCTGTGTTGAGCATCGTCAGTGTCCGACCGCTCCGACGTCGATGCTCATCGATTGGGTGGCCGAGTACGCCCGAACGTAGCGGTCTCGTCGCGAGGTGTGAGAGCGAACTCTCCCTTCGAACGGGTTTACCTAGGACCGTCCTGAAGCACGTTTGAGGGTCGAGGTGCCGTATGATTTACGTCACGGCACCGATGATGAAGACAATCGTTCGAAAGCGACAGTGAACAGCAGCGTGGCCGACAGCGTGGAGTCGAGCACGTGCAGGAGTGTTGTCAGTTCACTTCGTTTGCTAATAGGTGCGGACGGTCGGTCAGTCGCGTGAGCGCACGGAACGACCGAGCGACATCGCGGGCGCGTTCACTCGGTAGCGCGCGCAACACTCTCGTGATCATCATTGCCACGGTGAGTGTTCTTTTCTCACTCGGCGTGGCCTGGCGGGCCGGAGTGCGCTACGCCACTAACAACTCAAACACCACCTCGACGTTGACGTTTGGTACGACGTACCCCAAGGGAGTTGCCGACAGTTCTCAGCCGTCGGGCGAGGCGCCGCCGTCGAAGTCGGCGCTGACGGGGTACCGGCTCACGTACGTGAACAACTTCAGTGGCGACTCGTTGCCCTCGGGGTGGAACGTCTTCACCGGAATTCCCGGTGGTGACCCGGGTGGCCATTTTGCGGGCGATCACGTCGTCGTCAAAGGCGGGCTCCTTTCACTCAACACGTGGAAAGACCCGGCATACCAGGATCGTTGGGTCACCGGTGGTCTGTGTCAGTGCGGTCGAGCGCTGACGTACGGGGCCTATTTTGTCCGGTCCCGTATCACGGGCTCGGGGGCCAGTCAAACGGAACTGCTCTGGCCACTCTCCAACGCCTGGCCTCCGGAGATTGACTTCAACGAGAACGGAGGCCGTGTCGACGCCACCTCGTCGACAGTTCACTTCGGAACCACCAATCACATAGATCAACGCCACCTCCTCATCAACATGACCGAGTGGCACACCTGGGGCGTGATCTGGACGCCCAAGTCCATCACGTACGTTGTCGACGGCTACGAGTGGAGTTCCGTGTCTGTTCCAGCAGAGATTCCGGATCAACCCATGACGCTCGATATGGAGCAGCGACAGTCGTGCGACTTAGGTCGAGAATGTCCTACCGCGCCCGAGTCCATGGAAGTCGACTGGGTTGCCGAGTACGAAGCGAAGTAGTCGACCCTGGCGAGACCTCATTGGCTTTGCGTTGAGTGGCGATAAACGAAGTATCGAGGGCACCGAAGGAACATCGTCGAGCGCACAGCGCCCACTACTTCGGTGCAAACGACGTCATGAGAGGTGACGCTCCACCGTCATTTAGGAGGCGTCGTTCGTCGAGGCAACGACCTGGAGCGCTCGACTCGTGGCGTCGAGGAACTCGCGTCCGTGGAGTTCGTCGGGCTCGAGATGGTTGCCCTCGCCCCACTCATTCCATGCGTTAATGAAGACGTAGCCATTCGACCCGTCATGGTAGGTCGTCGCAATGCGCTCGCTTCGCGAAAGAGCGTTCTCCAACCATCGCTGATAGGTACTCGGTGATGAACCAGTAAGAATGGTCGCGTTACGGCGTCGTCGAGCCGTGTTGTCGAAGCCCGGGGTGACACCGGGCCAGCGCGGGTAACTCGCGTCAGCGGTTTGCATTGCGCGCTTGGCGACGTCGTCGTAGCGAAGGATGTGGTGCGAATATCGCGGATTGAGCCAACGTAAACTTCGGCGCAAGAGATAACGCGGCGGTTTCATCGGTAGGTTGGCCCAGGAGGGCTGAAACTCGACCGCGGCGTCGAATCCGAGCGCACGGGGATCGCTGACCGGGTCGCCACAACTTTCGATGTTCAAGAGGTAGAGCCCCGGCAGACCCCATCGCTCGACCTCCTTTCGCCACAGGTCAATCGTGACGCGGGGATTGGGAAGTTTTGATTCTCGATAGATCGCCACCACTGGCTTGCCGTCGCGACGCAGGTACCGGCCGTCGGTGAGGGCCGGTCGCAGGGATCTGATGTGTTCGAGGTCGTCGTCGAGCGAGTAGTGATGTTCCATCAGAATCTGGTGTTCGCCGCCGTCCCAGTGCCGTGTCCAGTTCTCATTGGCCCACACCAAAATGAACGGAAACGCGGGCTCTTGAAGTCTCAGCATTTCCTCGACGGGCTGTTCTAAGAGCTGTCGACCATTGAACCAGTAGTGGTAGTACGCGAACGCGTTGATTCCGGCGTCTTTCGCCATTGTCGCCTGGCGTAGACGTATCTCGGAATTGCGCAGGTCGTAGTGGCCGAGGTCGGATGGGACGTGTGGTTGGTAGTGACCAGTGAACTGGGGCTGGGCCTTGGTGACGTTGGTCCACTCGGTGAACCCGGGACCCCACCACTCGTCGTTTTCAGGAATCGGGTGGTACTGGGGCAAATAAAACGCAAGCAGAGTTGGCGCGTCGTGTTCGCTCATCAGTCCTCTTCAACCGGGTGACTACATATTAGTCCTTTCGTCCAGTTCCCCACCTCGATGCGGTTGGCACCGCATCGTCACCCCTTACTCGGCGTCGAGCTCTCCCGCACTCTTTATCGAGCCCAGGAGGCGCGAACACGCGGTCTACGTTATGGCGTTTGCACGTTGAGGCGTGAGTCGCACGCCGAGTCGCGAATTCACTGGCGAGACCACCAGTTCGGTCGTGTCGTCGCCGTGTTCGTTGCTCTCGCGATCTTCGCCCGAGCGCCACGCGAACGACATCTGGTCTGCCCGAGATGGTTCTTGGAGCACACTTATGGTGGGTAACGTTCGCGACCGACTATGGGAACTTGGATGGGCGGGGTCGAAACGGGTTACCAAAATCCCGGGGATTGGACGAGAGATCGCACGATTCAGTGACCGGAGATTCTCACGACGTTTCGTTGCCGATCTACTTCGTCTGCACGACGTGCTCGCGGACACCGAGATTTCCGGTCGCAACTGGGTCTGGGCGGCCATGCTCCTTGGCTGGGCTCGCGAAGGAGACTTGTTGGCGCACGACCGTGACGCGGATTTCGCTTTGATCCCTCAATAATGGTCGGACTCGTTGAACATCCGGGCGAAAACGTGACCCTGGTCGATCACTATCGGACCGGAATGGACGGTTCGCGTCGTCGCTCGAGATGACGAAGGTTGACCGCGAATCGCTGCGCACCAATCTCCAGACGCTGTCCTTCGTCGCGGAAACGCCCGCCAGCGGGGGTAATTTTCTCTTGGTGCAGTTAGAGGGTACTGACGCGCGTTTGGCCAGTCAGGTTCGAAACTGGCTACTCGAACAGTGCAACATCGAGGTCAAGGACGTAAGTGCGAAGTTTGCTGACGACGTTCCGCGTCTGCGCCTGCCGGTGCGTTCGAAAGCTGAGAACGAACGACTGGTGGCGGCGCTGCGTCATCTTGCTGAGGAACTCGCGCAGATTCAACGGTCGTGAAGATCGGGATCTTAAGTGCGTCGCTCGGATTCACGTTGCGGCGGTGTTCGCTCCGCTCCGAGGAGGTTCGCTGTTGGAAGTCAATCGGTAGCGCCTGATCGAAATCGGCAAGAAGAAGATCGCCTGAAGCGTCGATGAGACAAGCGACGCAATGCCAATGGCAAGAATGCCGTGGCGTCGGATGAGGATGAATACGAGGCCGAAGAAGATTATCGCGCTCACCAACTCCATCAGTGTCATCCACCAGATCTTCTTGTCGAGCCACGCGAATGAACTGTAAAAAATATTGACGGCACTTCCCGGCAGCGACAACAAAAGCATTCTGAGGATCGTCGTGCCGTGAAGTGCGTACGTCGCTCCGAATATCCGCAGTATGTCGTGGGCGAAGATGACGCCAATGACGACACTCGGTACCAAAACCCCAGCTAACGCCCTCAGTGTGACGTTGGCGTTGCGTCGAAGGGCGTGTGGTTCGGACGCGGCTTCGACGAGAAACGACCGGACGATACTCCAATTGAAGACAGCGAGGGCCGTCGTGATCAACGACGGAACGTAGTAGTAAGCATTGGCGACGGCACCAAGACGATCGATGACGATGAGGGCCACAATGGAAGGCGTGAAGATGCTGAAGAGCACGGTCGCGTACTGAGCACCCGCGAGAAGAATGAGTTCACGTGACGAGGGCAACTTCTCACTCAATTCGCTCAAAGATTCGTGCTCGGGTATTCGTTTCCTAAATAAGTACCAATTCACCGCAACGATCGTGAAGACTACCGGAGTGATCCAGGCGAAGAAGATTCCTTGGCCCTTTGACACGACGAGGAACGCGGGAAGTAAGGCGAGTTTTGCCGCGGCAAAGAGAATGTTTTCGATGGGCACGATAGGCGAAGCCCGTAGGCCAACCAGCACGTTGTCTTGCAGTATAAATATCGTCCACAAAACGACCGCAACCACGAAAAGAGCGTGCCAGGCGAACGAGGTCGGAATGAAATTATGAGCTAATCCAGAAGTGACGTAGATAACCGAGGCAATCAGAGCGAACGTCACGCACATGACGTAGGCGCGTGATATGAAACCACGGGTTTGTTTACCGGCAACTGGTAAGAATCGCTCGAAAATGGAACCGAAACTCAGTTGCGCGAGGTTGGCAATCAGTACCATGGCGGCAATTTCGGCCGACGTTCGTCCGACCGTTGCGGCAGACGCCAAGTGGGTCGCGGTCGTCCAAAAGACGAGGCCGAGCACCGCCGTGCCCCCTGAGGAGACCATGAGTGCAAAGGCGTTCCGCAAGAGGCGCCCGACGTGTGGGCGAAACTTCGAAGCTTCGAGTGGCGCTCTGCTCGTCGTTCTCCGGTTGGCGCGAATGGTCCGATTCTAGTAATCATGCGCTGGGGCCACTAGAGTGACCGCCGTCGACGAACCGTGCAAGTGCGAGTTACGCCCAGGTTCTTGGAAGTGACCGGATCTTCGATGGATTGAAGGGATCGAACGTCCGCTCACCCCTCTTTCCACGAAGGAGAATCTTGCCACCGCCACCAACGTGCGTTAACACTTTGTAACTGCCAGATACTGTTCATTCCCGAATTGACGAGACGCTCGTTCATGCTGAGCATCTGGGGCAACGCTTGATACGACCTCGCGGCTCGAACCTGATGCACCACGCGACAACCGTCGATGATTCCCGTGCGAAAGCGCCCTTCCTTGATCCGGTACCACAGAGCCTCAATTCCCCAGCCCATGTCGTCGTCTTCGGGGAAGGGGAGAATCAACTTTGCGAATTCGGGGTCGGCGATGATCAAAGGACCTTGTTCGACGTAGTTGGTATCCCTCGCGTATAGAAAGGGCCGTGAAACGGTGAAGAAGAAGTTCCACCATCCCAGCACGCTCTGTCCCGGTTGAGCGAGTGAAAGGCCCGATCTCTTCATCAAGTCGATCGTCCGATCCAGATCACCTTTGATGAAAAAGACGTCATCGTCAGCGAGTATTACCCAGGAGCCATTCAAAACAGGACTGGCGTTGTAGAGACGATTGAGGTGAGTGAAACGCATACCGACCCCGCATCCAAGCGTTTTGCTGGCCAGCTCCGGTGCTATCGCGTCCAACGCCCAAAGCCGAACGTCCGCGTTCGAATCGAGCTGACGAAGCAACATCTGAACCAACGAGACGTTCACTGCCCGATAGACCATGAGGACCAGGGTAGGTGGCGACGAACTGGTATCTAGAAGCGTTGCGCGCTCAGCAGATTTGACGTACGCCCTTCTTCGCACCCGTGATCGAAGTGGTTCCGAGAGAATTGACAGCGCCGATACGGAGTGACGAACCGTTTGGCGAACGAAGACGTTGAGCGACGATCGTCGAGGTAGTGCCACGGATGTAAGAGTACTAACGACGTGATGAAGAGGAGGAGTGGTCTGCGGTGACTCATGCGAGGCAGAGTAAAGCTGACTTCAATGTTGGAGAACGAAATCGCGCAATGGGCCTATCGACGTGGCTCATTGGCGTGACTCGTTGTGACTTCGACACGAAGTTCGATTCGTGGCTTCGACTAGCTGACCAAGGGAACCACTCGGCGATTCATCGCCCGACCGGAAGGTGTGGCGTTTGACGCCACGGGCTTACCGCTACCCGCACCGATGGCCGTGATCGTGACACCTGATATTCCGAGCAGCGAAAGTCGAAGCGCGAGATAGTTCTTCACCACCACGGCTCGATCTCTACTCACGACGAGACAACGCGCCGGTGTCTCCACGTTGTCGCTGTAACCGACGAGTTGGACGTTCGTGTCACTGTTGACACCTATCTGATCGGCGAGACTCACGATCTTTGCCTTGAGACTCGCGGAGAGTGCGTGAGAGTTGGGGCCGAAGGGACCCACCGTAGACGTCGTCGTCGTCGAGGCGGTATATTCAGCCACCCAGTCGACATACGTCGACTGGGCCGACGCGGGGCAGGCGAAGCCCGAGGAGCACCAGGTCTGTTGGGTGACGTCGAGGGTCATCGGCTGGTTGGGAATCTCTGACGGCGTGGACATCGTCGCCCAGACGTGACCGTCAACGGTGTACGTAACCGACTTCGGCGTCCAAATAACGCCCCACGTGTGCCACCGCGTCATGTTGACGTCTAACGCTGCGTTTACCTTCTTGTTCACGGCCATGTAGTGCAATGTCGCTGACGTGGCCGTATCGCCGCCGTACGTCTCGTTGAAGTCGATCTCTGGCGGCCAGCCCACCGTGGGCCAGAGCAGTTCGACTTGCGTGGGCCCGGGGCCGGTTAGTCGAGATCGGACGAAATATGCGCCGTATGTTCGCGGGAGTCCGCACTGACAAAGGCCGCCACTCACCCACCCGTTGTTGTGAGCCGGATCGCGCGAACTGTTGAGTTGAAGCAGTCCTCCGCCCACCGTGACGTGACTTGGCTCCCACAGTGACCCGGGATCACCGCCGGGCGTCCCGGAGAATGCACTCCATCCCGAAGGCAGCGACGTTCCCGTGAAGTCATTGACGTAACTCAATCGGTAGCCAGCGAGCGCGTTCGATGGTGGTGGTGACTCTCCCGAAGGTTCCGAACTATTGACGACGCCGATCGGAAACACGGAGGCGTCCAGCGCCGCGATGGAGACCGTGTGGGTGGTTGACGATCTGGAAGGTGCGAAGTCGTGGACGCCGATGGCGAGTGACGGGGTCGACTGGGCACCGTACGCCGGGAGCGCCCCGGTACAGATCGCGACGCACGCGGTGACGATGGTGAGTGCGCCGACTCGTCTCTTGCGTACTCGAAGCGTACCGACGCACGCGCCGAAGGTCCGAGGACGAATAAGCAATCTCATCAAGTCCTTAGTCCCACTCCCCCTTGGATCGAACACACACCAACCATCAGAATCGACAGCGAACTCCCCTTGTATGAAACGATTTTAATGTTCAACGTTAACTGGTTTCGGGGCCTCCCCGTGGGAGTGGGAAATCCATGCAATAGCCCTATAAATTGCGCTCCCAATGACGCGGTGTCGGCGCCGCAACGTCGACTCGTCGCCCAAGAGTCGCTGTCCCGAGGCGGCCGTAAAAAGCATCACCCGGTCAACGGGGGCCCCAGACCGACGAGAAACGTTGAGACGGGGTGACGATCGGGTAACACGCGCAGCAGTGTCTTGTTTCCCGCGTATGTGCAACTATCGAGCCACAGCACGTCGTCCTCGTACTGGAAGCGGTCAACGACGCCACGTCAGATTTGAATCCCTGGCGCAAACTTGGTGTAGTTCTCGTCGTAGACAACCTGGAGGCCAAAGAGTCGCACGTCCGATCCGCGTAACACGGCAGTTTGAGAGCTACAGCGGCACTCTTCAAGTATTCCGCGACGGGACCGTCGGCGTCGACGGCTTCGAGGACCAATATTCCCGCGTTCTCGACCCTCGTTGTTCCACCAACGTTGTAAGAAGTGTGGCCGCCGTCTCGACACCGTGAAGTTCACGCACGAGCGGAGTTCCGTCGTAACGCAGACGACGTACCTGTGTCGTGAACACGGGCCGTCGAACGCCGGACCAAGAACTACTCGGCTGTTCACCTTTCGCGACGCGAAGGACGGAAATGCAGCCTGAGATTCGCCCCTCGTCCTCGGCGATGACGAGCAATATTTGATCTCCCTTCGGAAGGTAGCGTGCCGACGCGATAAGGCACTCTGGCTCGAATAAGGGGTTCGGTTCGATAGCGTGCGTCGCTAGATCACGCCACTCTTCAATGTCGTCTTCGCTGAGAAGGCGAATCGGGACGACGCGGCCGATTACGTGGAGAAGGATTGGCGCGAGGGTCTTGAGTACATCGGATTACCGGTGGTGTACGTCCCAAAGTTGCGATCGGACGACCCCGAAAGGGGTCACCGCAACACATCGACAGGACTAAGAACTCTACCGTGTCGCCCTTCGTCCGCCCATCTTCAAGTGGGTAGGGCTCTGCCGAACATGAGAGGAGAATCCACGTTCGCGGTCTCGCGGAGGTGTGGCGAACCGCAAGAAACGTATCCGGACTCCGCGTCGACGTACCCAACACCGATGGCATCATCGGGTACGGGCCATTGAAGAAGAGGATGGCAGAACGCCACGCTCCAACTAGGCGCTCAAACGATTTCGAATGACACTTCGCACGTAGGCCAGCGGTCCATAGACCATACCCGCCACCTGGTAGATGAGGGTGCGCCGCGGGTAGCTGGGCGAAGAGCTTACGGAGCGCGCTTCGGGTGAGCGAAGGAGGTGGGCGACCCCGACCGGAACGCGGCGCGCTAACGCGAAAAGGTGTCGGGGGTCCTTAACGATCAATGCAGTGTACAGCGCCGTGAGTCCGGTCCCGTAGTCGAAGGCCTGATTTAGGAACTCCGCCTCCGTTCGGCGATGACGGTGACGTATCACGGCTGCCGGCTCGTAGGCGTACGTGCCACCCTTAGCCACGAGATTCACCGCAACCAAAATGTCCTCGCCGCCTTTCGAGGGCGTACCGCCGCCGAGACACACGTTGAAGTTACCAAGCCTCTGAATCGTCGAGCGGCGATACGCCATATTGCAGCCCGCGCCGAAGCGTCCGACATCGTACGGGAACATCTTGTCAACCTTCTTCAAGCGAGCCATACTCAGTTTCTCGAAGCGAAACGACGGGCTGAAACCGCCGTAGAACTCTTCAAACCAGACCTGCGGCGCCGACTCGAGTTCCCACGGAAGCACGAGTCCACAAATTCCCTCAATTTCGGGATCGAGCGCGAATCGCGTGCCAATGACGCGAAGCCAGTCCGTCGTGACGATCGCGTCGTCATCAGTGAAGGCGATGATGTCACTCGTGGACATCTCGATGCCGCGATTTCGCGCCGCGGACGCACCGGGCGTACGCTCCCTGAACACGCGAACGCGAGGGTCGCTGGGAAGTTCGGGAAGTGATGGAACGACACGGCCGACTCGGTTGTCGACGACGATGATATCGAAATCGGGGTAATCCAGTGCCACCAGCGATTTGACGAGCCGGACCAATTCGAGTGGTTCGCGACAGAGCGTGGGCACGACGACCGACGCTCGTGGCAGCGCGTCGTCAGTGAGGGGTACCAGCGTGGGGATCCCGACGTCGTTAAAGTCACTGGCCAGCTTTTCAATGACCGACGCCGGTAGCGCGTCTCCTTCAGCGCGCCCATCGATGACGCCCACCACGTGACCGTCTTTGACCACTTCGATCCAGAGACGGTCACCGGATGAAACCTGAATCGTTGGCTTTTTCGAACGTTCGTCAACGTCGACTTGCAGGATCTTGACTGGTCGCGAGTGCTGTTCGTCGTCTCCTTGTCCGACACGCTCATCACCAGAGCGTGAACGCCGCCACAACATTGACTAATGCTAATCCCCTCCAGCTCGAGTGACCTCGGGAGCGAGCGTTAGGGCCCTACGGGACGGCGGTGGTTGAATTCTTCGGCGTGACCTTCAAGTTGGGGACGAGCACCGTCGCCGTTGGCCACGACGCCGCGACGTGGTAGCCCGTACTAACGAGCGAGATAAACAACTTGTTCTCCCACCCTCGAGGAAGGCCGACGACAATCTCTCCCCAGTTCTCTTGTGACTGGCTGAGGAGGATGAACTGCGGATGCAACTTGGTGAGATCTTTGCGGAGTTGCTTCACCGTTATATAGCCGGCGGTCTCCCAACTGTCCCAGTTCAACGAACCCACTTCGGCCTGGTTGAAGGGCATATACGGTGACACCATCGCGATCGTGTTGCTAGTTTGAGCATGGGTGTACACGTAGTTCACCGCGTCGAGTTCTCCGACGGAGAAGGATTCGAAGGCGTCGTTGCCGCCGCGGGCCACCGTCGTGGCGAAGGTGCTACCGAGGATGATGAAGAAAACGAGAGCCCAGAGCGTGACCCGACCGTATCGACCGGGTCGAAACGTCGGCAGTATGGATCTGAATTGACCTGAACGTTGTGGCAGGACCGCCGACGCCGCGAGAAAGGCGGTGTACGGAAGCGTGTAAAACACCATCCGCATGAGCCCCTCGCCGACGTAACTCTGAATCGCGAGAAGTAAGAATGGCGCCACGGCGAGCACCTCGAGCACCCGAGTCTCCGCCGATCGTCGAAGGACGCCAATACCGGCCAACACGTACAGGCCCCCGATGACCAAGATGCGGGTCTCGACGGCGTACTGGTGCGCCGCGCTGCCCGAGACTCGACCCGTCACGTTGGAACTCAATGTTTGACCGAAGTTCAGAAATCCACTGAAGATATAACCGAGGTGGCCAATCCAATAGTCGCTCGCGCCGAGACTGAGCCAACCAACAACGAAGAGGGCCGAGGCGATAAGGAGTTCGGGCCGTCCCAAACGACGCGTGACGAGACAGCCGAGGAGCAAGAGGACCAGTGCGTACGGGGTCAGTTCGTGGCTGATCGCCATGGCAAGGGAGATGAGCCCAAGGAGACCCACGACGCCCAACGTCTGCGAGTTACTCCACACCGAGACCGTGTCGTGGCCCTCGAGGCGAGAAAGCCGAAAGACCGCGCGGACACGAACGTACCGAAAGCGAATTGTTCGTAAAAACCCAGACAGGGGAGGTTTCGGACTTGGTTTCGGATGCCACGTAGCGAGTACAGCGGCCAAGGTGATGAGGAGAAAGAGGTAGCCGAGCGCCTGCGGCGAGAAATAGTCCTGATAGATCCAGTCCGACGTGTAGAACAACGCAACGCCGAGCCAACTGGCCCTACGACCAACACCGACTGACCTGGAAATGACGAGTAGTGGGGCGAGGTACATGAGTTCGATGAACAGCGGAAAGTAGCGCGTGAAGCCCAAGGAGTTTGCCTGGCCGGCGAAACCCACGAACACGGCACCGAGGGAGAACGACCCGGGCCACGAGAAGTCAGCTTCGTAGTGGGGAAGAGCGTGCCCGTGTTGAAAGAAATATTGAAGGATGCCCGAATGCCGGTACGCGTCGGCGAGAGGAGCGATGGGTTCGATGGCGCACGCGGTCCCAAAGAGATACAGCACCATGAGGATCACAAAGACGAGGAGCCAGCGCGGTCGCATGGGTGTTCGAAGGAGCTCATTGGCGAAACCCAAGGCCACCAACGCTAAGCCGACGAAGTACGGCCAACCCAAGAGTGTGACAAGACCAAGCAGTCCCATGTCGGCGTAGACCGCTTGGCCAACGGCGACGAACCATAGGAGTAGAGCCATCACGGCGAGCGTCAGCACGCCGTAGTGAGTTCGAGTCATCAACGAATAGGTGCGATGCCAGGTTGCTAAGGCGGACGTGCGCACTACTCAACCGCCAAGCGTCTTGAATCTGAAGAACACGAGAACAAAGAAGAGCACGACGAGGGTGATTGTCAGATTAGTGAGCAGCAGATTCATTCGTCGGGTCATCCCCACGTTGGTGATGCCGATCCACGACCGTAGTGACAAGAGAATGATGGTGGTTATTAGGACGATGAGTTCGGCCGGAGAGTTAGCGAGTGAGGCCGCGCTGGCCAGTAGCATCGCGTTCACCTGGAATTATTCGATTGCCAAAAGCCCCTGGACTGCAGCAACAGTGATGGCAAACAGACCAAACACGTTCCTATCTCGAGACCAGAGAGATTCCAAACGTGCACCGTAATCATGATCTGCGCGGCCACCATGAGCAACGCCAGACTCGCGCCAACCGAAAGGGAAAACTCCAACGCGGCGTTACCTAACTTCATGAGACCGACGACTGACCATCCCGGGACGAGCAAACCAAGAACGACGCCGAAAACGAACCTCACCGACCCGTGATCACCGGCCGCGGTCACCACGAGCGCAATCACGTCCACGGCGACCAGTGATATCGACGCGAGCGACCTCGCAGTGCGCTGGCGTCGCTGCTGCGAAAGCTCGGCCTTAACTCTAAGGAAGTTGGCGCGCCAGGAAGGAACTTCCTTCGCCTCGCCTGGGTTTCGTGCACTCAGAGACGATCTCCTTTCGTGTCTAAAGTTGTCACTTGGCCATACCTGACTTCAACTGCGATCAGGAACCAATCTTACTGAACGACACCGCGGTCTCCCCAAACTTCGAATGAGACCCACGTTGTTCGCGCCGCGTGACGCGCCAGAACGGAGCGAACAGGGTGACACAAAGGACTTGATAGCGACTGGCCATGGTCAATAGCGAACCGCACACCCGAAAACTAGTCACGGAGATGATCTCCATCGCTGACTGATCGATCGACTCGAAACGCGTTCAGTTGTCGCCGTCGAGTGACACTTCTTTCCGGGTAAACGTGCCGTGCTTATCGACAAGTACATCCGGCGTGAAGTCCTTCGTAGCCTTGGCCACGTCGTCTGATGCTCCCCAGGGAAAGTGGACACCTAGCAATCCGACTCGAGGGTCGGGTGGAAGGATGTCACCCGACCGGTAAAGAAGAAGCAAGTGTGTGGACACGCGCACGCATGTCATTCGCTGGAAAAGTCACTTGGACTTCTCGAATTGCCACGTCTTCGGCGCTCGATGGTCAGGAACCTTCCGCGTCAATGCATTGGATGGGCTTTGAAGAATGACCACATCAGTTGATTGGCATTGATGGCGTTCGTCTGAGGCCCTAGGAACTGAATCTGATTCGGCGCCAAGGGCGGACCCCCGGGCCACACATGTCCCGCGCCGATTACTTCGTACAACTCCACCGCCGCACCATTCGCGCAACCAACGTACTTGGTGTGCACGACCGTTGGATCGGCGGCACTCGTCGTGACGCTGTGGGTGCAGTGATCCTGAAGCATCCAGTATCTAATTGCGCTCGTCACCGAGTAGGTCCAGTAAGCCTGGCCGGCGCCATCGAAGGGATTGATCGGGTCCGCTGATCCGTGAAACGCAATGACCGACACTGCCCGGCGAGTCTTGCAGGGCGTGGGCCGACGCAACCCGCCTACGGGGGCGATCGCCGCGAACACCCCGGAGGCGTCACAGCCCAATTGACTGACCTCGCGAGCCCCCCCGGAATAGCCGGTGGCGTAGACCTGTCTCGGGTCGATGCAATAGTGCCGTTCGAGGATCTTGACAAGGGTGACTAAGAACTTCACGTCGTTTGGTGAATTGGGTGGCACGCTAACCCCTCCGTACAGGGGTGGGACGTTCCATTGGAAGCCCGTGCCAGCGGCGATGTACGCCTGAGGGTAGGCGACGATGAAACGCTTGGCATCGGAAGTCGCATCCATGTTGGTGATCGATTGTTGGTAGGCCGCGTTGTTGAAGCTCCCGTGGAGATTGAGCACCAGGGCCATCGGAGTCAAGTTCTTCGAGCCGGCAGGAACATGGACGATCACCTTGCGCGCGTACCCATTCACGTTCAGGGACAACAATGCAGATCCCGGTGAAGTGGACCGGCAACCGGGCAGTGCGGAGGCGGAAAGAGCCGGCCGGCTCCCTCCCAATGTCAATGCTGCCACGACCAAGACAAGGGCCGTCATCGCGCTTAAGAGATGTCGGATCCACGATCCTTCACACCGTGATGACGTCCTGCTCTGTGCCGCTGACGTCAAATCGTCACGGTGCGAAGAGGTCATGTGCCATTGTCGCACCATTGTTACTACTGGACAACCCCAACGCCCAACTCGACACCGAACGGCGGCGCAGCCCATCGCAAGTTGATCAGATCGAGATCGTCCCATTCGCAAGTCGACGTGCCCCGACCACCTTCGTAACAGGACGGCTTCGCGTTAGCCCCCACGGACCATTCGAGATGCGTGCCCAAGAATCAGGATCGCCGACTGGCCGGTCAGGTGAGCTGAACCAGATTCTCTCAGCCAATTCGGTGAGTGCACTCCCTCCGTCCCGATTCAGAGTACATATTGGGTCGTCACCGTTAGCCCTCGGGGTATCGTGACTGACCCCGTACGGGCCCGGAGATCGAAGGCGGGGCAAGCGTGCAAGGGCCGACGGATGTCCGGGGACACCCTGGGCGAGGTGTCCGTTGCATCAACCCAAGCGACGGGGCAAGTTGCGAGCGATTGGGGCCGTCAATGACTAATGTAAAGGCGATCAACGGATAGTCGTCGTGCAACGTCTACACGAAAGGTCGGGATTCTGCAAGCGATGGAAGGTGCTTCGAGGGATGCACGACCCGCGACAGTCGTGTTCGTCGATGACGGACGAATGGCCACGTTCTATCAGTTTGCGACCCGCCTGCGTCGACTTGGTACGCGAGTGGTCCGCATCACGACGATGCGTGACGCCCAGTCGTTGATGGCCTCGAGGCTCGTCTTTGACCGATGCGCCGCACTGCCAGAAGAGCGCGTCGAGGACGCCCTTCGCGCTGAATTCAAGAAAGAGAACGTGATCGACGTCCAGTTCGCTGAGACTTTGAAGGAACTGGTCAGCGCCGGTCTCCCGGCGCTCAACTCCCCGGTGTCGCGAATGGTGCAACGCCGCATCGAAGTGATGGACAAGGAGTACGCCGGTGTCATGATCGCCGCCGCAGGTGTCGCCACGCCGCCGCGTGCTCTCTTCTCAGAGATGGACGCGCGCGAGTTCGCCGCGCGCTATGGATTCCCAGTCGTGATCAAGGACCGCACCGGTTACGGCGGCATCCACGTCAAGATCGTGGAGTCCAGTGAGGAGCTCGACGTCGTGGCGGCGCCATATCGGGGCCTGGAGAGCACCTACCTCGAGAAGTACATCGAAGGCGACAAGGTCAACTTCGGCGCGGTGCTTGGTTCTGACGGTCTGCTCCAGGGGCTGTGCTACAAGACCCATGATTGGGTTCGCCCGCTCGGACCATCGAGTGAGATTGAGGTCTACGAGGATCCAACCCTCTATGAAGCCGGCCGCAAGGCCGTGGAGGCCGTTGGAGTGCCAGGACTGGTGAACGTCAATTTCATGCGCGATGCTGAAGGAGGGTTATGGGCCATCGACCTTAACGCTCGAGTCTTCGGAGGCGTCGCCACCTTTCTGGCGTGTGGAGTGGACCTGACGGCAGGCTACTTGGTCACGCTCGGCATCTTGCCAGCCGTGGAGGCGAAATCAACGATCAGCTTCATCCGGACCAAGGTCTTTCCGACGTCGCTCGCCGAGTTGGTCGAGCAGGGCCGAATCGGTCCTGTCACTAAGGAGTTCGCAAAAGAGTCAGTCCCTTATTGGAGGTGGCTCGGTCCCCGCTACATCCTTTCTGAGGCGTTGGCCACCATGGGTGCGCTGTCCAACGCCCGTCGTTGATAACCGCCCGGAGCAATCCTGAGACTCGCTTCCGATGCTCTCGCGGCCCCTCGCGGCATTCCAACTTGCAGTCGCTGATCTGTTATCGGTTGCGTAGCGATCGAGCACCATCGTGGCGCTGAGGACGCGGGACGACCCGACGGAGGGACCAATCAGCGGCTGATGCCTTTTCTCTTTGACATTCGAGCGGGGCATCGGCAAGTTCACCAGATAGCGTGTCAACGAAGGCTGCAGTCGAATGCGTTCCCGAGTCCTATTCGCAGCCAAAACCAACTTGAGCGCCGCCAGCTACGACGTCGAACAACCTGACCACAGACAAGGGAACCGGCTCACATTAGAACTGACCGGTCAAGTTCTCGGACTTCGGTGACACCGATCAGACCAAGGGTGACCAACATTTCCTCTCGAATGATGCTGATGATCCTGTCAATCCCGGCTTCCCCGTGTGCGGCCGCGGCGTAGGCCCACGGTCGCCCAATCAGACACGCCCTGGCCCCTAGAGCCAGCGCCTTGACCACGTCCAGGCCACTGCGAACTCCGCCGTCCATCAGCACTTCGCACTGACTTCCAACCGCATCGACAATTGCGGGAAGCGCACCAATCGACGAAGGAACATCGTCCAATTGACGTCCACCATGATTCGATACGACAATGGCGAGGACTCCTCGATCCACCGCCTCACGGGCGTCATCGGCATCGAGGATCCCCTTGAGCACGATCTTCCCCTTCCAATTCTCCCGCAACCAGGAAAGGTCCGCCCACGTGAAGCTCGAATCGAACTGATTCGCGATCCAGCCATAGAAATCCTGCGGCTTTCGAGCGTCGGGCAATGCCTTCTCCAAGTTCCCGAATGTGAGTGGTCGGCCACGATACACGACATCGCGCACCCAGTTGACGTGACTAATGAGGTCGAAATCACGGCGCAATCGCTTGGCGACGCTGAGCCTTCCATTGATACCGTTGCGGATATCTCGGTATCTCAATCCACCGAGTGGCATGTCCACTGTGAAGACCAAAGTCGTGCAACCAGTTCCCTCTGCTCGCGACATCAGGTCTTGGACGTAGTCGCGATCCTTCATCATGTAGAGCTGGAACCAAGGTGGCTGACGCACCGCCGCCGCGACCTCCTCAACGCTGCATATGGAAAGTGTTGCTTCGCAGAATGGGATTCCTGCTCGCTCGGCCGATCGAGCGGCCTGGACCTCTGCCCGTCGAGCGAAGAACCCAGCGTTTCCCAGAGGAGCCAAGATCAGCGGCATTGCGACCTCCTGCCCCAAGACAGTGGTTGCGAGTGTGCGCTGAGATACGTCCCGTAGCACTCGCTGACGAAATCTGATCTCTTCCAAGTCTTTTCGATTCGCTCTCAAGGTCACTTCATTGAACGAACCACCATCGAGATTGTCAAAGATGATTCGCGGCAGTCTGCGACGCGCCAAGTCTCTGTAGTCGTCCACAGATGCCGGAGCTAGATTCAGACTCCCTGACTTGCGTTTGACGGCCATGGGACACCATATCCCCCACTATCGATGAGCCTCGCTAACAGCGGTCACTTCCAACTCGGCAGCCATATTCTCGCTCGGCGGAGACCTAACGTTCTCGAATGAAGGCTCGCGGAGTCTGGACGTAACCGAAAGACTGACGAGTTGGCGTGGCATCGGAAGTGCTGATTGTCAGGATGGCTCCGTCGACGATGGAACCGACGGCACGTAGCGAACTCCTCGGGAGCCAACGTTCCTCTCCGCGTGCTCGGCCTACCGGTCAGAAGTGATTCGGTCTGGGAATTGTGGAGGCTCTGACCTGCGCTGGGTTTTGTTACCTTTCTGTTTGTTGAAATTGGGCCTAAGTGAAAGGCTCAAATCATGCCAACGTCCTATCCCTCAGAGTTTCGACGGCGAGCAGTCGCACTCGTGAGATCGGGTTGGTCGGTCACCAAGACTGCTCACGATCTCGACGTCACGACCACCACCATCTACAACTGGGTCAAGCAGGACCGCATCGACCGAGGTGAGATTCCCGGTGTGTCGACCATGGAGTCGAAGGAGCTCGTCAGGGCGCGCCGGCGCATTCGCGAGCTCGAGACTGAAGTGGAGATTCTTCGGCGCGCGCATGAACTCCTCGGCAAGGATGTACTGCGCCCAAAAGGGCCTACCCGGTGATCGATACCCTCGTCGGCGCCGGGTTCAGAGTGAAGAAGTGCTGCGAGGTGCTGGGCGTCTCGAGCGCCGGCTACTACCTGGCCAAGACCCG
>Ga0307372_10004385_pt1 | contig 21809 bp, 17 predicted proteins | sample OX1MG_FD_202533 | JGI IMG/M metagenome (GOLD analysis project Ga0307372, IMG submission 202533) | Soil microbial communities from Risofladan, Vaasa, Finland - OX-1 | ecosystem: Environmental > Terrestrial > Soil > Coastal area > Acid sulfate soil | place: Finland: Risofladan, Vaasa | collected...
CGTCCACGTGGTCCCGTTGAAGCGGTCGATGATCGGCGGTGGGACGGACTTCGTCCCGCGCAGCACGATGGTGAGGAGCACGTTCGGCCGCGGCGCCACGGCGACGCCGGCTGCGTTGACTGCGGAAAACTTGTAGACGTTGCCCTCGATGGCGCCGTTGGACGGCTTCACCGCAGGCTCGGCGACCGGGTCGATGCGGATCGTCAGCGCAACGGCGTTGTCGAACGAGCCGCCCTCCATGAGCACCTGTGCCTGCGGGGGCGTCTCGCCGGTGAACACCTCGGATGCTGGAAACGGCGCCGCGGTTGCGGGGAAGCTCATCGTTGCGCCCTGCGGCGCCGGGCTGCCGCCGAGGCTCACGTATGGATCGGCGATGCAGTTGCCGTCGTAGATCGCCGGCGACGCGGCAGGCAGCACTCGCCAAACGGCTGCGAGCGCGGCGACGGCCACGAGGACGACAACCACGCCGTGCCGTCGCGTCACAACAGCCAGCCCCCGGCGATGTCGGCGAGCACGTGCGCTATCGCCGGGGCCAGCACGCTCCCGCTGACGATGCGCAGCCCTCCAAGAAGCAGACCGACTGCCAGGTCGAGCGGCAGCGCACCGACACCGTACAGCGGCACGTGCATCGCAGCGAAGAGAACGGTCGTCGCCACCAGGGCCCATCCGTCGCCACCCCAATTGCGCATGGCGTTGAAGAGCACGCCGCGGAGCATCACCTCCTCGGCGACAGCGATCAGCGCGACGACCGGAGTCCAGGCGGCGATCGCGGTGTTGACAGGGGCGAGGTCGACGGCCGCGCTGGTCCGTGCCGTGAGCCACGCCGCCACAAGCACGAGGCCACCGGCGACACCGATGCCAGCGGCCGCGAGGCTCGGACGCCCGAGTCGCCAACCGGCACCCGCGGCGAGCGCGAGGAGCGCCAGCGCAAACGCCACTCCGGCGGGCATCGACGCTGCGGTCGACGGGCCGCCCAGCGCGATCCGCAGCCCGGTCGCGACGGCGATTCCCGCCATGAGGATCAGCGAACGACCGGCCCCCCAGTGGCGGCCGGTGGCCTGGGCACGAGCGGGCGCGAAGGCCCCCGCCGCCGTCGGACTACCTCGCCGGACCGGGCGCTGCCCGGGCCGGGGTCACCTCGGGGCGTGGGAGCGGATCGGCCGCCGCGGCGATGAGCGCAGGTTCGATCGCCTCGACCGCGACGGTTGCGGTCTCGAGTGCCGGCGGTTCAAAGCCGCCCGGTGCGACCCGTTCGCACACGACGACGGCGAGCACGACGTCGTCGCGCACCACCGGCAGAAGCATCCGCGACACCGTCTCGATATTCGTACGGCGCTGGGCGCGATGCGAGACCGCTTCGGTGATGAGGACGGGGCGCTTGTGCGCGATCACGTGGGCGAGCAGACCGGTCGGCAGACCCGACGATCCAGCACCGCGCGCCGGCAACAGATACGCCCGGTCGGCGCCGACGTCTGCCGCAAGCCGCGACAATCCGCCTTGCACGCCCTGGTCGATGGCGATCGCTGCCCAGACCGCTGGACCGGTGTGGATGAAGGCGCGATTGACGAGTCCGTTGATGACCATCGCGACCACCGCGGCGACGACACCCGCGACGACCGAGGCGAGGTGCGCGTTGATGAGCACTGCGAAGACCCCGAACATCACGCAGCCGGAGAGCAGCGCGAACTCGAGGTAGTGGCGCGGACCGTGACCACCGCGACGCTGGTCGCCAAACGTCAGGCGCCAGTTCATCACCGTGTTCCACGCTGCGCTCAACCCGAACGCGGGCACGAAAGCCACAAGCGGGTTCACGTGGACGATGCCGATGAGGGCCGCGAGGATCGGGAGGAACACGCAGAGCCCGCTCACTCCGACGAGTGCGAATTTCCAGACCCGCGCCGACCCCGGGACATCGAAGAACAACGACCAGAGGTGACTCAGGTAGAGAAGCCCCTGGCGCGCGGTTGCCTTGCTTTCCCCCGCGCTTCGGACCGCCTGGGTCATCGGCACGTCGACGACGCGCAGCTCGGGAACGCAGACGAGGAGCTCGAGCAGGATCTTGAAACCGACGGGCCGGAACTCGATCCCGTCGACGAGCGCTCGCCGGCAGAGGAAGAACCCGGACAGCGGGTCGGAGCTCTGTCGGGCCTCGGTGAACAGCAGCCGCGCGACGATGGTCGCTCCGCGGCTGACCAAGCGGCGAGTCGCGCCCGCAAGTCCCTCGCGGCTTCCGCCCTTCGCGTAGCGGCTGGCGACGACGAGGTCGGCGCCGCGCTCGGCCTCGGCAAGCAGGGCTGGGAGGAGCTCGGGCGGGTGCTGCAGGTCGGCGTCCATGACGCAGACGTACCGCCCCCGTGCCATGCGCAGACCCGCCACGACGGCGGTGCTCAGGCCGCCCTGGCGATCGGCGCCGTGACGCAGGAGGCAGCGAATCGTGGACTGCGTCCGTGCCAGTTGGCCAGTCGGCTGTTCCTTCGACAGCGCCAGGAGCATGTCTGCGGTGCCGTCGTCGCTGTCATCGACGAAACAGATTTCGAAGCGCGTCTCCGCGAGCGCAGCGGTCACGCGATCGACCAGCTGCTGGAGATTGCTCGCCTCGTTGCGCGTTGGGACGACCAGGCTGACGACCGGCGCGGACTCGCGCGGCTCTTCGGGAGTCACGGCCAAAGGATAGGCGCGAAGTGGGCCACGAGGAGCCGATCGTCACGGTTCGGAGTCGCCGCCGGTGGCGGCGCGAAGCGGCGCCTCGCGGCTCAGACGCTGGTTGCGACGAGCAGCGCGATGAGCAGAAGCAGCAGCACCGCGTCGGGGAGCATCGCCAGGGCGACGGCGACGTACGGCGTCACGTCGAAGACGGCGTATACCGCCAGGGTTGTCAGCACCAGGAACCAGGCGAGGAGCGGGAGCGTCAGCCAGGCGATGATCGACTCCGCGACGCTTCCCGTCCCGGCCAGTGCTTCGATGACCGAGAGGACCCCGAATGCGATCCAGGGAATGAAGGTGAACCCGCTCACGGCGAGGTAGGGCCGCCACCGCCTTCCACGCGCGGCGAGTCCCGCACCCGCGTCGACGATCAGTGCTGATGCGCCCCAATAGACGATGAAGAGCAGTGGCAGCACCAACGACGCGTCCGCGCCGACGTTGCCGCCGTGGTCGATCTGGTTGGCGAGCAAGCCGAGCATGAGCGCGATCCCGCCGCTGCTCAGCACAGCGACGAAGCCGAGACTGATGCGCGGAGCGGCCGCAAGCGCAACGAACGTGCTTCGCGGGCGCAGCAGGACCCCCATCACCGGCACGACCACACAGTAGAACAGGAGGTCCACTGCCGGGCTGCAGGTGCGCGTTCAGACGGGCGAGAGGGCGCGACAATCGGACGCATGGAACGCCGCCGCGTCGCAATGCCCGCTGTCGCAGGGGTCATCGCCGCACTGCTCGCCTCCTGCGCCCCTCCGGCCCAGGGCACGTCCACGGCGAAGACGGGCTGCGTTTCCCAGTCGGAGGCGACGCGGATCTGGGCGACTGTCGACGACAGGCTCAACGCCATAGAGCTCGACCCGCATCACCCCGGTCTCTCCAGCGTCACCACAGGCAACGCTCAGACGACGATCAACGCGTATCTGCAGCAGCAGCTCGTCGGGCACGGTTTCACCGAGCGGGAGGTCGACCACCTCGATCAGCTCACCGTCGTGCAGGCCGGGTGCAACGGGAGCCGGCTCGTCCTCAACGTGACCATGACGCTGATCCAGGACGACTACCTCAACGCCGCGGGCAAGGTCGATCATCAGGACGCCTCGGTCGGGAAGCAGCTGACCCTGCTCCAGGAGTACGTCCGGTCCGGCTCCGGCTGGAAGGAAACCGACTTCTCCGACCTCACGCCGCCGGGTGCGAGCGCGACGCCGCAGATCCTCCGACACCATCACGGTACCCTGCTATACTTTGCTTAGGTCAATCTGACCTAAAGTCGTAGGACCCTCGACGTCGGGGGCAGGTGGCGGGGTGATCACAGCAGAACGCGACGTGGTGACTGACGTGGGGCGGGAGGACAGGGCCGGGTTGCTGAACCGGATCGAGCGCCTGCGGCGCGACCGCAACGCGGTGATCCTGGCCCACAACTACCAGCGTCCCGAGGTGCAGGACATCGCCGATTTCGTCGGCGACTCGCTCGGCCTCTCGCAGCAGGCGGCGGCCACCAACGCCTCGGTCATCGTGTTCTGCGGCGTCCACTTCATGGCCGAGACCGCCGCGATCCTGTCGCCGCAGAAGATCGTGCTCCTGCCGGACCTCGAGGCCGGCTGTTCGCTCGCGGCGACCATCGATGCCGACCAGCTCCGCGAATGGAAGGGACAGCATCCCGGCGCAGTCGTCGTGTCATACGTCAACACGACCGCCGAGGTGAAGGCGCTCTCCGACTACTGCTGCACGTCGTCGAATGCCGAGGCGGTGATCCGCTCCATCCCCGCGGATCGCGAGATCCTTTTCTGCCCGGACATGTTTCTCGGCGCGCATCTCGAGCGCGTCACCGGTCGAAAGCTGCACATCTGGATGGGCGAATGCCACGTGCACGCGGGCATCCACCCGGAGCGTCTCGACGCGATGCGCCGCGACAACCCCGAAGCGGAGCTGCTCATCCATCCGGAGTGCGGCTGCACGTCGTCGACGTTGTACCGCATGTCGTCCGGCGACCTTCGCGGGCCCGCAACCGTGGTCACCTCCACCGAGGGGATGGTGCGCCGCGCCGCCGCCTCATCGTCGAGCACGTTCATCGTCGCGACCGAGGTGGGGATCATCCATCGCATGGAGCTCGACTCTCCGGGCAAGCGATTCCTCGCCGCGTCCGAAGCGGCGGTGTGTCCCTACATGAAGAAGATCACGCTCGAGAAGGTCGCGATGTCGCTGGAGCGGATGGCCCCCCGCGTGACGGTCGATCCGGCCATTGCGGCGCAGGCGCGCGGTGCGATCGACCGCATGCTCGCGATCATCCCGAGCACCGCCGCACCGGTGACCTCCGCAGCCTGAGCGGCGCGCCGAACGTCCGTGGGGCTGACGCCTATGTCAGCATCCCCCGTCGTGAGCGAACCCCTGGTGCTTGCGATCGATCAAGGCACCTCCGGGACGACCTGTCTGCTCGTGCGTCCGGACGGATACATCTCGGCACGGGCGCATCGCGACGTGCGGGTCAGCCATCGCCATGAGGGATGGGTCGAGCAGGACCCCATCGAACTCTGGCAATCGGTGGTGTCCACGTGCGACGGCCTGCTCCGGGAGACCGGTGCACGGCCGGCCGCGATCGGCATCACCAATCAACGCGAGACCCTCGTGGTCTTCGACCGGCGGACGCTCGAGCCGGTCGCACCGGCCATCGTGTGGCAATGCCGGCGCAGCGCCGCCATCTGCGCCGAGCATCGCGCCAGGGGCGAGGAGGCGGAGATCCGGCGCCGGACCGGGCTGCTGCTCGACCCGTACTTCACTGCGACGAAGCTCGAGTGGCTGCTTCGCGAGGACCCGGCGCTCGCCGGGCGTGCGGAGCGCGGTGAGGTCTGCGCCGGGACGGTCGATACCTGGCTCATCGCGCGGCTCACCGCCGGTGCAGTCCTTGCCACCGACCCGGGCAACGCCAGCCGGACTCTGCTCTACGACCTCGCTCGCGGCGATTTCGACCCGGAGCTCTGCGCGCTCTTCGGGATTCCACCCGGCATGCTGCCGGCCGTCCATCCGAGCGCCGGGACGATCGCCACAACCGATCCAGCCGCCTTCCTCGGCCTGACGGTCCCGGTCAGTGGGGTGGCCGGCGACCAGCAGGCTGCGCTGTTCGGCCAGGCGTGCATCGAGCCGGGAATGTCCAAGAACACGTACGGGACGGGCTCGTTCCTCCTCGTCAACGTCGGCGGGACGGTGCCGGATCCCGGAGCCGGCCTGCTGGCAACGGTCGCGTGGCGAATAGGCGTGGACGACGTCTTCGCGCTCGAGGGCAGCATCTTCGTGACCGGCGCCGCGCTCCAGTGGTTGCGCGACGGCCTCGGGCTGATCGGCTCGGCGGCGGATGCCGGACCGCTCTTCGAGTCGGTCCCCGACAGCCGCGGATGCATCTTCGTTCCGGCACTCGCGGGGCTCGGTGCGCCGTGGTGGGATCCGGGCGCGCGGGGTGCGCTGCTCGGCCTGACGGGGGGAGTCACCCGTGCCCACGTCGTCCGAGCGGTCGTTGAATCGATGGCATATCGGACGCGGGACGTGGTGGAGGCGATGGAGCGCGCATCGGGGCAGCCACTCAATGAGTTGCGTGTCGACGGCGGCGCAAGCGCCATGGACCCCCTCTGCCAGTTCCAGGCGGACGTGCTGGGGGTGCCGGTGGCTCGGGCCGCGTCGGCGGAGGCGACCGGCCTTGGCGCAGCGATGCTCGCCGCCATCGGCGCCGGGCTTGTCAGCGGACCGCAGGAGGCTGCCGCGACCTGGAAGCCCGGGAGACGCTTTACGCCGGCGACGTCCGGGGCACGGCCATCGGCAGGCTATGCGGCGTGGCTGGATGCGATCGACCGTGTGCGCAGTCGCTCCGTGGGCGCGTCGTGACCCCAAAGGGCAAAAAAAAGACCGGAGGGGGAACCCTCCGGCCTTTCAGGAAGGGAATGAGTTTCAGATGTGCGCGGGCCATCCGCTGCAGCTTTGACTGTACTGCTCGCCTTTCAGGATAGCAGTAAAGGAACCTCCAATTCTTGTAAACAGATGTCAACCGAAGCAGTGAACCCCGAGCCCAGCGGACTGGTGTCGGATGGCGGCCCGCCGCTCGTCCGAGCCGGCCTCCGAGGCTTCCTGGACCTCGGGCGATACGACGTGGTCGCCGTGATCGCCCTGGTGGTTCTTGCTTTCGGTCTGCGCCTCGCGAGCCCGATCTTCCCCGACTTCCTGAGCGGGACCGGGACGGTCACGGCGCTCGGTGTCGGCTCCCCCACGACGACTGGTTCCGGCGCGGAATGCACGACGGTGCCGGTCGGACACGCGGGTGTCGTGGGCGCTGTGAAGGTCAATCACATCGACATCAACGTGTGCGGCTACGTGTTCGACGAGATCTACTTCCCGGTCGACGCAGCGAAGGATCTGCGTCAGCCCGCGGAGTCGTACTTCGATCCCGAGCCGCCACTCGCGAAGTTGCTCATGGCGCCACCAATCGCCTTCTTCGGCTTCAACAGCTGGACGTGGCGTTTGAGCACGACGCTCTTCGGCAGCCTTCTCGTCGGGATTGTCTATCTCGTCGCGCTGCGGCTCCGCAAAGATCGGTTCTTCGCGATCGTCGCCGCGCTCTTCGTCTGCTTTGACGGACTGGCATTCGTCGAGTCGCGCACGGGCGTCATCGACATCATCGCGATCTTCTTCGTCGCGCTCTTCTACTACGTCTTCTTATTACATTGGCAGGCGCGCACACGCGCGCAGTGGCGGACGACCCTGTATGTCATGGCAGCGGTCGCCGGCCTGGCGTTCGGCGCGAAGCTCACCGCACTCGCGCCGCTCGTCGTCGCGGGCGGCCTGATCATCGCGCGCGGTCTCTCCCCGTACATCGCGGCGTTCGTTCCCTGGTTGCGGCGCATCGCCGGACCCGGCCGCACCGAGACGATCATGTGGCGCAACGCTGCCGGGCCGCGAGCCGTGCTGCACTACCTCGTCGCAGCCATCGTCGCCGTCGCCATCTTCTTCGCATGCTTCTCGCGCTATGAGACGATCCAGCACCCGGACGTGTACTTCTTCACGGGGTGCAACCCAGCGGTCGCCGGACTGCCTGGAGCCGAGAAAACCCTTGACGTACCAGTCATGAAGGTCGGCCCGGTGACAGTGCCAAACCCGGTGAAGGCCGTCGACAACATCATCCAGATCACCGCCGCATCGCTGCGCTATCACGCCGAGGAATGTCACAGCCATCCCTACTCATCGCTCTGGCTGACGTGGCCGATCATGGAACACCCTGTGCTCTTCTACGCGCAGTCATCGTCGACCAACGGGTCGGTTGCTGAGGTCACCGACATGGGCAACCCAGCGATCTGGTGGCTCGGCATCCTCGCGCTGCTCTACTGCGTCTGGCAGGTCACGCGCGGACCGAACTGGTGGCGGCTGCTCGTCCCCATGATCGGGCTCGTCTCGCTTGTCGCGATGATGCTCATCTACCAGGCCGCGGTCCGATTCCACGACCCGAGCAACTTCAACACGTCATACACGGCCGCGCAGTTCGTCACCAGGTTCCACATGCAACCGTCGTCGCAGTACGAGATCGCGCGCACCTACCCAGGGGCCGGCTTCGCGATTGCCTTTGTCGGCGTCGTCATCTACGCGGGACTCGTGACGCTCTCCGCGGTCATCTCGCGACGCTTCGTGCCCGCGTTCATCGTGCTCGGCTACCTGGCCTCGTGGATGATGTGGGTGCCCGGCAACGAGCGTCGCGTGCTCTTCTTCTATCACGCGCTCGGCATGCTGCTTTTCACTGCGCTCGCGCTCGCGTACGCACTGACCGCGATGCGGCGATTGCGTGTTCCGTTCCGTGGGAGACAGGTCTCGCTCGCGCCCGTCAGCTTTGCTGTGATCGGCGCCGTGCTTGCCGCATTCGTCTTCTTCTATCCGATCTGGACGGCGATGCCACAGAGCCCCGCTGACCAGCAAACGAGGCTCTGGGTCGACATCGGGTGACTGCACTGCTTGTCATGCTCGACGCCGCCCTGACGCTCGCCGCCGGGGCTGCGCTGACCGGGCTGATTGCGACCCACCTGACGCTCATGGAGCGGGGGTTGATCGGCGTCATCACCGGGGTGTTGGTCGCGTCCGGGATGACGTACGGCCTCTCGCTCGTCTTCGGGCTCAGCGTCGCGACCGTGCTGGAGGGGCCGCTGATCACCCTCGCCGGGGCGCTCGCGGCCTCGTTGTTAACAGTCGATCCGCGGGCCACCTGGTACGCCTCGTGGGTTGAGTCACGGGACCGCTGGGCTCAGCAGACGCCCTGGTTCTCCATCATCGCGCTGGCAGTGGGCGGGGCGGCGGTCGCCACAATCTTCGCGCATACCGTCTACACGGACCCCGGTGGGCTCGAGGCCGGCTACCCGACCGTCTGGGCGGACTGGTCCCAGCACCTCACAACGGCAGCGAGCTTCGCCGTGGGCGGCAACATCCCGCCGATCAACCCGCTGTTCAGCGGCACGACGCTGCTCTACCCGTTCCTCCCGGACTTCCACGCGGCGACGCTGATCACGCTGGGGCTGTCGCCCGGGCTGGCGCTGGCGATCCCCGGCGCGGCCCTCATGGTCGTCATCGGGATGCTCGTCGTCGCGCTCGGGCGCCGTCTCGGCCTCGGCGCCGGCGCCGGGATCATCGCCGCGCTGATCTGCTTCATCGGCGGCGGCCTCGGCTTCATCGGCCTGTTTGCGGACGCGTGCACCAACCATGGCTTCACCGCCACGCAGTGCACGCTCCAGTACGTCGTCACCCACCCAGGTACGGGGCTCTCGATCATCGGCTGGACGCTGCACGACCTGCCCGGCACCATCGCGGCGCAACCGCGCGCCTACGACGGACTGCCCTCCGACGGGGGGACGGCGCCGCTGCCGAACATGCAGTGGTACACGCCCCTCATGGCGTGGTGGCTGCCGCAACGCACGCTGCTCTTCGGCTTCGCGGCGGCGATCAGCGTGCTGCTGCTCGTCCTCTCCGGAGCATCGTCAGGCGGGAGGAGCTGGGAGGCGTTCGTCATCGCCGGCGTGATTGCCGGCCTCCTGCCGATCGTTCACGTGCAAACGCTCATCGCGCTGGCGATCCTGCTGTTCGTGCTCCTGTGGCGGCGGAGACGGCGAGAGTGGCTGGCACTGGTGGGGGTCGCCGCGCTCATCGGCGGCGTCCGCTTGGTCCAGCTCGCGCTGACGGCCCACGGATCGTCGGTGAATCCCTATGGGACGAACGTCTACCCGTGGATCGAACCCGGGTGGCTCGCCAACGCGGGGAGCAGTGCCGACCCGAGCGGCCGACTCGACATGTCGTTGGGGAACTTCATCGTCGGAGCGATCCAGGCGGTCGGCATGGTCGGAACCCCGCAATGGTGGGGATTCTGGCTCGCCAACCTCGGCGTCGCCGTGCCGCTCGTCGCCTTTGTGGTCCTTGCGATGCTGGCGCGATGTGCCGGCGGCGGAGCGGCGCGCGTGGGACGGGCGGTGACCTCGGCATTCCCGCTGCCGCTGCTGGAGCTCGCACTCGGTGCCCTGATCATCTTCGCGGCCTGCAACCTCGTGGTCTTCCAGACCTGGAACTGGGATAACACCAAGCTCCTCGTCTACTGGTATCTCGTCATCGCCTTGCTCATCGGGGCTCTGGCAGCGCACTGGTGGCGGCGTGTCTGGCCGCGCATCGCCGCTGTCGCGCTCGTCGGGCCGGTCCTCCTCACGGGAGCGCTTGTCGTCCTGCGCCTCCTACCCTGGACCCCGCCGGCGGATGCGATCACCGGGCCGTACACCATCGCCAACGCCCAGGAGGTGGCGCTGGCATCGACGATCGCGGCGACCACGCCGAGGGGCGCGGTATTCCTGACGTTCGGCCGCCCCAATGACCCGGTCCTGGCGGTCGCCGGCCGCCTCGGCGTGATGGGCTACGGCGGCTGGCTGTGGAGCTACGGCATCGACATCGGCAGCCGCTACGCGGACGTCCAGGCGTTGTATGCGGGCTGCACGGACAGTGGCGCCATGTGCCGCGTCTTCGGGCTGCTGCGCGAGTACGACATCAGCTACGTGGAGATCGACAACCGGACCCAGGATCCCGGCGCCGTCGAGTCACGCCCGGGGTTCACCTGGTGGGCGGACCAGGACTTCCCGGTCGTGGCACGTGCCGATCACATCATCATCTACGACGTGCGTGGAAAGAGCTGAGGTGCCCGGCAGCGAGCCCCTCGCGAGCGCACAGCCCTCGATCAGCGCGGTGCTCCCCGCGTACAACGAGGAGGCGGTGATCGCCGAGACCGTCCAGCGAACCGGTGACGCCATCGCGGCGCTCGGCGTCACCGACTTCGAGATCCTCGTCATCGACGACGGGAGCAGCGACGCCACCGCCGCACGCGCGGCGAGCGCCGCAGCGCCGGGCAGGCGGGTCCGGGTGGTGTCACATCCGCGCAACCGCGGCTACGGCGCCGCGCTGCGCAGCGGGTTCGACGCGGCGACGTGCGAAGCGGTGTTTCACATGGACAGTGACGGGCAGTTCGATCCCACCGAGATCTCGCGCTTGCTCGCGCTCTACGGACCCGACACGGTCGTGTCCGGCTACCGCATCCGGCGTAACGACACGCTCCTGCGCCGCCTGTATCACAGCGCGTTCTTCGGTCTCGTGCGCATGCTCTTCGGGCCGACGGTGCGCGATGTCAACTGCGCCTTCAAGCTCTTTCCACGCGCGGTCGGGCAGGGCTTGCACGCTGAAGGAGCACTGGTCTGCACCGAGCTGCTCGTGCGCGCGCGGCGCAGTGGCTACCGGCTCATGGACGTCGGCGTGCACCACTATCCGCGCACGACCGGCCGCGCGACCGGCGCCAACGTCCGCGTCGTGATGCGCGCATTCCGCGAGCTCTGGCAGCTGCGGACCCACCCGACGTTGCTCGACGGGCTCGATCCGCCGGCGTGAGCACGCGGGCGTCCGCGGCGCCGTGGGGCACCGCACCGGTGGCGGTCCTGGTGTCGCGGCTCCTCTGGCTCGGTGTGTTCATCGCCGTGCTGGTCATCGACTTTCCGGGAGTGCCGATCCTCACCGGGCTGCACAACCACCTGGACACGTGGGACGCCGTCAGCTACCTGTCCATCGCGGCCAACGGCTACCCGGCGCACCTCAGCTACATCGACGCGTTCCTCCCCGGGTTTCCGCTGCTGGTTCACGGACTCGCGCTGATCACGCGCGACGACGTCACGTCGGCATGGCTCGTCAACGCGGTTGCCCAGACGATCGGCCTCTGGTACCTCTTCCGGCTGGTGCGCGCCGAGCGGGACCACGCGTCGGCGACGTTCTCGATGTGGCTGTTCGCGCTCGCACCGACCGCGGTCTTCCTCATCGCTCCGTTCAGCGAGAGCTCGTTCATCGCCGCTGCCGCAGCGAGCCTGTACTACGCGCGTGCTGGCCAGTCTCGCAAGGCGATCATCGCCGGTGCGCTGGCGTGCGCGTTCCGGCTCACGGGACTGGCGCTCATCCCCGCACTCGCTATCGAGCAGTTGCGCCGCACCGGGTGGCGGCCACGTCCGGACCTGGCATTCGTGCTTGTGCTCCTGCTCCCGCTCGCGCTGTATTCCCTGTACATGCAGATCCACATCGGCGACGGGCGAGCCCTGCTCGACGCCGACAGCTCGCCGTCCTTCGGCCTCGGGCCCACGGCGCCATGGACCGGCTTTGCGGCGACGTGGCAGACGCTGGTCAGCGCCACCGGCGGGGAGACGCGCTCGATCTTCGCGCGTGAGGTCGCGTTCGGACTCCTCGGGCTCGTGCTCTGCTTCGGGATGTGGGCTTCGTCACGGATCCCCCGATCCTTCGCGCTGTACTGCACCATCGCCTGGTTGATGACCGCATCGCTGCCGTTCTGGCGCTCGCAACCGCGCTACATCCTGGCGTTGTTTCCCGCGGCGATCCTCATCGCGGACCTCACGGCTCGATTTCAGCGCGCGCGGCCGGCGATCCTGGCGGCCAGCGGCGTGCTGATGTGCGCAGGGACGTGGATCTTCGCCCAGGGCCGGTGGCTCGGATGATCGTCGACAGCCACGTGCACATCCTTCCGGCGAGCATGCGCGACGCGAGCGACGAGCTCGCCCGGCTCGATCCTTGGTTCGACGTCTGCCATCGGGGCGGGCGGGTGATCCTCACGGTCGACGAGTTGCTGTCGACGATGGACGCGACGGGGATCGATCGGTCGGTGTGCTTCGGGTGGCCGTTTGCGGATCCGGCGCATTGCGCGCAGGTCAACGACGACCTGATCGCGGTGCAGCGCGCCCATGCCGACCGGCTGACGTGTTTTGCGACGGTGAGCCCGTCGCGGCGGGGCGCGATCGACGAGTTGCGTCGCTGCGCCGGCGAAGGGCTCCGCGGCGTCGGTGAGCTCAACGCGGACGCGCAGGGATTCGACCCCGACGGCGCGGACATCGACTCCGTTGCCGCTCTGTGCGTGGACCTCGGCATCCCGATGGTGCTGCACTGCAGCGAGCCGGTCGGCCACGCGTATCCCGGCAAGGGAACCGCGACGCCCGGGCATGTCGCTGCGTTTGCGTTGCGCAACCCGGACCTGCGCCTGGTGTGCGCCCACCTCGGCGGCGGGCTGCCGTTCTATGCGCACATGCCCGAAGTTGCAGCACTCTGTCGCCGCTTGTGGTTCGACACCGCCGCCGGCCCGTTTCTCTACGCCCCAACTGCATATCGCGCGGTCGCCGATCTCTGCGGTGCGGACCGGCTGCTCTTCGGCTCGGACCACCCGCTGCTTCCCGCACGACGGTACATCGATGCCTTCGCGCAGGCCGAGCTCACCGTCGCCGAACGTGCGCTGGTAATGGGCGGTAACGCCGTGGAGTTCTTTGGTCTATGACACCGTGCCCCCCTCGTTACACGTCTGTGTCGCAGCATCGGAGCGTACGTTCAGAGCGTTTGGCACACTTTACCTGGGCGGAGAAACCGGCGCCCGCCAGCCGGTCCTTCGCCTCTTTTGTGACCAGGATTGGGGGCTTCGGCCCCCGGTCCGTGGTCGCACTGACGCCCCGATGAGGGAGCGGGAGGGCCGCGACCGCGACACCGGCACCTCCATATGCCGGTTTCGCACACTGTGCCGCAATGTTCACGCCTGAAACGCTCGACATCGTCATGGTGTCCTTCGAAGGACCCGACCAGTACAGCCAGGCCGGCGGCCTTGGTGTGCGCGCCCGGGAGATGTGCCGCGCCTTTGCCGCACTCGGCTTTCGCACCACGCTCGTCTTCGTCGGCGATCCCGACAAGCCGGGCATGGAGATGGACCAGGGCGTCCGGCTCGTGCGCTGGTGTCAGCAGATCAGCGCCCGCTATCGCAACGGGGTCTACGAAGGAGAACTGGCGAAGATTCGCGACCTCACCGCCACGCTGCCCGACAAGCTGATCGACGAGGTCATCCGTCCGGCTGCGAAAGCCGGCCGCACCGTCGCCGTGCTCTGCGAGGAGTGGCACACCGCATGGTTCTGCAAGTCGCTCAGCGATCGCCTGCACGCACTCGACCTGCGCAAGCACACGGTCCTGCTCTGGAACGCCAACAACACCTTCGGCTTCCAGGCGATCGACTGGCCGATCCTCGACTTCGTCGCGGCGATCACGACCGTCAGCAAGTACATGAAGCACCTGATGTGGCCGTACGACGTCAACCCGGTGGTCATTCCCAACGGCATCCCGGAGGGAGCGCTCGCACCGGTCGACATGTCGGCGGCGAAGGCGATCAGGGCGGCGGCCGGCACGCCGTGCCTTGCGTTCAAGATCGGCCGCTTCAGCCCGGACAAACGATGGACGCAGGCGATTGCCGCCATCGCCGAGGTGCGCGCCGAGGGCCTGCCCGCGCGGATGCTCATCCGCGGCGGCATGGAGCCGTACGGTGGGACGGTCCTGTCGTTTGCCGCCGAGCGAGGGCTCGCCGTCACCGACTGGCACGAGCCGGTTGAGGACGCGGGCGGCATCGTCCGCGCGCTGACGGAAACCGATGGAGCGGCGATCGTGCACCTGCGCCGTTTCCTCCCCGACCAGGTGATCACCGAGATCAACGTCGCGGCGACCGCGGTGCTCGCCAACTCGGGGCACGAGCCGTTCGGCCTCGTGGGTCTCGAGGCGATGGCGGCCGGCGGGATCGCCATGGTCGGTTCGACCGGCGAGGAGTATGCGCGCCCCTACGGCAACGCGATCGTCGTGGAAACCGACGATCCGGCGGAGATGGCGAGCGCGCTGCGTGGCCTCGTGGAGCAGCCGGCGCTCGGCGAACGCCTGCGTGTCGCGGCGCGACGCGATGCCGCCGACTTCGCCTGGCCGCTCGTGATTGCGGGGCTCCTCGAGCGTTTGCGATTCATGAGCCTGCACCAGCGCGTGGTGCCGTCGACAGCCGGATCCGCGCCGCGCACGTGAAAACCGGCAGCGCGCCATATGATCTGACCAACAGACCGGTGCCCGAGGAGGTGGCCGAGTGAAGGCAGTGGTCATGGCCGGTGGCGAAGGTGCGCGTCTGCGCCCGCTCACCAGCCGCATGCCCAAGCCGCTCGTCCCGGTGGTCGGCACGCCCGTTCTGGAGCACATCCTTCGCCTGCTGCGCGAGCACGGCATCACCCAGGTGGTGGTGACGCTCGCCTATCTCGGCGCGGAGATTCGCAACCGTCTCGGCGACGGGGCCGACCTCGATATGGAGATCGAGTACGTCGTGGAGGACCGGCCGCTCGGGACCGCGGGGAGCGTGCGCAATGCCGCGCACCTTCTCGATGACACATTTCTCGTCATCAGTGGCGACGCGCTCACCGACATCGACCTGACCAAGGTGATGACCGCGCACATGGAGCGCGGCTCGCACGCGACGATCGTGCTGCACTCGGTCCCGAACCCGCTCGAGTACGGCGTCGTGGTGACGGACGACGAGGGCAACATCAAGCGCTTCCTCGAGAAGCCGTCGTGGGGCGAGGTCTTCAGCGACCACGCCAACACCGGCATCTATGTCATCGAGCCGAAGGTGCTCGACCACATCAAGGCCGATACCAATGCCGACTGGTCGCAGGACGTGTTTCCGACGATGCTCCGCCGTCACGAGCCGCTCCACGGCATCGTCGTCGACGATTACTGGACGGATATCGGGTCGATCCAATCGTATCTGCAGGCCAACTGGGACGCGCTCGACGGCAAGGTGCGCTGTCACATCCCGGGGCGCCGCGAGGGCAACGTCTGGATGGGGGAGGGCGTTGAAGTCGGCATCGGCGTGCAACTCGACGGTCCCGCGTTCATCGGCGACGAGGTGAAGCTGAAGGCCGGCGCGATCCTCAACGAGCACGCGGTCATCGACAGGTACAGCGTCATCGACGACAACACCAAGATCAGCAACAGCATCGTCTGGCCGCACTCGTACATCGGGGAGCGAGCGAGGCTGCGTCAGGCGATCGTCTGCCGCAACGTGACGGTCAAGAACGACTGTCTGCTCGAGGAGAACTCGGTCGTCGCCGACGAGTGCATCCTCGGCAAGGGGACGCAGATCCGTGCCGGCGTCAAGGTCTGGCCGAGCAAGAGCGTGGAGCCGGGATCGACGGTCAACGAGTCGATCATCTGGGCCGGCGAATGGCGCCAGGGGCTGTTCTCGTCGTATGGACTCGGTGGACTGATCAACGTTGAGCTGACACCGGAGTTCAGCGCGCGCCTTGGGGCCGCGTTCTGCGCGACACTGCCGAAGGGCGCGTGCGTGGTCGTCGGACGGGATCATGCGCGCTCGTCGCGAATGATCAAGCGCGCGATCGTCTCCGGCATCGTCAGTGCCGGCGGCAAGGCACGTGATGTGCGCGAGTTGCCGGTCGCCGTGACGCAGTTCGCAACGCTGGACGCCGACTGCGCGGCGGGGATTCACGTGCTCGTGTCACCACTCGATCAGCGCAGCGCTGACATCCGCTTCTTTGACGCGCAGGGACTCCAGATCGACAAACGCGACGAGCGCAAGCTGGAGAACCTGCTGTTCCGTGAGGACTTCCGGCGTGCGGCGTTCTACGAGATGGGAGACATCGAGTACGGCGAGCCGATCGCCGACTACGCGGCGCACCTCCTCAAGAGCGTGAACGCCGATGTGATCAGCAACGCCGGCTTCCGCGTGCTCATCGATTACGACTACAGCGATGTGTCGGCAGTGCTGCCCTCACTGCTGAACAGGCTCGGCGTCACGACGATTCCGCTCAATGCGGGGCTCCGCGAGGGCGCGCACCACCGCACCGTGCCCGTCGAGACCGCCCTGATCAGCAAGACCGTGCGCGCTGACATCGGGTGCATGATCAGCCCCACGGGAGAGCGGATCACGCTCATCGATGACACCGGCGTCGTGATGGATGTGCACGAGAGCTTCGGCATCCTCGCGTCCTGGTGGTTGCGCTCGAATCCCGGGACGGTGCTTGCCCCCGCTGCCACGCCGATGTGGATCAGCGACCTGGTGAGTCAGGGTGGGGGGACGTTCGAGTCGACACCCGGTGATCCGGCATCGGTGCTGCGTGCGTCCGCGAATCCCGGAACCATTCTCGCGTCGGACGGCGAGGGTGGCTTCGTATGGCCGGGTCACCTCGGCGCATTCGATGCCATGTACACGTTGGTGAAGTTGCTGGAGTTGCGTGCCCTCGTGGGCATTCCGCTCAGTGAGGCGCGCGCTGCGCTGCCGCACCTCGCGTATGTCACTGCGACGGAGTTCTGTCCGTGGGAGGTGAAGGGGCGCGTGATGCGGATCCTGCTCGATCGCCATCGGACTGACTCCGTCGATCTGGTTGACGGGATCAAGGTGTATGTCGAGGGCGGATTCGTATTGGTGCGGCCGGATCCCGATGAGCCTGCGTATCACGTGGTGGCGAGCGTTGCCGATCCCGAGCGCGGACGTGAGCTGGTCGACGAGTACCTGGCGCAGGTGCGTGAGGCGGAAGGGTCGAATGGAGCTCACGCGGTTGTCGAGGCGATTACCGCGGGGACGGAGTAGGCGCGTGTGCGCATCGGCTTCACGGCGCGGCGGTGAACGACCCCGGTGACGGCGTCGACATCCGAGGTGGAGGTCCGATCGCTTGCTGCCACCGAGCGCCGCTCCAGATCCACGTATCCGGGTCGTGTGCATTCGCGCTCTGGTTGAAACCGCCGAGGTGCCGCTCGATGCGAGCGCGAGGGCGCTTCTCTCCGGCTCGATCCCTGAGCTGATCTCTGTCCAATCCGATCCGGTCCAGCGCCATGTGCTGGGGCATGCCGACGAGCCTAGTCCAGTGCTGCACTAGGTTCGTCGGATCCCGGAGGAACCTCCATCTCGTTGGCGCAGTCCGCCGGGTCTCAGCCGGCACGCCTTCAGTGGGTGACGCCCGAGCGCTTAACTGTCAACAGTCGACAACACGCATTCGGCAAGAAGCGTCACCTCGGTACAGGAGTGGCGGTAATGCGTTTGTCCCCGGACGGGCACTTAAGGGCATGGTCAATGTCCTGAGCCTGCGGCAGAATGCGGAGGGGTGAGCCACGACCAGTCGGCGCCGCATGCAGCCGAGTTCGAGGCATTGCTCGCCGCCGAGGAAGGGCATCTCTTCGCCGTCGCGTTCTCCATCCTTGGCGATCCCGGGTATGCGGAGGATGCTGTCCAGGAAACCGCCTCGGCGGCATGGCGGGGATGGTCGACGCGAACCGATCCCGACCACACTCGAGCCTGGCTGACGGCAATTTGCGTGCACCAGGCGCTGCACCGGCGGCGCTGGCTGAGCCGATCGCTTGCCGCGGTGATGCGCAAGGCCGAGCGGACGCACGTCGACCAGCACCTCGAGGCCGACGGCAGATACATCGATCTCCACCGCGCGTTTGCGGCGCTCTCTCGGCAGCAGAAGGCGGTGGTGTCACTGCACTACATGAGCGGCTTCACCTTGACCGAGTGCGCGGCCCTCATGGGATGCAGCGCGGGAGCGGCGGCAAGCCATCTCTCGCGGGCGCTGAGCAAGCTCCGGCAGCAGTTGCGGCATGAGTGATCCGCGCGACGACGATCTCGCCGGTGCGCTGTCGGGATACCTTGCCGGCTACGCGACGTATCGACGCACGCAACCGGCGCGATCGCGCACTGACCGCCCCGGCGGCGTCGGACGCCGGCACCGCAGATTGCTGACCGCAGCCGTCGCACTGCTCGCCGCGGTGGTGGTCGGCATCCCAGTTGGGCTGACGCTCCTGCTGCGCTCCGCAACGAACGCTCCTGCGGGAGCGGTGCACGGGCCCGCCTCCGTCGGCAACCTACGCATGTTCAGTCCGACGACGGGCTGGGCATGGGGAGGTGGCACCGAGGTGCTGCACACCGATGTTGGCGTCCAGCAGTGGACGATCGTGCCGCCGCCGGTGGGACGGCTTCACGTGGTCGAGGTCGCATGGGTCGACGCTCAGTCGGCTCGCGTACTCGCCGCAGCCGGTCCGGAGGGCCAGGTCGGTACGTACCAGATGGTGGGTTGGTCGACTGACGATGGCGGCGCAACGTGGACGCAGGGTCAGCCCTTCACCGCACTCGACGAGACGGCCATGGACATCAATTCGGTGACGGACCTCAACTTCGTTGACAAGACGCACGGGTGGTTCTTCGACACACAGGACGGGACTGTTGGATCGCCGATCTTCATCTTCCGGACTGTTGATGGAGGGATGCACTGGTCGCAGATCGAGACGACGCCGGCCATGGGGGCCGTGGCGCCGGGAGCGCTCCAGGCGGCGTGTGCCAAGAACGGCCTGACATTTCTGAATGCGACAACCGGATGGGTCGCCGGCTACTGTGTCGGCGGTGGCCCGTTTTTCGAGGTGACGCATGATGGGGGCGCCACATGGAACGCGCAGCCCGTCGACTGCGCCACGGGATGCATGCTCAATCCTCCGCAGTTCACGTCGTCGCTGGACGGAGTGCTCGAGGCAGCGGCGGGAGTTCCGTTCCTGTTCGCCACCACGGACGGCGGCCGAACATGGTCGCAACGCGCGGACCTCCCAGCTGGGTTTGTGCACTTCATCAACGCACAGGATGGTTTTGCCCTCGGCTTGTCGGGAAACAACAACGCTTCGGCCGTGCTCTGGACGACCCACGACGGTGGGAATGCATGGCAGCAGGCTAGGTCCGGAAAGGGCGGCGCGGTCGGCCCGCGCAGTGACATCGATCAGATCGATTTCGTCAACTCAACGCTTGGGTGGGCGACGCCGGTGGACATCAGCGTTGGTGGGTTCAACGCTGTTCCGACGCCAAACACCGAGCGCTTCTCCATGTGGCAGACACAGGATGCCGGAGCGACGTGGATACTGATCACCCCGACGTTTGTTCACGCCCCGGCAGTGCGAACCGGCATTGTCCGGGGAACGCTGGATGCGGTTGGCGGTGTTGCTCCCGGGTTACCACGCCCGCTGCCAGGAACAATCAGGTTGCGCGCATCAAATGGGACGCTGTTCACGGCCACGACTGGAGCCGATGGCGCCTTTTCGCTACACGTACCAGCCGGCTCCTACACCGTGACCGGTAGCAGTCCTCTCATCGGCGGCGGCGCGGCGGTGTGTCAGGCAACCACGTCCGTCTCGCTCAGCGCGGGGGCGACCGTGACCACGATGGTGATCTGCCAGGTGAAATAGGCGCGACCACGTCGAGTGACACATCGAAGCACACCGCTGGTTCGGCTTTGATGTTGGTGATGAGATCGATACGCGGCACGTCAGGCTTTCGTCATTCGATGGCCACCGATGTCGTCGTCTTCCGGCTAGCCTTGGGCTTCTTGCCGAGCAGCTGATCGATCCACGGTGCTGCCTGTACGAGGGTGGTCATCAGCGCACTCGAGCCGGTGCTGTCGCCGCCCCGCATGCGCGCGACGATCTCCAGTCCCATGTAAAGGGCGATCACCGCGGAGCCGATCACGGCCGGGTTGATCGATCCCTCGAGCGGCGATCCGGCGAGGATGCGCGATGCGAGCTCCTCGGCGAAGACCATCCACGCCTGCATGCGGTCAACGATCTCGACGCCGAGCTCGGCGTCGAAGGCCATCGCACCGACGATCTCCTGGACCGCGGTGAGCTGACCGAGTTGCAGGTCCTCGCCGTACAGCTCCTCCATGGCGGCGCCAAGCGTTTGAAGGTTGGCGATGTCGGCGAGGCGTGTCCGGTATCGCGCCAGGCGCTCACCGCTGACCTGATCGAGGACGGCCAGGAGCAGGGCGTCGACACTGCCGAAGTGATAGAAGACGAGCGCGGGACTGAATCCGCCGTTGGTGGCGATCGCGCGAACCGACGCGTTCGCATATCCGTTGGTGATGAGAGTCCTCAGCGCTGCATCGAGGATCCGCGCGCGCATGAGATTGCCCGCCTCGTTGCGGCGCTGGCGTTGCCGATATGGCGTGCGCGCATCTCGAACCTGAGCGTGCCGGCCGGTCGTCGCTTGGCTGGGCGGTCGACGACTGGGTCGGCGATCCGCGCCAGTCGGTTTGGGGGTCGAGATATCCTGATCGCTTGACTTGATCATATGATCAGTATATGCTCGAACGAATGCCGAGTCAACCCAAGGGAGCTCGCGGTGAGACGCAGCCCCTCAACCGTGCCGCGAGGATCCTCAGCCTGATCGACGTTCCCGTGACGACTGCGCTGTTTCTCCTGATCTTCGTGATCCCGACGTACTCGACCAGCAGCGCGACCACGAACAGCGAGTCGGGCATCACGATCTGGACGGACGGTGCCGCGACGATCTTTGCATCGAATCCTGGGGCGTCCGCCATCATCGCCGCGGTTACCGCGCTCGCAGGTGCGGCGCTTGTCCTCACGCTGATCACGGCATGGCTCGGCACGCGTAAGGCGCGTTGGCCGTTGGCGGCGGTGCTCGTTCCGCTGACCGCGCTCGCGATACTCGGAATGTTCTCGATCGGGGTCTTCGTGGCGCCCCCCGTGGCGCTTGGTTGGGCAGTGTTCCGCTTGTGCCGGCCGCGACACATCGCGGAGCTTGATCTTATCGCTCCAAACGCGTCATAGTAGAAAACAGGAAGGGTCGTGGGTTCAGGGGGGTCGCATGCCGGGGATTGCGCTCGCACAGAAACGCATCGTTGCCGGTGACTCCGACGCGAGCATGCGCCACGGGGAATCTGGTTCGGGAAGCC
>Ga0307372_10004386_pt1 | contig 21801 bp, 16 predicted proteins | sample OX1MG_FD_202533 | JGI IMG/M metagenome (GOLD analysis project Ga0307372, IMG submission 202533) | Soil microbial communities from Risofladan, Vaasa, Finland - OX-1 | ecosystem: Environmental > Terrestrial > Soil > Coastal area > Acid sulfate soil | place: Finland: Risofladan, Vaasa | collected...
CAGACAGGGCGAACTGCGCACGACCAGATCATGATCGTGGGGGGATAGGCGCTGGCGGTAGCCCTCCGCCACGCTTGCCCGGTAACGGGTCGGAGGTCGACCCGGCTGCGTTCAGCTAGCGGCTGCGTTAAGTGCGTTCGTTGCGACACGGCCATCTCTGGGCGATCCATGCCAGACGCCCAGAGATGGCAGTCCCGACTGTCCCCCTAGACCCAACAACCCCTCAGGACACGTCGATATGCCGATAACTGCACGTTTCAGGCCCAGGAAGGCCGACAGCGCCACCTTGCTGATGGAATACGTTAGCAATCTCGTTAGCGCACGCAACGCAGAAGGCCCTCCCCGGATTGAAAAGGGCTATTGACCTGCGGAAACAGTAGCGGGGGCAGGATTTGAACCTGCGACCTCTGGGTTATGAGCCCAGCGAGCTACCGAGCTGCTCCACCCCGCGTCGGTTCCTTTACTGTACGGGCATCGGCGACGTGTGGCAAATCAAACAGCCCGCCCAGATCGCAGCGCACAGACCCAGCGGCCCGCACCCGCTAGCGCCCCGGGCGGGCGGTCAGCCCGGCACACGCCCGCAGGCTGCGGTAATGCGCGAGCGCCTGGCTGGCGGCCAGACCCCGGTCCACGATGGGCTGGCCCGTCGCCGAGACCGTCGCGGGCACGAAACGCGCCGTCAGCGGGGCATGCCGGTGCAGGGTCAGCAGTAGCACCCCGGTGGCCGTGCTGAACGACGTCTCCCACCAGAGGAAGTTGGCCATGCCGTAGGCGACGAACGTGTGCCCGAGCCAGCCGGAGCCCTGGAGCATGTGCGCGTGCGAGCCGATGATGATGCTGGCGCCCGCGGCCGCTAGCTTCGGTGCCAGCGCCAGCTGACTCGGATCTGGGCAGGCCTCGCCCTCCGTGCCCCAGTGCATGAAGACGACGACCACGTCGGCGATCCGCCGCGCCGCCCGTACCGCAGCGAGCGTTTCGCGCAGGTTGATAGCATTCGCTTCACCGGACCGCCGACCCGTTGCTACCCAGGACGACGCCAGCTCGGCGACCTGGGAAACGCCGAGGAACGCTATCTTCATGCCCTTGACCGTGACGACATAGGGCGACCAGGCGGCGGTCGCGTTCTTGCCGATGCCCAGGACCGGAAATTGTGCGCTCCGCGCCGCTGCGAGCGTGTCGGCAAGGCCGACGCGGCCGTAGTCGAGCACGTGGTTGTTGGCCATGTTCGCCACGTCGATGCCGGCATCGCGGAGTGCCGTGAACGCCACAGCTCTGGCACGGAAGTGGTAGGTCTTCGGCTGGGGCACGCCGCGTGTCGTGACGGCGGTCTCCAGGTTGACCGCCGTCAGGTCGGCGGATCTGAGCAGCGCGGAAATCGGCCCGAACGCCGTCGCCGGGTGCCGCAGCAGCCCGGCGGTGCGGCCGGTGAAATGCACATCACCAGCGAACTCCAGGGTGACCGAACCCGAGCCCGCCCCGCCCCCGGTCGCGGCCCCGGTCACCACGGCGCCTGGCCGGCCGCTCCCCGGCGGCCTTGCCGAGCCGGGCATGCCAGCCGACGGCTGTGGTGCCGCGACGCCGGTGGCGCACGCGGCGAGCAGCAGGCAGAGCGCGGCCGGCCCGGCAACGACCAGTGACGCCATCCGTCTGGACCTGACCCCCGGCTGCCTGTGTTCCATCAGACCAGCGTAGGCCGACCGGACCGCTCAGATGCCGGTAGCCGAAGTGTCAGCGACGGCCATCCAGACCACGTACTTGGCGCGCCAGGGCGCTCCGCCCGGCTGGGTCAGCTCATGCGGGTCTTGCGTCGTCAGCAGGTTCATGACGAGGGTCGGCTGTCCGCCGAACGCCGCCACCTGCCCGGGCTTCGCACCCAGTACCACCGGCCGACGGCCTGCCCTGGTGATCCCGCCAAGCACCGCGTCCACATCGGCTGCCGGGGCACCCGGCGAGATCCAGGCGACGGGCACGCCGCAGATCCCCCTGATCACTTGCGTGAAGAGCTGGGCGACTCGCCGGTCCACGATCACAACGGACGAGGACCGGCCGATGGCTGCGCACATGCCGCGTACGGCATCAGCCTGCCCGCTGCCGACGCCGCGCTGGGCGATCCCGCCCGAACTCGGCCGCAGGCCGCCGCCGACGCCGGAGTGCGTCAGCCCGAGGCCGAACGACGTAGCCGCCGCGGGCAGCAGCATCGCCCCCATGCAGAACGCGCTCACGAGGACCACTGTCGCCGTCCCGGCGCCGCGGTCCCTGGCTCGCCGGGCGAGCCAGGCCGCCGCCCATACCGCGAGAACGATCGCCCCGGGCAGCACGACAGGGGCCAGCCGACGGCTCGCCCAGGGCTGGTCCGGCACCGTAAACGGCTGCCACAGGACGGCCGCCGAGCCACCCAGTACCACAGCCAGCGGCAGCGCCCAGTTCAGCCTCGTACCCGAGGTGTCGGTCCAGGTGAACAGCGCGTGCAGGCACCGGCGCGCCAGCACCGCCGCGCCGAAGCAGGCCAGCAGGACGGTCGCGATCCCGGCGTACCAGCTCACCCAGTACAACGTGTCTTCGGAGTACAACCTGGTGGGATCGACCCGCAGTCCGGCCATCCGCTGCAGCGCTGCTATGTAGTCCGCCTGCGCACGGCCGAGCACTCCGTGCACGGTCTGCAGGTACGGCCGGGCAGCCAGGCCCGCAACCGCGGCGAGGACGACCAGGCTGCCGAGGCCAGGCAGCCACCGCAACGGCCGCTTGCTGAGCGCAGCCCTCGTGATCCGGCGCGCTCGTGACCAGTGCAGCAGCAGCAGCACGCCGGCAGTCAGCACCACCAGCCCCGCAGCGTACAGCCCGATCGTCATGAGCGTAGGCGCCAGCGACTCGGCGAGCGGGCGCGCGAGCAGATAGCCGGCGGCCAGGCCGTATCCGCAGCCGACGCAAAGCCCGACACTGAACGCAATCCCCACAGCCCGCCTGGCCGCAAGGAGCACTCCGGCCACGACGATAGCCGGAAGGAGATAGACCAGCGAGCCGAGGCTCAGCAGGCTGGTCAGTCCGAGCGAGAGGCCGCCGAGGCCGCCGAGCATCCGCTCGGGGGTGATCTTTCCCTCGACCTGGGATGTGAGCTTGCGCCAGGTGAGAGCCCGTGCGAAGGCTACGATCCGGCGAGGCACCGTTGACGGTGCTATCCGCGCCAGCGGCCGGGTAGGGGCCATGTCCTGCGGCCCGGCCGCCGCGACAACGGCGGTGCTGACGGCCTGCGGTTCCGTAGTGGCCCGTTGACCCTTGGCAAGAGCGTCTATCACAAGGCTCAGCCCGCCGAACAGCAGCACCTGCACCGCTGTCTCGCTGAACGCGTCCCTGCTGGTATAGAGCTCAGGAACGGTCACCGCCAGGGCGACCGCGCCCGCCGGAGCCCACTGCAAGCCGACCAGCCTTCCGACCAGTCCGCCGAAGGCGAGTACGGCAAGACCGCCGAGCACAGGCCCGACCACCGCCCCGCCGCCGATGCCGCTAGTCCAGAACCCGCCAGCCAGCAGCATCGGCAGGCCAGCGGCAACTGCCGGCACGATCGAGTGCCCGGACTCGTAGAAGCCGATGCTGGACAGGTGCATGCTGGCGTGCGAACCGCCGAAGGCCGCGAGTGACCCGGGAATCGGCAGTGAGCCGTGCTGCGCGATCCAGTAGCCGGCCTGAAAGGCGGCACCCGGGCTTCGGGTAGCGATCACCGACGGTGAGTTCTTCGCGAGCTGCCAGACAGTGAAACCGGCAGCCGCCGCAGCCGTGCCGACCAATCCGAACCACGGCGCCCAGCCTCGGTCTCGTGCCTTGCCGGGCAACTCGGCTGGCCAGCTAGCAGGGACTCGGTGCAAGACATTGACCGCGAGTGCCGCGAGGAGCGGTGCCGAGATCAACAGCATCGGCACGGGCCTGAACTGACCCGCGAGGAGCAACGGCAACCCTGGCAGCAGCCAGGAAATCACGCCGATCGTTGGCACGACGGTGAGCCGTCCGAAGGTCCGGCCCGCGGCGTCACGGAGCTTGGCCCAGCGCTCGGTCCGCTGCGGCCGGGCTCTGGTGCGGCGCTTGGCCAGCGCGCGGGCCAGCACCGCCGGCGTGGTGACCCGCCTGGTCACGGCCCGCACGGCAGAGAGTCTCGGCCGGCGCGGCCGGGCGCGAAGCCCGGTTCGCGGAATGCTCGACGCGGCACCGGCCCGGCCCTGGTCTTCGGCCTTGCCCGGCTCTTCGGCCTTGCCCGGCTCTTCGGCCTTGCCCGGATCTTCGGCCTGACCCTGCGCCTGATCCGCTGGCGCCTGCTGCCGCGGACTTCGCCTGTCGTCAGGCCGAGCTGGTACGTCCTTGGTGTCAGCGGCTGGCGGCTCGGGCAGGCTCACGGCCTCCACTGTAGGGGGCGGAAGCCCGGCCGCACAGGGCGAGCGTTGCGTTCGTGGCAGAAGTATCAGCCGTCACCCTAAGGTCCATGACTAACCCGATGAGATGGCTCATTACGCTTAGTGGCGATATTCCCGTTGCGGACGGCGTACCATGGGGCGCGAAAACCGGCTGGTCGCCGTCGCGCCAGCCGAAGGTTCCGCTCGGAGGTTCGATGACGCGCTTCGGCTCGCCCCGCTCCGGGTACTCCCGTCGCGGCCGAAATTCAGGCCGCGGCCGGACAGGACGCCGCTATTCACGCGGCCTGATGCTCACCGGCTGGGCGGCCATGGGCCTCGCGGTGCTGCTGGTAGCCGGCACACTGTACGGCTACGTGAAGTACCGCGATGTCTGGGACGGAATCCACCACATCCAGGTGACCGATCTTGGCAAGCGCCCGCCCAAGTACAACAACGCACTGAACATCCTGGTCATCGGATCGGACAGCCGGTCCGGCCGGAACGCCAGGATCGGCGGCTACGTTCCCGGCCAGCGCTCCGACACCGTCATGGTGGTGCACATCTCGCCGGGCCGGAGCCACATCTACGTGCTGAGCTTCCCGCGCGACTCGGTCGTGCCGATTTTGGCCTGCACACCCGAGCCAGGATTCTCTGGCCAGACGGCGGCCAGTGGCGGAGAGCAACTCAACGCGACCTTCGCTAACGGCGGTCCAGGCTGCCTGTGGAAGTCGATCGAGAACACGACGCAGATCCATATCGACGACTTCGTTCAGCTCAACTTCACCGGTTTCGTCAACGTCATCAACGCGGTACACGGGGTGACCGTATGCGTGCCTTACGCCGTCACCCCGACCTACTACGACCGCCTGCGGCTTTCTCCCGGACGAAACCGGCTCAACGGATACCAGGCGCTGGACTTCTGGCGGCTGCGAGAAGGTTTCGGCCTCGGCTCCGACCTGCAACGCATCCAGCGTGACCAGTTGCTGATGGTCTCCCTCTTCCAGAAGATCCTGAGCAGCCACGTCCTGAGCAGCCCGACCAAGGCTTACGGGATCATCAAGGCGATCGTCGACGCGCACGCGCTGACCACGGACACGGGGCTAACGCCGGGCAAGCTGCTGTCCATCGCGACCAGCATGAGCGGGATCACCAGGAAGTCGATCCAGTTCGTCGAGGTTCCTACGATTACCTACCAGCCCAATCCCAACTGGGTCTTGTTCGACCCGACCCAGACCCCGAAGCTGTTCGCGGCGGTCGCGCATGACGTCAAGCTTCCCGCGATCCACAAGGTCAAGAAGGGCAAGAAGGGCAAGGTCACGCCGCCGCAACTGCTCAGCACGTCCAAAGTCAACGTCCAGGTACTCAACGGCTCTGGCGTCAACGGCGTCGCCGGCACGACGGCGGCCGCGCTGACCGGGCGCGGCTTCCATGTCCTCGGGGCGTCGAGCGCGACGAGCCCCAGCGGCGCGGCGGATTACAGCTACACCAAGTCGGTGGTCCAGTACGGCTCCGCCGCTGAACTGGCCGCTGCCCGTACCGTCGCCGCCCAGCTCAGCACCAACGTGACACTGCGGCAGGTCAGTTCGGTACCTGCGGGCACCGTCAACCTGGTCCTTGGATCGGACTTCAAGTCCCTGGCACCGCCGGGCACCAAGCCTGCCGGCGACCTGGTCCAGGCCTTCGGCGGTTACACCGGCGCGACCAACATCTGCAAGAACTACGGGACGGCCTACGTCAGCGCCGGAGGCTGAGACTCAGCACGGCGCTGTACCCGGGCGTTGCCGACGGTTTTGCGGCTTGAGCGGTTAGAGCGCCTCTAGCAGGCAAGAACCATCCCCGAGAGCCATGGCGCACGGGGGCGAGGGACCAGACGCCGGGGAGCACGTGCCGCGCAGGCGGCGCGCTTCCCGCGCCCTAGCGTGGACGTCGGTGACGATCGCGTGCGTCGTCGTGGCCGCCGCACTCACCGCTTACGCGGCATACCGCGACCTGTTCGGCAAGATCGCTCATGTCACCGTCTCGGATCTGGGCAAGCGCCCGGCCAGCTACGGCGACGCGCAGAACATACTCGTGATCGGCTCGGACAGCCGGACCGGCCGGAACTCAAGGTTCGGCGCCCGTATCCCCGGCCAGCGGTCCGACACCATCCTCGTACTGCACCTGTCCCCCGGGCGGGCACGAGCCGCCGTGCTGAGCATCCCGAGGGACTCCGTCGTTCCCGTGCTCCAATGCGCACCGGTTCCCGGCGTCCCCGGCCAGACGGCGCAGCCCGGCCAGGTCGCGCAGCCCGGCCAGGTGGAGCAGGTTAACGCCACCTTTGCGGCCGGCGGCCCGGCGTGCCTGTGGAAGACGATCGAGCAGACGACGCATATCAGGCTCGACCACTTCGTCGAGCTCAACTTCACCGGCTTCGAGAAGGTCATCAATGACCTCGGCGGCGTCAGCATCTGCCTGCCATATCCGGTCAACGACCCGCGTTCCAAGCTGCACCTGCCCAGAGGGCTGCATCATGTCTCCGGAGCGCAGGCACTGGCATACTGGCGGGTGCGGTACATCGGCATGGGATCAGATCTTGAGCGGATCTTGCGAGATCAGTACCTGCTCGCCGCCGTGGCGCAGGACGTCAAGCACACCAACCTGCTCGGCGACCCGGCCCAGGTCTACAAGATCGTCAGCGACCTCGCGGCCTCGCTGACGACCGACAGCGGGCTGACCCAGGCCAAGATGATCTCACTGGCTCAGAGCCTGAAGAACCTGCCGTTGCGGGACGTCAGGTTCATCGCGGTGCCCGTCATCTTCTATCCGAAGAACACCAACTGGGTAGAGTGGTCACCGCAGGCGCGCACCCTCTTCGAGGCCGTTGCCCATGACGAGCGGCTGCCTAAGGTGCACACGCGGCATAGCCGCGCGGGGCGCTACCTGGCCGGCCGGAACGCGACCAGGCGAGCGGCTGGCGCCAGGCCGGGCCGGTCCCCAGCCAGAGCCCAGGCCGGCAGCAGGAAGTCACCGCCATCGTTGGCCAACGTCAACAAAGCCGACGGCGGGATTACCGCGGGTACGAACGTCTGCCACGACTCTCCTGCCTTCGCCGGCCCGCTCGGCGGCCACTGACCGCCCGGACCGTCAGATCCTCAGCCGCCAGAACCCGAGCCGCCTTTGCCCCGCGCCGTAGGCCAGCCGGGACGCGCCAGCCACCTGCGGCCGACCGGCTCAGCGAGGCGATCGAGTTCGCCCGCGAGGCCAAGCTCGCCGACCGGGCCAGCAACGTCCAGATCCGCCCCGGTCACCCCGGCCACGACCGACTAACCGGACTCCGCCCGCTGCAAGCCCGCGCCCTTCAGGCTCCGCCCGACGACTTCACTCGAATTAGTTCACCCGATACCCGGCAAATCGGGCGCGAAAGTGGTTCTAAGTCGGGGGAAGTCAGCGGAAGTCGGCGGGAAGTCAGCACCATTGACTCATCAGATCAGCGGGGGACGCCCGGACGTGGTCATCCGCCAGGCAGTGCGCAAAGACATCGGCTGGCGGTGTCCGGGATCGAGCCGCCAGCCTTCGGCGAAGCCGCCGAACCAGGCGCGCAGCGCCGTGGCCGACCGCTCGCGGAGCACCGTGATCACGATCCAGTCGAGCAGGTAACCGGCCGCGAGCGGCCAGGGCAGGTTACGGCGGGCTAGCCACACCCGGTTCCGCGCCTCAAGCCGGTACCAGGTCGCGTGCCTGGCGTTATGGACCGGCGGGTGGCACATGGTCGCGTCCGCGTCGTACTCGAGCCGGTAGCCGAGCTCCAGCAGCCGCCACGACAGGTCCGTCTCCTCGTGCGCGAAGAAGAAGGCGTCGGGCAGCCCGCCGGCCTCCAGGTATGCGGAGCGCCGGATCGCGCAGGCCCCGCCGGCGAACGTCGTCACCACCGAAGAGCGCCCGGGGTCACCGGCCCGCAGCCGCGGCACATGCCACCGGGCCCCGGTGCCGCCCTCGGGATCGAGCACGCGGAACGCCAGCACGGCAAGCGCGGGGTCCGCGCCGAACCTCGCGGCAACGTGTTCGCCGAGAGCCGCGGGCTCGGGGTACCAGCCGTCGTCGTCCAGGAACAGCACCACGTCACCAGCGCAGGCTTCGACGCCGGCGTTGCGGCCGCCAGCGACCCCCGCGTTCTCCTCCAGCCGTAGCGTCGTCACGCCGGCCGGGACCGACGGGACGTCGGCGCCGTTGCCGACGATGACGAGCTCCGCGCCTGCTGCCCGGAGCGACTCGGTGCTGTCGATCGCACGGCTGAGCTCGGCGGGCCGGTTGCCCATGGTCAAGATCACGATCGACAGTTTCAACGCAACCGCCTCGACGCAAGGATCGCCGTGAGGTGCGCCGCCACCATCAGAGCCGCGACGATCAGGCACGCCAGTACGAGCACTCGGGTGGCGAGCAGGTTCCCGCGGATCGCGTCGGCGATCGCGGCGACCAGGATCAGCAGCGAAAGCTCGACCGCATGGGTGATCCGGTGCACGCGGAGCACGCCCGCGATCTTTCGCGCCCGGGCCAGGCCCGTCCTGGCGGGCGCCAGCGCCGCGTCGTCGTGGCTGGCCGACAGGCCAGCCTTGGCCCGGGCGACGACGACGTTGTCGGTCTCGGCCTTGACCAGCATGGCGAGCAGCGCTGCCGCGACCCCGGCGGTGACATAGCCGCCGGCCACACCGAGGTGCCCCTGCGCTCGCAGGCCAAGGCCAACCAGCAGCGCGCTCTCCGCCAGATAGTGACCGACTCCGTCGAGGTAGATGCCCGCGGCGGACTTCCGGTCGCTCCATCTCGCTAGCTCACCGTCGGAGCAGTCGAAGATCAGGTACAGCTGGATCAGCACCGCGGCGGCGATCGCCGTCCCCAGGCCGCCGAACGCGATCACGACTCCCGCCGCGATACCGCACCCGATGAACGCGGCAGTCACCGCATTCGGTGACCAGCCGAGGCGGGCGAAGACCCAGGTCGCGTACGGGGAGAGTCTGCGGCCGTAGAGCCGGCCAAGCCAGTGCTCGTCGTTCAGCCGGTCGAGCACCGCCTGCGGCTGGCCCTTCTCCTTCAGCTCAGCCAGCGATGGCCCTGCCATACTCCTCCACTCGCTCATCGACCTCGGCCTGCGACATCGCCAGGCGCTCGAGGATCGTGTACCGGTCGGGCCTGGTCGCCGGGGCGTGGTATACCGCCGCGGCGAACTGCTCGCTGGACAGGCCTATCTCCCGCGGGTGCCTGGGCAGGCCGTGTCGTTCCAGGCAGGAGGATATCGCCGCGAACTGCGTCGGATCATCGCGGAGCAGGGCACAGAACAGCGCCCCGATGCCGGCCAGCTCACCATGGCTCGCCGTATCCGGGTAGAACTGGTTGATCGCGTGCATGATCTCGTGGTCGCCGCCGCTGGCCGGGCGACTCGAACCTGCGACGGCCATCGCCATGCCGGACAAGATCAGCGCCTCGGCCAGCACGGTCAGGAACTCGTCCGACGTGCTCGGAGCCGGCTGGTGCAGCACCGCCTGCGCTGCCGACCTGGCCATGGCTACCGCGAGGCCGTCCACCGGCTCACCGGTCATTTCCGCCGACAGTTCCCAGTCAGCCACGGCGGACAGGTTGCTGACCGCGTCACCTATTCCCGCGGTCGCGAGGATGCCAGGGGCACGGCGGACCCGGTCCAGGTCGACCACGACAGCGACCGGCGGGACCACACCATACGAACCGCTGCCCGATTCCTGCCGGAGTGTGCTGACCGGGGAGGCGATTCCGTCATGCGCGAGGCTGGTCGCGACCGAGACCATCGGGATGCCCGCGATGTGCGCGGCCAGCTTGGTCACGTCGATCGTCTTGCCGCCGCCGATCCCGGCCACCGCCTCGTACGGTGCCCCGGCCCGCAACCTGGTCCCGAGCGCCACGGCGCTGTCGTAGCTGCCGTCAGGGACCCGGAACACCTCGTCGGTGCCCAGCCCGAGCTCGGCCGCGATCCCGTCGCCTTGACCAGGGCCGACCACAATCGCTACCCGGCCTTTGCTGGCGATCTTCCGGTCGGCCAGCAGTTCGGCCAGGCCGGTTATCGCCCCGGGCCTGACGTCGATGACCAGCGGCGCGGCGAGCATTCTCGCCAGTAGGGGCATGACTCTCCTCCGACGTGCACCGCCGGAAGTGCCGGGGCAGCGGGCGATCAGCGGGCGATCTCCCGAAAACGCGGCGATCTCCCGAAGGCGCGGCGGTCTCACGCGAGACTAGCAGCGGCCGGCGATTTCCCTGGCCCGTCTCAAGTCGGCGTGGTTGTCGACCTCTACCCAGTCCACGGCGCCGATCGGCGCAGCCAGCACATACCCGCCTCGTTCGGCGAACTCAGCGTACCCGTCTTCGTAGTACAGGCCGGCATCGCGCCGCCAGGTCGTCTCGAGCGCGTCAGCTAGTCCCACAGCGGCCGACGGCTCGATGAGCGTGACCCCCATGTACTCGCCGTGCGCTACGTCAGGATTCATCTGCTTGGTGATCCGCCGCATCATGCCGCGGCCGTCGAGCATGACCTTCATCTCCTCGTCGGCCAGTGGCTTGATGTCGTCGATCGCGATGATCAGACGGCCGAGCGGCTTCGCTTCCACTTCTCTGGTAGCCGCGCTGGCGGCGAGCAGCGACTTCTCGACGCTCGCCGGGTGGACCGTGTCTCCGTTGACTAGCAGTACGCCGCGGGAGAAATACTCCCTGGCCAGCCAGAGCGAGTAAGCGTTGTTCCACTCCTGCGCACGGTCGTTGTGGACAAGGTCGATGGTCAGGCCGCTGGCGCGCTCAAGTGAGGAGACGCGGTCGGCGACCGCGTCCGCCGCGTACCCGACGACGATCACGATGTCGCTCAGGCCGACAGCGGCCAGGTTACGCAGCGTGATTTCGAGAATGGTGGTCTGGCCCGCGACAGGCAGCAGCGCCTTGGGCAGCGCGTCAGTATCGGGACGCAGCCGGCGCCCGGCGCCAGCCGCCAGAACCATGCCGATCACTGGCGCACGTCCTCCGTGGGTAGCAGGGAGCCGGCAACGGCCTTCCGGCCGATGAGCACTCCAAGATATGCGGTCACCCCAAGGTATCCGAACGCCGCAAGGCCGAGCATCCCGGCGATGGCGACCGCGAACATTCGCGCCTCCCAGCCGATGCCGTCGGCCGGACGGGAAATGATTCGCGCGACTTGCTCCTTCCTGTCCGCTGGCGCTTCGGCCGCCGCGGGCGCGCTGCCTGCCAGACTCGCGTGCCAGATGGCGGTCAGCGAGCAGGCGGCAAAGATGACCGGCCCGGGGACCGACCAGGCGAATCCCAGCGCCGCCAGGTAGAGGTACTGCCCGGCACAGAGCAGCGCGGGAACGAGCCAGTCCACCCGGCCGTCATGCGGATGGCTCGACCCCGGCGCGGCGAGCAGCATCGCCATGATCGGCGCCAGCGCGATCACTCCCGGCAGCTTCCCCATTCCAAGTGACGCGAGCATCGTCAGAGCGATGATGGCGGCAACGGCTGGCGGCAACGGCGCGAGATTTCCCTGCACCAGCCGGCCAGCCCAGCGGGCCACCGCGCCGTCGTCCCGACTGGCAAGTACCACATTCAGCCGTGCCTGGTCAGCCAGGCAGTCGCCGTCCGCTGGCGCACCGCTGGCGTGCCCGCGCCTGGCCGCGCGACTGGCCACGGCCAAGCAGGCGGAAAGGACCGGCACAGCCAGAACGCTGACCAGGGCCACCCGCGGCCCGTGTACGGCAAGGCCCAGCCCGGCGACCAGCACCCGCAATCCGGCCGATGGCCTGCGGATGCGGGCGAACCAAGTCAGGACCCTGCCCCAGACTTCGTCGGGAACGTGCGCCCGGACGTTACCTGGCGCGCCGGCCGCACCAGCCGGGCAGCAAGCTGAGACAGTCTCTGCCACCGAGACGCACGTGATGGTCGCGACCGCCAGCGGCCACATTCCGGCCCACCCGGCCGCCGCCCCGCCAGCCGCGATGCCTCCGTACATCGCGCACTCGGCGGCAGTCGAGCACGATACCGCCAGCCAGTTGAATCTGCGCTCGGAGTCACCGCCGACGGCAATATCCGGCAGGTCGGCAACGTCGCCATCTGACCAGGTAAAGCCAGGCAGGACGAGCCAGTCGGTACTGGATCGCGCAGGACCGCTTGCCGTCCCGCCGAAACCGGACCGGGCGGGCGCGACAGCCATCCGACGGGCAACTCCCCGGCTCAGCCACCAGCCGGCCAGGGCAACGGTGCCGCTGAGGTTGTCGGATGCCGTCCCGCCGCTGAACCAGGCCGCAGCGCAGAGCGCGAGCAGCAGCGAGATGCCCGTGACCGAGTTCGGGGCGACCGCCCGTCCAGCCGCCCAGTCTGCCAGCGATCGGGGCCAGGCACGCACCGCACCGGCTACGCCGGCACCGATGCTGGCGAGCCGGCGGGCCGGATCGGCCTGGCCGCCAGCCGACCCGGCCGACCCGGCCGCGACACCAGTCTCGGCGGGCTCGCTGACCGGTCTCTTCAGTCCGGTGAAGATCACAGCCTCCGTAAAACCCAAGCGCGGTGACTATTCGCGCCCAATCAACTACTTACATTAATCACGTCGATGCCACGGGCGCACGGAGGACGATGAACGCGGAGCGTCTGCACAACGCGGACGCACCGGCCCCGCCGATCCACCGGCCCGCCGACTCACGGACGTCGTGGTCGTCCGGCAGCCCGCGGATCACACCCGCGGGCTCACGGACGTGGTGGTCGTCCGGCGGCGACTGGTGGGTAAGGTCCGATCATGCGTACTGTCGCAGTGGTGCTGGCTGGCGGCTCGGGCCTGCGCCTGGGCGGCACGACCCCCAAGCAGTTGCAGTCACTCGGCGGGCGGACGCTGCTAGAGCACTCCGTCGCGGCCTTCGAGCGCGCTCCGGGCGTGGACGACATCGTGGTGGTCATGTCGGCCGGCCTCGTCTCCGAGGCCGAACGGATCCTTGGCCGCGACTACCGCAAGGTGAGCAACATCATCGTCGGCGGCGCTGACCGGCCGGGATCGACGCGCCATGCGATCGACCTGCTCAGTTCCGGGCCAGACTGCAATGTGCTCTTCCACGACGCGGCCCGGCCTCTGGTGGACCAGCGGATCATCGCCGACTGCGTCGCCGGGTTGCAGGAGTGCCAGGCGCTCGGCGTGGTCGTACCGAGCACCGACACTATCGTCCAGCTGGCCGACGGGGTCATGATCTCGATTCCGCCCCGCCAGTCACTCGGCCGATGCCAGACCCCGCAAGGATTCCGCCTCTCGGTGATCCGCCGCGCCTACGACCTCGCGGCGGCCGATCCTGACACCGCCGAGTTCAGCCCTACTGATGACTGCGCGATGGTGCTGCGTTACCTGCCGGAAGTCGAGGTTCGCGTAGTAGCCGGAAACGAGCGCAATATCAAGATCACCCATCCGGGCGACCTGCGGATGGCGGAGGCCGCGCTGGCCGACGCTGGCTGAAAGCGCGGCGCGGCGGCGGCCGCCTCGCGTCAGCCAGATCGCGGTTCCGCGGCGCGAGTACCTTCGCCGGGGACGAGGTGCCGCGGGCTAGTGAGGAAGCCCGTCCCCCAGCAGATGTGCATCGTGGCCAGGGCGACCGGCAGCCAGGCTAGCGCCCGGCCGCGGAGCTTCCGTGCCGCGGTCGCGGTGACCGCCAGCACGCCGGCCAGGTATGCCAGCGGTACCCCGAAGCCCGCGGCCAGCGCCGCCGGCCACCAGCCAGCAGCACCTGCTGCCAGGGCCGACACGCCAGCCAGGCCGGCGACCAGTCCGGCTAGTATCGCGGCGACCAGGCCGGGCGGAGCCAGATAGCGCAGGTTGATCGTGCCAGCGTGGTGCCGTGCCACCACCCGGCGCCACCGGCCGTAGTGGAAGTACTGCGACCCGAGCGCGCTCACGCTGGCCCGCGGCCGGTAGGTGACCGCAAGCGCCGGTTCGAACCAGATCAGCCCGCCGGCCTCGCGGATCCGGTGGTTCATCTCCCAGTCCTCAGCCCGCAAGCACTGCTCGTCGTAGCCGCCAACGCCGTCGACCGCCTCGCGCAGGAACGCCCCCAGGTACACCGTGTCCGCGGGGCCAGGAGTGCCGCCAGTATGGAACCGGGCCGCGCCGACGCCGAACGGTGACGTCATCGCCCACGCGACCGCGCGCTGGAACGGCGTGATCCCTTCGGCGGCCATAATCCCGCCGACATTGACCGCGCCGGTTTCCCGCAGGGTCCGCACGGCGGTGGCGATATAGCCGGGCGGGAGCAACGCGTGCCCGTCCACGCGGACGACGAAGTCGTGCCGGGAGGCGCTGATCGCCGCGTTGAGCCCGCTCGGGCGCTGCCCCGACGGGTTGGCCACCACGACGATCCGCGGGTCCGCGGCGGCCAGCCGGTCCGCGATCTCCTGCGTCTTGTCTTTGGACGGGCCGACCGCCAGCACCAGCTCGATGTCACCTGGATAGTCCTGGTTCAGCACCTGGTTGACCGCGTCGGCCAGGTCCCGCTCCTCGTTGCGTACCGGCATGATGACGGAAACGGGAGCGGCCGCGCCGGTCCGCGCGCCAGGACCAGGCGGCCCCTGGGTCACTGTCGCGTTCACATGTGCGTCGTCGATGTTGCTCATGACGGTCGTCACGGTACCGTCCCCGGACAAGTAGCGCAGCCCGATCCGGGCCGCCGTTTACTGAGCGACGTCCTCCAGCATCTCGGTGACCAGAGCGGCGATCGGCGAGCGTTCGGAGCGGACCAGCGTCACATGCGCGAACAGCGGATGCCCCTTGAGTTTCTCGATCACCGCGACAACGCCGTCGTGCCTGCCGACCCGGAGGTTGTCCCGCTGGGCGATGTCGTGGGTGAGCACGACCCGGGAACCTGACCCGATCCGCGACAAGACGGTCAGCAGCACGCCGCGTTCCAGCGACTGCGCCTCGTCCACGATCACGAACGAGTCGTGCAGCGACCGTCCCCTGATGTGCGTCAGCGGCAGCACCTCCAGCATGTCCCTGGCGACCACTTCGTCGATCACGTCCGGCGAGGTGACCGCGGACAGCGTGTCGAAAACCGCCTGGGCCCAGGGATTCATCTTGTCCGCCTCGGAGCCGGGCAGGTAGCCAAGCTCCTGGCCGCCGACCGGGTACAGCGGCCGGAAGACGACTACCTTGCGGTGCTGGCGGCGTTCCATGACTGCCTCGAGCCCGGCACAGAGGGCGAGTGCCGACTTGCCGGTCCCGGCACGGCCGCCCAGCGAGACGATCCCGACCTCGGTGTCGAGCAGCAGGTCCAGCGCGATCCGCTGCTCGGCGCTGCGACCGCGCAGGCCGAATACGTCCCGGTCGGAGCGGACCAGCCTGACCGACTTGTCTGGCTGGACCCGGCCCAGCGCGCTGCCCGAGCCGGCGCAGCCCGAATGCAGCACCAGGCCGGTGTGGCAGGGCAGGTCCCGGGTCGCGGCGGAGTCGAGTGCTCCGGTCTGGTAAAGCTGGTCGATCTCGGCCGGGGCCACCTCGAGCTCGGCCATGCCAGTCCAGCCCGAGTCTGGCGGCAACTCGGCGCGGTACTCCTGAGCGGCCAGGCCGATGGCAGCGGCCTTGATCCGCAGCGGCAGGTCCTTGCTGACGAGTACGACCTGCTGCCCCTCGCCAGCCAGGCTCCGTGCCACGGACAGAATCCGGGTGTCGTTGTCGCCGAGCCGGAACCCGGGCGGCAGCACGGAAGGGTCAGAGTGATTCAGCTCCACCCGCACGGTGCCGCCAAGCTCACCGACTTCCATGTCGGCGTCCAGGCGGCCGTAGCTGGCACGCAGGTCGTCCAGGTAGCGCAGCGCGGCCCTGGCGAAGAACCCCAGTTCTGGATGGTTCCGCTTAGCCTCAAGCTCGGTGATCACTACCAGCGGCAGCACGACCCGGTGCTCGGCGAATCTGCCAACCGCGCCAGGATCGGCGAGCAGCACGCTGGTATCGAGCACATATGTGCGCGTGTCGCTCGCTACGACGTGGTTGGCCTTGACTCGTGGGTGCTGCGATCGCGTGCCGGAAGGCCGCGCTGCGGAAGGCTTCGCGTTACTTGTGCCTGCTGCTGCCTGACGGCTGGTAGGGTCTGACCGCGTTGTGCGTGCTGTTGCGGAAATGGCCACTCACTCTCCCCTGAGCGCCCTGGGGCGCCGCGTTGGACACAGACGTGTCGGAGGGACCGGGACCGGCCAGCGCGGGCCGGGCTCCGGCCCTGTGCTCATCACGCCTGCGTGCCACGGCACGAAGCTCGAGAATCTCGAGGGCCTTCCCGCCAGGCGGCTACACACCACCTGTCAGTCATTGACGGTACCCGCGATATGCCCGTTCATGGAAGTAGCGGCGCACCACTAATAACGGTCACAGGCGACAACTGTCGCACGGCGATCGCGACCAGTCCGTTCGGAAGGACTGCCTGCTCAGGTGCCGAACCGGCGGCGCCGGCCGGCATAAGAACGCAGCGCGCGCAGGAAATCGACCTTCCTGAAGGCCGGCCAGTAGGCGTCACAGAAATAGAACTCGGAGTGAGCGCTCTGCCAGAGCAGGAAGCCGCCGAGCCGCTGCTCGCCTGACGTCCTGATGACCAGGTCAGGATCGGGTTGGCCGGCCGTGTACAGGTGCTCGGCGATATGCTCCACATCGAGCACCTCAGCCAGTTCCTCGATCGTCGTGCCCTTGGTCGCCTGTTCCTGAAGCAGCGAGCGCACGGCATCGGCGATCTCGCGCCGACCTCCGTAGCCGACCGCGACGTTGACGAGCAGCCCGGGGTACTCGGCCGTTGCCTCACCAGCGTCCTTCAGCACCTGAGCCATCTCGACGGGCAGCAGGTCGAGGGCGCCGACTGGCTTGACTCGCCAGCGCTGAGCCACGAGTTCCCTGACCGTGTCCTCGATGATCTCCAGCAGCGGCTCGAGTTCCGCGTCCGGCCTGGCCACCAGATTGTCGGTGGACAGCAGCCACAGCGTGACGACCTCGACCCCGGCGTCCCGGCACCAGTCCAGCAGCTCGAAGATCTTGTCGGCGCCTTTGCGGTGTCCGCTGCTGACGTCGAGCAGGCCAGCGGAGCGCGCCCAGCGACGATTGCCGTCGCACATGACCCCGACATGCCTGGGGGCTACCTTCGGCGAGAGCGACGCACCGAGCCGCCGCTCGTAGAGCCGGTAGACGAGATCACGCAGACCCATCCGGCACCTTTCCTCGCTTCCGCCGCCGACCAGCTCAGTCGCCTTGGGCGCTCTGCGGCCGATAGCGAACCGGTCACGACGAAACGACCGACTCACTAGCACCGTATTCCAGCAGCGCGACCAGTTCGGCCCAGGCCAGCGTGGCTCGTAGAGTTGACGTGCGAGCACGCCGTATGGATCACATGGCCACCAGACCACGGTTGGCCTAGGCCCACGTTGCCGCTCGCCGCCTGCCTCGTACCATGGGGGCGCTTGAACCTGCGCAGGAATCGTACCTCACTGACGTCCCACCAGCCGCTGTGATGCACCGGATGCTCCGAACCGGGGGAGCCGCCGCGCACCATCCGGCTGGAGAACGCAGGACGCCCGCGCCGGGCCGCCAGGACCTCCGCGCGGGCGTCCGTGAGACGCTAGCCGCTCAGCCGATGGACTTCACGATGGCCTCATCGAGGCCCGGGAAAGAGGTCAGGTACTCCCTGCGTTCCCGCTTGATCCGCTCGACCGTGGCCTCGTACTCCTGCTGCCTGCCCTGGCGCTCGTAGAGCAGCCTTGGCTGGAGGATCTCGATGTCGTCGACTCCCGGCAGCATCACCGCGACCTCGTAGCCGAAATCAGGGTCCGCGGCCCACTTGATCGAGCCCTCGACGATCGCCTGGACGATCGCTGAGGAGTACGGGATCGTCACCTTCTTGGACGTCGCCTCGTCCTTGCCGCCGACCCGGCCGGTGTTGAGCACATAAACCTTCAGCTCGTGACTGTCGAGCAGTTCGAGCATCCGGTTGCCCATGTCAGCCATATTCCTGGGGAAGAACGGGTTGGTGCCAGGAACCCGGAGGAACTTGCCTTCCTCGTCCTTGCCGCCCGCCGAGGTTCCCGTGGTCTCGCCGAGCATGAAGTACGCGGCGGCCTGGGCGCGGTCGAGCCGGGCGACTCCAGGCACGATGTTCTCGTTGCGGTTCAGGATCAGCAAGAACTCCGCAGTCGGTACCTCGTTGCCCGGCCATGGGTTGACGTAGGAGAACGGCCAGGTGGTGCGGCCGTTCTTGGTGTAGGAGGTATCGAAGAAGTCGACCTTGCCGTGCTCGTCGACCGAGATGTTCTCCAGGTAGGCGTCCGGCTTGGTGGTGGCGTGGTAGATGGCCGGCTCGAACCGGGGGTCGAGGCCGAAGGTCTTGGCGAAGCAGCCGTTCTCGGTGGTGTAGACCTTGCCGCCCGGCATCAGCGCTACGAAGTCGTCCTGAGCAGGCTTACTTGCCAGCTGGGTAGTGAAGGTCGTCGTCGTCTTGCCGGTACCGGACAGGCCGACGATCAGGATCGACGTCGGGTCTCCGTCACGTGGCATGACCTTGCACCCGGCATGCAGGGCCAGGCCACCGCGGTTGTAGACGATGTTGTTCCACATCCGCAGGCCGCCCTTCTTGGACTCACCGAAGTAGTCCGAGTTGAGCACCCGGGTGATGTTCGCGTTGAGGTCGACGGCGATCAGGCGGTCGTCCGGATAGCCGGCGGCGGGCAGGTTCGGCGTGTAAATCACGGTTGTGGCTGGCTGCCACGCCTGCGGGTCGTACTCAGGGCCGACCGGGTAGTAAAGCTGCTTCTGCATGCCGGCGACGTTCGCGTTCGCCGCCTCCATGATCAGCCGCGCCCTCGTGCGGAACTCGGGATCCGAGCCGATGTAGCCGTCCACGACGACCATGTGCTGGCCAGCGATGTAGGCGTCCTGCTCGGCCGAGATCCTGGTGTACTCGTCACGGGTAATGGTCTGCTTGGTGGCGTTGGTCGAATCATCGACGATGAACGTCGACCTGGCACTGCGTGCATCCACCCTGGCCTTGACGACGACATTGTCGAACTCGGTCACCTGGCTGTTCGGCATCTTCTCGGTCAGCTCGCGGAGCCGCTCCGCGGTTGGATTCCACTCCACCAACGCGGCCCTCACCTCATACACCACGACTACTCCTCCTCGTTGGCGCCAGCTCTATGCGCCTATCCCGAACCTTCGGCCACGGTTACTGCTCGCCGGGCAGCCCGAAATACGCCCGGACTCGCGGGATCGATTAGAGGAATGTACCCAGTACTGGCCAGGTCAAATATCCGCCTGGTCACAGGGCTGACCGGCCAGACGGCGGCCGGCCGAGTCAGGCGCCCCAGCGGCGGCCGACCGAGCCGCCGTGATCAGGAGGAGCGCGGGCCGTCCGCTCGTACCTGCTCGACCCTGCGCAGCGCCTCCCGGAGGTCGGAGAGCCACGAGTCCTCGTGCTCTCCGACTAGCCGGACGCACCAGGCCAGGGCATCGCTACGGCTGCGCGCAACGCCGGCGTCGACCAGCGTGTCAAGCACCAGGCGCTCCCCCTGGCGGAGCCTAGTCATCACGGGTACCGAGAAGGTGGTGAACATGACGACCCGATCATCGCACCGCACTCCCCACGAGACCTTGCGGCCGTAGGTCTGCTCGGCCTCGCGGGCGATATCGATCCGTTCCTGCCTGGTCTCCTCACGAAACCGCCGGCTGCGCCCATCCCAGGCCGCGAGGCGCTCAGTATCCGAAGCGTCGGCCACCACCTGCGGCGCAGTGACCGGCACGATGACCGTAATCTCCTCACGGTCGACTGTGACTTCGAGCACCCCGTCAAACCAGTCACTGGGCATGCGTCCGGTGAACCAGCCGCGGAGCCGGTCGACCGCGGAATCCTGCCCGGTCTCTTCTGTACTCATGTAATGATGATTACACATCCTCCTACACGGGTGCAACGACCCGGCCCGCCGCCAGCCCGGGCGAGTCCCGCTGCCCCGTGGCCTACTTCGGTGGTTCGCCGCGATACGCCCGGATCGACCTGCACACGGACCGGATCGACCTGCACACGGATCTCGGGGCGCCTGCTGCCGCAGCCGGCGCCCTTGTCAGCCTGCCGGGTTTCCGGCTACCGCGGCGGCGACTTTCGGGTACACCCGGACCGCTCCGGCGAACCCCGCGCCGAAGTCGGCCGACACGACTTGCACGTCCATGCCTGGCTCCGGTGCCTGAAGCATCAGGCCATGGCCGAGGTAGATCGCGACGTGCGAGATGTAGTTCGGCGCTGTCGGATCGGTGTGGTAGAAGAGCAGGTCGCCCGGCCGCAACTCGCTGAGCGGCAGTAGCGGTCCGGTCCGTGCCTGGTCGGCAGCCACGCGCGGCATCACGACACCGGCCTGCGCCATCGACCACTGGACCAGCCCAGAGCAGTCGAACGTGGTGGGCCCGTCCCCGCCCCAGACATAAGGCATGCCGATCCTGCTGGTGGCCGCGGCGAGGAACCTGGCAATCTGGACGGCCGACAATCCTGGGTCCTGGCCTGTGGTTACCCCGATGCCGCCAGCGGCACTGCTGGTCACGGGCGTGTGACCGACGATGACCTGAGTCACCAGCGCCGCGACCGCGGCCTTGGCGGGGACCTGCTTCTTGATCTTCGAAATCAGCGCGTCAAGCCTGGCACGAGGCGCACTGATCACGATCGCGTTCGAGACCGGCAGGCCCAAGGTTTTCGCGGCAGCGGCGGAGACGACGGCGTCGACACCGCCGATGCCCACGGTGCCGAACCCGGCGACCGGCATCGTCAGCGTGCGCACGCCGGTAACCCGGACCGGCTTGTCCAGCGCCAGCCGGTCAGCCTTGCCCATCGTGTAAGAGATGGCCATGCCGCCAGCCGCGATGTTGTGCCAGAACGTCGCCGACAGGGCCGTCGGCTTCGCGGCGAACGGCCGGAACTCAGCGGGGTCGACACCAAGGACATCGACGAAGGCGCCATTGACCTGGATCCGGCCCGCGGCGACGGGAATGGCGGCGACTACCCCTGCTAGCGTTCTGATCCCGGCCACGAGCCGGGCAGGCAACTGACCAGGCGCCACGACGAGCACGTCCGCCTGGAGCAGTCGCTTCGGAGCGGGCGGTGGTGCTGCCGCAGCGTCCGAGGACGGCAGCGGCTCCGCCGTGAGCACCAGGGTGATCGGCGCACGGTCGGTGCCGGGCTGCCAGTCACCTCGCGAAGGGCTGGTCCCGGGAATCGCGCCGACCACGGCGCTGACTCCGGTCCCGCGCGCTGCCGCCCCGGACTGAGCCGACCCGGATACGGCGCGCGCTGCCGTCCGCGCCGTTGACCGCGTACTGCCGCTGACCGACGCCGCATGCGGGTCACTGAGCAGCGCCGCGGCGACGACACTCAGCGCAACAGCACCCGAGATCGCGGGAGACAGC
>Ga0307372_10004387_pt1 | contig 21799 bp, 25 predicted proteins | sample OX1MG_FD_202533 | JGI IMG/M metagenome (GOLD analysis project Ga0307372, IMG submission 202533) | Soil microbial communities from Risofladan, Vaasa, Finland - OX-1 | ecosystem: Environmental > Terrestrial > Soil > Coastal area > Acid sulfate soil | place: Finland: Risofladan, Vaasa | collected...
TGCCACCGGTGCGTTCACCGGTGGCACCCCGGCCGCCGCCTCCCGGGCGCGCTCGCGCTCGGCCTCGATGAGCCGGTCGAGCCAGGCGATGTCGCGCTCGGTGGACTCCGAGGTGTGCTCCATCAGCGATCGTGTGTACCGGTCGAGCCGGCCCTCGGCTCCGGCCACCGCCGCCTGGGCGTCGAGCAGGCGCTGTACCAGGTGGGCCCGGCGCCGCTCGAGGAGGCGCAGCCGGGCGTGCGGGGGCAGGTAGCGGGCGAAGGCGAGCCGCAGCCCGAAGCTGCGGGCGTCGTCGGCCCCGGCCGCGTGCTCGTTGTCGAGCAGCTCGGTGAACTGGCGCCGGCCCTCCTCGGTGATGCGGTACACCTTGCGGCTCCGCCGCCCGAGGGCGGGCCCGGCCCGCCGGGCCCGCAGCGCCGCCCGTTCGCCGCTCAGCGAGCCCGTCATGGGGACCGGGGGCGAGGCGCCCGGTCCCGAGTCCTCGGTGGCCTGCACCGCCCCGGCCCGCTCCAGGCGCGACAGTGCCGGGTACAGGGACCCGAACGACACGTTGGAGACCTGCCCCAGCTCGTCGCGCAGGCGCTTGCGGATCTCGTAGCCGTGCATGGCCTGGCCCTCCAGGAGGCCCAGGATGGCGAGCTCGAGCACTACCGGTCCCCGGGGGAGGCGGCGGGTTGGCCAGGCACGGATCGGTCGGGTGTGTACATCGTCAGATGTATCGTATCGATACATCGGCCCGCGTTCAAGTCGGACTCCCGGGCCCGCCGGCCACCCGCCCCCGGGGCCCCGGACGGGCCGGGTGGTCGGGCGCGAAGAGTCGGCGATCCCGGGTCGAAAGCGGGCCGGCGACGGTACCCTTGTGGCGATGAGCTTCGGGCCGTCGGCCTTACGAGGGTTCCCGGTGACCGGGACCGGTGGGCGGGTTGAGTACCGCCTGGCCCGCAACGCCGTCGTGAGCGAATTCCACAAGGGGCGCCTGTCGCGCCTCGACGTGTGCGACGCGCACCCCGAACTGCTGCGCGCCGCGCGCAACGTCGGCGTGCCGCTCCCCGAGGACTGCCCGATCTGCGACGAGACGCAGGTCGTCCACGTCACCTATGTGTTCGGCCAACGGCTGCCGCCCAACGGGACCTGCCCGGGGACGCCCACCGAGCTGGCACGCCTGTGCCGGCGGGCGGACGAGGTGGCGTGCTACGTGGTCGAGGTGTGCCCGCAGTGCGCGTGGAACCACCTCGCCCGCATGTACCCGGCGGGCGGTCGGCACCGCGCCGCGGCGCGCCGGGCCGTGCGGGGCAACGGCTGACCGGATTCACCGCGCCCACGGGGGGCGCCTGATGGGGCACCATTGTCCGGTCCGACTCCGGGGCGATCCAAGGGGACCCAGCGATGAGCCAAGTGAAGCCACCCAGCCAGGGATCGGGCCAGCGCCCCGGTCCCCAGGCGCGAAAGCCGGCCCCGGGCAAGCGCCCGCCGGCGAAGACGGGGCCGAAGGGTCGGCCGGCCACCGCCGGGAAGGGCACCGCCGGGAAGGGCACCGCCGGGGGCGGGGCCAAGGGCCGCACCGGGCGTCCCAACAAGACCATCTCGGCCCCCCCGCCCCGGCGCTTCTCGCCCTCCACGCTGGCCTTCGGGGCCGTCGGCGTGGTCGTGGTGATCGTCCTCGTGTTCGTGGTCGTCACCGTGACCGGCAAGAAGTCGCCGTCCAGCTCCACGAGCGTCCCGCCGCCCACGCCGGCGTCGGCGGCCGTGCTGTCCGAGGTGACCGGGGTCCCGGCGTCGGTGGCGTCGACCGTGGGCACCGGGCAGGGCGTGACCGCACCCCAGGTCCTGAAGAACCAGCCGCTGCTCACCTCCGGCGGCAAGCCGGAGGTCCTGTTCATCGGGGCCGAGTTCTGTCCCTACTGCGCCGCCGAGCGCTGGGCGACGGTGATGGCGCTCAGCCACTTCGGCACGTGGTCGGGCCTCAAGGAGACGACGTCGTCGCTGTGGGACACCGATCCCGGTACCGCCACGTTCTCCTTCCGCGACGCCAAGCTCACGAGCTCGACCGTCTCCTTCGTCGGGGTCGAGCACGAGACGAACGACACCAACGGGGCCGGCACCCGGAAGAACCTGCAGCCGCTCACCACGGCCCAGGGCAAGTTGTGGACGAAGTACGCCGCGCAGTTCGGCATCAACACGGGCTACCCGTTCCTCGACTTCGGCAACAAGGTGTTCGTGACCGGCCCCAGCTACGACCCCGCCATCCTCGCCGGGCTCAACCAGCAGGACATCGCGTCCAGGCTGTCGAACCCCTCGGACCCGGTCACCCAGGCCATCGTGGGCACGTCCAACTACCTGACGGCGGCGGTGTGCTCGTTGACCGGGAACCAGCCCGCCGCGGTGTGCTCGGCCTCCGGGGTGCACAAGGCGGCCGCCGCGCTGAAGCTGAGCTGAGCGGGACGACCCGGTGTCCTTCCCCCACGCGCCGCCCGACGTGGACAGCGACGAGGACGACGACGACGTCCCCACCGTGTCGCGCTGGCTGCCCGTGGCGGCGTTCGTGCTGTCGCTCGTCGGGCTGGGGATCTCGCTCTATCTGACCATCGACCACTTCCGGGGGACCCCGCCGACCTGCCCGGCCAGTGGGTACGTGGACTGCACCAAGGTCACGACGAGCAAGTTCTCGTACCTCTTCCACATCCCGGTGTCGCTGCTCGGGCTGCTGTTCTACACGGGCATGGTGGCCATCAACTGGCCCCCGCTGTGGCGGTCGCGGGTCCGGGCCGTGGGGTGGGCCCGCCTGGCGATGGTCGTCGGCGGCGTCGGCTTCGTCCTCTACCTGCTCGCCGCCGAGCTGTTCAGCATCAAGGCCATCTGCCTGTGGTGCACCGGGGTGCACATCGACACGTTCATCCTCTTCGTCCTCGTCGTGACGTCGTTCCCCACCATGTCCGGCGGCGGTGCCCGGTGGCAGGAGTGGGAGGACGGTCCCGAGGACGACGCCGGCACCGCCACCGACCTGACCGGCGTCCCCTTCACGGCCGGGGACGCCGACCCCGAGCCGCGCTGAGCCAGGGGTAGCCGCCGGTCCCCGGCGGGCGTCGGGTGCAACCGATGTGCGACCGTCGGGGTTGAGAGGGTGTGGTGGCACAGCGACGCGACACGACCGTGCTCGAGGGGCTGGCCGGTGACCTCGAGAGCGGGTACGGCGCCTTCGTGCGCGCCCACGCCGACGACGTCTACAGCGCGGCCCTGCGGCTCAGCGGGTCGCGGGCGGATGCCGACGACATCGCCCAGGAGACCTTCGTGCGCGCCTACCGCGCCCTGCGGCGCTTCGACGCCGAGCGCCTGCGGTCGCTCGAGGCGCGGCCCTGGCTCCACACCATCACGCTGAACCTGTGGCGCAACCGCCTGCGGGCCGCCGCCCGCCGGCCCCGGACGGCGCCGGGCGACCGCCACGGTGACGTCGCCGACGGGCGACCCGGGCCCGAGGACGCGGCCGTGGCCGGCGAGGCGTCCCGGGCCCTCGTGCGCCTGCTGGCGCAGCTCCCCGAGCACCAACGGGTGCCGGTCGTGCTGCGGCACGTGGTCGGGCTGTCCTACGCCGAGCTGGCCACGGTGCTGGCGTGCCCGGTGGGCACGGCCAAGGCCAACGTGGCACGCGGTCTCGACCGCCTGCGCGTCCTCGGCCGGGCCGACGCCGCCGGCGCGACGGGAGCGGAGACGCGATGACGGAGCACAGGCACGACGAGGAGGCCCCATGACCAGCGCCCGACCCCGCGACGGCTCCCCCCGGGCGGCGCGCCCCGTGCCGGTCGGCACCGCCGCGCTGCGGCGGCTGCGGGCCGAGGCACCGGCGGCGTTCGTCGAGTCCGTCCTCGACCGGCTCGGCCTCCACGCCGGCGACCGCTTCGTCGTCATGGCCGGCCCGGCCGGCGACGTCTTCGTGGCCTTCAACGACAGCGGCATCAGCGCCGTCGTCCCCGCGGCGCGCTTCGACGGCGACGCCGCGCGCTTCGCCGAGCACCATCGGCGGACCGCCGGCCGCGCCGTGGCGGCCGCGGCGCGCCCGCCCGCGGGGCTGGAGGCCGCCCTGCGCACCGGCCGGGCGCGGCGCCTGCGCTACGACCTGTCGGGCCTGTCGCCGTTCGAGCGCGCCGTGCTCACGAAGACGCTCGAGATCCCGCCGGGCGAGGTGCGTCCCTACGGGTGGGTGGCTCGCGAGATCGGCCGTCCCCGCGCCGTGCGCGCCGTGGGGTCGGCGCTCGGTCGCAACCCCGTGCCGGTACTCATTCCCTGCCACCGCGTGGTGCGCAGCGACGGCCACGTCGGGCAGTACGGGTTCGGTGTCTCCATGAAGCGGGCGCTGCTCAGTGCCGAAGGGGTGGACCTGGAGCGCCTGCAGCGCCTGGCTGACGCCGGGGTGCGCTTCATCGGCAGCGACAGCACGGGCGTGTTCTGCGTGCCGTCGTGCCACCACGCCCGGCGTATCCGACCCGCACACGAGGTGCCGTTCCGCAGCGCGGCGGCCGCCTTCGTGGCGGGCTTCCGGCCGTGCGCGCACTGCGCGCCGGCGTCAGGACGCAACGCCTCCTGACCACGAGCGCGGCGCCAGCAGGAAGGCCACGGCCAACAGCGCGGCGAGCGATCCCGACACGAGGCACGGCACCACACCGGTGCCGTGCCAGGCGAGCCCGGCCCACACCCCCGCCACCACCACGGCCAGGCCGCGCAGCCCCTGGAACAGCCCCTGGGCCCGCCCCTGGCGGCCGGGGCCGGCCAACGAGGACGCCCATGCCTTGCCGACGCCGTCGGTGCACGCCGTGAAGCCGCCGTAGGCACCGAGCACCACCCACGCCGCGGTGTGGTCGTGTACGAGGCCGAGCCCGAGGTAGGCGAGGGCGAAGAAGACGAGCCCGAGCCCGAAGACGCGCGCCCGGGGGAGGCGGTCCGACAGCGCTCCGGCCGGGTAGCTGCCCAGGGCGTAGACGACGTTGTAGGTGGCATACGCAAGGATCACCGTCGCCACCGAGAAGCCGATGGCCCGCAGGCGCAGCAGGAGCAGGGCGTCGGGGAAGTTCACGAGGCTGAAGGCCGTCACCGCCATCGTCATCCGCCAGAACCCCGTCCCCATCGGCGCCCGGGCTCCGTCGCGTACCGGGGCCCCGCCCGCCGGGGTTCCGTCCCGCACCGGGGTTCCGTCCCGCACCGGGGTTCCGTCCCGCACCGGGGTTCCGTCCCGCACCGGGGCCGCTGTCCTCGACTCGCGCACCGCCGCCACCAGCAGCGTGCTCAGCGCGGCGGGGACCACGGCCACCACCAACAGGGGCCGGATGTGATGGTGCAGGGCCTCGTAGCCGCCGAGCCCCAGCAACGGGCCGACCACCGCCCCGGCGGTGTCCATGGCGCGGTGGAACCCGAAGGCGCGGCCCCGGTCGCCGGCGCCCACGCCGTCGGCGATGAGGGCGTCGCGCGGCGCCCCCCGCACCCCTTTTCCCAGCCGGTCCACACACCGGGCGACGAGCACCACCGGCCACACCGTGGCCAGGGCCACGAGGGCCTTGCCCACGGCGCCCAGGCCGTAGCCGGCGCCGATGAGCGGCCGGCGGCCCGCGCGGTCCGCCAGGGTGCCCGCCAGGGGCGTGATGGCGGCGGCGATCCCGTCGGCCAGACCCTCGATCGACCCCACCACCGCCACCGGCGCGCCCAGGACGGTGGTGAGGAAGATGGGCAGGACCGGGTACAGCAGCTCGCTCGCGGTGTCCTGGAGGAAGGACACGCCCGAGAGGACCAGGAGGTTCCGACTGAGCCAGCGCGGGCGGGCCACGATCCGTGCTCCTCTCCGGCGTCGGCGGGCGTTGTGTGGGATTGTCGCACTGTGCGGCACGACGCGGGCCCGACGATCGCTCGGGACAACCGGTTCGCCCGGCGGCTGTTCTCGCCGCTCCCCGCCCGCTACGACCGCCTGGAGGCGTGGCTGTCGCTGGGACAGAACGCCCGGTGGCGCCGCGCCATGGTCGACCGGGTGGTCGACGGCCCGCCGGGCCTGGTGCTCGACGTGGCCACGGGGACCGCTGGGGTGGCCCTGCAGATCACCGCCCGCACGGGCGCCCGCGTCGTCGGGATCGACCTCACCGAGGCCATGCTGCGCGTCGGGAAGGACAGCGTGGCCCGGGCCGGCGCCGGTGCGGCCGTGCAGTTGCTGGCGGGCCGGGCCGAGCAGCTCCCCTTCGCCGACGGCGTTTTCGACGCCCTGACCTTCACCTACCTGCTGCGGTACGTTGAGGACCCCGCCGCCACCCTGCGGGAGCTGGCCCGGGTGGTCAAGCCCGGCGGGGCCGTCGCCAACCTCGAATTCCTGGTCCCCCGCGGCCGCTTCTGGCGCTTCTGGTGGTGGGGGTACACGCGCCTGGTCCTCCCGCTCGCCGGGGCCGCCGCGGGCGGGCGCCCCTGGTTCGAGGTGGGGCGCTTCCTCGGCCCCGACATCTCGGCCCACTACCGGCGCTACCCCCTCGAGTGGACGGTGCGCGCCTGGCAGGACGCCGGGCTCACCGACGTGGGGGTGCGGCCCATGAGCCTGGGCGGCGGCCTGGTCATGTGGGGGCGGCGCGCCGGTGGCTGACGCTCCCCGTCCCGCTTTCTACGCCGCCCGCCGCGGCGCTTGGCGCGACTGGTGGACGCTGCTGCACCCGCCCTACACCGCCTGGCACCTCTCCTACGTGGTGGTCGGGGCCTGCCTCGCCCCCCGGGTGCAGGTGGCCCGCCTGGTGGCCACGGTGCTCGCCTTCTTCCTGGCCGTGGGGGTGGCCGCCCATGCCCTCGACGAGCTCCACGGCCGCCCGCTGCGCACGGCCGTGCCCTCCTCCGCCCTCCTCACCGCCAGCGCCCTGGCCCTGGCCGGGGCCGTCGCCCTCGGCGTGGCCGGGGTCGTGACGGTGGGGGTGGTACTGGTCCCCTTCATCGTGGTGGGGCCGGTGCTGGTCGTGGCCTACAACGCCGAGCTGTTCGGCGGGGCGGTGCACAGCGACGCCGGCTTCGCGGCGGCCTGGGGGGCGTTCCCCGTGCTCACCGCCTACGTGGCCCAGTCGGGCACCCTGCGTCCGGCCCCGGTGCTGGCCGCCGCGGGCGCCTTCGCCCTGTCGTGGGCGCAGCGGAGCCTCAGCACGCCCGCCCGGCTCCTGCGGCGCTCGGTGCGCGACGCCGAGGCCACCCTGTCCCTGGCCGACGGCTCGGTCCGGCGCCTCGACACCGCGGCGCTGCTGGCCCCGCTCGAGCGGGCCCTGCGGGCCATGTCGTGGGGCGTCGTGACCCTGGCGACGGCCCTGGCCCTGGCCCGCCTCACCTGAGCGGGTCGTACCCGGGCCGGTCCGGGCCGGTCGGTTCGGACGCGCCGGCGGAGGCGAGGTAGCGCCGGTAGCCGTGGACGGTGGCGTCGACCACCCGGTCGTGGCCCCACCGTAGGAGGGGGTGGGCCACCCGCGCCGCCAGCCGCATGGGCCGCTGCATCATCTCGATCGTCCACGACACCTCGGCGCAGGTGCCATCACCGTCGGGTGCGAGCACGAGGGTGGCCTCGCCCTCGAGGTCGCCGTGGACGGTGGCGTCGATGCGATGGGGCGGCTCGCAGTGGTCGAGGACCACCCGGATGCGCATCCGGTAGGGCACGGGCGGTGACACCACGCCGTGGAGCACGGCCCCGTCCTCGAGGCGCGACCCCTCGAGGCGGAACTCGCCCAGCCACGCCCACCAGGCCTCGAAGCGGTCGCAGCGCTCGATGGACCCCCACATCGCCGCCGGCGGCTGGTCGAACGTGAACCGGCCCCGGTACTCGATGACGGCGGGCGACCGGGCCACGGGGCGCTCAGTCCCCGGCCACGGGCTCGTTGGGGTACTGGGCCACGCACGAGGGGCACCACCACTCGGCGTCGGGCTCGGTGACGGCCACCCGCAGGGCCCCGCCCTCGTCGGCCGCCAGGTAGACGCGGCGCACGGCACGCCGGGGGCGGCCGGCGTGGCCGCAGCTCTCGCAGGTCGGGCCGGGTCGTGGCCCGTCGGATGCCACCGCCGAACGGTACACTGGGGGCACATCCCGGTCCCGTCGCCGCCGGCAGCCATCGTGCGCTGGACGGCAAGGAGGCCTCCCATGGCACCCAAGGTCACGGTCCCCGAGGTCCGGTCGCGAAAGCGGGCGCGCGGCAGCGACCCCCTCGTCATGCTCACCGCCTACGACACGCCCGGGGCGCGCATCGCCGACGCCGCCGGGGTGGACATCGTGCTCGTGGGCGACTCGGTGGCGAACGCCGTGCTCGGGCACGCCGACACCCTCCACGTCGACGTGGGGGTCATGGCCCACCACGTCGGCGCCGTGGGCCGGGCCTCGCCCCGGGCCCTGGTGGTGGGGGACATGCCCTGGCTCAGCTACCACGTGTCGGTCGAGGACACCGTGCGCAATGCCGCCGTCCTGGTGCGGGCCGGCGCCCAGGCCGTGAAGCTCGAGGGCGGCCGGCTCCGGGTGCCCATGGTCGAGGCCCTGGTCGCCGCCGAGGTCCCGGTGATGGGCCACCTCGGCCTCACCCCCCAGTCCATCCACACCATGGGCGGCTTCAAGGTGCAGGCCAAGCAGGCGGCCGCGGCGGACGCCCTGGTCGACGACGCCAAGGCCATCGTCGCCGCCGGGTGCTTCGCCATCGTGCTCGAGGGGGTGCCCGACGTGGTGGCGGCCCGCCTCACCGCCGAGGTGGACGTGCCCACCATCGGGATCGGCGCCGGGGCGGGGTGCGACGGCCAGGTCCTGGTGTTCCACGACCTCCTGGGCCTGACGGCGGGGCCCGTCCCCAAGTTCGTCCGGCGCTACGCCGATCTCACCACCGTGGCCACCGAGGCGGTGGCCGCCTGGGCCGCCGACGTCCGGTCGGGGGACTTCCCGTCCGACGCCGAGACGTACCACCTCCCCGCCGCCGGGGGCCCCGGAGGGCGCTGACCCACCCGTCGGGTACCATGACCCCGGCCATGGGCCCGGGTACCACGACCGGGACGGGGCCACAGAACCCTGCTCCGCACGGGCGGAGCCCCGGTTGCCGGAAGGCCCGGGTCCGGAGGGAGGTGAGCCGCGCGTGCGGCCGTACGAAACGATGATCATCTTCGACCCCGAGGTCGAGGAGTCCGCCATCCAGGGCGTCCTGACCAAGGCGCTCGAGGTGGTCCGGTCCAACGGGGGCACGACGGGGACCGTCGACCGCTGGGGACGACGGACCTTCGCCTACGAGATGCGCAAGAAGCGTGAGGGGTACTACGTGGTGGCGGAGTTCACCGCCGAGCCCAAGGCGTCCGCCGAGCTCGACCGGTTCCTCGTCCTCGCCGACGAGGTCCTCCGCCACAAGACCGTCCGGCTGCCCGACAAGGTCGCCGGGCGGGCCAGGTCCAAGGCGCCCGCGGCGGCCAAGCCGGCCACCGCGGACGGCGACGGCCCGGATGCGGGCTGAGCAGCGAGCGGAGGGAAGACCATGTCGAACGGCAACAACGTCGTGCTCGTCGGGAACGTCACCCGGGACCCCGAGCTGCGCTTCACGCCCACGGGCCAGGCCACGGCCTCGTTCGGGCTGGCGGTGAACCGGCGGTGGCAGAACCGCCAGACCCAGGAGTGGGAGGAGGCGACGTCGTTCTTCGACGTCGTGTGCTGGCGGGAGATGGCCGAGAACGCCGCCGAGTCGCTCGCCAAGGGCAGCCGCGTCATCGTCACCGGCCGCCTCGACCAGCGGTCGTGGGAGACCCAGGACGGCGACAAGCGCTCCAAGATCGAGATCACGGCCGACGACATCGGCCCGAGCCTGCGGTGGGCCACCGCCCAGGTGACCAAGAACGAACGGCGCGGCCCGGCGGGCGAGGGCGGCAGCGGCGCTCCCCGTGCCGAGCGTGCTCCCGCCGCGCAGGGTGCCGGTGCCGGTGCCGGCGCCGGCTACGGCTTCGACGAGGAGCCGTTCTGAGCCATGGCACGGAATCCTGAGCGTACGGGCCGGCGCGCCCCCAAGGACGCGGCGCGCCGCGTGAAGAAGAAGCCGTGCGCCATGTGCCGGGACTCGGTGGAGTGGGTCGACTACAAGGACGTGGCCACGCTGCGCCGCTACACCAGCGACCGCGGCAAGATCCGCGCCCGTCGGGTCACGGGCAACTGCGACCGGCACCAGCACGCCATCGCCCTGGCCATCAGGACGGCCCGTGAGATGGCGCTGCTCCCCTACACGCAGCGCACCACCATGGAGCGCCCGGGTGGGCGCGGCCGCGGCCGCTCCGGCGGCCCCGACCGTCCGCCTGTCGGTGTCGCCACCGGGCCCGACACCGCCGGGGCCACCGCCGTCAACAGCGCCAACCCGCACCGTGGCGACGGGCTCGCCGACGGCGCCGGTACCACCGGCACGGCGTCGAGCGCCGGCACCGGGTCGTCCGACGGTGCGACCCGCAACACACAGTCGATCGAGCGGGCCGGGGCGCTGTCCTCGGCCGAAGGTGGTGGGTGATGCGGGTCCTGCTCCGCAGTGACGTCCAGGGCGTGGGGAAGAAGGGCGACCTCGTCGCCGTGGCGGACGGCTTCGCCCGCAACTTCCTCTTCCCGACCGGGCGGGCCCTGGCGGCCACCGACGGCATCGAGGCCCAGGCCACCGCCATGCGCCGGTCGCGCGACCTGCGCGACGCGCAGGACAAGGACGCCGCCGAGTCGGTGGCGGGCGTGCTGCGGGCCGCCACCGTCACCATCACGGCGCGCGCCGGGGCCGAAGGGCGCCTGTTCGGGTCGGTGACCGCCGGTGACGTGGCCGACGCCCTCGAGGCCCAGACCGGCGCCGTCGTCGACCGCCGCAAGGTGCACCTGGCCGAACCGATCAAGTCGGTCGGCACCCACGTCGTCCCCGTCCGTCTCCACGCCGATGTGGACGCGGAGGTGACGGTGGAGGTCGTCGCCGGCTCCTGACCGGCTCCTGACCGGCGCCGGACCGCACGCGCCGCCCCGGCGCGCGGCCCTCACGGGGAGCGACACACCCGTCTGTCATCGTGACCGCGTGCGACCTCGCCGCGGACGATCCCTGCCCCCGGGGTTATCCCCAGCGCGCGGTGCTCCGCCCAGGCGTCGTCCACAGTGTTGTCCACCTCAAACACCGTGTTGTCCACCTCAAATTCGCAGGGTTTCGGGACTGTTTACCCCCAGGCCCGGTAGTCCAGGGTAGGGGGACCATGGCGCAGGCTCTCGAAGAACCCCGCGTCCACCGGCTGCAGGCCGCCGGTGGTCGCGTCCCCCCGCACAACCTCGATGCCGAGGAGTCGCTGCTCGGCGCCATGCTCCTGTCGCGCGACGCCATCGCCTCGGCGCTCGAGTGCTGCGGCGCCGAGGACTTCTACAAGCCCGCGCACGGCCACATCTACGGCGCCGTCATGGCGCTCTACGCCCGGGGGGAGCCCGCCGACCCCGTGACGGTGGCCGACGAGCTGCGGCGCTCGGGGCTGCTCGAGGCCGTGGGTGACGCCTCGGTGCTCATCTCCCTGCAGGTGAACACCCCGTCGACGGCGAACGCCGCCCACTACGCGCGCATCGTCGAGGAGCACGCCCTGCTGCGGCGCCTCGTCACCGTGGCGGGAGAGATCGCCGAGCTCGGCTACAGCGTCCCCGAGGACGTCTCCGCCGTCGTGGACCGCGCCGAGACGATGGTGTTCGAGGTCGCCCAGCGGCGCGTGATCGACACCATGGCGCCCCTGCGCGAGCTGCTGGCGGCCAGCCTCGACCACCTGGAGAGCCTCTACGCGCGCGGCGACACCATCACCGGCGTGCCCACCGGGTACGACGACCTCGACGACCGCCTGGCGGGGCTGCAGAAGTCGAACCTCGTGGTGGTGGGAGCCCGTCCCGCCATGGGGAAGACGAGCTTCGCCCTGGGCATCGTCAAGCACGCCGCGGTGCACGCCCGGGTGCCGGTGCTGCTGTTCTCCCTCGAGATGAGCCACCTCGAGCTCACCCAGCGCATGCTGTGCTCGGAGGCCCACGTCGACGCCACCCGCATGCGCAACGGGCGGCTGCTCGAGTCGGACTGGCCCAAGATCTCCGACGCCATCGGCCGCCTGGGCGACGCCCCCATCTACATCGACGACAACCCCAACGCCACCGTCATGGACATCCGGGCCAAGTCGCGCCGCCTGAAGGCGCGCGAGGGCCTGGGCCTGGTGGTGGTCGACTACCTGCAGCTGATGAGCGGGCACAGCAAGAGCAGGGCGGAGAACCGCCAGGTCGAGGTGTCCGAGATCAGCCGGGGCCTCAAGGTGCTCGCCCGCGAGCTCGACATCCCCGTGATCGCGCTGTCGCAGCTCTCCCGGAACCTGGAGATGCGCCAGGACAAGCGGCCCGTGCTGGCCGACCTGCGCGAGTCGGGCTCGATCGAGCAGGACGCCGACGTCGTGCTGTTCATCTACCGCGACGAGATCTACAACCCCGAGTCACCCGACCGCGGCACCGCCGAGATCATCATCTCCAAGCACCGCAACGGGCCCACCGGCACGACCCAGCTCGCCTTCGTCGACCGCTACACCCGCTTCGCCGGCATGGCCCGGGTGTGACCCCGGCGGCGCGGCGCCGGGCACGGGCCCGGTGGTAGACAACCGCCGTGGCCCCTGACGACGAAGGACGGGCGGCCCCGGGGCCCGTGGTGCGGGCCCACGAGGGTGCCGGGCCCACGGACTTCGACGCCGTCTACGAGGGCACGCCGCCGTGGGAGATCGGCCGTCCCCAGCCCGCCCTCGCCGAGCTGGCCGACGCCGGCATGTTCACCGGGCGCGTGCTCGACGTGGGGTGCGGCACCGGCGAGCACGCGCTGCTGGCGGCGGAGCTCGGGTTGGAGGCGACGGGCGTGGACTCGTCGGCGCGGGCGATCGACATCGCCCGCGCCAAGGCCGCCGACCGGGGCCTGTCCGTGCGCTTCATGGTGATGGACGCCCTCGACCTCGGCTCGCTCGGCGGGCAGTTCGACACCGTGGCCGACTCCGGCCTGTTCCACGTCTTCGACGACGACCGGCGTGCCCGCTACGTCGACAGTCTGCGCGCCGTCACCGCCCCCGGTGGACGGGTCCTGGTGCTGTGCTTCAGCGACCGACAGCCCGGCGAGTGGGGCCCGCGGCGCGTCACCGAGGAGGAGATCCGCGCCTGCTTCCGCGACGGCTGGCGGGTGGACGCCGTCGACGACGCCCGCATGGTGATCGTCATCTCCCCCGACGGTGCCCGTGCATGGCGCGCCGTGGTCACCCGATCGCCGTAGGCGACTGCTCCTCGGCCGCGGCGGCCGCATCAGCCGGCGTCGTCGTCGCGTGCGCGGCGGCCGCCAAGGGGATGCGCACCCAGAACGTGGCGCCCGGCGCGCCGCCGTCGCGTCCCGACACCACGCCGACGGCGCCGCCGTGGGCGTGGGCGATGGCCGACACGATGGTGAGGCCCAGGCCCACGCCCCCCGTGGCCCGTGCCCGCGTGGGGTCGGCGCGGTGGAAGGGCTCGAAGATGCGCGTCTGCTCCTCCATGGGCACGCCCGCCCCGTGGTCCCGGACCTCCAGGACCGCCATGGTGGGCTCGACGCCCACCATGACCTCCACCGGGGAGCCCGCCGGTGTGTGCTGCACGGCGTTGGTGAGGAGGTTGTCGACCACCTGCCGGAGCCGGTGGGCGTCGCCGGTCACGGGGACGGGCCCGGGCACGGCCAGGCCGAGGGTGCGGTCGGGCGCCACCGTGCGCGCCGCGTCCACGGCCGCGCCGGCCAGGGCGGCCAGGTCCACGGTCTCGAGGGCCAGGGGGCGCTGGCGGTCGAGACGGGCCAGGAGCAGCAGGTCGTCGACGAGGACGCTCATGCGGTTGGCCTCCTCGCGGATGTGGCGCATGGAGGTGGCGAGGTCCTCGGGACGGTCGCGCGCCCCGCGGTCGAACAGCTCGGAGTAGCCGCGGATCGACGTCAGGGGGGTGCGCAGCTCGTGCGAGGCGTCGGCGAGGAACCGCCGCAGCCGCTCCTCCGAGGCGGCCTGGGCCGCGAACGCCGTCTCGATGCCCGTCAGCATGGTGTTGAGCGCCTGGCCGAGCTGGCCGACCTCGGTGCGCTCGTCGGTGGTGTCGACCCGCCGCGAGAGGTCGCCGGCGGCGATGGCCCCGGCCGTGGCCGTCATCTCGTCGAGGGGCCGCAGGCCCCGGCGCACGATCCACCACGCCAGTCCGCCGAGCCCGACCACCACCGCGCCCGACACCAGCAGCTCGATGAGCACCAGCCGTCCCAGGGTGTGGTGCAGGTCGTTCAGCGGGATGGCCACGATGGCGGTGACGGGGATGCCCTCGATCGACGTCGACTTGGCGAGCACCCGGTAGCTGACGCCCGAGTCCGTCGAGCCGGTGGCGTCGAACAGGACCGAGGTGCCGGTGGCCCCCGACCCCGGCAGCTGGTTGGGCAGGCCCGGCGGCGACAACGGGTAGCCGGCGGTGCCCACCACGGTGGTCCCGCTCTGGTCGCGCACCTGCACCCACAGGCCGGGCGGGGGGACCACCCCGGGCGTGTGCCGGCAGAACGGGCCCGAGAACGGCTCGGCCTGGCAGATGGCCGACGCCGTCACCGGGTCCACGTCGCTCTGGAGCTGCTCGTCCACCTGCGAGAAGAGGTAGGAGCGCAACGACGTGTAGGTGGCCACGTCGGCCACCACCAGGCCGACGGCCACGATGCCGACGAGGACCAGCAGCAGCCGCAGCCGCAGCGTCACGGGCCTACTCCGGCGACGTGCGCAGGCAGTAGCCGACGCCCCGGATGGTGTGGATCAGGCGGGGCCCGAGGGAATCGATCTTCTTGCGCAGGTAGCTGATGTAGATCTCCACGACGTTGGCGTTGCCGTCGAAGTCGTAGTTCCACACGCGGTCGAGGATCTGCGACTTCGACACCACGCGCCCGGTGTTGAGCATGAGGTAGTGCAGCAGCTTGAACTCGGTGGGGGTGAGCTCGACGGCGGTCGACCCCCGGTAGACCTCGTGGCTCTCCTCGTCGAGGCTGAGGTCGCTCACGCTGAGCCGGCCGTCGTCGCCCTCGCCGTGGACGCGACGCAGGATGGCCCGCACCCGCACGATGAGCTCCTCGACGCTGAAGGGCTTGGTCATGTAGTCGTCGCCGCCGAGCGTGAAGCCGCGCAGCTTGTCGTCGAGGGTGTCGCGCGCCGTCAGGAAGAGCACGGGCAGCCGCCCGCCGATGCGGTCGCGGCCCATGCGCTCGAGGACCTCGAACCCGCTCAGGTCGGGGAGCATGACGTCGAGCACCACCAGGTGGGGCCGGAACGTCGTCATGGCCTCGAGCGCCTCGCGCCCGAGATGGGTCACCGCCACCTCCATGCCCTCGTAACGCAGGGCCATGGCCAGGAGGTCGGTGATGCTCGGCTCGTCGTCGACGACCAGGATGCGGGAAGGCTCGGACATGGTGGGACCTGCGCCCAGCCTGCCGGAGTTCCCTGTGGGTTATCTGTGAAGACCGAGCGGGGGGCGCCGCCCTGCTCGGCAGGTCAGAAGCCCGACGCCGCCCGGCGCGGCTTCTCCAGGGCCCGGGGGACGCGCCGCGACCCGTCGCTCCCGGGGGCGGTCGCCGGCGCCAGCGCGGTCACGGAGGCGCCGTGCCCGTCCTCGTCCCCGCCGGCCTCGATGCCCAGATCGGCGAAGGTCTCGTCGATCAGGCGCACGATCTCGTCGCACCGCTCACCCAGGCTCATGGTCACCGCCTCCTTCTGCCTGACCATCGGCGGGGGGCATCGGGTGCTGAAGGGCACAAAGTCGCTGGCCCGCCGGTCCTTCCGCCGTTGGTGCGCCAACCATACGCTGCGTGGCGAAAACGACCACGATGCGTGGGGTCGGGTCACATGCATGCCGGAGTGCTCCCGTCGCCGCACCCGGCGACACCGCCGCCCCCGGGTCGTACGATGCGTCGACCGTGGACGACGTGCAGCGTGACATCGCCGATCGCCTGGCCCTGCGCCGCCTGGTCGACACCTACGCCCGCGACGTCGACCACCGCGACAGCGACGCCGTCGCCCTGCTCTTCGCGCCCACGGGCCGGCTCGTCGCCCACTTCGACCCCGGCGCCCCGGGCTCGCCGACGATCCGCACCGGCCGCGAGGAGATCCGCGGCGCGCTGGTCGACGGCCTCGCCCGGTACCTCGGCACCACCCACGTGGTGGGCGGCCAGGTGGTCGGGCTCGGCGCCGGCGGTGACCGCGACCGGGCCACGGGCGAGACGACGTGCCTGGCCCACCACGTCTACGAGCGCGCCGGCGAGCGGCGGCTGCTCGTCATGGCCGTCCGCTACCACGACGAGTACGTGCGCACCACCGGCGACGACGGGGGCGGTCCCGGGGGCGAGGGCGGGGTGTGGTGCTTCGCCCAGCGCCAGCTGCACGTCGACTGGCGCGACGACCGCCCCGTGGCGCAGCGTTGACGGCGTGACCACGCTGAAGCTCGCCGCCCTGCCGCCCGTGCGGGCCGGGGTGTGCGCGGACCCCGACTGGATGGCCGGCTTCGCCCGGCACGTCGAGGCCATCGGCTTCGAGTCCATCGTGGTCGTCGAGCACCCGCTCGTGGTCGGGAACACCACCAGCACGTACCCGTATTCACCCTCGGGACGCATGCCCCTGCCCGACGACTGCGCCATCCCCGACCCCGTCGACACGCTGGCCTTCCTGGCCGGGGTCACCTCGACCCTGGGGCTCTCCACCGGCGTGCTCGTCCTCCCGGCACACCACCCGGTGGTGATGGCCAAGCGCCTGGCCACCGTCGACCGGCTGTCGAAGGGCCGGGTCCGCCTGTGCATCGGCGTGGGCTGGATGCGCGAGGAGCTCGAGGCGTGCGGCACCGACTTCGACAGCCGGGGCCGGCGCACCGACGAGTGCATCGACGTGATGCGGGCCCTGTGGGCCGACACCGAGCCCGAGGGCGCCTCCTTCGAGGGCGAGTTCTTCCGGTTCTCCCACGCCCACACCCACCCCAAGCCCTACCGCCCGGGCGGGATCCCCATCCACATCGGGGGGCACACGAAGGCCTCGGTCCGGCGCGCGGCGCGCCGCGGCGACGGCTGGCAGCCGCTCGGGCTGTGGGGCGAGGAGCTCGAACAGGCCCTGGCGCGCCTGGTGCAGGAGACCGAGGCGGCGGGCCGCGACCCTTCCGCGCTCGAGCTGACGATCAGCGCCCTGTCCACGTCGACGACGCCCGAGACGGTGGAGAAGCTGGTGGCGATGGGGGTCGACCGCCTGGTGGTCACCTGTGCCGAGCCCGATCTGGCCGCCGCCAGGGACGACATGTCGGCCGTCGCCCAGCGCCTCGGCCTCCTGCCGTAGGCGTGGCGCCCGGGTACTGTTCGGCCATGACACTGACGCCCGCGTCAGCGATCGCGGGCGGCGGCCGGGCGGGGGGGACGCCGTGAACGTCGCCGTCCTCGTCAAGCAGGTGCCGAAGGTCGAGGAGTTGGAGCTGCTCCCCGACGGGCGGCTCAAGCGCGACGGCGTCGAGCTCGAGATGAACGCCTATTGCCGCCGCGCCGTCAGCAAGGGCGTCGAGATCGCCCGGGACACCGGCGGCCGGTGCGTGGTGTTCACCCTCGGGCCCCCCGTGGCCGAGGATTCCCTGCGCGAGGCGGTGGCCTGGGGCGCGGACGAGGGCGTGCTCGTGTCCGACCCCGCCTTCGCCGGCTCCGACACCCTGGCCACGGCCTCGGCCCTGGCCGCCGCCGTGCGCCACCAGGGCCCGTTCGACCTGATCCTGACGGGGCGCAACTCGATCGACGCCGACACCGGCCAGGTGGGCCCGGGGGTGGCCGAGCTGCTGGGGCTGCCCTTCGCCGCCGGCGTCAAGGAGCTCACCGTGGGGAGTGTGTCCGTGACGGTGCGCTGTGAGCTCGACGACGGCTGGCGCGACGCCCGGGTGGCGCTGCCGGCGGTGCTGTCGGTGGCCGAGCGGCTCACCGAGCCCTGCAAGGTCCCGCCCCAGGGGCGCGCCGACGTCGACCCCGGGCGGATCCGCCGGCTGTCGGCGGCCGACCTGGGCCCCGGCCCGTGGGGCGCGGCGGGGAGCCCGACGGTGGTGGGCGAGGTGCGCGCCATGGACGTGGTGCGCCGTCGTGTGGTGCTGTCCGGTGACGTCGCCGCCCAGGTGGCGCAGGCCGTGGACCTGCTGGACCGGTGGGGTGCGCTCGACGCCGTCCGTCACCACCACGCCCCCGGGAGCGCGGCGACCGACGCCGACGGCAGCGCCGAGCCCGGTGTCGACGCCGTGGGCCCCGTCCCCGCCGCCGCACCGCCGACGGGGACGCCGACGGGGACGCCGGGGCCGGTGTCGACGCCGGTGGTCGCCGTGGTGGTGGAGCCCGGCCGGCCGCGCCTGGCGCGCGAGCTGCTGGCCGCGGCCGTCCACCTCGCCCGGCGCCTCGACGGCCAGGTCGTCGCCGTCGGGCCCGAGCTCCCGGGTCCCGGCGAGCTGGCCGCCTGGGGCGCGGACCGGGCGCTGGCCCTGACGGGCACGGCGGTGGAGGAGGACGTGGCCGAGGTCCTCGCCCGGTGGTGCGCCGAGACCGCGCCGTGGGCGGTGCTCGCCCCCGGGACGCTGTGGGGACGCGAGGTGGCGGCCCGGACCGCCGCCCGCACGCGGTCGGGCCTGACCGGCGACGCCGTGGGCTTCGGGGTCGAGGACGGCCGCCTGGTGGCCTGGAAGCCGGCCTTCGGCGGGAGCCTGGTGGCGGCCATCTCGTGCACGTCGCCCGTGCAGATGGCGACGGTGCGCCCCGGCGTCCTGCCCCTGCGCGCCGCACGGTCCGCCGCACCCCCGGTGCCGGTGGAGCACCTGGCGGGGACGAGCCGAGGCCGCGTCGAGGTCACCGACGCCGGCCGCGACGACGAGGTCGAGGCGCTGCTGGCGGCGCGCACGGTCGTGGCCGTGGGCCAGGGGGTCCCCCCCGAGGAGTACGGCAGCCTCGAGCCCCTGCTGAAGGTCCTGGGGGCGCAGCTCGGGGCCTCGCGCAAGGTGACCGACAAGGGGTGGCTGCCCCGGGCCCGGCAGATCGGCATCACCGGGCACAGCGTGGCCCCGGCCCTCTACGTGGCCGTGGGGGTGTCGGGGAAGTTCAACCACATCGTGGGGGCGCGTGGGGCGGGCACCATCGTCGTCGTCAACACCGACCCCGAGGCCAGGATCATGGAATGGGCCGATGTGGCCATCGTCGGTGACTGGCGCGAGGTGGTGCCGCTGCTCGCCGGCGCCCTGGGCTGAGGCTGCCGGTCCCGGGCTCGCCCCCGCGCCGGCGTCGTGCCCGTAGTGTCTCCTCCGTGGCGGCGTCGGGTGCAGGGTGGCGCGAACGGGTCGGCCTCGACGACGTCCGGGCCGCCGCCGAGCGCCTCCGGCCCGTCGGCGTCACCACGCCGCTGCAGCGCAGCGACCGGCTGTCGCAGCGCACCGGCGCCGAGGTGTACCTGAAGCGCGAGGACCTCCAGGCCGTCCGCTCGTACAAGATCCGGGGCGCCTACAACTTCATCGCCGGCCTGTCGGCCGACGCCCTGGCGGCCGGGGTGGTGTGCGCCAGTGCCGGCAACCACGGCCAGGGCGTGGCCTGGAGCTGCCGCCACCTCGGCGTGCGTGGGGCCGTCTTCCTGCCCGACCGCACCCCGCGCCAGAAGGTGGCCCGCATCCGGGCCCTGGCCGGCGCCCTGGTGGACGTGCGCTTCGCCGGGGAGAGCTTCGACGACGCCAACGCCGCCGCCTTCGCCTTCGCCGGGGAGACGGGGGCCACGGTGGTGCCCACCTTCGACCACCCCGCCACGATCGCGGGCCAGGGGACCATCGCCCTCGAGGTGCTCGACCAGCTCGGCGCGGCGCCGGACGTCATGACCGTCCCCATCGGCGGGGGCGGGCTCGTGTCGGGCATCGCCGTCGCCCTCGACGGGCTCGGGGCGCCCACCACGATCGTCGGCGTGCAGCCCGCCGGGGCGCCGGCCATGGCGCGCTCGGTCGAGGCCGGCCGGCGCCTGACCATCGACATCACCGACGACTTCGTCGACGGCGCCGTGGTGCGCACGCCGGGCGAGCTCACCTTCGCCGTCGTGTGCGACCTCGTCCCCCGCATGGTGGTGGTGGCCGAGGGCCGGGTGTGCACCGAGCAGCTCGACCTCTACCAGACCGACGGCATCGTGGCCGAGCCCGCCGGGGCGCTCGCCCTGGCCGCGCTCGACGACATCGCCCCCGAGATCGCCGGCCGTACCGTGGTGTGCATCTTGAGCGGCGGCAACAACGACGTGGCCCGCTACGACGAGATCATCGAGCGCAGCCTGGTGCACCAGGGCCTGAAGCACTACTTCGTCGTGGCCTTCCCGCAGCGCCCCGGCGCCCTGCGCCGGTTTCTCGACGAGTGCCTGGGCGACACCGACGACATCGTGCTCTTCGAGTACATCAAGAAGAACGATCGGGAGTTCGGCCCTGCGCTCGTCGGGATCCAGCTCGGCGACAGAGACGACCTCCGGCCCCTCCTCGACCGCATCGCCCGGTCCGGCCTCGACGCCCAGCTGGTGCCGCCCGACAGCCCCCTGTTCCGCCTGCTGGTGTGAGCCGGGTCCGGTCCGGCCGGGTGCTCAGCGGGCGACGTCCGGCTGCAGGGCGGGGTGGAAGACGATCTCGGGCATGGCGTCGAGCGGCGGGCGCTCGGTCGCCAGGAGGGTGGCGGCCTCCGCCGCGTCGGCCTCGGTGAGCCCGCCCGTGGTGCAGCAGAACTCGACGAGGATCCCGTTGGGGTCGGTGGCGTAGATCGAGCGGCAGAAGCCGTGGTCGATGTCCACCACGGTGATGCCGTGCTCCTGCCACCGGCGCTGGCGCCGCTCGAGGTCGTCGAGGTCGGGGGCGTCGAAGGCCACGTGGTTGACCCACTCGGGCAGACCCAGCCCGGTGGAGATGGCGGGGTCGAAGGTGCTCGGCAGGGTGTCGTCGTGCAGGTCCCAGAAGGCCAGCAGCTCGCCGCCACCGGTGTCGTAGAAGACGTGCTTGGCCCAGCCGCCCCCCGGCGACCCGGTGGGGGCGACCACCGTCTTCGCCAGGGTGAAGCCCATCACCTCGGTGTAGAAGCGGTGCGTCGCGTCGATGTCGGTGGTGGCCAGGGCCACGTGGTGGAACGCCATGGCGACCAGACTAGAGCGACAGGTCCTTCTTCGGCCGCACGACGACCTCGGCCAGGTGCACCCCGGCGGGGCGGGTGATCGCCCACAGCACCGCCTCGGCCACGTCCTCGGGCGTGCACAGGTGGTCGGCCATGGCCTGCTGCGCGGCCGACAGGACGTCGTCGGGCAGGCGCTCGCCCTGGGAGAACGTCGCCGGGTCGCTGTCGCCGCCCATGGAGCTGACCATGAGCTCGAGCACGGCGGGGTCGAAGTTGCGGGCGAAGCTGGTGGCGATGGCCCCCGGCATGATGGTGACGACCTTGATGGGGTCGTCGAACAGCTCGCGCCGCAGGGACTCGTTGATGCAGTTGACGGCGTGCTTGGTGGCGCCGTAGACGCCCGACGCCGGCTGGAGCGCGGCCACCGAGGAGATGTTCACGATGTGGCCCTCAGCCCCGCACCCCCGCATGGCGTGCACCGCCGCCTGCGACCCGACGAGCAGCGCAAGCACGTTGGTCTCGAGCATGGTGCGCCAGTGCTCGGGGTCGGCGTCGACGATGGGCTCGGGGAAGCTCACCCCGGCGTTGTTGACCATGACGTCGAGCCGCCCGGTGTCGGTCACCGCCCGCTCGACCAGGGCGCGGGCCTGCACCACGTC